>Ga0307373_10011388_pt1 | contig 12896 bp, 13 predicted proteins | sample OX2MG_FD_202534 | JGI IMG/M metagenome (GOLD analysis project Ga0307373, IMG submission 202534) | Soil microbial communities from Risofladan, Vaasa, Finland - OX-2 | ecosystem: Environmental > Terrestrial > Soil > Coastal area > Acid sulfate soil | place: Finland: Risofladan, Vaasa | collected... | reverse complement strand
ACATCGTGGTGGGCTTCCGCCCAGTCGATTCCGACAAAGATCATTGGCATCTCCTTTCAGGCACGCGTGGACACCGAGCCGAGGAGAGCCGCGACATCCTAATAGAGCAGTGCTCAAGGCACAACATTCCACCGGTCGTCTTCTCTCCTCACCTCCCGGTGGGGCACTATCTATCGGTAGAGCTTCCACGCTCTGGATTTCGAGAGTGCTCATCCACCGAGGGATCGGACAAACCGCCCTATCTTGGCGGCTCTGCTGCTATTAGGATTTTGACCGCCGATGCTCTTCGCTCTCGTGTACTCGTGGCTTCGGCTCCTCCTCGATCTGCTTGATGTGTGCCTGCGAGTACGCGACCCTGAAGCGGAGCTGCTTCTACTCAGGCACCAGCTTCGAGTCGTACGCCGTCAGGTCAAGAGACTGCAGTTGAATTCGGCGGATCGGACGATCATTACGGCGTTGAGCCAGCGGATGAACCGGGCGGCTCTGCCCCTATCAGCCGGGATGCTGGTCCAGCCGGAGACGGTGCTGGGTTGGCACCGCGAGTTGGTGAGAAGAAGGTGGGCAGCCTTCGGTCACCGGCGTGGCCCGGGTCGGCCAGGTCTCGATCCCGAGCTCCAGGAGCTGATTCTGCGGATGGCCAAGGACAATCCGAGCTGGGGCTGCGTCCGAGTCCGCGGTGAATTGCTCAAGCTCGGTCATGTGGTCTCGGCGACCGCAATTCGCAAGTTGCTGCGCCGGAACCGGATCGGGCTGGCACCGCTGAGATCGCGGCAGACCTGGAAGGCGTTCCTGCGAGCCCTGGCATCGGCGATCGTGCTCACTGATTTCCTCAGCGTGGATACCGTGTTTCTGAAGCGGCTCTACGTCCTCTTATATATGGAGCTGGCAACCAGGCGAGTGATCTGGTTCGCGGTGACCGACAGGCCAGACGCTCAGTGGGTGACCCAGCAAGCCAGGAATGTGAGCTGGGAGCTCAACCAGCTGGGCGTACCGGCGCGGTTCCTGATCCACGATCACGACCACAAGTACGGCGGTGGCTCCGACCTGGTGTTCGAGGCCGACGGCATGGCCGTGATCAAGACTCCAATTGCGGCGCCCAGGGCGAATTCGCACATGGAGCGCCAAATTGGCTCGACCAGGCGGGAATGTCTGGATTGGCTTGTGATCCTCAATCGTCGGCATCTTGAGCGCGTCCTGACTGTCTGGTTCGAGCACTACAACCAGGCCCGGCCCCATCGCGGGCTTGATCTGCGGACTCCGATTGCGCGCTCCGATCCGGTCCTTATGTCAGGGCCGGTGACGTGCGATGAGAGACTCGACGGGCTCCTGCGCGAGTGTTCGCGCGCGCCGTTGCCCGTCGCTGCGTGAATCCGACTCACATCCAATGGCTTGCCAGCGCCGCTTGACTGTTGGGACCGACCACCAGCGGCCCACCTTTTCGGCCTCGCGACCTCCGGCATAGCCAGTTGATCACCGTGAACGAAGTTGTGCGCCCGACACCTTGATCCGGCATGGAGCCAGCCGGCACTGTGACTTCATCGCGGACGATCGCGGGCTTGGTTTCGGATTACCTCGAGTACCGAGCGCTCTGTGGCGTGGAGATGCTGTCGGAGCGCTTCGATCGCAGCGCCTACATCACGAGCGCGGCACGCTTCGAGAATCGCCTGGTGTTCGGCCTGCGGTCGCTCGTTACGACCGTGGACCGTAAGGAAGATCTGAAGATAGATGGTCGAACTGTCCCGAAGTGTCTGGATGAGCGAGCAAAGGTTCGGCATCCCGGACGCAGAGTAGATGCTGAGGTGGAATCGGTTGTTCGCGCTCAGCCACTCATCCTGAGACGAGGCTCGGTCCATATCATCCAGCAGTCGTTCCATCTGCTCGAAGTCGTGATCGTGCAGGTGCAGGATTCCCTTTGCCGTGGCTAAGCTCTCAAGTGCGAGCCGGATCTCGTACGCCTCGTTGATCTCCTCTTCGGTCGAGCTCGCCACCACCGCTCCACGGCGGGAGTCGATCCGAACTAGGCCGATTGCCTGAAGCGTCCCGAACGCCTCCCGGACTGGGGTCGTGCTGACGCCCAACTGGGCCGCGATCTCGTTCTGACGTAGGCGGGCGCCCGGCATCAGATCTCCGCGGGCGATCGCCTCTCGGAGGTGGCGGGCGACGAACTGCGCGGTGGTTAGCCGGTCTGCCGCCGTCCCGGCCTCAAGCCGGGATGACTCCGGCTGCTTGTCTAGGTCCCGCATATGCGCAAATATAGTGTACTATGCATAATCGATACCGTTAGGCAGGCTCTCGTTGGGGGTAAGGCAAGAGTGGCTGTAACCGAATCCGCCCGTCGAAAACGCTGGCACCGAGACGACTGGGCTTCGACGTTCGGCGTCGAGAAGGAAACCAAGCTCGAGGAGAACTGGCCGGCCGGAACCCGTGTGGCGGTGGTGCTGAGCTTCGACACACAGGGGGACGTAGATGCCGCGATACCTGGGACGACCGGAACCTGGAAGAACGGCGCGGTCAACTTCGCCGACCTAACCCAGCGCCAGTACGACATCCGCTGTGGGGTGCCGCGAATACTGGAACTACTGGCAGAACACGGCGTCAAGGCAACGTTCCCGATCTGCGGGATTACGGCGGAGTGGTACCCGGAGACGGTCCGCGAGATCCAAGCGGCTGGCCACGAGGTGGCTGTCCACGGCCATTGGCACCTCCTCTTCAACACCCTTGCGCCAGAGGAGCAGCGGCGCGACATTGAAGATGGGACGAAGGCCGTCGCGGACGCGCTCGGCGAACAGCCCAAGGGCTTCGTCTCGCCGGTCTTCAGCACGACCTCCGACTCGTTCGACAAGATGCTCGAGCTCGGCTACCTGTGGAACAGCGACTTCGACAACGACGATCTGCCGTACCTGCTCGAAAAGAACGGGAAGACCATCGTGCAACTCCCGGTCGGACTGAACGACTGGGACCTTTGGCTCATGCAGGATGCCCTCGGCGCGCGGATGGGCGGTGTGCCATATGCCTCGCCGAGCAACGTCACGGACGTCCTGACGAGCCAGTTCGACCAGTTGTACAAGGAGTCGGCTCGGGAGCCGCGAATCTTCCACTACACGCTTCATCCCAAGATCACTGGCCGTCCGTATCGGGCGTGGAGCCTCGGCAAGTTCATCGAGCACGCGAAGTCACACGACGGAGTCTGGTTCTGCACGGCGAGCGACGTCGCGAAGCTCTGTGTCTAGCCGCTTGAACCGATGATTGGAGACTGGACTGGAAAAGTCGTGGCCGTCACTGGAGCCGGGACCGGCATGGGCCTCTCGGCCGCCAAGATCCTGAGCGGCGTCGGCGCTGCCGTTGCGCTCCTCGATGTCAATGCCGATTCGCTGAAAAGCGCCGAGGCAGAGATCGGTGCGTCCGGTGACCTGCTCGCCGTCACGGTGGACGTCGGCGACGCTGATTCCGTGAACGCTGCGGTGGCCGACGTCGAGCGGCGGCTCGGGCGGATCGACGCGCTCCTGCACTTCGCGGGCATCTTGGATTCGAACCCGCTCGAGGCCATAACCGTCGAGATCTGGGAGCGCGTCATGCGAGTCAACCTGACGGGCAGCTTCCTGATTGCGCAGGCGGTCGCCAAGGGGATGAAGGAACGCCGCAGTGGAGCCATTGTTTTGACGGCGTCCGACTCCGCTCGCCAAGGTTCCACGGTGAGCGGACCGGCGTACTCAACGTCGAAGGGTGGAGTAATCGCGCTGACGCGCAACCTGGCAGCGTACCTGGGCCCATCCGGCATCCGGGTCAACGCCGTCTGCCCCGGCTTGACGCTCTCGACCATGTCCAAGAGCTGGTCCCCAGAGCTGATCGAGACCGCTTCGCGCCGCACGCCGCTGGGACGACTAGCCCAGCCGGCCGAGATCGCGCAAGTGGCGATATTTCTGGCCAGCGACGCAGCCAGCTGGGTGAATGGTGAGGTCGTCGAAGTCAACGGCGGCTCGTACTTCGACTAGGAGGCACATGGGCACGCAGGTCAGTTTCACCTCGGACGGCGTCACGGTCGCAGCGGAATACACACAACCGGCGTCGGCGGCTGTCAAGTCCCGTGGCGTTGTCCTGTGCCACGGTTTCAGCGGCGCCCGCTACCCGAAGCTGATCGCAGATCTCGGCGCGCGCGGTTACGCCGTCCTTGCGTTCGACTACCGCGGCTACGGACGGAGCGCCGGCGAGCGCGGGCGCGTGGTGATGGAGGAGGTCGTCGCGGACACGATCGCGGCGACCAACTGGCTCCTCTCGCAGCCTGAGGTGGACGCCTCATGCGTTGCGCTCGTCGGCTCCAGCCTCGGTGGCTCGATCACGATCATGGCGGCGGCCAAGGACAAGCGCGTCCAGGCGGTCGTCTCCGCCTGTCCCCTCGCGCAGGGCCGCTCGGTCCTTGAGATGCAGTACGACTCGCCCGACAAGTGGCAAGCCTTCGAGCACCGTATCGAGGATCTCGAGGCGAACGGCGGCGAGTTCGACCGCTTTGAGATCGTTCACATCCCGGAGCCGCTGCGGTCGCATCTTCCATCCGACTCTCCCATGCGCTTCACACCCGCGACGGCGCGATCGTTCGCGACCTTGAACGTGCTCGACGACATCGATCGGCTCAACGCCATTCCGTTGCTCCTGATCCACGCGAAGGACGATCAGATCGTCTCCTACCACGAATCGGAGCGCCTGGCCGAACGGGCTAGCGGGCAGGCCGACCTCATCCTGACCGAAACTGGCAACCACTTCCTGCTCGGACAGACACCGGTGATTGCCGCCATCGGGGACTGGCTGGTGGACCATTACGCCCCGGCGGCCGTCGGGTCGGCAACGCACACGACGCCTGCGGGATGATCGACTACCCCGCGCTCTCGTCACTCGATGGCCGCCGGGCATTAGTCATCGGCGCTGCGAGCGGCATGGGCAAAGTATCGGCTTTCGCACTCGCCTCAGCGGGCGCAGAGGTGCTGTGCGCCGACGTCGACGAGGCGGGCGCGAGTGCTGTCGGCGTGTCGCTGCCCGGCGGCGGCCAGCGTGGGGCAGCCTTCCGTTGTGACGTGTGCGACGAAGCCAGCGTTCGGGCGCTCGCTGACGTGGTCGGCCCGCCGGACGTCCTCGTCGTCACGCCTGGAATCCACATTCGCAAGCCCCTGGTCGAGTTCACGGATGAGGAGTTCGGCCGTGTGCTCCAGGTCAACGTGTGGGGCACGTTCCGACCGCTGCGCGCGTTCGCTCCGCGAATGGTGGAGCGGCGAAGGGGCAGCATCGTCGCCTTCGCCAGCATCCGCGCTTATGTTGTCGAGCCCGGCCAGGCGGCGTACGCAGTCAGCAAGGCCGCTGTGCTGCAGCTCGTGCGCGTGCTCGCGAGCGAGGTCGGCCCGGCCGGCGTGCGTGTCAACGCTGTGGGACCCGCTTACGTGGAGACGCCGCTCACCGCGGGGATCACCGCGTACCCGGAGTGGCACGAGGCGATCGCGCAGAAGACGGCGCTCGGGCGCTGGGCTCGTCCTGAGGAGGTCGCGGCAGCTGTGGTCTTCCTTGCCTCGGATGCAAGCTCATACACCACTGGGTCATGCCTCATGGTCGACGGAGGCTGGACGGCGATCGACGGCCGCTACCAGGCTCCGATGGGCAGCATCTCCAAGTCGTGACTCTCGGAATGCCGACGAACAAGCAATCATGGACTATGCCTGGAGGAGGAGCGATGATGAACCTGAATCGACGAGTTCTCGCGGGGGCGGTGTGCGCCCTGCTGCTCATGGTCGCGTGCGGCGGAGGATCGAGTCCACAGGCGAATGGTGGCACGATCTCGATCGGCGCCATCCTGCCGCTCACCGGTCCCTTCTCGTTTTTCGGACAGATCTTCCTGAAGGCGATCAATCTTCGCCTGAAGGAAGCGAACGGCGAGGTGGCCGGGAAGAAGATCAACCTGATCGTCGCCGACGACGCCAACGACCTAACGACCGCGCAGGCCAAGGCGCGTGAGCTAGTCGAGAACGACCACGTGGCGGCACTCATGGGACCATTCAACTCCTCGCTGCTGACGGGCATCACGCCATACCTCAAGGCCCACAAGGTGCCGACGATCGCCATCGAGAGCACTCCCATCGAGGCAACGCAGTCGGGCTGGGTGTTCTGCCCGCAGGGTGACCTCGCCCAGATCGCGTACCCGATGGGCCTGTACGCGTCGCAGGTGCTGCATCTGAAGACCGCGACGCTGATTGCGCCGAACTACATCGCCGGATGGCGTATACAGGCCGGTTTCACGCAGGGCTTCCGGGAAGGGGGCGGTCACGTGATCCAGGCCCAGTGGACGGATCTGACTACGACCGACTTTAGCTCGTACATCTCCAACCTGAAGCAGGCGGACGCCGTGGTGTCGTGGTTCCCCGCCACGGAGGTGACGTTCCTCAAGCAGTTGACGGTAGTCAACAAGTCGAAGAACCTGCTGGCCTATGGGAACGGTCTCTCGGACACGCAGATGCAGCAGCTCGGCGATCCCTCCCTTGGCATCCAGACGTCGATCCAGTACGTGTGGGACCTGAACACGCCCGAGGCGAAGAAGTTTGCCGACCAATACAAGGCCGAGTACAACACCCTACCAACGGTCCAGAACGACGAGGCGGCCTATGAGGACCTATCGGTCATTCTTGAGGCCCTCAAGAGCACCGGGGGCGACACCAATCCCGCCAAGCTTCGCAGCGCCATCCTTAACCTCAATTTCAAGGGCCCCGCGGGCCAGGTGAGTTTCGACAAGTCGGGCGTCGGTATCCGAGACTTCTACATCGTTCGCGTCGACAAGGTGAATGGAAAGCTCACCTGGGTCGCCGACAAGACGTACGTTGGGGTGAGGCCGATCACCAAGCCGATCGACAAGGACGCAATCGTCGGTTAGCGGCGGCGGTGGGCGGCGATGGGTCGCCGCCCACCGGCCGTTCATGATTCGAGCCGATCTGGATTCGACTTCAGGAGGTCTCTCGCGCATGCAACTGGTGGTGGGCGGGGTGCTGAACGGGTTGTCGTTCGGGTTCATCTTGTTCCTGGTCGCATCCGGGCTGACGATCACCCTCGGCCTGATGCGGACGCTGAACCTCGCCCAGGGCGCGATGTACATGATCGGTGGCTACATCGCGTGGGCGCTGGCAGCCCACTTCCCCGGTGGTTTTTGGATCGGCCTGCTCGTCAGTGGCGTAGTGGTGACGGGCATCGGACTGCTCATCGATCTGCTCATCTTCCGCCAGCTCGCCAATGACCTCCCGGGCGTCATCCTGGGCACGTTCGGGATTCTCATAATCCTCACCAACGTGGTCGATTGGGTCTGGAATAGCGAGCCGAAGGGCCCCGCCGTGCCTGAGGTTCTCGGCGGAAGCGTCTCCATCCTGGGCGTCCACTACCCCGTGATCCGGCTTTCGGCGCTCGCTTTCGCAGGTAGCCTCGCGCTGCTGCTGTGGTTCGTTCAGGAGCGCACGCGGCTGGGCAGCCTCGTCAAGGCCGGTGTCGACGACTCCGAGATGGCGCAGGCGCTCGGGATCAACGTCGCTCTCACCGGCAGGGTCGTCTTTGCCATCGCGGCCTTCGTGACTGGGCTCAGCGGCGCCTTCGGGCAGGCGCTGACGGGGCTCACGACCGATATCGGCCTAACCACTCTTCTGCTGGCGCTGATCGTGACCATCCTGGGCGGACTCGGGTCACTTGAGGGCGCGCTCGTCGGCAGCATCGTGCTCGGCCTGGCGCAGGCCTTTGGAACGGTATGGTTCCCGGAATATGTCGCGGTCGTCCCGTACGCGATCATGATCGTGGTGCTCGCGGTGCGTCCGACCGGTCTATTCGGAAAACTCCACACTCGGACGGGGTAAGCGTGGTGGTTGGCGAGCAGCCGGCGCTGGCACCGCAGGTCCCGCGTCGGGGCCTTCTCGCGAAAGCGCTGTCCTTCGATTCGGCCGCGTGGGTTGCCCTGATTGGCGCGATAGTCGTGACGCCGTTCATCTTCGGCAACGTCGGCATCACGCTCGCGCAGGAGATCCTGGTCCTCGCATTGCTAGGCGTGGCCGTGGACGTGCTGCACGGCTACGCCGGGCTACCGTCGTTCGGGCAAGGCGCCTTCTTCGGCGCATCCGGATACGCGGCCGGCGAGCTCATCTACCGGCTTGGATGGGACAACCCGTGGCAGGTGGCAGTCGCAGCGGTCGCGCTCTCAGCACTACTCGCCGCCGCTTTTGGACTGATCGCGCTACGCGCCTCCGCCCTGTACTTTCTTCTCATCACCTTCGCGTTCGGGCAGCTACTGGCGACGATGGCGTCGCAGTTCCAGATCTTCCAGACACCCGGGGTCGCCGGCATCACCGGAATCACTTTCACGGAAGCGGCTCCCGGCGTCGAATGGACAAGCGACGTCGTGTACTGGATAACCGCCGCCGTCACCGTCACGCTGCTGGCGGTGCTCACCATCGTGCTCCGGTCGCCGTTCGGCTTCTCGCTGCTTGCCATCCAGGAGATGCGTCGGCGCATGGAGGCCCTCGGCTTCAACACATGGCTCCTCATGTACGTGGCATTCGTGGTGTCAGGCGCCATTGCGGGCGTCGGCGGCGTCCTGCATGCGTACGCCAACGGGATCGCCGTCCCCGATGACCTCGGCGTCGTCACGTCGGCGGAGGGCCTGCTCGTGATTCTTATCGGCGGTTCCCGCCGGATCGGCGGCCCCGTCCTGGGCGCCGCCGTCGTCGTCCTGCTCCAGTACGCGGCGAGCTTCGTGCTGCCGACGCGGTGGCCGCTCGCCATCGGCGCCCTGTACGTGGTTGCGGCGTTTTGGACCAAGCACGGACTCGCCGGGTTGATCGTCGCCGCGAAGTCGCGAGCGACCAGTTCGGGCAAGGATCAACACGCCCTCACAACCGATGTCTCGACGCTCAGAGAGGGCGGCGCGGAGGCCGACGTCGTATGAACCGTCGTCAGGATCCGCCGGTGCTCGAGGTGCAGAACCTGTGGCAGCGGTTCGGCGGCGTCGCGGCGCTCAGTGACGTCTCCTTCTCGATCGCAGCGGAGGAACGCGTCGGGGTCATCGGGCCCAACGGGGCGGGCAAGACGACGCTGCTGAACTGCCTGATGTCGAGTCCCGGACCACACCGTGGCCGCGTGGTGTTCTGCGGGCGCGACATCACGAACATGGCGACACACCTGCTCGTCCGCATGGGCATCTCGCGGTCCTTTCAGCTGGTCAACATCTTCCAGTCGCTGACCGTCCTGCAGAACATGATGTTAGCCCTGGGCGGGCGGACGCCGCTCTTCCCCTTCCGTGCCCTCCGGCGATTCGATTCCGATCGCGAGTTGCGCGCTCAGGCGCACGACGCGTTGATGGCCGTCGGCCTCGCCGAGAGAGCACAGCTTCCCGCGCGCAGCCTGGCCTATGGCGAGCAGCGCCGCCTCGACCTTTTGATGGCGCTCCAAGGCGCACCCCGGTTGGTCCTGCTCGACGAACCGAGCGCCGGCCTGACGCGCGAGGAGCGCGGTAAGGCTCTCGACCTCGTCCGCGCGCACTCACAGGCGAGCGTCCTCATCATCGACCACGACCTCGATACCGTGTACGGCATCGCCGACCGGATCATCGGACTCCACCAGGGCCGCGTCATCGAGGAGGGGACGAGCGCGGAGATCCAGGAGAGCGAGGTGCTTCGACGGGCCTACTTCGGTACGGTCGAGGGCTGACGTGCTTGCCCTGGCCGACGTTCACACCTACTACCGATCCAGCTACGTGCTGAAGGGCGTGACCTTCGCCGTCCCGGACGGGGAGGTGATCGCCCTCCTGGGCAGAAACGGCATGGGGAAGACAACGACCGTCCGGTCGATCATGGGCCTGACCGCCCCCCGCGTCGGATCCATCACGCTCGACGACACGGAGCTGGTGGGGAAGGCACCCTATGCCATAGCTCGCCTTGGATTGGGGCTGGTGCCCCAGGGACGGCGGGTCTTCGGGTCCCTCACCGTCGCGCAGAACCTCGCCGTCGTCGCCGATCGCCGCCGCATCCACGAATCCAAGGCGCGCGAAGATCGCGTGTATGCTCTGTTCCCGGAGCTGCAGCGGCTGCACGCGAGGAGGGCGATCTACCTCAGCGGCGGAGAGCAGCAGATGCTCGCGATCGGGCGCGCGCTCATGACGCAGCCGAGGGTCCTGCTCATGGACGAGCCGACCGAGGGCCTGGCGCCTGTGGTCGTGAATCGCCTGGGCGCCGCGATCGGCGAACTCGCCGCCGAGGGCATCGCCGTCTTGCTCGTTGAGCAGAACATGGCGTTCGCCCTCCGCGTCGCAAAGACAGTGAATGTCCTTACCAGCGGCGAGATCGTCTACCACGGACCGGTCGAAGACTTCGCGAAGCGAGCAGACGTCCAGCAGCGACACATCGGTGTTGGCTGAGATAGAGGAGGGCCTTGGAGTGCCGGGCGATACCTATCCTTATTTTCGAGCGGCGGCGGTCCATGCCGCCCCTGTGTTCCTGGATCGCGATGCCACGCTCGGCCGCGTCGAAGACTGGGTGCGTCGAGCCCGCCACGCCGGCGCCGATCTCGTTGTCTTCGGCGAGTCGTTCGTCCCAGGGTTCCCCCTGTGGAACTTCCTCTACGCACCCGTCGACCAGCACGAGTTCTTCCGCCGGCTCTTTGACAATGCTGTGGAGGTCCCCGGTCCTCACGTCGAGCGTCTCTGTGAGATCGCCCGCGCCCACGGTGTCGTCCTTTCGGTCGGAATCACCGAAAAGGGCAGGGTGAGCATGGGCGCAATGTGGAACTCGAACCTCCTCATCGACGCCACGGGGCAGATCGTCAACCATCGCCGGAAGCTGGTTCCGACGTGGGCGGAGAAGCTGACTTGGGCGAACGGCGATGCCGCCGAGCTCGTCCCGGCTGACACGAGCTACGGACGTCTCGGCGTGCTCATCTGCGGTGAAAACACCAACCCGCTGGCGCGATTCGCCTTGCTCGCCCAGGGTGAGCAGGTCCACATCGCGACCTATCCGCCGGCGTGGCCGTTTCGCCGTCCAGGCTCGTCACAGAACTACGATCTCAAAGAAGCGATCCGGATCCGTTCCGCTGCGCACTCCTTCGAAGGCAAGGTCTTCAGCGTCGTCGCTGGGACAGCGCTGGATGGCACGACAGTGCAGGTCGTCGCGCGCGGCAATCGGAAGATCCGGGCGCTGCTCGAGGCCACACCGCCCTCGGCTTCGATGATCCTTGGCCCACAGGGAGAACTCCTCAGCGAAGTGGCCTCTGATAGCGAGCGCCTCGTCACCGCTGACATCGATATCGCCCTCAGCATCGAACACAAGCAAGCTCACGACGTGGTGGGCTACTACAACCGCTTCGACATCTTCCGGCTGACGGTCGACCGCCGCCCGAATGATCCGATCCAGGTGCTCGGCGTCGAGAGGTCGGCGGTCGATGGCCGTTCCGATGTCATGGCCGAACCTGGCACGGGCTGAGCGATGAGAGTAGCGGCAGGGCCCGTCGTCGACGTCCACAACCACGTCGCGCCCCCGGCGTTCGTCGATTTCGTCCGCGCCCACGGTGACCGGCTCCAGACGGCGATCGTCCGCGAAGCAACGGGCGGGGAGTCGTTCGTCGTCAACGGGAAGGAACGCCGACCGCTCGATGATCGGGCGACCTCCTGCGCCCGGCGCCTGGAGGACATGGCGAGGGACGGCGTGGCCATCGAGCTGATCTCGTGTTACCCGTTCATGGCCTACTACGACGTTGAGCCCAGCCTAAGTCGCGATGTCGCGCGATTGGTGAACGACGGCATAGCCGAACTCGTGTCGCAACATCCGGCGGCGTTTAGGGGAATCGGTACCGTGCCGCTCGGCGATGTAGATGCCTCGCTGGCAGAACTGGAGCGGTGCACGTCAGACCTGGCGTTTGTCGGCGTCCAGGTCCTGACGCGCGTTTCGGGGGCCACGCTCGACGATCCTCGCCTCCGACCATTCTGGGCGGCGGCGGCCCAGCTCCGGATGCCGGTGCTATTGCATCCCTTCGACTCTGCCATGCTGGGAGGCGAGCGGCGGCATCACCTCGGTAACCTGCTCGGCAATCCGTTCGAAACGACGCTTTCGGCTGCGCTGTTGATCTTCTCGGGGTTGCTCGACGAGCACCCCGACCTGCAACCAGTGCTCCTCCATGGCGGCGGCGCCCTGCCGTACGTCGCGGATCGAATCGACCGTGGATGGGAAGGAAGCCGCAGAGACGAGCTGCCCCCCGTTGGCAGCGGTCTTTCCGCGCCACCAACGGCGTATCTGCGCCGGTTTCACTACGACTGCGTCACGTTCTCAGCATCAGCGCTTCGATACCTGAGTAGCGTAGTCGGCGGCGATCGGGTTTTGCTCGGAACCGACTATCCCACCCCGATGGAGATGCGCAATGCACCGACATTCGTGGCCGAATCCGGGTTGGAGTGCGAAGTCGTTGAGCAGGTCCTGGCCTTGAACGCTGCACGTCTCTTTCGGCTCGGCTCGGCACGGCAGCACCTTGTCGATCAGTAGTTGGGCTGCGGAGAGCGATGCTTGCGATATCTGCGGGGTCGTGCGGGGCAAAAGTCCAAATCCCCATCAGGCGACTCGTTCGTTAGCGTGATGTAGACCGCTGAGGATCGGCGAGAGCGAACTTCGCCGCTGAACGAGCGGACCCCTGCTGAGCGGCATCGCGTACCCCCAGTTCCTCGTCGCAACGGCCCGACCTGGTGCGAGTTTATCCGGGCGTTCTCACGGTGTCGGGGTCACTTATTCGTCCGAGGGTGCCCTTGGCGTTGGGCACGGCTCACTCAGTAGGTTGGCTACCCGCGGTCGGCTGACAAATCGGTAGCATCGCCGCCGCGATGGTGTTCGGCTTGATTTACTCCTGCCTGCGTC
>Ga0307373_10011386_pt1 | contig 12897 bp, 9 predicted proteins | sample OX2MG_FD_202534 | JGI IMG/M metagenome (GOLD analysis project Ga0307373, IMG submission 202534) | Soil microbial communities from Risofladan, Vaasa, Finland - OX-2 | ecosystem: Environmental > Terrestrial > Soil > Coastal area > Acid sulfate soil | place: Finland: Risofladan, Vaasa | collected... | reverse complement strand
AAAGCCATCCAGGAATACTTGGACCGGAACAACCGACAGCCCAAACCCTTTGTGTGGACCGCCCGAGTAGAAGACATTCTGACCAAGGTGAATCACTGTAAAGCTATTTTGAATTCACTACACTAGGCGGGGTGCTGCTGGTGCGCTTCTACCCGGAACTGCAGTGGGCGCATATCGCTTCGCTGGCGTATAGCGTCTTCATCGAAGTCGGCCCTGTCCGCTGACCCTGCTGGAACAGATGCTGGAGAGCCGGGCCGGGGCTGCCGCCTACCACGGGTCCTTTCTTCCCCATTACCTCGACAGACTGGTTTATCCAAACTTACCCACATCCCTACTGGTGCCGTGGCGGTGGCGGTTTGCGCAGGCAATCTTTTCTACTACGCTTTCGCCTGGCGAAGGAGAAAGTTGATGCGCCGGGGCCTGCCCGGTAGACACCTTATGGCAACTCCCTGCCGGTGCAACGGGTTATCGGCAGAAAAACCGCAGGGATGGCAAGAGGCACGATGTGTGCGATTCCCTTGCTAGTCAATTTCCACGGTCTCGTAGACGGGGTCTTTGAGGCTCTCGATGGAACTCCCTCCGGTTGTCTCCAGTTCCAGCACAATGATTTCATTCGCGCCGTTCCTGAGCCAGGGTGCGGGGCAAAAAAGCGTTTGTTGGGGTCCGATCTTCCAGAAGCGGCCCAGATGATGGCCGTTGACCCAGACGTGGCCTTTGCCCCAGCCGCGCATGTCGAGGAAGGTGTCGCCCACGGACGCCAACTGGAAGCCGCCGCGATAGAATCGCGGGCCGCGCTTGGGTTTTGGCGAGAATTGCAGTCGGGCCAGGTTGTCCAGAGGGAGAGGAAATATCTGCCATCCTTTCAGCTCGATTCCGTCCAGGGTTACCTTTTCAGTGATCCCCTTGCGGTCATTCACCATGTGCGGACCGTAATTAATCCGGCCCATGTTTTCAATCAGGATATCCATGGGCTGCGCAGGGGCCAGGTTCACGTCTACGGCGTTCTGTTTGAAGCGCCGGTCGAGTTCCGCCAGTTTGCTGTCACCCTGGTAGATCAATGCGTAGTCGCTCATGCTGGTAATGTTCAGCCGGCCCTGGGTGGGGCGTTGAGGGGACCAGCGGTAAAGAATAAATCCGAAAGACTGCCCTACGGTCTCCATTGGTTTCGGTGTGTCGGAGAGGATGGGATTTCCGAGCAGGCTGTCCATCCGGGCGCATTCGGTCAGATCGAACCGAGGAATAGAGATCATCGGCAGCGGGGCCGGCAATGGAGGAATGCTTGTTGCGGGCATATGCCGGTGGATGAGCTTTTCCAGATCAAAGTATTTCGCGCGCGGGCGGCCGGCCTCATCGAGCGGGGCGTCATAGTCGTAGCTGGTGGCGTCGGGCTCGTACGCCTTGCCGAAATTCGCTCCGTTCATAAAGCCGAACGAAGTTCCTCCGTGGAACATGTAGAGGTTGAACGAGACGCCGTTTGAAAGCATCCATTCCACGCCTTGCATGAGGTTTTGAAGGTTGCCATGGTGGTGGATTTCGCCCCAGTGGTCAAACCAGCCGGGATAGAATTCGGCGCACATGCGCGGGACGTTGCGGCGAAAGCGGGCAAAACGCTCAAACTGTCTGGCGGGGTCCGAATCAAAGTTGATGAAGGAAAGAACGCCGGGCAGTGTGCCGCCCGATAGCATGCGGGGCGTGGGGCCGTCGGCGGTGAAGAGTGGCACCTCAAAGCCGGCATCGACAACCATATTCCGGATGGCGCGCATATAGTTGTGGTCTTCGCCGAAAGAGCCGTATTCGTTTTCCACCTGGGTCATCAGGATGGGGCCGCCGTTCGTGATCTGTAGCGGAGCAAGCTCCACACCGACGTGCATCATGTAGCGGCGGGCGGCGCTGAGGAATCGCGGATCGCTGCTGCGGACCCTGATGCCGGGCGTGGCGAGCAGCCATGCGGGGAATCCCCCGAAGTCCCATTCCGCGCAACTGTAGGGTCCGGGACGAAGAATCACCCACAAACCTTCCTCCTGCGCCGTGCGGATGAAGGTTGCCGCGTCGTGCCGTCCCATAAAATTGAACTCGCCGGGCCTGGGCTCATGGAAGTTCCAGAACATGTAGGTGGAGACGGTGTTCAGGCCCATGGACTTCAATTTCTTCAGCCGGTCACGCCAGTACTCGCGAGGGATGCGCGCGTAGTGCATCTCGCCGGAAAGGATCTGGAATGGTTTGCCGTCGAGGAGAAATTGTTCGTCGTGCCAGCTGAAGGTGTGTGCCGCGACCTTCGAGGATGCCGATGCTGAGTTCTGCCTGACGAGCAGGAGCAGCGGGCTCAATGCTTCCAGCCCCGCGGCCGTTGCGGCGGCTCCCAGAAATCCTCTTCTGTCCAGCTTTCCTCTAGAGCTTCCGATATCCACGTCCAGATCCTCCGCACATGCCTGTGAAGAATGGCCTCCGGGCTGGCGCCCGCGCCTGGTTCATTCCTGTTGCAGTATTCTATTGCTGTATCATAATAACCGCGAAATTCATTGCAACCAAATACCGACTGAAAACGGATCGTCCGGGAAGGGAAACCACAGATGAAAGCAACCAGAAAGAAGGACCTCAAAGCACTCCGCAGCAGTGCCTGGTTTGGCGGAAATGACAGGTGGGGAGTGGGGCACCGCGCCTGGCTGCGTGCGGAAGGGTTCAGCGAACGTGTATTCCAGGGGAAGCCCGTAATCGGAATCTGCAATTCCTGGAGCGAGTTGAACAATTGTAACGCGCACTTGCGCCAGGTTGCGGAGGCGGTGAAGCGCGGCGTGTGGGCCGCGGGCGGATTCCCTCTGGAGTTTCCGACCATTTCGCTGGGCGAGATGCTGATGAAGCCGACCACCATGCTTTACCGCAATCTGATGGCCATGGATGTGGAGGAGTGCATCACCTCTTACCCCCTGGACGGCGTGGTGCTGCTGGCTGGTTGCGACAAGACGACTCCGGCGCAACTGATGGGCGCGGCCAGTGCCGATATTCCCGCCATCATGGTGACCGGCGGGCCGATGCTGCGCGGGATGTGGCGCGGCCAGGAACTGGGCTCGGGAACCGACGTGCGGCGGCTGTGGGAAGAAGTCCGCGCCGGGCGGCTGAGCGAGGAGGCCTGGTGCGAGGTGGAAGCATGCGTTTCGCGAAGCGCGGGCCACTGCACGGTGATGGGGACGGCTTCCACTATGGCCTGTGTGGCCGAGGGCCTGGGCATGATGCTGCCGGGCTCCGCGGACATTCCGGCTTCGGATTCGCGCCGGCTTGCGATTGCCGAAAAGAGCGGTGCGCGCATGGTGGAGATGGTCCATGAGGGGCTGCGCCCTTCGCGCATTATGACGCGGCAGGCCATTGAGAATGCCATTCGCGTGGATATGGCCATCGGCGGTTCGACCAACGCTATCGTGCACCTGGTGGCCATTGCGGGGCGGCTGGGCATCGAATTGCCGCTTGAAAAGTTTGACCGGCTTTCGCGTTCGACTCCGGTGGTGGCGAACGTCCGGCCCTCCGGCCGCTACCTGATGGAAGACTTCAGTTATGCGGGGGGGATCGCGGCGCTGATGAAGGAAATCCTGCCGCTGCTGCACGGGAAGATTGTAACCGTGACGGGGAAGTCGGTGGCGGAAAATCTGGCCCAGGCGGCCACCTTCAACCGGGAAGTGATCAAGTCGCTGGACGAGCCGCTGCGGCCGGAGGGCGGCACGGCCATCCTGCGCGGCAACCTGGCGCCGGCGGGAGCGGTGATCAAGCAGTCGGCCATCTCGCCGCACTTTGCCATACACAAGGGCCGCGCGGTGGTGTTTGAGAACAATCTCGACCTGATCAAACGGCTTGACGATCCCAAACTGAATGTAGATGAATCGAGTATTCTCGTGCTGAAGGGCGCGGGGCCGAAAGGCGCGCCGGGCATGCCCGAGTGGGGCCACCTGCCCATTCCCCAGAAACTGCTGAAGGCCGGCGTTCGCGATATCGTGCGGCTCAGCGATGCGCGCATCAGCGGCACCAGTTACGGCACGATGGTGGTCCACGTTGCTCCCGAAGCCGCAGTAGGCGGTCCGCTGGCCGTGGTGAAAGACGGCGACTGGATTGAACTGGACGTGCCTGCAAGACGCCTGGAATTAAAAGTATCCAATACGGAGTTAAAAAAACGCTTGAAGTCCTGGAGCCCGCCCCAGCCACATTACGTGCGCGGTTACGGTAGGATGTTTCTGGACCACATCCTGCAGGCGGACCAGGGTTGCGACTTTGATTTCCTGAAAGCAGCGAACGGCCCGGAAAGGGTCGCGCCTCCGGTGAAGTTCAAGAACCCGGGGATATAGGGCAACAGAAATTTAGAACCCAATGTGTTTTCCGGGTTGCGCCCCGGTCCAATCAGGCGTACTAGCGATGGAAGGGACCCTCCAGACGGTGACCAGTCTCTTTGGGGAGTCATGATTGTGGGTGGCGTCGCAACCCCTTTGTGCCCCCTATGCTGTGAAGATTCTAGTTTTGTCGAAGAAGTTGTGACCCGTCGTCCGCAAGCAATTTCCGCCTTTATGGTAATATGGAGTCTCGTGCTAGCGCGCTAGCCAACGGTAGGCATTGTTTGCCTATGGGAAATGCGGAGGAGTTTTAAGGAAGCTATGTACACTGTACGGGCAAAAAGGAAGGAACTAACCGTCGTCTTGTGTGCCGTTGTGCTCGCGGCCATAATCGCTATCCTTTATCTTCACTACAGCCGTCCGCACCCTGGCAAAACCGCCTTGCGTGGCCGCCTATCGGCAGCGAAGCGGGCGCTGCCTGCCACGCCGAATCGGGAGTTGTATAACGCAAAGATGCTTGCGCTGGCGAAGCTATCTCCGCGCACTGGTTGCTCGCAAGCTTCCGCTGCTATCTCAAGTCCCGACCGCGCCAGAGTTTACCGTGCCGTGGCGGCATCCGGGTCGACGCGAGCCGTTACGAAAGATGCCGTGTTCCATCCATGCCCAGCGCCGCTGTGGCCGGTGCGTGCCCCCTATCCCGAGGCCGGCGCCGTGCTGCCATTTAAGCGAATCGTCGCGTACTACGGCAATTTTTATTCACGGCGCATGGGAGTTCTGGGTGAATATTCGCCGGACAAGATGCTTTCCATGCTGGCATCGACGGTGAAAGAGTGGGCGGCGGCAGACCCGTCGACGCCGGTGGTGCCGGCCCTGGATTACATCGCAGTTGCCGCGCAGAACGTGCCCTGGAAGGATGGGAAGTACCGGTTTCGCATGCCGTCGAAGCAAATTGATAAAGCAATCAGCATGGGGGACCAAATCCATGGGCTGGTCTTTCTGGACGTGCAGCCCGGTTGGAGTACTGTGGAGGCGGAAGTGCTTCCTCTGGCTCCATACCTCAAACGGCCAAATGTGGAGCTTGCGCTTGACCCGGAGTTTGCGCTGACTGAGGGTAAGCGGCCCGGGGCCTGGTTCGGCACGATGAATGCGGCGGACATCAACCTGGCTGCGCGGTTTCTGGCGAGAATCGTGCGGGAAAACCATCTGCCTCCCAAAATTCTCGTCGTCCACCGCTTCACCGAACGCATGGTGACGGATTTCCATGCCATCAAGCCGTTGCCGGAAGTTCAGATCGTGATGGATATGGACGGGTTTGGTGCACCGTCTTTGAAGACCCACACCTACAAGGCTTACATCGCCAGGCAGCCGGTCCAATTCACAGGATTCAAGCTGTTTTATAAGAATGACGTGAAAATCGGCGGCGCCCTCATGACACCCGCGCAGGTGCTGAGCCTTTCTCCGCAGCCGAGCTTTATACTCTACCAGTAAGTAAGCGCTGGACCGGGACCTGTGTGGGAGGTTTGGCGAGTTCGCACAGGACGATGCCAAGATAGCCTGGAGGGAATGAGAAGCAGAATTTCCTCGCTTGCTTCGGAATCACAGCATTATGTCGCTGCCACGTGCTCCGCTTCCTCGCGCGCGGCGCGCAGGATTTGAACCGGATCCCCGACCGGCATAAATTCCATGGCGATGTAGCGGTCGTACTTCAGTTCCACCATTTTCTTATAGATGTTGGTGTAATGGATTTCGCCGGTACCGGGCTGGTGGCGGTGGGGCACGTCGGCAATGTGGAACACGCCGACGAGGTCGATGTTTTTCTCCATCTTCTCAATCAGGTTACCCTCGGCAATCTGCTCGTGGTAGAAGTCGTAGAGGAATCTTACCTGCGGGTGGTTGACGGCGCGAATGATATCAAATCCCTCTTCCACCGAGGTGAGGAAGTACTTTGGATTTTCTTCCGGATCGATGTTCTCCACCAGAATGGTGATATCTTTTCCTTCTACCTTTTCTGCCGCCCGCTTCAGTCCCTCGACGCAACTCTCGTGCTGTTCGGCGTGCGTCATTCCCGGCACCACGTTGCCCGACATGACGATCAGCCTCGGGCATTCCAGCTTGTCGCAAACCGTCATCATACCCTCAAGGTCTTTGAGCATGGCCTCGCGTTCCTCCGGATCGCCAACGCCGTAGTGCATCCCGGCCGTGGTGTCGAAGGTGAGGCCGAGCTGGTGTTTCTTACGGTTGACGCGGGCGTAGTCGGCATCCGACCAGTGTTCGAATTCACGCACGAGCTCGACGTTGTGGTAGCCGGCGTTGGAAACCTTTTCCAGCCGCTGCTCGAAAGGCATATTTCCGAAGACCGTCCAAAGCATTATGGATATCTTGTAAGGGGCCGGCGTGGCAGCGGCCGCAGCGGGGGTTGGCGTTGCGCCTGGCAGAAGGGAAGGCGCGGCTATACTGCCGAGACCTGCTCCGGCAAGCATTCGGTTAAATGTGCGACGATCCATTGGAAGCCCCCTCTGAAGTTGAAATTGAGTTCATGGGTGAACCTGCTGCCGGTAAAAGAGAGATACTTGCGTGCAACAAGGCGCCTTTCTGCATGGCGACGACTACACCGCCTGATGATACAGAAGGGTATTACCGGACGCAAAGGGAATTTGTACCGGCGTTCAAAAACAGCGCAATTCCCTTGGATTGACTGAGCAAAAGGTAGAAGATTGTACTTTCCTCTTGAACATCGGGCTGGAACGTGACATCTTGCTTTTTTCCATTTGGGGGTGTTCGGACGGGCCCGATGGACATTCCAAGCCTATCAGCAGGATTGCGTGGGCGGACCAGCACGGGCTGGCGAGGGCGAAGACTAGATTGATTGCAGGTTGTGCTGTTCATAGATCTCCATGTTAAGGGTGTCAGATGATTCATTTTGGCGTTTTGCCTCATGTTTTGGTGCTGGCCCCGGCGGCCGTAACGGGAAGGATGATCAGCCTGAGTCCGGTGGATCTGGCCATCATCGTAATTTATTTTGTTTCGGTGCTGGGGATCGGTTTTTACCTTAAAGGGTACGCCAAGCGCGGAGAGGACTTTTTTGTCGCCGGCCGCGAAATGACAGCCTGGGTCGCTGGGCTGGCCTTCATTTCTGCGAACCTTGGATCACTGGAATTGCTCGGATGGGCCGGCAACGCCTACCAGTACGGCATCCTGGCCGCGCATTGGTATTGGGTGGGTGCGATCCCCGCCATGCTCTTTCTTGCGCTCGTCATGATGCCTTTTTATTACATCTGTAAAACGCATTCCGTTCCGGGATACCTGCAGTTGCGGTACGGTCGCGCGACGAGTGGCCTCAGCGCCATCACCTTCGCCTTTATGACCATTCTGATGTCAGGCGTCAATATGTATGCCATGGCGGTTGTGATGCAGGTGATTCTGGGCTGGAACATTCATTTCAGTATTTGGGTTTCTTCGCTGACGGTGGGCATCTACGTTGCGATGGGCGGGCTTTTTTCGGCGATCTTCAATGAAGTCATCCAGTTCTTCCTGATCTGGCTGGGCGCACTGCTGATTCCCATCCTGGGCCTTATCGAGGCGGGAGGCTGGTCGGGGATGGTGGCGAAAATCCATGAAAGATTTGCGGGACAGGATTTCACGCACCTGTGGGGGCCGATGCTTCACCCTTCACAGAATCCTATGGGCGTGCAGTGGATAGCCATCGTCTTTGGCCTGGGGGCGGTTCTCTCGATGGGCTATTGGACGACGGATTTTCTGCTGGTGCAGCGAGTAATTGCGGCCAAAGATATTCGCTCGGCAAAATCCGCGCCCATCATCGGAGCATTCTTTAAGATGGCCGTCCCGTTCATCGTGATCCTGCCGGGACTGCTGGCCCTTGCGGTGTTGCCTTACCATCTCTATCCCGCCAACGTTGCTACAGCCGGACAACACACCTATGACCAGGTACTGCCTCTAATGATGGCACGCTATCTGGGGCCGGGTTTGCTGGGACTGGGTATTACGGCCCTGATTGCAGGTTTCATGTCCGGCATGGCAGGGAACATCAGTGCTTTCGCCACCGTGTGGACTTACGATCTTTACCGGCCTTTCATCAAGAAGGACGCGACCGACCAGCACTATGTCGCCATGGGGCGGTGGTGCACCATGATCGGTCTCCTGGTGAGTATCGGGGCCGCTTATATTGTGACCCACTTTGGAAGCTTGATGGATTACGTGCAGGCCCTGTTCAGCTTCTTCATTGCTCCGCTGTTTGGCACCGTCATCATTGGTATGCTTTGGAAGCGCGCCACGAAGAAGGCGGGGTTCTGGGGCCTGCTGGCGGGGATTACGACCGCGATCACTATATTCGTGTTGATGCGGGGCCATCCAGAGCGCGTCGCCTGGTTCTGCTTTTACGCCGGAGCCAAGTCACTGGCGCAGCAGATGTGGCAGGCGCTTTGGGCTTTCATTGTCGTTGTGGTTGTATCCGGGGTGGTGACGCTGGTCACAAAGCCAAGGCCCGAAGCCGAGTTACGGGGCCTGGTGATGGGCCTGACCGACATCCCCAGCGATGCCCACCTGCCGCTCGTCAAGCGGCCGGTTTTCTGGGCGGGTGTTTGCTTCGTTGTATTTCTGATTTTACAGTGGATTTTCAGATAGCTATGGGTAGGAATCGATGTGGAATTCTGGAATCATACTGAAATTGAGAACTGGGGAGTAATAGAATGAGCGAAGAACGTCGTATGATCCCCGTCTGGTTCTTTGCGGGAATATTAATTTTTATATACGGCATCCTGATTTTTGCCAGTGGGCTTGTGGAATGGTCGCACCCCCCGGCCACCGTCCTGGCCAATCTTCACGCACCGGTGTGGTGGGGGGCCATCATGATCGTGATGGGCGCGATGTTCATCCAGCTTTTCCGTCCAAAGAAGGCCCAAAAGTGAATGGTTCCCGGATTGGGGATGAGAAGACGCCGTGATCTGCCCGTGCCGTCGCTTTATATTTCACGACGAGGTGTTACGGAATGAGAATTGCCAATGGACCGGCTTATAGGGTTTGCCGTTCGATTCCACGTAGCGATAGACGAAGTAATTGACCGGTGGACCGGATTGCTTCGGTGCGAGATTGATATCGCGGCCGACGGAAAAGCGCATTCGGTTCGGGTCAATGCTACCGAAAAAGAATCCGTATTTTGAGGGATTGAGCCACGCTTCGGAAATGTCCACGGGAACCCATCCTTTGCCCGCCACATGAAATTCAGCCCAGCAATGATAGCCCGGGATCGAACCCTGATGCACGCCGGTCGGTAGCGGAAATCCGATTAAAAAGCGGGCGGGAATGTGCTCGGCACGCATCATGCCGATAAAGAGTGAGTGGAAGTCGGTGCAGTTGCCGTGCTTGGCGTCGCAGGCCCAAACCGCGTTGCCGTGTCCCCACCCGGTTCCAGACTTATCATAGCGCATGTGGTGAAAGACGTAATCGTAGATGGCATGGGCTTTGGCGATTTCGCCCTTGCGTCCCGCCACGACCTTGTCGGCAATCTGCTTGATTTCACCGTCAATGGGAACCAGGTGGTCGGATTGGAGGAAGCGGGCGAGGTCGGGGGTGATTTGGCCCGGCTTTTCGTTCTCCTGCATGAGCTGGCGGTACGATCCCACGGCATACTCGTGGCGGGTGACGTGGTAGGTGAGGGCGAAATGCGCCGATTTGAAACCCGTGCGCCGAATCTCTGCAAAGGCCATGCGGTTGCCGTATTCGGATTCGCGTGTAATGCGCAGGGGAACCGTGCCGGACACCTTGAGCAGCCTGACTTCCTGGTGCCGGTTGGTGGTAGCGACAGGAATCCAGATGCTCAATGAGTTGGCGTGAGCCGGCAAATTCGGCAGGCTGACGCTGTAAGTGAAATCAAACTCTCGGGACGGGACCGGCCTTTCGCTTGCCTTCAGAAAGAATCGAGTGGCCGCCCAGGACGTGGCACCCAGAAAAAATACACAGAGAACGACTCGTTCCAGCTTCATAAGTTACCTCCAATTGGGTTCAAATTTGTGGCTATACAGTTGAAGGAATCGGCACGCGATTGGGAGGTCACGCTCAGGTAAAGCCGGGATTGAAAGAAGAAAAGCGCATAACTGGGATGTATAAAAATATTAGCGCACGGTAGTGGATGCGCACAAGCGGCGGGACGCGAGGAAGGCCAAAGACAGGAGCAGGGCCGCTAGGACGGCCCTGCAATCTGCTGATACGCTGTAACTCCTACGTCAGGAACACTACGTTGGCAGGGGTCCCCACGGGCGTGTACTGGCCGGTGAAGGTGAGGGCGCCCGTCTGCTTGTTGACGCGGAATGTTGTGATGGCGTCGGCCTGCTGGTTGCAGCAGTATAGGAAATCGCCTGCGGGATCGATCGTAAAACTGCGCGGGTAGTCGCCATGGGTCCATTCCTCGCCGACGTATGTCAATTTGCCATCCTCGCCGATGGAGAAGTACGCAATGCTGTCATGCAGTCGGTTGGCGCCGTAAATGAACTTCGAGTCGGGCGAAATGCGGATTTCGGAGGGAAAGTTGGTGCCGACAAAGCCTTTGGGCAGGGTTGAGATAATCTGCTTCTGTGCCAGGCTGCCGCTTGAAGCGTCGTAGTCGTAAACGACCACGGCGGAACCTTCCTCCTGAATGCAATAGAACCACCGGGCATTGGGATGAAAGACAAAATGGCGTGGCCCATCGCCTGGAGGTGCGGAGACCGAAGGGGGGCTGTTGGGTGTCAGCTTGCCCTTTTCAAGATCAATATTCCAGATCAGAATTTTGTCCATGGCCAGGTCTGTGGAGAGGACGCGCTTGCCACTGGGGTCGGACTCAATCATGTGTGCGTGCGGTGCGTCGTGTCCGCTGATGGCAAAGCTTCCCGGGGGTGCGCTGGTGGCGTGCTGGGGACCGAGTGGACCCTTGTCCTGGTGGACGTCGGTGGCGGGACCGAGTTCGCCATTGGAGAGGATGGGTAAGACAGCAATGCTTCCGCCCCCGTAATTGGCAGCAAATACGTACCGGCCGGAAGGGTGGACGCTGATGTGCGCCGGTCCGTCGCCTTCGGAACTGACGGTGTTGAGGAACGTGAGGTGGCCGGTGGAACGGTCGACCGAGTAGGAACTGACTGCGCCGGACTTTTTGCCCTGATACTGGTGGATTTCATCACAGGAGTACAAGTGAGTCCCAGCGGGATTGAGGGCGAGCCAGGAGGGGTTCCTCGGATTTTCAGTCAATTCACGCTGAGTGAGCTTGCCGGTACCTGGGTCCATTTCAAAAAGGTAAATACCCTGGCCGTGGCCGCGGTGCCCTTCGGGGCCCTGGGGCGAACTGTAAGTTCCCACACAGACAAGCCGGGGCTTCCCTGAGGGACTTGCCTGCCCGGTTGTATTTTCCGCGTCCTGGGAACTGCACGCAAGAGCGGGGCCGGCCATGGCTAAAGCGGCGGCGCTTTTCAGAAAGTTACGGCGCGATGGTTTGGACAAAAGGTTGTGATGCAACTGCGGGTCATCTGATGACATATGAATCCTCCTTTAACTGTGGGCGGCCATTGACCTGGAAAGGCAAGATTATGCTTTTAACCGGCCAGGAACGCAAGCACGGATTGTAATGAGGGATATCATCGCCTTGCACTGAGGGAGGCAGATTACTGTTGATGAGGTCGGGAAACCGGGAATTCAATCCCGTGCTCTTCATTCACCTGGCGGCTGGCGTCGATGTTGAAGTCGGCAAGCGGGAACTTGCGGGCTGTCTGCCCGCTGAAGACCCACAACGTTTCACCCAGGATGGCGTAGTCGCGTACTTCTATCTCGCGGCCGTCGCGGAAGATGAAGACGGTGGCGGGGAAATTGTGACGGCTGGAGGGCCGGGTTTGTGGCAGAGGCTGCCGGAGGCCTTCATAGCGAGGCGGCGCAACGGACTCCTGTTCGTATTGCGACAAAGCTTGCTGCTGGCGAAGCGAGCGCACCTCATCCGCCAGCGCCTTGATCTGGCTGGAAAGATACTCTTTTTGCTGGGCGGCGACCTCCGCCTCGACGTCACCGTGCGCGATGCGTGAAGCCTGCTCGTATTCCTCGTCGAGCGGTGGCCACAGGCTGGGATAGAAATAGGTGAACGGATAGCTCGATGGATAGCCAAAGAAAGGCGGAAAGACCACGGGACGGGATTCGCCGAACTCGCGAAATCCTGACGGACCATTGCGGAAGGGCGCCGGCTGCAGCCACGTGCCGGAGGCGGCTGGTCCGGACGTTAAGATGGCGGATTGGCCCCTTAGGGCGGGCGGGAACACAGTACCCGCCAGAAAAACCGAAATGGCGAGCAGGTATTTCATGGGTGAAGTGTACCACAATCGCGAGCGCTGGGGCATGGAGGCTGTTTCCCCGTGATGTTGAGCTTCCTGCTGCCGGGCGCCAGGGGTTAGGGCCGGCAGCGGGCGACCACAAGGGTGATGTCATCCGCCTGGGTCAAGCGGCATTTTGTGTGTAAACGGTGGACCATTGAGAGAGCGGGTGAAAGCTCCATCGAAACTCCATGGTTTGGGAGACGTAGACTAAACATCGGTACGTCGAGATTTCTCCTCCGGTAACT
>Ga0307373_10011383_pt1 | contig 12900 bp, 11 predicted proteins | sample OX2MG_FD_202534 | JGI IMG/M metagenome (GOLD analysis project Ga0307373, IMG submission 202534) | Soil microbial communities from Risofladan, Vaasa, Finland - OX-2 | ecosystem: Environmental > Terrestrial > Soil > Coastal area > Acid sulfate soil | place: Finland: Risofladan, Vaasa | collected... | reverse complement strand
GAGTTCCATGATGTCTCCCTCGCTATAGGTTAAGTATGGGGTTTGGGCGGCTCGATTGCCATATCGAGGTCTGGCGACTTGGCGTGACGCCGGATCGGCTGTTGTCGAGGATCGCGTCGACCTCCTATTCTCAATGCATCCCGGCAACGCGAAGAAAGAGCAAATTGAGCGTTCCCCGCGATCCGCTGCCGTTGCTCCGCCGTTTGCTCGACGCCGCGCTCGCTGCCGCCGATCCGGCCACGACCTTGCCGCCTCACCTCCCGGCGCCGCCCCCAGGCCGCACCACCGTGATCGGCGCCGGCAAGGCCGCTGCAAAGATGGCGCGCGCGGTCGAGGATCGCTGGCCGGCGCCGCTCTCGGGCCTGGTCGTCACCCGCTATGGTCATGGCGTGCCGTGCCGGCGCATCGAGGTGGTCGAGGCGGCGCATCCGGTGCCGGACGCCGCGGGCCAGAACGCCGCCAAGCGCATCCTGGCGATGATCCGGGGCCTGACGGCCGACGATCTGGTGATCTGCCTGATGTCCGGCGGCGCGTCGGCGCTGCTGGCGCTGCCGGCGCCGGGGCTGACGCTGGAGGACAAGCAGGCGGTCACGCGCGCGCTGCTGCTGTGCGGCGCGACCATTTCCGAAATCAACTGCGTGCGCAAGCATCTTTCGGCGGTGAAGGGCGGCCGGCTCGCCGCGGCCGCGTGGCCGGCGCCGCTTGCCTGCTTTGCGATCTCCGACGTGCCGGGCGACGATCCGGCGGTGATCGGCTCCGGCCCGACAATCGCCGATCCGAGCAGCTTTGCCGATGCGCGGCGCATCTTCACCAAATATGCGCTCAGCCCCCCGCCGGCGGTGGCGACGCATCTCCATCGCGCCGCCGACGAGACGCCGAAGCCGGGCGACCCAAGGCTTGCGCGCGCGACCTACCGCCTGATCGCGACGCCGCGCGAGGCGCTCGACGCGGCGGCGCAAGCGGCGCGCGCTGCGGGCGTGACGCCGGTCATCCTGGGCGATGCGATCGAGGGCGAGGCATGCGCGGTCGCGGCCAATCACGCGGCGCTCGCGCGCCAGCTTGCCGCCGGCACGATGCCGGGCGAGGACGGCGCGGCACTCGCCTTGCCGGCGGTGCTGCTGTCGGGCGGCGAGACCACGGTGATGGTTCACGGCACGGGCCGCGGCGGCCGCAACACCGAATACCTGCTGGCCTTGGCGTTGGCACTCGCGGGCGCGGCCGGCGTCTATGCGCTGGCGGCCGATACCGACGGCACCGACGGCACCGAAAGCAATGCCGGCGCGTTCCTTGCTCCCGATACCCTGGCGCGCTTGCGCTTCAAGGGACTCGACCCGGCCGCTTTGCTGGCCGACAACGACGCCTGGAGCGCCTTTGCCGCGCTCGACGACCTGCTGATCACCGGCCCCACTTTCACCAATGTGAATGATTTTCGTGCCATATTGGTGGCCGGACCGGGTTGAAAGGAAAAACATGCGGCGCCAACGCAGCGCGAAAATCGTCGCGACCGTCGGTCCGGCCAGCAACACCGCCGAGAAGCTCGAGGCGCTGTTTCGTGCCGGCGTCGATCTGTTCCGGCTCAATTTCAGCCACGGCACGCAGGACGATCATCGCGTCGTCTACGAACGCATCCGCTCGCTCGAGAAAGGCGTCGGGCGGCCGATCGGCATCATGGCCGATCTCCAAGGACCGAAGCTGCGCGTCGGCACCTTTGCCGGGAAGAAGGCAACGCTGGTCGCCGGCAAAAGCTTTCGCCTCGATCTCGATCCCAAGCCGGGCGATGCCAAGCGCGCGCCGCTGCCTCATCCCGAAGTGTTCGCGGCGCTGCAGCCGGGCACGCAGCTCTTGCTCGACGACGGCAACATCCGCCTCACAGTCGAGCGCTGCGGCAAGGATTTCGCCGAGACCAGTATCGCGGTCGGCGGCGACATCTCGGACCGCAAAGGCGTCAACGTGCCGAATGCGGTGCTGCCGCTCAGCCCCTTAACCCCGAAGGATCGCTCCGATCTCACTTTCGCGCTCGATCTGGGCGTCGATTGGATCGCGCTCTCGTTCGTGCAGCGCCCCGAGGACGTGGCCGAAGCGCGCAAGCTGATCGCCGGCCGCGCCAGCGTGCTCGTGAAGCTCGAGAAGCCGGCGGCGATCCAGCGCCTCCACGAGATCATCGAGCTGAGCGATGCGGCGATGGTCGCGCGCGGCGATCTCGGCGTCGAGATGCCGCCCGAGGACGTGCCGCCGGTGCAGCGCGAGATCGTCCATGCCTGCCGCCTCGCGGGCAAGCCGGTGATCGTCGCGACCCAGATGCTCGAATCGATGGTGCGCGCCCCGGTGCCGACCCGCGCCGAAGCCTCCGACGTCGCGACCGCGGTCTATGAAGGCGCCGACGCGGTGATGCTGTCGGCCGAGACCGCTGCCGGCCTCTATCCGGTCGAGGCGGTGACGATGATGGATCGCATCATCTGCCGCGTGCAGGCGGACCCGATCTATTTCCCGGGCCTACACGCCGCCGCCGAAGTCAGCGCCGAGCAAAGCCCCTCCGATGCGATCAGCGCCGCCGCGCGCCAGGTGGCGCATACCATCGGCGCCGCGGCGATCCTCTCCTACACGACCTCGGGCGCGACCGCCTTGCGCATGGCACGCGAGCGGCCCGACGTGCCGATCCTCGCCCTCACTTCGAATCTGCGCACCGCGCGACGCCTGGCGCTCGCCTGGGGGCTGCATTGCATCCATACCCATGACGTGCGCAACTTCAACGAGATGGTCGAGCATGCGACGCGCGCGGCGCGGCGCGAGGGCTTTGCCGGAAAAGGCGAGCGCGTCGTCGTCACCGCGGGCGTCCCATTCGGCACGCCCGGCGCAACCAACGTGCTGCGCGTCGCCTGGGTGGAGGATTAGTTAGAGCATTGTCCGGCGAAGGGTGCAGCGGTTCGCCGCAGACAATGCGACAAAATCAAGGAATCGGGCGTGCTGAAACTACGCCCTGAGCAGCCCCTCGGCCGGTTTCAGCCCCGCGGCGTCGGGAAAGACCTTCGCGCCAAGGCTCGCCGCATCGATGCCTAAATGATCGCGCAGGATGCCTTTGGCGACGCTGCGCGAATCGACCGCGACGCGCAGATCGCGATCATCCTGGAGCTTGGCGAGGCCCGGCCAGTCGCCGTAGAGCCGGCCGCCTTTGACCGCGCCGCCGATCACGAACATCACCGTGGCGGTGCCGTGATCGGTGCCGTTGGTGCCGTTGACCGCGACCGTGCGGCCGAACTCGGTGGTCGCGATCACCACCGTATTCCTCCACGCGGCACCGAGCGACTGCGCCAGCGCGTCGAAACCATCGGCAAGGCCGGAAAAATTCTCGTAGAGCCGGCCGTTCTCGGTGCCTTGATTGACATGCGTGTCCCAGCCGAGCATCTCGAGCGCGGCGATGCGCGGGCCGTCCTCGGCCGCGAGCAATTTGCCGGCGGCGGCCGCAAGCGGCGCGAAGGCTTTGGGGCCAAAGCCGCCCGGTCCTTTCGGCGCCGTGTCGCCGAGAACCGTGTCGGAGAAATTCTGGGTCTTCAAGCCGAGTTGCAGCGCCGGGCCGAACAGCGGATCATGCGCATAAAGCGGCCCAAGCGCCGCGACGAAATCCGGATCGGCGGCTTTGAAGCCGGCCGGCTCCCAGCTCGCGACCGGCACCGCGCCGCGCAGCAGCAACGGCACCGCGCCGCCGACCGCGAGGCCGAGCCGCTTGTCGTAGCTGCGGCTCGCGCCTTGCTGCTGGATCAGCGCGAGGGCGCGATTGAGCCAGCCGTCGGTCTCGCGGGTTTTCGCGGCGAGCCCGCATTCCATCAAATCTTGCCCGTCGAAATGCGAGCGCGTGCGATAGCCATTGCCCGACGCCGGCACGAGCAGAAGCTCGCCGCGGCGGTAATAAGGCTCGAGCACTTTAAGGCCGGGGTTGAGCGCGAAATGCGAATCCAGCGCGATGCACGCCGCGGCCGGTAGCGCGATCGCGCCGCGCTTTTCCGCGTAATGCGGATCGCCGACCGGCGGCACGGCGGCAAGCCCGTCCATCGCGCCGCGCAACAGCACGACCACAAAGCGCCGGTTGCCGGGCGCCGCGGCAAAGACCGCGTGCGGCAACCCGGCCACCGCAAAGGCACCGGCGGCAAGCCCGAGGCATTCGCCCAGAAATTCGCGGCGCGTTGTGGTCATGGTGTCACCGTCGCTGGAATTCGGGGCTGGCGAGCAGCAGCGCCAAGCCTTCGCGGCGCGAGGCGGCGCGGCGGATCGCCTGGGCGGTATCGTCGGGCAAGGTTTCGCCGAACACCGCATCGGCAAGCGCAACCGGATCGGGCGGATCGGGCAAACGCGCGGCGAAGCTTTGGCAGCAATCGGCGCGGTGCAGCACCGATTCGGGGCCGACCCAATCGCCGGCATCGTCGGGCCAGCCGGCGGGCGACGGCGCGAAGAACGGCTGCTGATCGAGGATATGCAATGTCTGGACGAGGAAGGGCGGCGGCGGCGTGAAGCCGGTGATGCGGCTGGCGGCGATCAGCAGCTCGTCGGGCGTGCGCACCTTGGCGAAGGGCTGCCACGCGGCATCCTCATGCACCACCGCCTGGGTCACGCGCTTCAGATCGCCGCCGGTGTCGCGGAACACGCGCGCGATGCGCTGCACCGCATCCTTCGGCGGATTGTCGGCGATGAAGTGGCGCGCGAGCTGGGTCGCGATGTGCGTCGCGGTCGCGGGGTGCGCGGCGAGGTCGCGCAGCGCCAGCTCGCCCTGGTCGTAGCCGCTTTCCGGATAAGTCTTGCCGAGCAGGGTCTGCGACCCGGGCTCGTGAAGCTGCGGATAGAAGCGGAAAGTGCCGGCATTGGGCGCGCGCAGCCGCGCGATCGACCAGCCGGTCAAGATGCGGGCGAGCGCCTCGACGTCGTCTTGGGTGTAGCCGCCATCGACGCCGAGCGTATGCAGCTCCATCATCTCGCGCGCGAGATTCTCGTTGAGGCCTTTGTGCTGCCGCTGCCCGACCCGCGAGTCCGGCCCGATCGACAGCACCTGATCGAGATAGAACAGCATCGCCGGATGGCGCTCGGCGGCGAGCAGCAGGTCGACGAAGCGGCCGGTGACATGCGGCCGGATCGCCTCGCGCTCGAACGCGCCGGCAAAGCCGGTGATCTCCGGCCGGATGCAAGACACCGTGAAATGGTTGCTCCAGAACCGCGTGAGCCGCTCCAAGAGCGGTGCAGCGCCGTTCACCGCGGCATTGGTCCGCACCGCAGTCTCGGCAAGATAGACGGCACGCCGCCGTTGATTCGCGGCCTTGAGCGCATCGGCGGCCTGGTTCTTGCGATCCTGCCGCAATTGCAGCAGCTCGGCGACCATCGCCGCGGAATTCGGCAAGGCGGGATCGAGCGGCGCGGGCGGCGCATCCAACTGCCGCAGCACCCAGCCGCGCGGGTCGCGGGCGACACTCGCAAGCTCGCCGGGGCGCGGCGCGTAGCCGAAACGCGTCGTCGCCACCAAGGCGTTGGTTAAAGCGGCCGCAACCATGTGCCGCCGCCAGATCTGAGGGTCATAGCCGGTAATAGGCGCGAAATGCTTGCCGCATCCCTAAAGGGGCGGGCGGAAATTACTCTGCGCCGGCGCGCTCCCGGGTGGCGAACTGCTCGACCAGGCGATGCATCGCGATCACCGGCGTATCGCCGCGGATCTCGATCCGCGGCGCGTTCGGCAGCGCCGAATTGATGCGCTGCTGGCCCTCCATCACCCGAATATCCTGATCGAAGATCGCGCGGATGTTCTTGATGAAGCGCTGGCTGACGTCGTCATTGCCGACGGCGAAATTGCGGCTTTGCGCGTAGAACATGAACGAGCTGGTCTCGGTCTCGGGCGTCGCGGTGATGAGCGCGCGCAGCCGCACGCCGCCATCCCAATTGCCGTCGCGCGCGACCGTGCCCGCCGCCGCGAAGCCGGCATCGATCGTGCAGTGGCTCGGCAGCTCGCACACCGTCGCCTGCCAGCGATCGGTGTCCTTGCTCGCGAACCCCGCGAGTTGCGCCAGCAGCGGCGGCGGCTCGGCATGGGGGCTCCAGCGCAGCATGCGCACGCCTGTCGGGAATCGCTCGGTCGTCACCGGATTGCTCTCGATCCCGGCGCCGCCCAGCGTGTCGCTGTGAACATAGACCACATGCATGAGGTCGAGCAGATTGTCGTTGTTGAGCTCCCAATGGCATTTCATCGGCAGCGCCTGGCCGCCATTGCCCATCGTGGTGGTGAGCGTCGGGTCGTCGATGCACTGCCATCGCGGCAACAGGCGGTCGTCGCGCTGGGCCGAATCGCCCATCCACAGCCAGACGAAATTGAATCGCTCCACCAGCGGATAGCTTTTGACGCGCGTGCCGGGGGGAATTTCCTTTTGCCCGGGAATTTCGACGCACATTCCGCGCGCGTCGAATTTGAGCCCGTGATAGCCGCAGCGGATGCCATCGCCCTCGCGCGTTCCCATCGAGAGCGGCAAATTGCGGTGGCAGCAGCGGTCCTCGAGCGCGACCGCCGCGCCGGTCTCGGTGCGATAGAGCAGCACGGGCTCGCCCAGCAAGCTGCGCGCGAGCGGCGCGTGGCCGAGCTCGCTGCCATAGGCGGCGACATACCAGAAATTGCGCAGGAACATGACCCGTCTCCTTCCCGGCGCTCAGGCCGGATTGCCGGCGAGCTCTTTCGTCAGCCGCGCGACCGTGTCGCCGATCCTGTCGCGATGCGGATCGATCGCGAGCGCCGCCGAGAACGCCGTCAGCGCCGCCGCAATCGCAAAAACTGCCAAAACCGCACGCCGGACGTCGGAATTATATGGGCGGGGGCGGCTTTCGCCAACGCTCGCGGTCGGCTGGGGTCGCCGGCGCCGGGCCATTCGGCGTTTGAGCACCGGGCGAATCGTGCTAAACCGCCTCTCGCTCATGGAACTTTCCGTCGTCATTCCCGCGCGCAACGAGGCGCCGAACGTCGCACCGCTGGTCGCGGAAATCCGCGCCGCGCTTGACGGCGTCGTCGCTTACGAGATCGTCTATGTCGATGACGGCAGCAGCGACGACACCGCAGCGGCGATCCGCGCGGCGAGGTGGGACGGCGCGCCGCTGCGTCTCGTCCGCCACGCGGCAAGCTGCGGCCAAAGCGCCGCCGTGCGCAGTGGCGTCGTTGCCGCGCGCGCGCCCTGGGTCGCGACGCTCGATGCCGACGGGCAGAACGACCCCGCGGACATCCGGAAATTATGGGAGCTGGCGCGCACCGCCCGCGCCGATGACAAGCTGCTGCTCGCCGGCTTTCGCCAAAAGCGCCGCGATACCGCGGTGAAGCGCCTCTCGTCGCGCATCGCCAATGCCGTGCGCGGCTCGATGCTGAAGGACCGCACACCCGACACCGGCTGCGGGCTGAAGCTGTTGCGGCGCGACCTCTATCTCGCATTGCCGTTCTTCGATCACAACCACCGCTTTCTGCCGGCGCTGGTGCTGCGCGAAGGCGGCAGCGTGCAATCGGTCGCGGTCAATCATCGCCCGCGCCAGCGCGGCATCTCGAATTACGGGCTGTTCGATCGGCTGTGGGTCGGCATCGTCGATCTGTTCGGCGTGATGTGGCTGCAGCACCGCGCCAAGGTGCCGACCTTCGTCGCCGACGTCGAAGACGCGAGCGCCGCGGAAACGACGATTGCCCTGGGGCGCCGCAGCGCGAGCACGCGGCCGTGACCCTGTCATGCGCGCGGGCACCGCTGTCGCGACTGCGGCTTGCCGGGCGGGTCATGGTGCTGGCGCTGCTCGCCGCCGGCATGGCCGCGGTGTGGCTGCATCGCAATGCGCTCGACCCGGTCGCGGTGACCGCGGCGATCGGCAGCGATCCGGCGGCGCCGCTCGTCTTTCTCGCGATCCATATCCTCGCGAGCCTGCTGTTCGTGCCGCGCACCATGCTGGGCTTGGTCGCCGGGCTGGTGTTCGGCTTCTGGTGGGGGCTGCTTTGGGCCGCGCTCGGCAGCGTGCTCGGCGCGATTTGCGGCTTCCTGATCGCGCGCTACGTCAACAGCGGCATGATCGATCTCGAAAGCCTGCCGCGGCTCGGGCCGATGCTGCAGCGCGCCGAGGCCGGGGGCTGGCGCGCCGTCACCATGCTGCGCCTCATCCCCGTGATCCCGCACAGCTTTACCAATTACGCGCTCGGTCTCACACGCCTGTCGCTCGCCGATTACGCCCTGGGATCGTTCCTCGGGCAATTGCCGATGACGATCGCCTATGTGAGCTTCGGCGCCGCCGGCGGACGGGTCGCTGCCGGCGAGAATGGTTGGCTGATGCCGGCGGCGGTCGGCGCGGTCGCGCTCGCGCTGTCTATTCTGCTGCCGCGCTGGCGGAAAGCGCGCTGAGACCGGGAGGCTGCGGCCCGCCGGTCGCCCAGTCGAGCAGCTCGGCGATATGCAGCACCGGCCAGGCGCTGCCCGACGCGATCTGCGCGATGCAGCCGATATTGCCGGCGGCCACCGCATCGGGCGCGGTGCCGGCGATATTCGCGAGCTTCCGCGCGCGCAGCGCCGACGACAGTTCCGGCTGCAGCATGTTGTAGGTGCCAGCCGAGCCGCAGCAGATATGCCCTTCGGGAATCTCGAGCACGGTGAAGCCGGCCTGGGCCAGCAACGTCTTGGGCTCGGCGAGGATGCGTTGCGCGTGCTGCAGCGAGCAGGCGGCGTGATAGGCGATGCGCAGCCCCGACGGCCGCGCGGGCGCCGAGAGGCCGATCGCCGCCATGAATTCCGAGAGATCGCGGGTCAGCGCCGAAACCCGCGCCGCCTTGCCGGCATAAGCGGGATCGTCGCGGAACAGATAGCCGTATTCCTTCACCGTCGCGCCGCAGCCCGAGACATTGACGACGATCGCATCGAGCCCGCCGGCTTCGATCTCGCGCGTAAAGGTGTCGATCGCGGCCGTCATCATCGCGCGCGCGTCGCGGCCCATGTGATGCGTGAGCGAGCCGCAGCAGCGTTGGCCGGCGACGATCGCGACCTCGCAGCCGTGGCGCGTCAGCAGCCGCAATGTCGCCTCGTCGATCCGCGGCGCCAGCACCTCTTGCGCGCAGACCCGCAGCAGCGCGACCCGATGCCGGCGCGCGCCTTCGGCCGGAAATACTTGCGCGCGCGCGACCGGCGATGGCGCCGGCGGCATCGCGGGTGCAAGCGCGAGCATCGCCGCAAGCCGCGCCGGCATCATCCCGCGCAGCGGCCGCGCCAGCGCCGCGCCGAGCAACGCCCCGCGAAACAGCGCCGGCCGCGGCAGCACCGCCGCGAGGAAGCCGCGCAGCAGCCGATCCCCGATCGGCCGGCGATAGTGCTGCTCGATGCGGTGGCGCGCCTGATCGACCAGATGCCCGTAATGGACGCCCGACGGACAAGTCGTCATGCAGGCATAGCAGGAGAGGCAGCGATCGATATGCTTGACCACGCGCTCGCTCGGCGCGCGGTCGTGCTCGAGCATGTCCTTGATGAGATAGATGCGGCCGCGCGGCCCGTCGAGCTCGTCGCCCAATTCGAGATAGGTCGGACAGGTCGCGTTGCAAAAGCCGCAATGAACGCAGGTGCGGAGAATTTTGTTCGCTTCCTTGGTATCGGAATCCGCAAGCTGCGCCAGGGAGAAGGTGGTTTGCATCGCCTAAAGCTCCGCGACCATCCGGCCGCGATTGAAGATGCGCTGCGGATCGAAGCTGTCCTTCACCCGTGCCGAGAGTGCGGCGACGTCGCGCATCTGCGGCTGGAACACCGGCACGGATGCCCGCAGCGCATCGCTCGCGCGCATGAGGCTCGCATGGCCGCTGCCGATGGCGCGGCGGATCGCGACGGCGCCGGCATCTTGCGCTTGCGGCACGGCAAGCCAGACGAGGCCGCCGCCCCAATCGAGAAAATAGCGCAGATCGAAGACGCGCCCGAGCGTCGCGATCAGCGCCGGCGCAGCGCTGGGCGCAATCGAGACCCGCCAGATCGCGGCATCGGACAGGGCTGCGAGCGGTGCCAGATCGCGCACATCGCGCCACAGCGCGAGCGAGGCGTCGTCGCCAAGGATCTCGGCATCGCCGAACGCTGCCTGCTCGCGCCGCAGCGCCGACGCGCGCGCCTCGACCGACGGCACCGGCCCTTCGACGCGGACGAGCGTCATCGCCCTGCCGGCGCGCGCGACCTCCGCCGGCAGATGCGCCGCACCGGTCAGCTCATGCGCTGAGTTGAGCGCCTGGGTCATCGCCGCCAGCGCCGCTGTCGCATCGAGGCCGGTCAGAACCACCGTGCGCGTCGCCTCGGGACGCGGCAGCACTTTGACGGAAACCTCGGTCAGCGCCGCGAGCGTGCCGTAAGAGCCGGCCATCAGCTTGCAGAAATCGTAGCCGGTGACGTTCTTGACGACCTTGCCACCGGCCTTGAACGCCTCGCCGCGCCCGCTCACCGCCTTGAAGCCGAGAAAATGATCGCGCGCCGCGCCCTGGCGGATGCGGCGCGGGCCGGCAAGATTGCAGGCGAGCGCGCCGCCGAGCGTGGGCGTTTTATCTTTCGTACCAAGCAGCACGCGCCAATCGCCGGGCTCGAAAGCGAGCATCTGATGCGCGTTGTCGAGCGCCGCTTCGATCTCGCCGAGCGGCGTCGCCGCTCCTGCGGTCAGGACCAGCTCGGCGGGCTCGTAATCGCGGATGCCGGCGAATGCGCCGAGATCGAGTACATGCGGCGTCTGCAGCGGCCGCCCGAGCCCGCGCTTGCTGCCGCCGGCAACAAGTTCAAGCGGCTCGTCGTCCGCAAGCGCGCGCTGCACGATGGCGACGAGCTCGTTTTCGTCGGACGGACGGAAGTGGGTCACAGCCGATCTAATTCTCTCGTCGTCACCCCCGCGAAAGCGCGGGTCCAGAGCCGCCCGACTGGATTCCCGCTTGCGCGGGAATGACGAGACAAAATTGGAGCATCGCGAGGCATATCAAAGCCGCTCGATATCCGGAAACGGAACCTCGCCGCGATGGACATGGAGATGGCCCAGCTCGGCGCAGCGATGCAGTTCGGGGAATTGCTTGCCGGGGTTGAGCAGCCCATCGGGGTCGAAGGCGCATTTGACGCGAAGCTGCTGCTCGAGATCGGCCGCGCCGAACATCGTGCCCATGAGGTCGCGCTTCTCGACGCCGATGCCATGCTCGCCCGAGAGGACACCGCCGACCTCGACGCAATAGCGCAGGATGTCCGCGCCGCACGCCTCGGCCGCTTCGAGCTCGCCCGGCTTGTTGGCATCATAGAGGATCAGCGGATGGAGATTGCCGTCGCCGGCGTGGAACACATTGGCGACGCGCAACCCATGCCGCTCGGCGAGCGCGCTCATCCGCGCCAAGACATCCGGGAGACGCTTTCGCGGAATCGTCGGATCGACGCAATAGTAATCGGGCGAGATGCGACCGACCGCCGGGAACGCGGCCTTGCGCCCGGCCCAGAAGATCAGCCGCTCGGCTTCATTATTTGAAATGCGGAGCGAAACCGCTCCGCAGCCGCGCGCAATCTCCTCGACCCGCGCGATTAGGTGATCGACCTCGGCCGGCGGCCCATCGAGCTCGACGATCAGCAGCGCCTCGACATCCAAGGGATAGCCGGCATGGACGAAGGCCTCGACCGCGTGGATCGCCGGCTTGTCCATCATCTCCATGCCGCCGGGGATGATGCCGGCGGCGATGATCGCGGCAACGCACGCGCCGGCGCTTTCGTTCGAGGGAAAGCCGATCAGCACCGCGCGCGCGGTCTCGGGCTTGCGCAGGATGCGCACCGTCACCTCGGTGACAACCCCCAGCAAGCCTTCCGAGCCGATCATCAACCCCAGGAGATCGTAGCCCTCGGCGTCGAGATGCTTGCCGCCGAGACGCAACACCTCGCCGCTCATCAGCACCAGCTCGATACCGAGCACATTGTTGGTGGTGAGGCCGTATTTGAGGCAATGCACGCCGCCGGAATTCTCGGCGACATTGCCACCGATGGTGCAGGCGATCTGGCTCGACGGATCGGGCGCGTAGTAGAAGCCGGCGCCCTGCACCGCCTGGGTGATGGCAAGATTGGTGACGCCGGGCTGCACCACGGCGCAGCGATTGGCATAGTCGATGTCGAGCACGCGGTTGAACTTGCCGAGGCCGAGGACGATGCCGTCGGCCAGCGGCAGCGCGCCGCCCGACAGCGACGTGCCGGCGCCGCGCGGCACCACTTTGATGCCCTCGGCCTGGCAGTAGCGCAAGACGCGGGCGACCTCTTCGGTCGTCGAGGGGAGAACAACCAGAAGCGGCAATTGGCGATAGGCGGTCAGCCCATCGGTCTCGTAGGCGCGGCGTTCTTCCTCGGGCAGGATGACCGCCTCGGCGGCAACGAGGCGGCGCAGCGAGGCTGCGATCTCGGCGCGGCGGGCGATGATGGATGGATCGGGCGGCGGCATGAGCATGGATCACCCACCTCTCAGATGCCGCCAGCGTTGCGCTCAGCCCTGGCGGGCTTTGAACCGCGGGTTCACCTTGTTGATCACATAGGTGCGGCCCTTGCGCCGCACGATCTTGCAATTCTTGTCGCGTTTTTTCAGCGACTTCAATGAGTTCGCGATTTTCATGACAGCTATCCTCGGAGCGGCGCAGACCATAGGAAAGAGTTCCGGCACTGTCAACCGGAAGCTCCAACCGGTACTGTCTCAATTTGAGATTGCAACGGCATCCTGCCTCTCCTGAGCCTCGTCGAAGGGCGACTGCTCGCTACGCTCGCGCTCGGGACAAGGTAGATCGAGGATGGCACGAACAAATTGACCTCGTCCCGAGCGAACCTCATCCCGAGCGCTTGTCGAGGGACGAGGAACGCAGGATGCAAATCCAATTCCAAACCGAGACACCACCCGCCAGCCGTCAGG
>Ga0307373_10011382_pt1 | contig 12902 bp, 15 predicted proteins | sample OX2MG_FD_202534 | JGI IMG/M metagenome (GOLD analysis project Ga0307373, IMG submission 202534) | Soil microbial communities from Risofladan, Vaasa, Finland - OX-2 | ecosystem: Environmental > Terrestrial > Soil > Coastal area > Acid sulfate soil | place: Finland: Risofladan, Vaasa | collected... | reverse complement strand
GGGAGACCTTGGCCTTGTACCTCCCGTAGTGCGTAGAGAGGCCGTCGTCGAGCCCGAGTTCCGCGACTAGCTCCTCGATGGGTCGCATGAGCGTCACCCTTCCGCCGCGCGACCCAATATTGTTGATACCTATGGCTCGTTTGTTCGCTTCTGCCGGCTATTCTGGGCGCGGGACGAGCTGAGCGGCCATAGGGGCCAGTCCCAGGGCCGCTTCCCCGGGGTCGATCCCGGCGCTGTACAGCGACTCCATGATGGCGTGCACCAGCTCCATCGCGGACTTGGGGCTCAGCTCCACAGCGACCCTCGCCCCAGGCCCCTCCTTCTCGTTGAAGAACTCCAGGTTGACCCCCTGTGGCGTCGACATGTGGTAGGTGCAGTCATACATGACGCTGAGCTCGTCGAGCTTGAACCACCCTTCGGGGGCCTTCCCCGCTCCTGTGACCTTCGCCTTTTGGACCAGACCTGTGCACATGCCCACGACCCTCCTAGGAGCTCCCCGTCGCGAGGTTCTTCCCCAGGAACTCGAAGATCTTCTTCCAGCCTTCGACGGCCTGCTCTTGCCTGTACATCGGCTTGTCGTAATAGAAGAAGCCGTGCCCCGCCTTGGGGAATGTGTGGAATTCGTAGCTCTTCCCGAACTTCTTGAGCGCCTCCTCGTGCTGAGCGACCTGCTGAGGCGATGGGTACTGGTCTTCCTCCCCGAAGAGGCCCAGCAGCGGGCATGAGAGGTCCTTGGTGTACTCGATGGGCGCGACCGGGGTCTTCGGGCTTAGCTCGGACGGGGCCATGACGACGCGCCCTCCCCAACAGTCAACCACCGCGCTGAAGCCCTTGCTCCTGCAGGCCGCGAGGAACGCGTGGCGCCCCCCGGAGCAGGTGCCGAAGACTCCGACCTTGCCGTTGCTCTGCGGAAGAGCCGTCACGTAGTCTCTCGCCCCCGCCGCGTCGCCGACCACCTGGTCGTCTGCCGCGCCTCCCGCCGTGCGCGCCTTGGCGGCGACGTCCTCGGGCGACCCGTGGCCGAAGCGATAGAAGATGTTGGGGCTGATGGCCAGGTAGCCGTGGTGGGCGTACCTGCGGGTGGCCTCGCGATACCACTCGTCCCACCCGGGCATGTGGTTGATCAGGACGATCCCGGGGAACGGCCCCGGCCCGAGCGGCCGGGCGAAGTACGCGTTGATGGTGTCGCCGTTGTACCCCTTCATCATGACGGTCTCTGCGAACATTCCCTCATACATATCGGTCCGATACTGTTGCTGGTGCGACAAGACAGCGACGGTTTCTTTCCTCCGCGCTTAAAGCGTTGCGAGGCCGGCCGGGCTAGGATTCCTTCCATCTGGCGTTCCGGGAGACGACTACCAGGAGGACGGCGGCTAGCCCGACGATGACCGCCCAGTCCGTTATCGCGGCGCCTTCGCTGAGCTGGAGGAATCCGGCCACGCTCTGCATTATCTCGGCGACGTAGGTGGTTGGCGAGAGGTATGCTAGGTACCTGAAGGGGAACGGGATGTAGGTTATCGGGTAGTAGACGGGCGTTATGGCCGTGAAGACCGTGGTGAGGAGCCTCGACCACGCGAAGCTCTGGACTATGTCGCTCGAGAGGGTCGCGAACATGAACCCGATTGTGATCGATGTGAGGAACATGAGGAGCAGGGCGGCCGTCAGCTCGAGGGCCTGGACAGCGCCGGGGTGGATGTAAACCGCCCCCAGCGCCACCAGGATCGCCAGAGCCGGCAGGTTGTAGATTATCTCAGAGGACGCCATGCCGACGACGTAGGCCGCGGGCGAGGCAGGCGAGCTCACGAGCATGTCCTGCAGCTTGAAGTCGTTCTTCAGGTGGGAGATGTCCCCCTGCAGGGACATCCCGCTCTGGAACATGCTCATGATCAGCCCTCCCTCGATGGCCTGCCCGATCAGCGCGCCTCGGCTGACAAAGTCGATGACGACCAGGAAGGAGAGCGGGGAGAGGACGGTGTTTACGAGGTTGATTGGGTAGTTCTTCATCTCGTAGACCGAGTTGACCAGGATCGCCGCCAGCAGCTGGCTCGAGAGGCTCCTCTTCACGCCGACCAGCCTCCCTCGCCGCCCAGCGCCGTCTCCTGCTCGGCGTGGGTCGACTCTCCGACCAGCTGGAAGAAGATGTCGTCCAGCGAGACCGGGCCTATCGAGAACCTCGCCCCCTCGACGGAGAGCTTCTTTGATATCGCGAAGGCCTCGTCCTCGTTAGTCAGGATCTGGACCTCGCCGTTCCTGCCCGTCGTGACCTCCCCCTGCGAGACGCTGGGCACTGGAGACTTCGCGGGCAGCTTGACGCTGTACTGGTACCTGATCCTCCCGCGGATCGAGGGGACCGTACCGACCGCCACAAGGCGCCCCTCGCCGAGTATCCCCAGCGTGTCCGCGAGCTGCTCGGCTTCCTCAAGGTAGTGCGTCGTGAGGAAGATGAATCGGTCCTTGGCGAGCTCGCGCAGAATCTCCCAAAAGTCCTTCCTGGAGATGGGGTCGAGGCCAGTCGTCGGCTCGTCGAGGAAGATGATGTCGGCCTCCGAGGCGAGCACCATCGCCGCCAGAGCCTTCCTCTTCGTGCCTCCGGAGAGCTTACGGTTCAGGGTGTCGGCGACCTTGTCCAGCTTCAGCCTCGCGAGCGACTCCTCGGCCCTCTTCTTCGCCTCCGAGTACACGAAACCCCTCCACATGAGATAAGTGAGGGTGGCCTGCTTGGGGGTCATCCACGAGATCGTCCTGGCCTCCTGGGGCACTATGGCTATCCTCTCCCGGAGCCTCTTGTCCTCCTTCACGACGTCGATGCCGTTGATCGACGCCCTCCCCGAGGTCGGGGCAAGCTCGGTCGCGAGGATCCTGACGAGCGTGGTCTTCCCCGCGCCGTTCCTTCCTATGAGCGCGAAGATGCCAGACGACGGGGCGGAGAAGCTGACATCTTGGAGCGCCATCGACGCGCCACCGTATCGCTTGCTCAGCCTCTCAGTGATGAGCTGGTCCAATTTCTCTCGCGGATGACCGCTTGCATATCGAGTGCCTATTTTAATGGAGGACCGCGATTCCTCAAACTCTCGCGGGTCTGGGCGCCTTCGTCTCCCAAAGTAGACCACTCTTCTACAATCGTATTATAGTCGTGGCCGCGCCGGAGTGCGGGAAAGGCGCGAGTTGAACGGCATCAGGGCTGGCAAGTACGCGTTCAAGGCCGCATCGATCCTCGTCGAGGTCCTCATCTTCATCATAGTCGCAGGCCCGATGGCGGGTGCCGTCTCCCCTCAGCTGGGAACCAGTTACTCGCTGGGGCTGGGAATCGACATTCAGGCCATCCAGCCCCAGATGCAGCAGATCTTCTCCTCCGGTCAGCCCATCAACGGGACGCACGAGATCGCGGTCCCCGCGTTCAACAACTGGCCTATCTCTGGGAGGGCGAGTCTTATCCTCGCGCTCATCGATGGCAACCAGACCATCTACCAGACCCAGCCCGCGGCGCTGCAGCTCGCACCGTTCCAGTCCGGCGACCTCAACGTCTCGATGGTCCTCTCTCCCAGCCTCGTCGCGCAGCTGCAAGGGCAGAACGTCGGAGTCGGCGGCTCCATGTCTCTTTCAGAGGGTCAGTTCTGGACGATCTCGGTGAGCCTCTCACACTCGTGATATCATTTGGCGAAGATAGCTAGGGGCGTCCTAGGCGCGGCGGCGGCCTTCCTCGTGGTCGGAGTCGCGATCCCCTACCTCATGGGGTACTACCGTCCCCAGATCTCCACGTACGTCCAGCTGCCCCCGCAGGACCAGCTGTGGGCTGCCCTCATCGTCATCGGGGGCCTGTTCGCCGTGACCTCTTACCTTCAGAACGCCTATTCGAAGGGAGACTACCCGTGGCTCTTCGGTAAGCTCGGGAGGGGCTTCGTGGGCATCGCGTTCTTCACCTACCTGTTCTCCCTGCTGCCGAGCTCCGTCGGCTCATCGGGGATCCAGACCTCGAACCTGCTCTACCTCATCTATCTAGCGATAGCACTCTCGTACGGCTATCTCGTCCTGGACTTCTTCGACGCGAGACGGTCGCCGGCATACAGGAAACCTAAGGAAACAGACCACATGTTTTAGGCGGCGGCGCTCTTCACGGCGCTGCGTGCTTCTCCGACGAGAGCTCCTCCAGGATGTCCTTGGCCCTGTCGAACCGGATCTTCCTCTCGGCGATCATCCTCTCTGCGACCGCGTCCACCAGCCCTCCCTTGGCCCCAGCGCTCATCGCGAGCGAGCGCGCGTGGAGCTTCATGTGCCCCTTCTGGATCCCCTCGGACGCGAGCGCACGAAGCGCCGCGAAGTTCTGGGCAAGCCCGACCACCCCCATCACCTCGGCGAGTTCGATTGCGCTCTTGACCCCGAGTATCCTCACGTTGGCCTTCGCCTCGGGATGGACCTTCGCAGCGCCCCCGACGAGGCCGACCGCCATCGGCATCTCCAGCGTCCCGACGAGGTCGCCGTCCCTGTTCTCCTTCCACGTCGTCAGCGGCTTGTACGCGCCCGAGCGGGCGGCGTAGCTGTGGGCGCCCGCCTCCAGGGCCCTGGTGTCCTGGCCGCACGCCAGCGCGACCGCGATCACGCCGTTCATGATGCCCTTGTTGTGGGTCGCGCACCGGTAAGGGTCGGCTTCCGCGAAGGCGTAGGCGTAGACTATCCCCTCGACCACCTCCTCGCCCCCCAGCGCCTCCTTCTCGAAGACGGCGGTCGCCCTGACGAGTCGCTTGTCCGCGAGGTTAGAGATTATCCTGAGGTACACCCGCCCTCCGCTTATCTCCTCGACGAGGGGGGCGACGGCCTCTGCCATCGTGTTCACGGCGTTCGCGCCCATCGCGTCACCGCAGTTCACGAGGAGCTCGACGATCACCATCGGCCCTTTCAGCGTCTTGATCACCTTCACCCTGAGGTCCTTCGCCCCGCCCGTGAGGGAGACCAGCATCGGGTCTTGTTCGTTCGCCCTCGCGAGGAGCAGCTTCTTCTTGGCGGCTAGCTTCCTCGCTGCGCCTCGGGGGTCTGGGACCCCGACCGTCTGTATCTGCCCGATCATCACCGGGCCTGTGTTGGTGACCTTGAACCCGCCCTTCACCCTCGCGATCTTCGCGGCGTTGCTTGCCGCGGCGACCACCGACGGCTCCTCGAGCGCCATCGGGACGATGTAGTCCTTCCCGTTGATCAGGAAGTTCGTCGCTATCCCGAGGGGGAGGGTCATCCCGCCGACGACGTTCTCTATCATCCTGCTCGCGACGTCGCCGGGTAGCCCACCGGTGTTGCCGAGCGCCGTGGACTCCTCTTCCGTGAGCCCGGCCAGCTTCTTCACGAGCTCGAGCCTCTCCTTCACGCTCAGCTTGTAGAAACCCGGAAGCTCCGAACTCCCTTGCATCTGTCCTCTAGGGCCGCTTCCCGCCCGACCCCGTATTAAGTCTGAAACCGGATCGCCGACGGTCCCGCCGCTCGCAGGCACTGAGTCCTCTTACTCATCCGCAGGTCGCTTGGCGGGGCTGCCGACGATCCCCCGAGCGGCCAGCTCCTGCAGGATCGCCTTCGCGTCCTGTCCCCTCCCGATCGCGTTCCTCAGAAGGCGCTCCCCGCTCTTGGCCTGGCCCAGTCGCAACATGCCAATGGCGAACCAGAGCTTCACCTCGGTGCTCTCCGGAGCAAGAGAGATCGCCTTCAAGAATTCCTTCCCTCCCTTCGAGACCTCGCCCCTCGAGAGAAGCTCCTCCCCGCTCGCCGCGTAGCCGTAGGCCTCCTGCGTTCTCAGCAAGCCTTTCAGCTCCTTGAGAGGAGCGTCGCTGCTCTCCACGCGCAGGTCCAGGAGCCTCCCCTCCCACGGCGTGTTGGTCGGGATGGCCGCGACCACCATCACGGCCGCTGACCTCGGTGCGCCGCCCCTCCTAGCTCCCTTCGTGGCCTGCTCCCCCGCCTCGAGCGCCGAGACCATCCTCTCGGCCAGGGTCCCCTTCCCGCCGCGGAACGCGGCGGCCATCGACCTCCACGCCCTCTTCGCGTTCATAAAGTTCGCCTGGACGCAGAAACCCCTACCAGCCTGGTACCCGGACTCGGGCAGGCAGCTCTTGCCCGTGTGGGCTGCCGCGCGTCCCCTCGAATCTATCGTCATGACCTGCCGCACGCCAGGCCGAGGGTCGGTCGCGAGGAGGGACTTCAGTGCCTGCGGCGGCGTCTTCCCGCCCTTCAGCAACGCCAGCCCGAGAGGCCCGTACGTGGGCTCGATCGTCCCCTGAGCGACGACCACCCCGACGCCGGGCTCTGCCCAGATGGTCTTTGAGCCTACGGAGAACGACTGGGAGAGGACGCCCGCGCCCATCTGGCCCGACCTCCTGTCCACCGCCACTATCGATAGGGCTCCCCCCATGGGCATCGGGACCATCGTAAAGTCGGCGTCTAGACCGGTTAAAAGCACTCGCCCCGCATTCGGGTAAGCATAAAAACTGCAGTTTGCCGACTGCCAATTCGGCGGGCCGGTCGTCTAGTCTGGTCAGGACGTCGCTCTGACACGGCGAATACGCGGAGAGCGTCGCTAAGGTCGAGAGTTCAATTCTCTCCCGGCCCACCACTCCTCTCAATTTTTCCCATGTTTGCTTAATTCCGCGTTCTGCTTGGTCCCCTACGGACTAGAGCAACCAATGGGACCCACCCTTGGCGACCGACGGGTCCGACCCCTTTTGGCCAAGGAAGCGTCTCAGCGCTCTCTCCTACGTACCTGGGGTCCTTCTCAAGGGTGATGGCTCGGCATATGCCACGAGCCACGTCAGTGTCCGCTCAAAGGCAAAGATCCGGTGCCCGATCTTTAGAATCCCCGGAGTGGCCTTCGCTGGTCTAGGAGGCTATTTTCTGTATCGTGCTGGACAGCTTGGTCGACCCGGACCGAGCTCATGACCTCAGCACGGTCTCCCCCAGTTACAATTTTAAACATACGATTATCAGTCGGCCAACGTTGGACAAGGTAGGCATCCTGATAGTCTCGAAGTGTCTGAGCTCGGCGGCGATCGTCGACACCTTCGCCCGAAGCGAGAAGTACTCTCCCGAGTTCTACGTCGCCGAGAGGCAGGTAAACCCTCTCAACTTCAAGAGAGCGAAGGCCCACCAGGTGATCCCCGACCTGAACGTCGGTGACGTCGCGAAGTTCGCGAGCAGGCACGAGAAACAGATCGCCTTCGGGTTGACCGACACCGAGGACTTCGTCACCGCCGGGGGGAGGGACATCGTGGAGAGGGAGACCGGGGTCCCGATGCTCTGCGTCACGAAGGAGTTCGCGGTCGAGGCGAGCAAGGCCGACCAGCGCCTGCTCTTCGAGGAGATCTGCCCCGAGGCGAACCCCCGCTACAAGGTCTTCGACCCATCGAAGTACCCGAGCGAGGATGCCGCCCTGGTGGACCTGAGGAGCCTCTCAAGGGAGCTCGACGGCGGCTTCGTGATAAAGCCCGACGCACCAGCGAGGGGCGCGGGGGTCGGGGTCTGGGGGAAAGACTTCCGGACCGAGCGGGAGGCCGCGGCGTTCTTCCTGAACGTCTACTCCAAAGGAAGGGTCGTCGTCGAGGAGCGCATCGAGGGAGAGGAGTCGAGCTTCCACGCCTTCAGCGACGGGCGCCACTTCGTCGCCGCCCCGCTCACCAGGGACTACAAGCGCGCCCTCGACGGTGACAGGGGAAAGCTCACCGGAGGCATGGGGAGCTACCGGGGCCCCAGTGACGCCCTTCCCTTCCTCCAGCCCTCCGAGTGGGAGAGGGTGGTGCGCCTGGAGCGGGACGCCTTCGAGAAGTGGAAGGGGAGGGGCTCGAACCCGGGGCTGCGAGGGATCGTGCTCTACGACGCGCTGATGCACACGCGCGGGGGGTTCAAGATCCTCGAGAGGAACAGCAGGGGAGGAAACACCGAGCAGATCTGCCTGCTGACGACGATGCTCGACGACTACGTGGACGTCTGCTACAGGATGGTCGACGGCAGTCTCAAGGGGATCAGGTTCTCGAACAACGCCTCGGTGGTGACCTGCGCCGTGCCGCTCGACTACGGCACCTCGGCCTCCCAAGCCCCGGGGGAGGCCATCGAACTCGGCCGGGCATTCGCCCTCGAGAAGAGGCACGAGGGTGACCTTCGCGTCTTCCCCATGGACCTCAGGCTCGACGAGTCCGGCCTCACCGTGATGGGCACCTCGAGATCGGTCGCGGTCGCGGGCATCGCGGCATCTACCGAAGACGCGCACGCGATCTCTGTCGAGGGCGTGAGAGCGCTGGGCGACAAATTCCGCTTCAGGACGGACGTGGGGGGCGAGGCGGACATCGCTAGGAGCGGGGAACACCTCCGAAGGGTCAGGAAGCCCGCAAGGAGCGGTGGCGCCTGATGAAGCCAGGCCCCGCTACTGGACGTAGACGCCCATCTGCTGGCCGATCTTCCTCAACCTCTCTACCCTGTGCTGCATCGACGGGTGGGTCGAGAAGAGCTCGATCATGGAGCTGCCCCTGAACGGGTTCACGATCCAGAGCGACGCGGTCGCCGGCGATGGTGCGCCCCCCGAGTTCTGCCCGCCAGCGGACATGCCATTGGTCTGGACCTTGGCGCTGATCTTCTGGAGCGCCGAGGCCAACGCCCCCGGGTTCTGGGTCAGCTTCGCGCCGTACTCGTCCGCGTTGTACTCGAGGCCGCGTGAGATCCCGAGCTGGACGAAGGTGGCTCCCAGCGGCACCAAGACTATCGCGGCGACGAGGGCGATGGGGTTGCCTCCCTGCCTGTTGTTCCCGCTGCCTGCCCCCCCGAACATCATCGAGAAGAGCGCGATGTTCCCGATGTAGGAGATCACGCCCGCCATCGTCGCGGCGACGCTGGAGGTGAGGACGTCCCTGTGGACGACGTGTCCTATCTCGTGGCCGATGACCGCCTCAAGCTCAGCAGGCGTGAGCGTCTGGAGTATGCTCGAGGTCGCCACGACGACGGCCTTCTGCGGCCCTCGCCCCGTCGCGAAAGCGTTGGGCTGAGGGGAGTTCACTATCCCGACCCTAGGCATCGGTATCCGCGCCTTCTGGGCGACGCTCTGCACCGCAGCGAAGAGCGTCGGGTTGTCGCTCTGCTGGATGATCCTCGCCCTGCTCATCTTCACGACTATGGTGTCGCTCCAGTAGTAGGAGACGAAGTTCACGACCCCCGCGAGGACCAGGCCAAGGAGCATGAACGCGAGCGGGTCGCCAAAGTAGGATCCTATGGCATACCCTATCAGCATCAGGAGTCCGGTGAGGGCGAAGAAGAGCGCGGCCATCCTCGTGTACAATCCCATCACCTAAGCACCGAAGATTTTTCGAGCGAGGCGAGAAGCGTAAAAACCTTTTCTCGAAAATGCGCCTTGACGCGCAGTTGGGGATGGGTCGTTAAATAACAAATTGACTTTCTCGCGCAATTGCTAGCGACCAAATCAATCGGCTTTCGCTATGACTCGTCTGACGAGCTGTCCTCCCTCATGGAAGACTTCCGCCTCATGTGCAACGATGCAATCAGAATAGCCCTTGATTATGAAAAGGAAAACGGAGGCGAGAGGGTCAGAAACAGGTTCAAACTCATCAAGCTAGCATATCTACGGCTAAAGGAGTACGGCCTTCACTCCCACTACATCCTCTCAGCTTGCGAGGTCGCCTATTCGGCCTATCGAAACAAGAGCAGGAAGTCGCGTCCTTATATCAAGCGGGGCTTCGTTAAGCTAACCAATCAATCCTATCTGCTAAACCACCTGATTTTGAGGATTCCCACTCGGCCACGACACTTCATCTTCTTAACTCTCAGGGCAACCAATTATCAACTCTCACTCCTGGAAAACCCTCTAATAAAGAGAGGTTCGGTCACTGTCACTCTTGGGACCGCGAGCATTTCCGTGCGCAAGGAGATAGCCGAAGTCGAGACCCGAGGCAAAATCGGAATTGACCTCAATGAGAAGAACATCACCTGGTCGGATTCAGAAGGAAGGACGGAGAGGGCTGATACTTCCGAGGTCGCCGAACTCAAGGAGCGCTATCGAGAAATCAGATCGAAGATAGCCCGGAGGGTCCACAATGATATGCGACTCCGACGCCGCCTTCTTTCAAAGTATGGCAAGAGGGAGAGGGACACGACGATTCAACAAATTCATCGCACCACCAAGAGGATTGTCGAACACGCCAAGACGGGTAAAATGGCAATCGTGATGGAGAAGCTGAAAGGAATCAGGAAGCTCTATCACAAGGGAAACGGCCAAGGACCGTCGTACCGCGGAAGACTAAACACTTGGACTTTCCGCGAGATTCAGCGGCAGGTCGAATACAAAGCCAACTGGGACGGCATTCCGGTTACTTATGTCAACCCAAGGGGAACGTCCTCAAGATGCCCAGGGTGCGGCTCCTCCCTAACAAGATTGTTAGGACGTAAGCTATTGTGTCCTCATTGTAACAAGACCGAGGATAGAGACGCGATTGCCTCCAGAAACATAATGGCCTGCGTGGTTCCGCAGGCTCGGCCTAGCAGGTGAAGCTGTGATGAGGAACGAGAACGACGACTCCAATCCTCGGAGCAGATGCCAGGAAGGCGCATTTCTCGAAGTTGTGCCAGAACCCGGAAGGGTTTATAGATTGGCGCGAGCTTTTTCTTTCCGACCAGTCAGTTGCCGTCCGCAGACGAATGGTTCAGGCGTTGGGGGAAGACGATGCCGTTCGGCCCGTGGTCGTACGCCGACGTCGATGAGATGATGAATGAGATGGAGAAGGAGTTCATGGCGTCGACGGACCTGGAGAACCAGCTCCCGAAGGAGCTCGCGAGGGAGAAGAGGGCCGCGGACGGGAGCGTCAATAGGGAGGTCGGCCCGATAGTCTACGGGTACTCCGTGACGGTCGGTCCCGACGGGAAGCCCGCCATCCGCGAGTTCGGGAACCTCAAGCGTGGACCCAGCAAGGAGTGGAAGGAGGCGACAAGCGGCACGAGGGAGCCACTGGTCGAGGTCGTGGAAGGCGAGAGGGAGGTCCGCGTCATCGCCGAGCTCCCCGGCGCCAAGAAGCAAGACATCGAGCTTACCGCGCAGGGGAGGAGCATCGTGATCTCTGCGGAGACCCCCTCAAGGAAGTATCGCAAGGAACTCGAGCTCCCCTACCCCGTCGAGCTCGAAGGGTCCAAGCCCACATTCAACAACGGCATACTCGAGGTCACGTTCCCGAAGCGGAAGGGGAGGTCCTCGGGCGTCAGAGTCAGGGTCGACTGAAGGTCTCAGCGGTAGGGTCCGCCCTGGCCTTCCTCCTTCAGCCTGGCCAGCGCGTTCAAGGCCGGGTCCTGGAAGTCGTTCATCTTGGCAAGCCATCGTGCCAGCTCGAGCGACGTGATCACCCCCGCGAGCTCTCCCGACCCGTCGACCACCGGGAGCTTCCGCACGCCGTAGTCGCTCATGATCTCCGCGGCCTCCTTTATGCTCGCGGTCGCCTTGGTGGTGATGACGGGCGTCGACATGATGTCCCTGACGTAGACGTTCGCTGGATTCGCGCCCAGCGCGATGACCTTCTCGATCATGTCGGTCGAGGTGACTATCCCAACGACGAGGTCGTCCTTCGCGACGATGAGGCACTGCTCGCTCCTCTTGGCGATGATGCCGGCCGCGGCGGTCACGGTTATGTCGGGGTCGACGGCCTCTGGCTTCTTCCTCATTATGGAGTCGACGAGCGCTTCCATCGCTGGTTTCCCCTAGACGTAGAGGGTTAAACGTTTGGAGCGGTTGGAGATGCTTGAAAACGCTTATTACCGGCGAGCATAGAAAATTCCAACATGGGAACCATGATGTCCTGCGAATGCGGTTGGACGATGATCTCACCGATGGGCGAGAAGGACGTGAAGAAGCACGCCATGATGCACCTGGCTGACGCCCACCCGGGGATGAAAGTCACCGACCAACAGATGATGAAGATGATGAAGACGGTCTAGCCGCGAAGCTCCGCCCATTCTCTCCCTTTTTCTCCCCTCTATCTCGGGAACGCGGCCTCGAGCTGAGCCCTGTCTTCGGCTTTCAGCTCCCAGCCGCTCGCCCCGAGGTTCTCCTTGACGTGCTCCGCCCTCGAGGCACGGGGGATCGCGAAGACGTCGCGCCCGGAGGCGAGCCAGTTCAGCGCCACCTGCGCCGGCGTCTTCGAGTATGCCTTGCATTTCTCCTCCATCTTGCTCCCGCGCCACGCGGTCGCGAGCTTGCCGTGGCCCAGCGGGTAGTATGCGATTATCGATATCTTGTTGCTCTCGCAGTACGGAACAAGGTCTGCCTCTATGTCCCGGTGCGCCAGCGAGTATTCGACCTGGTTCGATGCCAGCTGCGATCTCTTGAGCGCGGCGTTGGCGTCAATCGTCTGCTGCAGAGAGAAGTTGCTCACCCCGATCGAGATGAGCTTCCCCTTGTCCTTCATCTCCTCCATCGCGCTCATCGTCTCTCCTATCGGCACCTTCGTGTTCGGGAAGTGCACCTGGTAGAGGTCCACGTACGGGGTCTCTAGCACCCTGAGGCTCCTCTCGAGGGAGTGGACTAGCGCGTCCCTCCTCAGGTGGTTGGACCAGACCTTCGTGGCGATGAAGAGGTCCTCCCTCTTCCTCCCCTTGATCGCCCTGGCGACCAGAGTCTCGGAGCCGTAGATCTCCGCGGTGTCGATGAAGTTCATCCCCCCGTCGAGCCCTGCCTTCAGAGCCTCCACCTTGGACTCCGCCCCCCTCCTCCACCCTATGGTCTTGGCCGTCGCGATCCACTGAGGGTCGTAATACGTACCCATCCCTATCTCGGAGACCTTGGACGCGCCGCCCCCCAAGGGCTTGAAATTGATCTTGACCGGAGGCTGAGATGCCGTCTAGATTACCTTCCTTGACTTTGCCATGTCAAGGACTTCCCTGTGGCC
>Ga0307373_10011379_pt1 | contig 12906 bp, 12 predicted proteins | sample OX2MG_FD_202534 | JGI IMG/M metagenome (GOLD analysis project Ga0307373, IMG submission 202534) | Soil microbial communities from Risofladan, Vaasa, Finland - OX-2 | ecosystem: Environmental > Terrestrial > Soil > Coastal area > Acid sulfate soil | place: Finland: Risofladan, Vaasa | collected... | reverse complement strand
TCTACTTGCTGCTTTATCCAAAGCCATTACTGAAGAGGGCATTAACCAATAACCCGGAACTTGCGCGGCGCATTTGGAAGTTTCTGGATTCGATCCCGCCTGACACGCTCCTTGCGGAGGGCCGGGTCTATGGTGGTGGCCTCTACAAGATGGAACCAAAGGAGCTCGCGAACGTACAGGCTGCTGAGATCGCGGCACTCCTACCAATGGCGGCCGACCGACCGGCCTCGCAACTTGAAATGTTCCACTGAAACTACATGCCGAAATCACACCTTAGTAGTCCGACCTGAATTCGGATAGCACCGATGTGTGCCTATCGTTTGTGTGAGCGCGCGGCAGGCGGCGGATTGTAGACATCGAAAAAGGCGAACGCGGCGATCACCAGGGCGTGGCTGATCGCGCCGCTCGCGATCAATCCCTTGATGCTTTTCAGTGGCACGATCACGACCTCGGTCTCCTCCGATCCGTCGAGGTTCGGATGCGGCTCGTCGATCTTTTTGACGTTGCGGGCCAGGAACGTGTAGCAGAAGTTCGGCTGAATCGCCGGATTCGGATGCACCCGGCCAAGCGGGATCACGTCGTCGGTGTCGTAGCCGCATTCCTCCTGCATCTCGCGCCGCCCGGCGTGCGCCGGATTGGGGTCCTCGAGATCGACCATCCCGCCCGGAATCTCGAGCGTAAAATCGCCGATCCCGTGGCGGAACTGACGCACCAGCACGACTTCATTCTTCGGCGTCAGCGGGATGATATTGACCCAGTCGGACGGATCGATGACGAAGAAATCGCGCTCGCCGCGATGCGGATGGGCGGCGCGGCGGCGATGCAGATTGAAGATCGGGGTCTGATAAACGCGCTCGGTCGCGAGCGTGCGCCATTTGCGGGCCTTCAATGGGCGAAGTCCTCCCTGATGCGATGCGGGCAACCTAAAATGCAGCGGCCGAGTGCGCGGGCGCGGATTAACCGGAGCGAACCTTGCCCGATTTTCGCGCTTTTGACGGCGCGAGGCTACCGCCCGCGCGCGCGGTGGCCCATTCGCAACGAATGCGGATAGTTGTGGCGGTGATCAGCGATGATCCGCCGTGATCGAATGGTCCGGAGCGATCGGATTATACGGAGTGATCAGAAGAGGCGGCGGTACTCGATCGCCGGACAGCGATCCATCACTACGGTGAGGCCGGCCTGGCGGGCGGCGCGCGCCGCCTCGAGATCGATCACGCCGAGCTGGCACCAGAGGACTCGCGCGCCGCGCGCGATCGCCGCGCGCGCGATCGCCGCGACGTATTCGGAGCGGCGGAACACGTCGACGATCTCGACCGGCTCGGGGATCGACGCGAGGTCGGGATAGCAGCGCTCGCCGAGGGTGCCCATCAGCGCGTCGGGCGCGAGCTGCGGATTGACCGGAATCACGCGAAAGCCCTTGCGCTTGAGCAGCATCGCGATCGACAGGCTGTCGCGATCCGGGTTGTCGGAGCATCCGACGACCGCCACCGTGGTCGGGCGCGAGAGAATGGCGCGAATCTGATCGTCGGATGGATTCATGGAGTCCATGGGCGCCTCGCAAGTTTGTACAGACTCATCCAATCAGCCGATCGACCACCAGCGGAATCAGCCGGCTAATTTCGATGCGGCACTGGGTGAAGGCGATATCGCCCTGCTCGAACGGGTCGTCGATATCGCCCGCCTCACCGGCAAACGATCGCAGCGTATGCACCGGCAGCGCCTCGGCCAGGGTGAAGCGTTCGCGCAGTTCGCGCGCCTGCTGCGCGGTCATCGCGATGACGAGGTCGGCCTGCTCGATCAGTTCCGGGTGGCGCTTCAGGTCGATCGAGGTCGCCTCGTCGCCCAGATCGATGCCGACGTCGCGCAGCGTCATGCGCGTGTCGAGCGAGATCAGGGCGCCGTCGCGGGCGTAGGGCGCGATGCCGGCCGAGCGCACGCGGACCAACTCGAGCGCGCCGCGCGTGCGCAACTCGCGCACCATCAGATGTTCCGCCATCACGCTGCGCGCGGTGTTGGCCGCACAAATCAGCAGGACGGAACGAAAGCGCGGCCCATTGCGGGCCGCGCTCGAAGAATCACTTGCCGCGCTCACCAGGTCAAACCTTGCCGGTAAGCACCTCGGCCAGGCCTTCTTTTTTGGTCAGGCCCTTGGCCAACTGCTCTTTGACCTGCGCGCCGAGTTCGGCCGGATCCCAGAACTTGAGCGTTCCGGTCTGCGATACACGGGTCGCGGTGTGCCAGCCTTTCATCAGCCAGACCGTACCCATGCCGACGCGAAACACCTCGCCATGCACGTCCTTGGCGTCGTCGCTGCCGAGCCAGGCGACCAGCGGCGCGACATGCGCGGGGCTGAAACGATCGACCTCGCCGCCCTTGGGCGTGGGCATGGTGGCCGCGGTCTGCGGCGTGGCGTCGATCGTCAGGCGGGTGCGCGCGACCGGCGCGATCGCATTGGCGGTAACGCCGTAGCGCGCCATCTCGCGGTCGACGATGATCGCAAAGGTCGCGACGGCGGCCTTGGCGGTACCGTAATTGGCCTGGCCGGCGTTGCCGAGCAGACCCGAATCGGAACTGGTGTTGATCAGGCGGCCGTTGAGCTGATTGCCGTTCTTGTGCTGCTCACGCCAGTAAGATGATGCGTGGCGCGCGAGGTTGAAGGTGCCCTTGAGATGAACAGCGAGGACCGCGTCGAAATCCTCTTCGCTCATGTTGAAGATCATGCGATCGCGCAGGATGCCGGCGTTGTTGACGATGATGTTGACCTTGCCGAAGTTATCGATGGCGCATTCGATGATCCGCTTGGCCGATTTGAAATCCGAGACGCTCTCGAAATTCGCCACCGCCTCACCGCCGGCCGAGCGAATCTCCTTGACCACCTCTTCGGCGGGAGAGCGCGACTGGCCGGTTCCGTCGAAATGGCCGCCGAGATCGTTGACCACGACCTTGGCGCCCTGCTTGGCCATTAGAATGGCCTCTTCGCGGCCGATGCCGCGGCCGGCGCCCGAGACGATTGCGACTTTGCCTTCTAGTAATGCCATCGTGAATGCTTCCTTTTTCGCATCAAATTGAAATCTCTATCGAATCCGTGCGCGGCGCATCGTCGATGCACCGCGGCATGGCTATCCCGTCGTTCTACCATACCGGGCGCCGGAAATGTCAGCGGCGCCCTCTGCGGGACGCCGCGCCATCTGGCACGTGACGCCACGCCGCCGGTCTAGCGCGCCGCGGAACCACTGGCGTCAAGTCCGCGCAGGCAGGCACCCCGCGGGCCGCCGCGCCGTTCATATCCCGATCATGCCCCGTCGATCTGGATAGTCTCGCGAGGTGCTCAAAGTCAAGGCGCCGGGCGCGCCGTCAGGCCCGCGATGGACGGCGATCCGGGTGCCGGAAAATGCGGACCGGCTGGTCCATAATGCTTGTCGCTTCACGCCACGAATCGAAGTTCGGCGTCGCAGCGCTAAAAATCGTACTTGACAGGAACGATTATTTTATAGCACTTGGGCAGGCTTGGAGCGGCGGGGACGGCCGCTCCTCCAAATCTATACTCGCTTGTTCAGGATCAGGTGATGCAGAGCCAGTTCAGCATTATCTCGATGATCATGCAGGGATGGTACGCGACCTACCCCCTGCTGCTGATTTCGGTCGCCTGTGTAACCATAATTATCGAGCGTATATGGGCCCTGTGGGGACTCGGGACGCGCGCCTCGCGGAAAGCGGAGGGCCTGATCGGGCCGCTGCGCCAAGGCAAATTCAAAGAGGCGCTCGAGCAGGTGCAGAGTCCGCGCAACCCGAGCGAACGGGTCTTTCACGATCTGATCGTCGAGGCTGCCTCGAGCGATCGAGCGCGGCTCGAAGACGTCGATGAAGAGCGCCGCTTTGCCGAAGTGCTGCAACTGCGCGGGCTCATCTGGGTGCTCGCAACCTCGGGCGCGTCGGCGCCATTTATCGGGCTGTTTGGCACGGTGGTCGGAATCCTGGCGGCGTTCCAGTCGATGGCGATCATGGGGACGGGCGGATTCTCGGTCGTCGCCGCCGGGATCTCGGAGGCGCTGATTTCGACCGCGCTCGGCCTGGCCGTCGCGATTATCGCGGTTATTTTCTACAATTACCTGTCGCAGAAGGTCGATCGGATCAACGCGACGATCCATATCTGCGCGGCGCGGCTGATCGACGCCGTGGTGCAGGGCAAGGCGGCTAATGGCAATTAGCACGCCGTCAAGCGGCGGCGGCGGGATGTTCTGGGAAATCAACATCACGCCACTGACCGATATTTTTCTGGTTCTGCTGATAATTTTCATGGTCACCGCTTCGGTGGTGGTGGAATCGGCGACGCACGTCAACCTGCCGCGAGCCGAAAACACGTCGCCCGAGAACAAGGGCGTAATCGTCACCTACACCGCCAATCACGAGCTGTTCGTCAACTCCAAGGACGTGCCGGAAGAAGACCTCGAACCGGCGCTGGCCGAGGCGCTCGGCCGGGTCGACGCCAAGATCGTCATCTTCCAGGGCGACCGCACTGTGCTGCTCGGCGACATGGTGAAGATCCTCGACGTAGCCAAGGCCGCCGGCGCCGATCAGATTGCGATCGCAGCCCAGCGCACGGCCACCGCGAGCGCGCCGACCGGGAGCTGACGCGGCGCCCCGGGCGGCACGCGGAGAGCAGGGAGACGATCGCGATGGCGATGCATGGCAGTAACGAACCGGGCGGTATCTTCGCGGCGATCAATATCACGCCGCTGACCGATATTTTCCTGGTCCTGCTGATCATCTTTATGGTCGCGACCGCGGTGACGATCGAGTCGGCCGCGCACGTCGATCTGCCCAAGGTGCAGGCGCAAACCGCGATGCAGCCGCCCAAGGGCGTGACCGTCACCTACACGGCGAGCCACGAGATTTACGTCAACCAGAAGCAGGTCGGCGAGGACCAGTTGGGCGGCGTGCTCAAGGACGCGCTCAGCCATACGCCGGAAAAGCTCGTCATGTTCAACGGCGACGCGCGCGTGATTCTGGGCGACATGGTGAGGATTCTCGATATCGCCAAGGGCGCGGGGGCGACCCAGGTGGCGCTGGCGGTCTCGGGCAACACGGGGGACGAAGCCGGCGGCGAGACCGCCCAGGGCCAGTCGGCGCAACCGACGACGCCCGACGCACCGCAACCCGAGTCGGTGGCGCCGGCCGAAGGCGGAATGCAGTAGGCGCTAGCCGGCGGGGGTTAGCATCGGCGCCGATGAATTTATCTGGCGGAATCCGAGTCTGGTTGTGGTAGGCTCCGAACGGGGCAAAGGCAGCTTGGAGACATGACCGAAACCATAGCCGTGGTGGTGGCCGTCTCGGTCTTCGCATTGGCGATCGCGATCTATGCCCTGACGTCGCGCGATCGCAGCGCTATCGCGGCGGCCACCGGCGAACCGACCGAACGCTGGCGCATGATCAAGAACGCGCTGCGATTCATGGCCGGGCCGCTGCCGATCTCAGTCACGATTCATGTCCTGATCCTGCTGTTCCTGCTGTGGGGCGTACACGTCGAAGCGGGCCGCAATCTGATCGCGGTAAATTTTCAATCGGCGGGCGGCGGCGGTAGCCATGGCAGCGGCGACGAGCTCAAGGAGCTCAAAATGCCCGAGATGCCGATGCCGGAGATGGCCGCGCCGATGCCGATCGAGCGGCCCATGGTGGCGACCAGCGGCACCGAGGCGGTCGCCGCCGCAACCCATTACGTGCGCTCGATTGCGGGCGGCGGCGAGGGTATCGGACGCGGTGGCGGTATCGGATCGGGCTATGGCGAGGGCATTGGCGCAGGCTTCGGCGGATTTATTGGCGGGCTGCGAAAATCGGGCCTCGACGTCACCCTGGTAATCGACGGCACGGGCTCGATGAAGCTCATACTTGACGACGTCAAGGACCGGATGAAGCAATTGGTGCTCGCGATCCATCGGCTGGTGCCGACCGCGCGCATCGGAATCGTAGTGTTCGGCGGGCGCGGCGAGCCGCTTGAGACGGTGCCGTTGACGGTTTCGCCGACCCAGTTGATCACGTTTCTCAATACCATCCGCGCGCACGACGGCGGCGAATGGCAGGAGGATACGCTGGGCGCGGTGCGTACGGCGGTCAGTCGGATGGGCTGGCGGCCGGAAGCGAAGAAAGTCATCGTGCTGGTCGGCGATACGCCGCCGTTCGATGAAGACAACGAACCGGTAATGCAGAGCATCGCGCAGTTCCGCGCCGAAAACGGCACGTTCAATACGGTCGATGTGACCGTCGAAGAGCATCAGCGATTCATGGCGCAATGGGCGAAGAGCGAGGGCGTCGTCCAGGCCGACGATACTGGTCTGCCGGACTTCTACCTGCAGACGCAGCACGCCTACAAGGCGATGGCGGCGGCCGGGGGAGGCACCTGGCGCAGTTTGACCAAGGATCAGCAGATTAATCAGCAGGTCTTGATTCTCGCCTTCGGATCGCAATGGCAGACCGAGGTCGCCTCGTTCGGCCGGGTGATTTCTTCGTCCCACGAACCATGACCCGCGACTCACGATCCGTGACCCGTAGCCGGCGGCGCGCCGCAAGACTCGGCGCTGACCGCGCGTATTCGCCACGGCCTGGTGCTCATTAGCCGATGAAAGCTGGAACCCTCGTCATCACCGTCGCGGCCGTCCTCGTGGCGATCGCGGTTGCCGGATGCGCCCCGGCGCAGCCTAGCGTCACACGCTTCGCACCGCCCAACGCCGCGCCAAGCGGCGACCTCATCGACTCGCGCTTCGCCGCCACCGCGACGACGCTAAAGACCGGCCAGGTGCTGATCGTCGGCGGCGTGGCGAGTGAAGGGTCGGCGAGCGCCTCGGCCGAGATCTACGACCCGGCGACCGGCGCCTTCACGCGCACCGGCAGCCTGGAAGTTGGCCGCGCCTATCATACGGCGACGCTGCTCGCCGACGGTCGCGTGCTGATCGTGGGCGGCCTAGCGGGGAGCGGCCACCCGGTCGGACCGGCCGAGATTTACGATCCGTCGATCGGCCGGTTCTCGGTGACCGGCAGCCTGACCAATCCGCGCTACAACCATACGGCGACGATGCTGCGCAATGGCAAGGTGCTGATCGCGGGCGGCGACTCGACCAGCGAACACACGACCAATCTCGACACGGCCGAACTCTACGATCCGGCCAGCGGCACTTTTTCAGGTACGGGGAACGTCAAACGCTTCTACGATCCGGAAGCGGGCAAATTCTTCACTCTGGGCAAAATGAACGCGGCCCACGGCAAGCATACCGCGACCGCGCTCGACGACGGCAACGTGCTGATTGCGGGCGGCGGCGACACCGGCGGACAATCCGAGGCGACGGCCGAAATCTATGACGCGGTCAGCGGCAAGTTCCGGCCGACCGGCTCGTTGAACGTGGCGCGCCAGGCACAGCGCGCGACTCTGCTGCGCAATGGCGACGTCCTGATCACCGGTGGTACGGACGCCGGGGGCCACGTGCTTGCGGTGGCCGAGCTGTACGACCCGGCGACCGGCCGTTTCAGATCGACCACCGCGGCCTTTCGCGGCAGCGGCACGAACATGACCGACGGCCGCTACGAGCATACCGCGACGATGCTGGCCGACGGCCGGGTGCTGATCGCCGGCGGCGGCGACAATGCCCGGATCGTCGACACCGCGGAGCTTTACGACCCGGCCCGCGGGTCGTTCAGTTGCGTCGGCGGCGCGAGCGGCGCGGCGGGTATGCAATGCCCCACCAGCATGACGATACCGCGCGATTACGCGGCGGCGGTGGCGCTGCCCGACGGCGAGGTTCTGATCGCCGGTGGCTACAACTTCCAGTTGTCGATGGCGCGCAATCCGGTAGCGGCGCAGGGCGCGACCGGCGGCACCTCGGTGCCTTTCGCGGTGCTTTGGACGGCGGAGGTTTACAATCCGGCGGCGGGCGCTTTCGTTTCAACCAAGTCGATCGCGCACGCGCATTTTGGCGCGGGTGGCTCATGATCACGCGGCGGCCGCCGCACGTATCGGCCGGCTGAATCAGGATTTATGCGCGCGGGCGGGTTCAGAGTTCGCGGCGACCATTGAGCGCGCTGCTTAGCGTTGCCGCGTCGCTGTATTCGAGATCGCCGCCGGCCGGCAAGCCGCGCGCCAGCCGCGTCGCCTTGAGGCCCAGGGGTTTGAGCATTTTCGCCAGATAGAGCGCGGTCGCCTCGCCTTCGACAGTCGCGTTGGTCGCGATAATCACTTCGCTGACGGCGCCCCCATCGCGCAGCCGCACGAGCAATTCGTCAATCTTGATATCGTCGGGGCCAATGCCGTCGAGCGGCGCGATCGCGCCGTGCAGCACGTGATAGACGCCGGCGAAGCTGCGCGCGCGCTCGATTGCCATCAGGTCGGCCGGCCCCTCGACCACGCAGACCAGGTCGTGGGCGCGCGCCGGGTCGGCGCAAATCGGACAGGTGACGGCGTCGGACAGGCCGAAACATTCGGCGCACAGGCCGACCCGTTCCTTCATTTCGAGCAGCGCTTCGGCCAGCGCCAGGACCTCGTCGCGCGGGCGATTGAGCAGGTTGAAGGCGAGCCGCGACGCGGTTTTCTCGCCGATACCGGGCAGGCGCGCGAGCTCCTTGACGAGCCGCGTCATGGCCGGCGGCAGGCCGTCGTTGCGCTTGAGATTATCCGTCATCGCCGATGCACCGCGGAACGCGCCGCCTATTCGCCACCGCCCATCAGGCCGGGAATCTTGAGACCGCCGAGCGGGCCCAGTTTGCCCATCTCCTCGGCGACCATCTGCTGGGCGCGGCGCAGGCCGTCGTTGACCGCGACGACGATCAGATCCTCGATCAGCGCCTTGTCGTTGGCGGCGAGCAGGGCGGCTTCGATCTCGATTTTGCGCACCTGCATCGAACCGTCGACAGTAGCCCGGACCATCCCGCCGCCGGCGTTGGCCTCGACCGTGCGGGCGGCCGCGAGTTCCTGCATCTGCTTGAATTTTTCCTGCAGGGCCTGCGCCTGCTGCATCAACGCCGAGAGATCCATTTGTGGCATCGGGAATTGCTCCTCGAGAAAAATGATTTGCCGCACGCCTAGCGCTTGCGCTGAGCGGCCGCGCCGTCGCCGGGAGTGACCGCAGCCGACGGCCGCACCTCGACCAGGCGCGCCTGAAATTCGTCGAAAATACGGCGTACCACCGGATCGGCCATCACCGCCTGTTTGAGCTCAGCCGAGGACGCCGCCGCCGTGCCATTGGCCGCGCCAGGCCCGTCGGGGGACGCGCCGTTCGGCACGATGGGCGCGGCTGCGGAGTTATCGCGGGCATCGCGCTCAATCCGCGGTGCTATGCCGTTTCCATGCGCGGCGCCAATCTCGTCCGGTTGGTCGTCCGCCGATGCGCTACCGATCGGCGCGAGCGGCGCGATTTCAGTGACGGCCGTAACCGCCGGGCTGGCGATCGCGGCGGGGGACGCCGACGGTGCGGCGTCGTTCGAGACCTCGACCCGGATCCGCCGCGCGTAAAGTTCGCTCGCCAACTCGGCGATCACGTTGCGATTATCGGTCAGGTAGCGAATGTAAATATCGTTGCGCGGGTACACCGTCACAACGTCGCCGTTGAGCACCAGCAAGGCGCCCTGCTCCATGAAACCCGAGAGTGCCGCGCGGCGGCCGCGGATGAACTCGCGCAGGTCGGGCAGGTCGGCGCCGGGCGCGCCCGCGGCCTTGATCGGCGCGGGGGCGTTGCTCGGCGTCGGAGCCGATGCGGGCGGGGGACGGCGCAAGGGCGCTGCGGCCTTGACCTCGCCCTCGACCCGGATACGACGTGCGGGAGCCGGCGCGAGTTGCGCTTCGAGGGGGCCAGGCGCGGCCTGGGTGGCGCCGCTTTTCGGGACTACGCCACCGCCCGCTGCGACGGGGGTCGGCGGGGCCGACGCGGGCGCGGTACCGCCGCGTGGCGCGACCGCCGCGGAGGGCGCCGCGCCGATCGCGCGCAGCAGTTCGTCGGCGTCGATCACCGACGCCAGCGTCGCCATCCGGATCACCGCCATCTCGAGCAGCAGGTCGGGATAGGGTGAGCGGATAAGCTGCTCCTGGGTATCGGCCATCAGGCGAAACAGGCGCATCAGGTCGCGACTGCTCGCGCCGGCGGCAATTCGGCGGAGTTCCGCGGCCTCCTGATCGGGCAGATCGGCGAGCGGACTTTGCGCGCCCTCGATGTCGGGCAATTTGGCGACGGCGAGATTGCGCAGCACCTCAAGGATATCGCGGCCGAGCGATTCGAGATTGGCGCCGCGCCGATGTAGGTCGCGAATCGTGCCGAGCGCCGCGGCGGCGTCCTTGGCGAGCATCGCTTCGATCAGTCCGAAGACCCGGCTGCGGCTGGCCACGCCGAGTATCGAAGCGACTTCACCCTCGGTGACCTTGCCGTCGAGCGAGGCGATCGCCGTCTCGAGCATCCGCTCGGCGTCGCGCATACTCCCGCCGGCCTCGCGCGCGAGCAGTCCGAGCGCGGCTTCGTCGGCCGCCGCCCCCTCACGCATGGTGAGTTCCTTGAGGCGGGCGAAGATTACCGCAAAGGGAATCCGGCGGAAGTCGTAGCGCTGGAGCCGCGACAGGATCGTCTCGGGCATCTTCTGCGGCTCGGTGGTCGCGAGGATAAACTTGACGTGGGCGGGCGGCTCTTCGAGCGTCTTGAGCAACGCGTTGAAGGCCTGGTCGGTGAGCTGATGGGCCTCATCGATGATGTAAATCTTGAAACGATCGCGGGCCGGACGGTAGCTCAGGTTCTCGATAATCGCGCGGGCGTCGTCGATCTTGCGATAGGTCGCGCCGTCAATCTCGACCACGTCGAGCGCCGCGCCGGCGCGAATCTCGAGGCACGCGGCGCATTCGCCGCACGGCTCGGGCGTCGGGCCGTGCGCACAATCGAGGCATCGCGCCAGGATCCGCGCGGCGGTGGTCTTGCCGACGCCGCGGATTCCGGTGAAGAGAAAGGCGTGCGCAATCCGGCCGCTCTTGAGCGCCTGGATCAGCGTGCGGGTGACGTGCTCCTGCCCGACCAGTTCACTGAATCGCTCGGGGCGCCATTTGCGCGCGAGCACGAGATGGGATGACGGACTCGAGGCCATCTATGGGTCTTCTCAAAACACTGCCCGTCGAATGATAGCCAGGCTCCCCTGCGGCACAGGTCGTGGGCCGGTACCGTTGCTTCCTTCCGGACCTGGCGGGGTTCGCGGCGCGCCCTTGCGCAGGACCCGGCTATCAGCGGCGGGCAGTGTTGCCGTATGCGCGGCGCCGCGGCTCCATCGCCACGGCGACCGGCGCTCGAAAAGTGATCATACTCCCTTGAGTCCGTGCGCCCGAACGTCGGCACCTAGTATTAAATTATCACATCCCGCGAGTTGCAACCGATCGGCGCAGGTTGTTTGGCGCGGCGCGGGGGCGGCGGGTTTGACCACGCGGCGCGCATGTGGAATCGTTCCGCCTCGCCAAAGCGCGGCGCGCGGCGCATCGCGGACGCATCGGGGAGGAACGGCCATGGAATTCGGCATCTGCGTGGACACGCATATCGACAAGTGGGATCTGGTTCGTTACGCCGAGGAACTGGGCTACGAACGCGCCTGGATCCCCGATTCGCAGATGATCTGGTCGGACTGCTACGCCGTGATGGCGCTGGCGGCGCAGGCCACCAAGCGGATCAAAATTGGCACGGGCGTGGCGATTCCGGGCACGCGCATTGCGCCGGTCACCGCTCATTCGATCGCGACGATCAATCAGATTGCGCCGGGGCGCATCTTTCTCGGTATCGGCACGGGCCATACCGCGATGCGCGTGATGGGTCAGAATCCCATGAAGCTCAAGGACTTCCGCGAATACCTGCGGGTGGTGCGCGCGCTGCTCAACGGCGAGGCGGTCGAGTACACTTTCGGGGGCCGCACCCGCGAGATCCAGTTTCTGCATCGCGATCGCCATTTCATCAACCTCGAGCAGCCGATTCCGATCTACGTCGCGGCCAACGGGCCCAAGGCATGCGAGGCGGTCGGCGCCTTCGGCGACGGCTGGATCACGGCAGTCGGCGAACACGGCGTGGTCAAGGCGCAACGGGGCCTGATCGAAGAGGGCGCGCGCAAGGCCGGGCGCAAGCTGCCCAACCCGTTCGTCACTACCGCGCTGGTCAGCGGATGCGTGCTGCGGCCGGGCGATCGCCTGACCGACGACCGTGTGATCGAGGAGACCGGCTCGTGGGTCTCGGCGATTTTGCATTTCAACTATGAAATCTGGAAGGACATGGGCAAACGCGACGAGCTGATCCCGCCCTACTTTGCCAACGTATGGGAGCAGTACATTGCGCGGGTCGAGGATTTCAGCCTGCCCGAGCATGCGCGGTTTCGCCAGATCCACGACGGCCATTGCACCTTCCTGCAGCCGGGCGAGCGCAAGTTCATCACGCCCGAGGCGATTAAGGGCACCTGCCTGGTCGGCGCGCCCGAAGAGATCGCGCATCAATTGAACGAATTGGAGCGCGGCGGGATTCATGGCATCAGCCTGCTGCCGCCGGCCGAGTATCAGCGCAAAGTGATCCGCGATTTCGCCGAGCAGGTGATGCCGCTGATGCGTTAGGTGGGTGGCGCAGGCGATGCGCGGCTGCTATCACGATCGACCATGGACGCGGGCATTCTTCGCATCGGGCTCATCCAGATGAGCTGCGCGGCCGACCCCGCGTTGAACTTGGAAAAGGCGGCCAGCCTGATCGAGCAGGCGGCGGCGCGCGGCGCCACAGTGGTCTGCCTGCAGGAGCTGTTCGGCTCGCAGTACTTCTGCCAGAGCGAGCGGATCGAGGCGTTCGATCTGGCCGAAGCGATTCCGGGGCCGACCACCGAGCAGCTGGGCCGGGTCGCCGCGGCGCGCAAGGTCGTGGTGATCGCGCCGGTCTT
>Ga0307373_10011377_pt1 | contig 12908 bp, 17 predicted proteins | sample OX2MG_FD_202534 | JGI IMG/M metagenome (GOLD analysis project Ga0307373, IMG submission 202534) | Soil microbial communities from Risofladan, Vaasa, Finland - OX-2 | ecosystem: Environmental > Terrestrial > Soil > Coastal area > Acid sulfate soil | place: Finland: Risofladan, Vaasa | collected... | reverse complement strand
GCGATCCGGGTCGACCGGCGCGCTCCAGTCGATATCGCGCGAGACGTTCCACTGGTCGCGCTTGGCGTTCTCGTACAGCCGCCGCATGTCGGGTGCGTAGACCTCGTAGTCGCGCTGATAGATGGTACCGATGGAGCTGGGGATCGCGTGCCACGTCTCGGTCGTCGTCTGGGCCATATCGGAAACTCCCTAATGTGGATACGGGTCGCCATGCGGGCATCCCGTTCGCTAAAGCAAACGCTTGTTTGCTAGGTATACGATCAAGTCAATGTCGTGTCAAGGCTTGCGTGTGAATGAGAAGGAGGATCTGCCAATGGTCTGGGGGGCAATTGTGATGGGTTTGAGCGTGACCAGGTGGGACCGGGCGAGTCAGAACCCCGCATTATCATTGAACAATCGTCGATTTCGACCGATTCAGAGGCTCGAAGGCTGCGATGAAAAAGTGGCAGAATCTGCTTCCGGGAATGGGTAACAATCACGGAGCCGAACGGCAAGCCTGATCGTGGCTTGAACGCACCGTAAAATACCCTAAAAAGCCAGATAAAACGGGCAATTATCGCCGGATGCTGGGCTTCTCAGTGGACCGAATAAGGTGATTTTCCGGAAGCAGATTCTGCCAATTTCCGGAAGCAGATTCTGCCAATGCTTTTTGGATGCGCTCGAAGGCGCCCCAAGTTGCGCGAACGATATAAGCGACGCTTATGGCAATGTTCCCCCTCGCCAGACCACGATTCCGGCGATCTCGATGTCGTCAACGTCAGTTGGCGGATATGCCGGGTTGTCACACAATAACCGGTATTTGCCGCCGGGCCGCAGCTGAAGGCGTCGCACAATCAGATCAGGCTTCGAGTCAATCGCGACATAGATGCCATCGATCTTTTCTTTCTTGGTCACGTCTACGAGAAGCAGGTCTAGGTCGCGAATGGTCGGAGACATCGCGTCGCCCGCTGCGAATGATGAGACCAGGTCGTCTACAAAAGTGCCTCGGAATATGAGGCTTGGATAGCTGTTTGAAAACGCCACGGGCGGAAGACCGGGAACCATGCGGCCGACGTGTCTTATGACGAAGAAGCCGCTAGGAACTTCGCGATCCCTCTGAATAGGTCCGATGCCTGCGGCCAGCCATTCGATGCTAACTCCCGCCGCATCAGCGAGAGCGATGAGATTCGCTCGGCTCGGTTCGGATTCCCGCAACCAAGAATGAACCGAACTGTCCGAGACCTTAGCGGCTTCCGCCAGCGCGAGAACGCTGCCCATCTTCTCAACTAGATATCTCAATCGCCAGGCAAACCCCGCGTGACTCTTAGGATCGGCTGGCTGTTCAGCTCCTTCCCCGCCGAACAACTCAATCTCAGGAGGTTTCCTCTTTCGCCGATGCTTTAGCGTCGAGATTTTCGTTGTTCTCGTTTTTTGAGACATATCTTGTATTCGAGGAATTATTCGGTTAATAATTTAATCGCGGTCGAAAGAGCCATGGTTTTGAACAAGAACAAACCGGGCATCGTAGAGCAAGGGTGGGATCGGCCTCAGATCATCACAGCGCTCTGGCGAATCGGCTGGTCTCTGCGACAGCTTTCAATCAAAAACGGCTACGCGCCCGGCACTCTAAGTGCAGCACTGTACCGCAGTTTCCCTCGCGGGGAGGCGATTATCGCGGCCGCGTTGGGAGTATCGCCGACTGTAATTTGGCCCGCGCGACACGCCGAGCGCGCGCGCCGGAAGAGGCAGTCGGCGCGATGAAGGACCGCGCAGGTTTGCTCATCAGCAGTGCGGCGCAAGCTGCGGCGACGGCGCGGCCAGCGAGCCAGGACGAGATTGACGCCGCGATCGCCCGACATGAACGAGCTGTCACGGCCGCGGGTCCGGCGAAGGCGTACAGCGACCGCAGCCTTCTCGCTGCCGAGACCATCGAGAAATGCCTCGCCGCCGGGGACAAAGTGATGATCGCCTATGCGGCTGCGATGGCTCGGACAGGGTTGAGCGACAGGACTGTACGCGACGCGTGGGCTGAGGCACAACGCTTCCCACGCGCTGCGTGGGCCGCGGCTCTCACGCCCGCTTGGGATGACCAGGAACGCCGCTTTTTCGTCGATTCGATCCCCGGCCTTTCCCAGTTTGTGGCCGGCGTGATTCTTGAACGCGGCGGCCGACTGCCCGTTGCGAAAGTTGCGCACGTGGCGCTCGCGCAGTTTCAGCTCGATCGCAAGCATCAGGCTGCGATCGAGCGATGGGTCCGGCTATTTCGGCGGCAGTATCGGTCGGAAATTCTCCTTGCTACAAATCCGGATCGCTCCAAAAGTCTGCTGATGCCCGGGCACGGCGATATGGCCGCGGGCCTCGATTTTCTGGACCTCGTCGAGTTGGACGGCAGTCCCTCCGATGCCGCGACCTTGGAGACCCGTTCGGGCCGCCGACAACTTTTGATTATGCGGGAGGTCTACTCTCGCGCGATGGTCGCGATCCTCGAGCCCTCCGAAAGCACCGATGCCACGGGCCGCTTGTTCATAAAATTTCACAACGCAATTGGCCTGATGAAAACGCTCAGGACAGACCGGGGCGCGTTTCAGAGCTTGCGCATGCGGGCGTTTTGCGAGCGCGCGGGTATTCATCTCGACGTAGTGGCTCCGTTCTCGGGCGAGCGAAAACCCTTCGCAGAGAGCGGGATTCGGGTCATCCAACAATTTTTGGAATACGAGCGTGGTTTCCGCGGGCACAATGTCGCAGAGCGAACGCACCTTCGTGGGCGGCTGTCAATGGCTGCGCGCCGCGGCCTGAGCGAAGGCGAAATCCTGCGCGTCGCGCTTTCGGATTCTGAGCTTGAAGCTCACGTTGACAAATTTCTTACCCTGGAAGCGGACCGGCCGCGGCCGGAGCTGGCCGGCAAGTCTACTAACCAGGTAATCGCCGAATGGACGGCGCGGGGGGGCCGGGCGCGGCGGATTGAGGATGAAGCCGCACTGCTGATGCTGCTCGCGCCAAGCGGCGTCGGCACGATCGGCAAGAAGGGACTCCGCGCCGGCGGCCGGACTTGGATCGCGCCGGCCCTGGGCGCGCTGAGCGGTCATCGGGTCGAATTTCGGCAGCATCCGGACCCCAACAGGCTGGCCATTTTCACCAGCGGTAAGGTGCCGCGTTTCCTCTGCATTGCGACGGCTGCTGACGCGCTCGAAGATTCTGAACGTCGCGAGGAAGCGATCGCGGCACGAACCGAATTTCAAGTACACGCGAGGGAGATCCGTCGCGCCGCCCGCAAGCTCATTAAGGGAATCGGCAACCCCGCGGAGATCCTCGTAAGCGCGTCCAACTCGGACGGCCGTTCAAAAGTGGTCAGCATCCCATTCTCAACGCCCGCGTTGATTGAGGCGGGCAAAGGTGCGCGCGCCGCGGCGGCGTCGTCCGCGCCCGATCCGCGGACCGCAGTGGCCGCCAGCGATGCGGCGTGGGCACGCTACTCACGGCTGACGCGAGGTGCCTCTGCCAATCTGTCCGACGGAGATGCGCTGTTTGTGAGAGTCTACGAGACGACGGCCGCCTACCGCGCCCGCATTGCGCGCGAAAGCGCAGCGTCATGAAACGTGAAAAATTTATAGTAACTTCAAGCGCGCGCCGCGCGGATGAAGCGCTGGAGTTGGCTATTGCGCGGCGCAAAATTCTGGTAATCAACGGGGCGCCGGGGCTCGGAAAAACGCGGTGGGTCGAGGAGCAATTCAAAGGCTTGGAGCATCCCCTGCTCCTGCGCATTTGCGCGCACTGGACAGAGCGGGCCGCACTTGCGGCAATGGTTAAGTTGCTGCGCGGTTTCGAACATTACGACGCCGATCGGCACGCCGTGCACCAACTTTACAAAATTTTGACCCGGGAGTTACGTGAAGCGCCGCGGGTCATTTTTGTGGACGAGGGTGACTATCTTGTTGAGCGAAGCCGAAGCATTCGGCTTTTGCACACGCTCCGCGATTTGTTCGACGAAACCGGCTGCATTCTCGTCTTCATCTCGATCGCACGGCTCGGTCGGACGCTCTCGACGGGCCGCGGACTAATCGAGGCCGTGGCCTCGCGCGTTGGCGCTACGGTAACTTTCACGCCTGCCAGCGCCGCAGACGGGCAACTCCTCGCTGATGGATTAATCGAGGATTGCAGGCTCAGCCGCGACCTGGTGGGGCATGCTGTAAAAAGCTGCGCGGGCGTTCTGCGTTCGCTGCTGACCACATTTGAGGAAATCGAACGCCTGGCCCACGCGGCGAAAATCGACCGCCTCGATCTTGCGAAGTGGCGCGAATTGCAGGCGCTGACCGCGCCGAGCGCGGACGATCTCGCGGGGCCGGATGAATCGCCGAAATTGAGAGCGGTCATATGACACCCGCCGGCAGGACAACAGCATCGCCCGGCGGCGAAAAGACGCGGCGCAATGCCGAGTTGGCGAAAATACATCTGCTCAAGAAAAGGCTTAGCCTCGACGATCAGACTTATCGCGCATTTCTGAAGCAAATCACCGGATTCGAGTCGGCCGCCGACCTGGATAGCGAGCAGCGCGGCAGAGTGCTCGACGCGATGAAGCGGTTCGGAGAGCCCGCGCCTGTGCGGCCCGGTCTCGGGCCGGGTGAGCCGCAGTTGCGGATGATGCGCTCGCTCTGGACTGACCTCGCACTCTACGGCGCAGTGCGTGATTCGAGCGAGCGTGCGCTTGCCCGGTTCGCGAAGCGACTAACGAAAATTGATGCGTTGCAGTGGCTCACGGCATCGGATGCCAGCACGGTAATCGAGGCGCTCAAGGCAATGCGCGATCGCAGTCGCGCACGTCACACGGACAGAGGGACGGGCGGCCGGTGAAGCAGTCACGACGCGAGAATGCGCGGTGGATAGTGTTGCGCATTTTGGAGGCGGGCCGCCCAATCGGCGCGAGCGAGACGGTTGTATCACGCATCCTGGCCGACATCAGGATGCGATACTCGGTAGAGGAGTTACGCACCGAGCTGATTTATCTCCACAAGCTTGGTCTGATCGACATCGACCGACGGGACAGAGAGACGTGGACGGCTCTGCAAGGGCTTGGCCTGATCGACGTCGACCAACAATACGTCGAGACGTGGTGGGTAAAACTGACCGCACATGGCATTCGCGTAGTTGAGTATTCGACGGCCGCGCCGGCGGGAATTGGCCGCCCGCGGGGAGACTAGCCGCGATGGGCGAACGGTCGAAAATCGTCACCATGCTTCCCAAGCGGCTGCGCGAGGCTCTCGATCAGAAGCTGATTGCCGGCTCCTTCAGCCACTATCGGGAACTTGAGAGCTGGCTCACCGAACAGGGCTTCGCCATATCGCGCAGTGCGATTCAACGCTACGGAAGCGCGTTCGAGCAGCGCGTCCAGGCGATCGCACTTGCGACGGACCAGGCACGCGCAATCACGCATTCCTCGCCGGATGACGAAGCTGCGATGAGCGAGGCGTTACAGCGTCTAATTCAAGAGCGGATATTTTCGCTGCTGGTCAGGGCGAACGGACTATCCGAAAAAGAACTGCCACGGCTCGCCCGCGCGATCGCCGATCTCGGACGCACGGCGGTCGTGCAACGACGCTATATCGACCAGCTTCGGCAACGGCTTGAAGAGGAAAAGGCCGGCGCGGTCAAGAAACTACCGAGCGAGGGACTATCGCCCGAAGCGGCAGCCGTAATACGCAATGCGCTGCTGGACATCAATCCATTTCGCGGAGAGCGACCGCCGACAGTTCGGAACATCATGCTCGGCGGCGAGGAAATACTGGCGCCGGCGGAATTGGCCGCCGGGCCGCAAGAGAACACCCGCGTCGAGGAATAAAGCGACGCGCAGACCGAGAGGAGATTTTAAGCATGACATCAAAGGAGATCGCAGCGAAAGAACGAAGTGCATATGCGGATATGATGGCCAGCTTCCGCGCCCATCTTGACGATCTCACCGCGGCGGCCATTCGGTACGAGGGCCACGTGCGCCAGCATTCGGCAGTCCTCGCTTCAGTCTGGGCGAGAGGCGCGTCCGTTCATGATTATCATGAGGCGGAAGCCGGAATGGTGTGCGGCGCTCGGAACCTGAAGGTCGCCCTTTTTCTTTTTGCCGACGAGGTCGAACTCGGCGTCCTCGATCATGTCGTCCTCGGGCCGCTGATAAACCCACAACACGCTCCTATTTTGTTTGGCATCTTAGGTGAGCACACTGTCTGTTCGGACCTGTGCAAACATGTGGTTCCTCAATGGTCCGTCGGCGGCAGAGCGTCGCTGGAAGCCGCGCCCGTACCCCCGGCGAGTGAGATCGACAGGATAATCGCGCACGGAACGAAACTCCTTGCCCTGCTTAGTCAGGGGCAAAAAATCGAACAGTCAAATCTTGACGAGACTGAAGAGGACTGAAGAGGAGATGGGACGGCAAGGAGATGGGAGAGACGGCGATGGCGAAACAACCGATAGACCGTAAGGGCGTCCGGGTGCTCGAAGGCGGCCGTGTCGCGAAAGACCGCCGAGAGCGCGTAGACGAAGAGCGGCGGCGGCACGGCCTTCCGCCGCTCCCGAGTCGCGAAGAAATTCTCAAGGTGGCGCACGAGGTGCATGCCGCCGCCGAGCGCAAAGCCGCGGCCGCGGCGGAGCGCGAAGAGAGCGAAGCCGCGGCCGAGAATGCCAAAGCCGCGCCCCGGTTTGTGTTTAATTTCTACGGCCCGACTACGATTTTGCTCGGCAAATAAATTCTAAGACGGGGACGAGGAGGCGGGGTGATGGACGACGAAATAACAAAAATTGGAACGGCGCTGGCCAATGGCCGAGGCGACGAGACTGAGGTCGCGGTGAGCCTGGCGCCGATCGATGGCACGCTGCCGAACGCAGCCGCGCCGGTTGAAAGTGCGGATGCGGCAGGCATGCCCGCGCTCAATCCGCTGGAGGCGGCGATCGACGCCGGGCTCGCGACGCTGGATGATCCAAGCCTCACGCGCATCGGCTTTTTACGCGCTGCGCTTCAGCGCGCGCGTGAGATTCCGGTGCATCCGTCGCGCCAGGCCGAGGCCGCGGCCGTGCTTGGGGAGTTCGTCCGCCTGGGCGTTGACACCCTACGGGCAGACATTCTAAACGCGTTCGCGCGCGTGCCCGATCTCGGCCGAAAATTCTCCGCGCTTGAGCAGCCGCTGCCGCTCGATCTTGACCGCTGGCGCGCGCGCGTGCATGAGCAGGTGCGGGCGGCTGGCTGGTCTTCGGCCGAAGCCGACCTATTGATTGGCAGGCTGACGCCGGGTGAGGAAATTATGGGCATCGACGTCAGCGAAATTCGCCTCACAGGGCGAACCCTCACTCGGCGCGCAATTCGCGATGGCGGCCGTCCGGCCTGGTGGAAAACCGCGCAGGGCTGGAATCAAGCAAACTACGAGCGCACCTTCGCCGATGGCCTGCCGATCCCCGGCGAGCGCCAGGTGTAGCCAGGTGGTGCATTTCGAGAGGCATCCCGTCGAGACGGCAGCGCGCGAGGCGGCGATGGCGTTGCGCGAAGGATTCGCGCCACTCGAAAACGCGTGCGCGGCGCTCGGTCGAATCGCACTATTGCGATTCGAATCGGCCGACGCCGAGCGCGAGTTCGCCGAGCAGCTCCGCAATCTCGCGCGCCAACTGCGCGAGCGCAATCACGCGGAAGGCGCCGCCGCGCGGTCGATCCTGAATGGCGTCGTCAAGATGGAACAAAAAGCTGCCCTCCTCGCGGCCAGCAAAACGGATGGAGAAAAAAGGCTAAAACAATGATCACCAAAACCGAACTTGCGATCTGCGCCAATCTGGGAGTGAGCCTGTCGACGTACGTGATCCGTCGCCGCGCGCGCACCCTGGGCCAGAACATCCTCAGCATCAACGTTGCCGGCGCGGTGGTCTCGGGCGGCCGAGGTCGGCAGGTCGTGGACGAGGCGTCCGAGCGACTGCGCGGCAGCGGGGCATTGGATAAAACGACCGGCCCCGGCGCGTTGCTGGCGGAAGCGGCCGAACTCTGCGACGCAGCGTATGCCGCTTATCGCGACAATCCAGATTCGGACGCAGCCTGGCAGCGGGCGGCCGAGGCCGGCGCCTACCTTGAAGAAGCCTTGGAAAGATTCGCGCCGGCATACGCGAATCGGCAGCAGCCGCTCCCACCTACGGCGGATGACGACGACGCGGAAAGCGCGCGAAATCCTTATTCGGCGCGCAACAGCCTGTCGCGCCGCGTCGGCGAGGCAATCCAGCGCATCGCCGATCCGATGCTGCGCGCGGCGGGGTCTGAGGGGCTGGGCAGCGTCGCGATGCCACTGCGGCCCAACACTGCCGAGCTGGCCGTCTGTTCCAGACTGGGGATCACTTGGGAGAACTATCTAAAGACCAAAAAGCACGGGCCTTTCCGCATCCGTTAGGACTCAACTGGATCGAGGGGATAGACAGAGACAAACGAGGAGGCGGGGGAAAGAGAATATGCAGTTAAGCGGAATTGCGATCGCGACTGGCGCGATGACCGGGAAATGTGTGAATCACGCAATCGCGCAAACTCCGCTGGGACTGGTGCTCATCACCGGCGGCCTGGACGCGAGCGGAAATGTTCTCAACACTGCCGAGCTGTACCATCCGGGCACCGGCCAGTGCGTCGCGACGGGCAATCTGAACACGCCGCGCTACAATCATGAAACCATCGCACTGAGTGACGGCCGCATATTGGTGATCGGCGGTCAGACCACGGGCGGCGGCTATCTCGCGAGCGCCGAATACTTCTACATCGTCAAGGGCGTGTTTCTCCCTGCGCTCACCGGCCTCACCTCGGCACGCGCCGGGTTCAAGGCGTTCCTGACCGTGAACGGCCAGGTGCTTATCACCGGCGGCGCGGACGGCGGCGATGCGGCGCTTGCGCTGACCGAGCTATACGTGCCAGCGGCGGCGGCTGAGATGGCCGGCGTTTCACCGTTCTGAAAATGCAGCCCATTTTGAAAGGTGTGGCGGAGCGCGCGACGCTACGCGCGCGGCTCGAATGCGGAGCGGCGGCGAGGGTACTCCTCCCCACGGTGCCGCTCTCGTCCGCCGGCCCAGGGGCGCGCGGGATTTGCCATCCGCGCGGGGTTCTGCGGGGAGCGCGCCGGCTTCTTTGCCGTCGTCCGGCCGCTCCCTCCCTTGGGCCGCCCAAGGCGTTTGAAAGCCCTTCAAGTGCCAGTTAACGGAGAGTAAAAAAAACTTGGCGATCAAAATTCAAGAGCTGGCCTTCATTCTCCGCGCGAAGGATTACCTGTCCGGCGTGCTGCACAACGTTTCGAAGAGTATGCAGCACATCGACCAACAAACTGAGCATCTGAACAAGACCGCCAGCCGGCTCGGGCCGGCGCTCGCCAGCCTCGGCGCCGGCGCCGCGCTCGGCGAGTTCGTCCGGTCGAGCGTCAACGCAGCAATCGCGAGTCAGTCCGAGAACGCGCGCGTGATGACCGCTACGCTTTCCGACGGCGCCAAAGCGACCGCCAACATGGCCGCGGTGCAGCAAATGGCGATCGCGACTTCGTCGAAACTAGCCATCACGCAAGACCAGTTGAAGGAGAGCTACACCCTGGCGCGCTACGCCGGGTTGGATAACACGACCGCCCAACGCGCCGCGATCGACTCGGCCAAACTGAGTATCGGCTCATCCAGGAATGTCGCGGAAGCTCAAGCGCAAGTGGCGGAAACGACGCGGATGGTCGCGGCGTCATTTGGCATTTTTGGCGATAAATCAAAGGACGCGCGCTCGCAAATCGACGCGATCGCCGATAGCTACGCGCTGCTGCAAAGCCGGTCGAACTTCGCCAACCCCGGCGAACTGAGTTCGGCGCTGACCGAGGCTCTGGGCGCATCCAAGGCCTACGGAGTTTCGCTGCCGGCGCAAAACGCCATGCTCGAAACGTTAGTCAATTGGGGCAAATTCGGCTCGATGTCGGGTGAGGCACTCGACGAGGTCACCTCGAAACTGTCTGCAACCAACAAGAAGATGGCAGACATGTACCGCGCGGCCGGGGGCGACGTGATCACTGAGCTGGGCATGATCAAGGCACAGTTCGCTGGAATGGACAAAGGGCAGCAAGAAACATGGGCCCGCGCGCACGGCTTTGAAATGCGTTCCGTTCAAGGTCTGAATATGTTGATCGGCAACTATGGCAAGCTCACGGCCGCATACAAAATATATTCAGGAAGCGCCGCTGCGGGGATGAATGAGAAACTCTTCAAAGTCAGGTCGAACGATGCCGCCGACAAGTTGGCGATTTTTACGAATAACCTCAACAACCTGAAGGAGGTACTCGGCACGGGGCTGTTGCCGATGCTCACGTCGGCGGCCGTCAAGGCGGCGGCGTTTGCTGGCAAGCTTCAGGGGCTGGCAGAGGCTTATCCGACCATAGCGAAACTGACGCTGGGTTTCGTCGGCGTGTCAGCCGCCATCGCCGCAATTTCAGGCACACTCCAGCTCCTCGGCATCGGCAGGACACTGACACTCGCCTGGTCGGCGGCGACGAAAGTGCTGACAGCCGCGCAATGGCTATTAAACGCCGCGCTGGACGCGAATCCGTACACCCTCGCCATCACCGCCGCAGTCGCCGCGCTCGCAGTCGCCGCATACGAGATCTATGAGCATTGGGGCGCCGTGGCGGCGTTCTTTCGCGGAGTCTGGAGCGCGATCAAGACATCCGTGTCGGGAATGGGCTCCTGGCTGTACAGCGCGGGTGCCAGCCTGATGCATTCGCTGGCCAGTGGGATTGCGTCGGCCGCGATGGCGCCGATTCATGCAGTGGCCCGGATCGCCGAGCATATCAAGGGCTACGTCGTCGGCCATTCGCCGCCTCCGCTCGGGCCGCTGCATGACCTGAATCGCGTTCACATTATCGAGACGATCGCGGCGACGATGAAGCCGGCGCCGATGCTCGCGGCGATCCGGCGCGTCGCGCAGGTCGCGGCCGTCGGGATTCCGTTGGCGATGTCCGCGCCGGCGATCTCGTTCGCTGGCACGCCAGGCGCACCCGCCGGCGGCGCGCCGGTGATTAATTTCTCGATCACCGTACATGCAAACGGCGGTGATTCGATCGCGCTTAAGAAAGCCGTCATCGAGGCGGTGCGCGAGAGCGCTCACGAGGTCACGCGCGCGCTCAATGACCACGCCGCCGTGCGCAACAGGGCGAGATTTTAAAATGCGACTCTACATCGCGCCGATTGATTACGCCGCGACAGTCGACGATGTTCGCAATATGTTCTTGCCGTTTGGCGAGGTCTCCAACGTGATCCTTCCGCCGAACCGGGAGCGTCCCTGGCAAACAACTCGGGGGTTTGGTTTCGTCGATATGCCTGACCCGGTCGCGGCGCGCCGCGCGATGGTGGCTCTACATGGCCAAATCAGTGACGGCAAGCGGCTCCGCGTCGAGGAAACGCTCGGACGCTCCGGTGGCCGCTAAGGAAGCCCGTCAACTATGGCGGCCTCAAGCTTTACCCCTACCAGGCCGAGCTGCTCGCCAGTTTCGACGCTCTGCCCCCCGATGCGCTGGAAAAGCGCGCATGCTGGGTCCGCGTTTGTGGGCAGCCCTGGAAGCCTATCGTAAGTCCCTGATTATAAGTTCCACTACTGACCAAGTTCGGTTTCAAGGGGCATTTCTGGGCTCTTTATGACCCCTTTCTTGCGCGCATTAGCGCATTATAGCACGTCTTGGCGCGACGATTGGCAGAACCTCCTTGTGAGATTGGCAGAATCTCGCGCCGATCCACATCGGTTCGTCCAGCTCTCATGGCGTCAAAAACTAGCCTGATTACGGGCATTTTAGCGCCCGCCGAACTTCGCCTCGCGACGCTCAAGGAACGCGGCCAATCCTTCCCTGCGGTCCTCGGTCGCATACAGCAGACCCATCGCCTGGCGCTCGGCTTCAATACCGGTCTTGAGACTTCCGTTCTGTGCGATATCGACCAGCAGCTTCGCACATCGAATTCCCACCGGCGGCAGCTTGAGCAGCTTGCGCGCCCACTGGATTGCGACCTCCAGCGCCTGCCCCGCCGGCGCAATTTCGTTGACCAGCCCATGCTGGAGGGCCTGCTGGGCCGACAGCGGGTCGCCCGTGTAGATCATCTGCTTGGCGATCGCCGTCGGCAGCATCTTGGATAAACGCTGCGTCCCGCCGGCGCCTGGCAGCAGTCCGATCTTTATCTCGGGCACGCCGATACTCGTGTCCTCGGCGATGACGCGGAAATCGCAGCAGAGCGAAATCTCGCATCCGCCCCCGTAGGCGATTCCATTGATCGCGGCGATCGTCGGGCGGTCGAGGTCCTCGATCGCGTTGAAGGCGAGCTGGATGCCCTCGATAAAGCTCATGAAGTCGACCGGCCCGCCAACCTTGGTCAGCGCCGCGATATCGGCGCCGGCGCAAAACGCGCGTCCGTTGCCGGTAAAGATCACCACGCGGGCGCCCGGGTCGGCGCGCACGTCGGTCACGAGCTTGCGCAGGTCGTCGATCATCTCGGGGTTGATCGCGTTGAGCTTGCCCGGCCGGTTGAAGCGCACGGTCGCAATCCCCTCCGCGCATTCGTATTGCAAGGTCTGGTACATCGCTCCTCCTGTTTTCGATTCCGCTGGAAGTTTGAACGTGCGCGACTCGCCGCCTACACCATCGTCAACCCGCCGCTCACCGAAAGCGCCTGGCCGGTGATGTAGGACGCGTCGTCGGAAGCCAAAAACGCAACCGCCGCCGCGATATCGGATGGCTCGCCCAGCCGGCGCATCGGCACCGCGCGCCGCAATGCCTCGTGCAGCTTGGGATTGTGCGCCGCCAACTCCTGGAGCATCGGCGTATTGGTCGGCCCCGGACACACGCAGTTGACGGTTATCCCGTTGCGCGCCATCTCGCGCGCCAGCGTTTTGCTGAACGAGATCACGCCGCCCTTGGCGCCCGAGTAAACCG
>Ga0307373_10011376_pt1 | contig 12909 bp, 14 predicted proteins | sample OX2MG_FD_202534 | JGI IMG/M metagenome (GOLD analysis project Ga0307373, IMG submission 202534) | Soil microbial communities from Risofladan, Vaasa, Finland - OX-2 | ecosystem: Environmental > Terrestrial > Soil > Coastal area > Acid sulfate soil | place: Finland: Risofladan, Vaasa | collected... | reverse complement strand
TCGTCTGGAACCCATACTTGATGTAGAGATACCCCAACGCGAGCCCGGCGAGGGCGGCCTCGCTGACCTTTCCGGGACCCCAGCCCGCTCCGGAGGCGTAGTGCGCATATCCGAAGATGAACGAGGAGAGCAGGAGGAAGGCGTAGACGACAGGGCGTATCGCCCTGACCTCCAGCGAATCCGACTGGTCGTCCTGGAACATCGCGGGGCTGGTCTCCCTGAAGGAGTGTACGGTCTTCACGTCGTCGACTTCGTCGATGTCCCAGATCGACGAGGGGCGCCAGATCGCCCTGGCCATATTCACCGGTGAGAGGCCTCGGAACATGATTAGGGCGAGGACGAGCACGGGGACGCCTATCATGATCATCCTGAACGTGGTCTCCTCGAGGAGGGGAGCGAGCGTGAAGTTCACAAGCAGGGAGAACGGGTCTCCGTTGAGAGACCCGGTCGAGACTCCGGCGTCGGTCTGGACGGTGTCGACGAGGACGGTCACGAAGCTGGTGGCGCCGAGGAGGACCATGGTGGCGGTGAGCGGGTTCGTGAATAGAGCCTGGTATCCGTGTGAGACCGAGGCGCGGAGCGCCCGGAACAGTCCGGCGCCCTGCCTCGCCGCGAGCAGGAAGAATCCCAGGTAGATCGCCGAGAAGACGACAAAGAGGCCACCCAGGTTGCCGACGACCGGGATCACCACGGTCGCGAAAACGAAATCAAAGTTGAGACCGCTGACGGGCGTCGAGGAATTGACGCTATTGGAGAGATGGACCCCATACACGGTATAGAGCCCAGCCGGGAACGAGACCAGCGCCATCGCCACGGTGAAGATGATTACCGCGACGAAGAAGTACAACCAATTCGGTTTTGGCGAAGACCGCGAGTCGCCCGTCTCCGAGGGAGGCTGCTGAAGTGCCCTTGTCTTGGAGGAGGACAAGTCGGCTATGGGTCTCGGCTGTCGGCAGGCTGTTCTTCGCTTTTGGCCCTGGCCCGCTCGTCCTCGCTCCGCCTGTCCTCGAGATAGACGTACCCCTTGTATCCGCAATTCTTGCAGTAATAGTCCTGAGGTACGAGCCATCCGCCGAGCTCGCTCCCATTGGAGAGCGGAGAGAGGCAGTTGACGCAGAGCTTGGTCACCGGCTTGCTCGGGTTCCTCCTCACGATCCGGGGCATCCCTTCGTCTGCGTCCTGAGACGGCGGCAACTGGTTGGCGTTGCGCAGGCGCGTCCCTAAAACCCTTTTCGCGCCCCTGGCGGCCGATCAACCAGGGAAATTGGCGACCTCGACGTGCACTAGGAAGCTGAAAGCCTGCCCGTTCACGAAGGTCCCCGAGATGGCCATCGGGTACACCTCGTCGGCGTTGAAGGAGAGGTTCGACAGGATGATCTCGGTGCTGGAGACATATCCCGGCGGCCTCAAGGGGGAGCCCGAGGTCACGCTTCCGAATCGGAACGTCTGCGAGCCGCCGTCGAGCGCGAGGACTGCCTTGACGGTCGCGACGGGGCTCCCCCCGAGGGGGACCGTTAGCGTCACGTTCAACTGCGGGACGGCGGGAATCGTCGACTCGACGTCCGCGACCGAGACCACCTCCAGGGGGACCGAGGGACCGCACGACTCGTGCGGGTATCCCAACTGCGACTGGCTCACTAGCCTCGCTGATAGCACGCGCTGCGACCCGGTGACGTTGACAAGGATCTCTGACGCCGGGAGCTGCAGCGGGGAATCCCCGCAGGGGTATGAAATCGTGCCGTTGTAGTACGCGAAGGTCATGGTCGAGGCCTGGGACTCACCGAGGTAGTTGTAGCAAAGCCCGTTGCTCAGGCTTGCGAACGCAGGGTCTTGCTCGACAGCCTGGGCGGCCTGGGGCATCGAGCTGTCGTCGCACCGGATGCCCGTCGTGGATATCGTCGTCACCTCTCCGATCTGGACCCCAGAATTCAGCCCGTTGCTCTGGAAGTAGAGGTAGACGCCGATTACGGACACCGCGACGAGGGCTGCGAGGATTATCTCGACCCGGATCCTCGGTCCGCCGCCCTGCCCCCACTTATCGCTTCCTTTCGCCAAAGCCCGCTCCCTCTCGGCGCCTAGGTCGGCAGATAAATCAGGGCCCGCAAGGATCTGGAATGCTTTCCGGGCCAATCATGAAGTGGCGATCGTCTCTGAAGCCTCATTTTGAGGTGATGGGTTACGGCGAACTGCCTCAAGGGTAACATCCCCCTGAACGACTCGAACTGGGGTCGTGGTCAGCGCAAGAATCGCTATCGCGTGTGCGACTCATGTCGCGCGAAGCGGGTCAGCGAGCATTATTGGGTCACAAGGCTGAACGAGCGGAGTATTCCCAGAAATATCGCGAGAGGACAAAGTGCGAGGCGCTGGCGCACCACGGCACAGATCCTCCGTCGTGCAAATGTTGTGGGGCGAGGCATATGGAATTCCTGGCGCTCGACCACATCGACAACGACGGTGCGAAGCACACGCGGGGGAACTCGAAAGGCCGTTTAGGACGAGGCGTCTATAATCGGCTCAAGAGGCATGGATACCCGGCCCTTCTACGCTCGCAAGTCCTCTGTTGGAATTGCCGTGGGGAAAGAAAAGTAAAAAGGGGTGCCCGCACTCAAGAACGGCAAATGCCTCCTGATGGGGAGACTTGCTATTGCGGCACCAAAATGACGCAGATTCAATCGTGTCGGTACCAGTGTCCGAACTGCGGGGCCCTCCTCGACTGCGAGGACGTCTCTGGGCTCCCAAAGTGAGCCTCGCCACCCATGAGGCTCGAGCCCTTCTCCAAGCGCGCGCTTATAGCAGGCGGACGAGTGAGCCTTCGTAGCGAAATATGAAAGCCGCGCTGGTAGGGCAGATGGGAGGGGTCAAGATGGAAGACGTCCCGGAGCCATCCCCCGCGGAAGGAGAGGTCATGGTCAAGCTGAAGTGCTGCGGCGTCTGCGGGACGGACCTCGAGAAGGTTCAGGGAGTCGGGATCACCACGAAGATCCTCGGCCACGAGGCCGTCGGCGAGGTCGAAGAGGTGGGTAGCGGGGTCGCCGGGGTCTCAAGAGGGATGCGCGTCTTCGCGCACCACCACGTGCCCTGCCTCTCCTGCGACATATGCAAGCGGGGGAAGACCACCTACTGCGCCGAGTTCGCCAAGCACAACCTGCAGCCCTGCGGCCTGGCCGAGCGCTTCGTCGTCCCGAAGTTCAACGTCGACCGGGGCGCCGTGCTCGAGCTGCCCGAGGGGCTCGGGTACGAGGAGGCCAGCTTCATCGAGCCGCTCTCCTGCTGCATCCTCGGCCTGGAGAACGCCCGGGCGAGCGGAGTGCGCAGCGCGGCGATCTACGGGGCGGGCCCGGTCGGGCTCATGATATACAAGCTCCTGAGGCACGCCGGCGTCAAGAAGGTCGCGGTGGGAGACGTGAGCGAATACAGGAACTCCTTCTCCCGGAGGGTGGGCTGCGAGCTGGTCTTCAACCCCGCTGACCCGGAAGACAAGGCGAAAGTCCTCCGTGGGGAGATGCCGGACGGGCCTGAGCTGGTCGTGGTCGCGACCGCGAGCGCGGCGGCGTTCGAAGACGCGACGAGGCTGGCGGCCCGAGGGGGGACCGTCCTGCTCTTCGGGGCCCCCAAGAGAGGCGCCACAGGGACGATAGACCTCGCGCACCTCTTCCTGAACGGGACGTCGGTGGTCACCAGCTACGCCTCGAGCGAGAGGGAGACGAAGGCGGCGACGAGGCTCCTGGCGGAGAAGACGCTCACGGTCACCGACCTGATCACCCACCGCTTCCCGCTCTCTGACTCGGAGCAGGCGTTCGCCGCAGCAGGCCAGCAGCAGTGCATGAAGGCCCTGATAACGGACTGATTGAGATGAGCAGGAGAGCGGGCGTGGAGACGGCTAAGGCCACCGGGCCGGCGTCGCGCGCAGAGGCCGACCCCAACACCCAGACGATACTGAGCGTACTGAAGACGTATCCATCGAACGAGGTGGCGATCGTCGGGTGCCATACGGCGCGGATGAGCAGGAAGAGCTGCGAGTACGACCTGCTCGTGGTCAGCAAGGACCCGACGCCGCCCAAGTACGTCCGAATCGGCGAGTTCTACGCGAAGATAATCTTCAGGTCTGAGAGAGAGCTGCGCGACCCCGAGCCGGAGCTCTCAGCCGCGCTAGCCAGGGCGACCGTCTTGAGGGACGGCTCGCTCCTCCTTGCGGGCACTGTCGCGAGCTGCAGGCGGAAGTTCAAGGACAGCTGCGGGAAGGCGGCGGAGTCCCACCTCGCGGCCGCGCTGAAGGCCCTCGGGCGGGTCGACGAAAAGGTCGGCGGGAACTTTCCCGAGGCGGACTTTTGGCTCACCTCGGCGGCGACAGACCTGTGCGTCGCTGAGATCTTCTCCAGCCTTCAGGTGCCGTCGCCCAGCCACCTCTTCGCCCAGATGAAGGGCCTCTCGAAAAGGAAGTCGGCGATCTTCAAAGAGTGGACCGACGCCTCAGGGTTCAAGCTGGCTTCCAGGTCGTTTTGCGAGAACCGGCTGGAAGCCCTTTCCGTCATCTACGACGTCCTGCGCACCACCGCGATGGACATGCCCATGTCCTTGAGGTTCGGCAGGTACAGGTCAGAGGACGCCGTCGCGATAGTCCGCGGAAAGGCCCTCGAGCTCCTCGAGTCGAGGGAGACCGTGGAGTGCTATTCCTTCCTTGGTTACGAGATCGTCAGGACCGTCCTCGACCTTCACGCCATGCACCGCTACGCCCTCAAGAAGGAGCCCGACTACTCTAACGTGACGGGGGAGCTCACCTCGGGACCTGACAGGCTGATCTCGGAGGACCTGTTGAAGGCGATGGGCATCGTCAGGCAGCCCGAGCTCGTGAAGGCGGGGGCCGACTCCCTCCGCTCCGCGGTCTCGGCGCTGGCCGCGAGAATCTGAGGTCGTCGTGGCGTGTGTCGCGTCGGCGTTGTCAAGGGCGAAGAGCTCCTGAGGTACTCCTTCCCACCTCCTCACCCCTTCAACTCGGCGAGGGTCGTCCGCTTCTGGGAGGAGCTGGGGAAGATCGGGATGGGCGAGATGGAGATAGAGCCCGAGCGCGCCGACGAGGAGGCGCTCGAGCTCTTCCACGACAAAGCGCACGTAGAGTTCGTGAGGAAGGCCTCCACCCTTGGCTACGGGTACCTTGACGACGGGGACACCCCCGCCTTCAAAGGGGTCCTCGAAGCCGCGGAGTTGGCCGTCGGGTCGACGCTCTCTTGCGTCGAGAAGGTCATGAGCGGGGAAGCAGACCACGGGTTCAACCCCGTTGGAGGCCTGCACCACGCCCGCCGCGACCGCTCCGCCGGGTTCTGCGTGTTCAACGACATAGGCGTGGCCATAGAGACGCTCCAGAAGGAGGGGTTGAGGAGGATACTCTACGTAGACATCGACGTCCACCACGGCGACGGCGTCTTCTACCCCTTCGAGTCAGACTCGGGGGTCTTCATCTTCGACGTCCACGAGGACGGCCACTTCCTCTACCCGGGAACCGGAGGGGAGTGGGAGACCGGAGAGGGCAGGGCAGAGAAGACGAAGGTCAACGTGCCCTTGCTCCCGGGAGAGGGGGACGAGCGGATGAAGGACATCCTGCCAAGTCTTGAAGAATTTGCAACCCGCATAAGGCCGGAGTTCGTGATCTTGCAAGCAGGGGCCGACGGGCTTGCGGGCGACCCCATAGGAGGGCTCGCTTATTCGGAGAGGTTCCACTCGAGCGTCGCGCGAGTGCTGCACCGGGTGGCCCACGACTCGTGCAAGGGGCGGATGGTCGCCTTGGGCGGGGGAGGCTATGACCCAGGGAACTGCGCGAGGGCATGGACATCGGTCGTCCGAGAGCTGGTCAGCGGCCCGGAGAACTGAATTTACACATCTGCAAACCTGCAAACCTGCAAACCCGAAAAACGCAAAGAAGCGCAAATATACGAATATTGCAATATTGCAGCTGAAACTTTTACATTCTAATATCTATGCTTAAGAATCAGTACGCCTACGAAGATTTGCTGAAATCAGGGTTGGCAAACGAGATGTACCCCGAGTCGAAGCAGAGCAAGACCGCAAGTTGCGTTTTTTGTGGAAAGACTCTGGGAAAGGAGTACTTCTTCATGTGCCACGTATGTGGAGCGAAGTACTGCTACATCCATATGTATCGTCACGGCAGGGCCCACAGGATGCAAACGGTCCAGCCGCCCGTTTTCACAACGTAGCCCGCCGGATCTCTGCTCAGCGCCGACCCTTTCCGTCGCTTCGCATGGCTTTTGCGGCCTCTTTGACCGACTTTACAATATTTTGGTAGCCTGTGCAGCGGCAGAGGTTGCCCGAGATCCCCAGCCTGATCTCCTGCTCGGTCGGGTCGGGGTTTTCGCGGAGGAGCCACGCGGCTTGCATCACCATCCCGGGGGTGCAATACCCGCACTGGAGGCCGTGGTTCTCCCAGAACGCCCTCTGGATGGGATGGAGCTCCCCGGAGGCGTCCTGCATCCCCTCGATCGTCGTGATCTCCCTCCCGTCGGCCTGGACGGCGAACATCGTGCAGGACTTCACGGACCTTCCGTCGAGGAGGATCGTGCAGGCTCCGCAGTTTGTGGTGTCGCACCCCACGTGGGTGCCCGTTAGCCCGAGCTCCTCGCGCAGAAAGTCGACCAAGAGCAGCCTCGGCTCGACGTCCTTGGTTTCGCCCTTCCCGTTCACTCTCACCTTGACGGTCGTCAACCGGCGGGGCCTCCCCTTCGCCCTCTGGCCCTGGCCGCCGCGAGCTCGAGTGCCCTTCGGGTGAAGACCCGGGCCATCTCGCGCTTGTACTTCGCCGAGCCGCGAAGCGGGTCGTCGGTGGGCGCGCACTCCATTTCGGCCGCAGAGGCCGCCTCGGCGATCGACTCCGTAGTAAGCCTCCGGCCCATCAGACACCCCTCGGCCTTGCTTGCGCGAAGGTTCTTCGACCCGAGGGCCGTGAGCCCGATCCCTGCATAGGTGCAGCGGTATCCGTCTGCGCTCTCTTCGAGAGAGAGCTGCGCCGCGACGGCAACAGTCGCGAAGTCCCCGGCCTTCCTCTCTAGTTTCAGGTACGCCCCGCCGCCGCCTCTCTCAGGGGGCATGGGGACGGAGACCCGCGTGATCAGCTCGCTTTCCTCGAGCGCGCTGGTGAAGGTGTCGACGAGGAAGTCGTCGATCGAGATGCGCCTCTCGCCCGACGGCCCCAAGACGGTGAGCTCGCCGCGCAGGGCGAGGATCGCCGCCCCCCAGTCCCCGCTGGGGTCGGAGTGGGCAAGCGCGCCGCCGATGGTGCCGAGGTTACGGACCTGCGGGTCGCCGATGGAGCCCGCGGCCTCAGAAAGTAGCGGAACTCTCTTCCTTGCGAGAGGAGACGACTCTAGCGTGTGGTGCCTGGCGAGCGCGCCGATGAGAAGCGCTCTGCCATCCTCGCTCTCCTTGATGTAGTCCAGGCCCTGCAGCCGGTTGATGTCGACGACATGCCCGGGAGAGGCAAGCCTCAGCTTCATCAGGGGGATGAGGCTCATCCCGCCGGCGAGTATCTTCACGTCTCCTTCGTGCTCCCTTAGCAGACGGGTGGCCTCCCCGATGGTGGCCGGCGCGTAATATTGGAAGCTGCGGGGTAACATGCAGGACCTGCTCGGGACGCGCGCGTCCCGATAAAACTCTTCCCCGCGCTTGGTCAGCCGGCCAGCGAGGCGGGACCGCTTCGGCCCCCAAGGATCTTGCCCAGGTAGACCGCGTGCGGAGGGTGCTTGCCCCTCTTCGTCGCTATCACGTCTGCCATGATGCTGACCACCACCTCCTCTGGGGTGGTCGCCCCGATGTCTACCCCGATGGGAGAGTGAAGCGACTCGAGGAACTCGGGAGCAACGCCCCGGCTCCTGAGCTGCTCGACGTCGTCCTTGACCCTCTGGAGGCTGGCGAACAGCCCCACGAACCTGACCTCCTTCTTCGAGAGCACTTCCAAGGTGGGGACGTCGCGCTCGCCCTTGGTCAGGACGATCACGGTGTCGGGCTTGGCGAACTCGAACCGGTTAAGGTCATAGTCCAGGTCGGTTATCAGTAGGTCAGGGTCCTCCGTCAGCACGGGCAGGTGGTCGATCACGACGGTCTCAAACCCGAGGGTCTTCCCCATCTTCACGAGCCCGTCCTCGACCTCGTCCTTCCCTCCCTGGCCGATCAGGATGAGCCTGTTAGCTGGAAGGTATGGCTCCACGTAGATCTCCATCGACCCCCCGCAGTTCGTCTCCACATAAACCTCGTCTGGGCTCGCGTTCCTGAGGGTGCCGTCCACCGCCGACCTCGCGTCCTCGAGGTGGACCGTCACGACCTTCGCCTGTCCGGTCCTCAGCGCCTCCTGGGCCATCGTGGCGACGGCGGACTCCGGGCAGACGCCCCCGATCGTCCCGAAGACTATCCTGCCCTCGCGGGAGATGACCGCCTTGAAGCCCGGCTTGCCGAGAGAGGAGCCGCGGATGCGCACGACGGTCGCCACCACGAAAGGCTCGCCCCTCACTGCGAGCTGGTCCACGAAGTGAGTGAAGTCGCGCTGCTTCAAGTCGGTCTGCTTTTGTCCTCTTTCCCTATTTATACGATGCTCATCTCCGCGCCGGGACGGTCAAAGGCGCAAAGGTCGCGCTAAGATTCAATTACTTGATTTGAAAGTCTTGCCCCACCGAAGGGAACTACTGTAGGAAGTGATAACGGATGAGTTTCGGACAACGTGAAGGAGGCTTTGGTAGCCGCGGCGGATTCGGTAGCAGCGAGAACAGCTTCAAGCCCAAGCCAGTCGAGGTAGGCAAGGAATACGAAGTGACCATCTCAGACATCAGCAGGCGTGGCGACGGCATCGCGAAGATCGGCGGCTTCGTAACCTTCGTGGCCGGAGGAAAGCAAGGCCAGTCAGCCAAGATCAAGGTCACCCAGGTCTCCAACCGGTATGCGATGGGCACCGTCGTGGAAGGCTCGGGGACGACCGCAGCTTCAGGGATCTCCAATGCAGCTGAGGTCGCTGAGATCACTGAAGAGCTAGAAGACAACGAGGAGTAGGCGCACCGAGTAGGAGATTGGCCCTCGAGGCGAGGCAACCTATCTCCCCCTAACTCCATTTTCGTTTTTTCTCTGAAATCACATATCTACTCGCGCCTCGCCGCCACCCCGATGATCGAGGTGTACACGGACGGGAGGGCAGAGCCCAACCCGGGCCTCGGGACCTATGGCTACGTCGTCTACGAAGACGGGAGGCGCACCCATTCCGATTACGGCCTCGCGGGACGCGGTGTGACCAACAACTATGCGGAGTACTTGTGCCTCATCAAGGCGCTCGAGAACCTGGCGGCTCGGCGCGACGAGGAGATAACGGTCTTCTCGGACTCGACCCTGCTCGTCAACCAGATGGAGGGTAGGTGGAAGTTCAAGGGCGGGAACTACAGCGAAAAGTACCTCAAGGCGAAGGAGCTCGCCGGCGGATTCTCAAGGCTAAGGTTCGAGTGGATCCCGCGCGAGAAGAACTCGGAGGCGGACGAGCTCACGAACATCGCCTTCGCGCAGCTGAGAGACCGGCGCGGGTAGGAGCAAAAAGATAATATCCGTGACCAGGTCACGGAGGCAGACAAATCCATGGACTATGGGCTGAAGAACAGGATCTCTCGCATGATAAGGCCCTCGACCGGCCATTCCGTGATGCTGGCGTGCGACCACGGCTATTTCATGGGGCCGACGCGAAGACTGGAGAACCCCAGGAGAACGATCGCGCCGCTAGTCCCGTACGCGGACGTGGTATCGGTGACACGGGGGATACTCCGGAGCTCGGTCGACCCGGATTGGGACATCCCGATACTCCTGAGGGTATCCGGAGGGACGAGCATCCTCCAGGAAGACCTGAGCAACGAGGGCATCACCACCTCGATGAAAGACGCCGTGAGGCTCAACGCGACGGCCGTCTCCATCTCCATCTTCGTGGGGGCGCCGAACGAGAAGCAGACGCTCCTCAACCTCGGGAAGCTCGTGGACGAGGGCGAGGAGTACGGGATGCCCGTGATGGCGATCACCGCGGTTGGCAAGGAGCTCGAGAAGAGGGACGACCGGTACCTGTCCCTCGCCTGCAGGATAGGGGCAGAGCTCGGCGCCCACATGGTCAAGACATACTACTGCGAGGGGTTCTCGAGGGTGGTGGACGGATGCCCCGTCCCGCTCGTGGTGGCTGGCGGGCCGAAGCTCAACACCGAGGCGGACGTCTTCCACCTCGTCCACAACGCGATCGAGGAGGGAGCCGTCGGGGTCGACATGGGGAGGAACATCTGGCAGAACGACAACCCCGTCGCGGTGATAAAGGCGATAGACGCGATAGTGCACGAGGGGGCGACCGAGAAGGAGGCCCTCGCGCTCTTCAACGAGACCAAGGGGAAGATAGCGGAGCTCACGAGTCAGCCCGCTCCCCGGCGTCCGCACCGCGGGCGCTCTTAGGCGCCCTGGCAGTCTGCTGTGTATCTCTCCCGACTGCAGCAACTGAGCCGTCGGGGAAGATAGGCTACGACCCCAATGGAAAGAGCCAATCGTTTTTACCCTCGGTCAAGGGCAGCACGGCCGTGGCGGCTCCAGGGAGCAAGCAGGTCGGCGTGGGCATCATCGGCGCGGGGAAGATGGGCAGGATCCACGCCAAGAACCTCGCGAGGGGCATCCCGGACGCGAAGCTGGTCGCGGTCTCCGACGTTGTGGAGGACTCCGCGAAGAAGCTCGCCGCCGAGTTCGGGGTCACCAACGTCTTCACCGACTACCTGAGGCTCGTGCAGAACCGAGAGGTGGAGGCGATCGTGATCGCGACCCCGACCCTGATCAAGCCGCAGATAGTGAAGTTCGCCTGCGAGGCGGGGAAGCACATATTCTGCGAGAAGCCGATCGCCACGAACTTCAGCGACGCCGAGCAGGTGATCAAGTCCACGCAAAAGTCCCCGGGGAAGTTCCAGGTGGGATACCAGAGGCGGTTCGACCCCCTCCATGTGAAGGTGAAGGAGACCATCGACTCGGAAGAGATAGGGAGCGTGGTGCTCGTGAGGACGAACACGCGCGACCCTCTCCCGAACCCGGCGCAATGGCCGGACATCAAGAGCAGCGGCGGGATATTCGTCGATACCTGCAGCCACGACTATGACGTGGTCCGGTGGCTCTGCGGGAGCGAGGTGAGCAGGGTGGAGGCTGAAGGCACCCCGCGCTCGCAGCCCGACCAGCACACGGTCATCACCAACCTCTCGATGGCGAACGGGGTCCTCGCTCAGGTCGACGCGAGCAGGATGTCGAGCTACGGCTACGACGTCAGGGTAGAGGTCCTCGGGAGCAAGGGAGCCATCTTCACCAAGCCCGACGCACCCAGCGCGATGAGGGTGGTGAAGGGGTCGCAGGAGACCCTCTCGACCTACGCCTGGTACCCTGACAGGTTCAAGGAGGCGTACAGGCTCGAGATGGAGTCGTTCATCGAGTGCATCGTCAAGGACACGGACACCAAGGCGACGGCGCACGACGGCAAGGCCGCTGTCGAGGTCTCAGCGGCGGCGCGAAAGTCGATGCAGGAAGGCAAGGCCGTCAACCTGCCCCTTTGAGCGGCGTTCAGCCGCTCACGCTGACCAGGGACTCGGACAGGGCGTCGACCAACGTCGATATCACCTTGGGGGTCGCCGACGTCCCCATGTGGCCGATCCTGATTATCTTGCCGCTGAGCGCCTCGAGGCCGTCCGCTATCATGATGTCGTGCTTCTCTAGGAGCCTCCTCCGGAGAGAGGCGGCCCATGCAGACCGCACCTTCGCGACCGTCACGGTGTTCGAGTAGAACCTCTGGTCGGTGAAGAGCTCGAGCCCCAAGCCGGTGAGGCCGTCCCTGAGCTGGGCCGCCGCCTTGGCGTGCCTCGTGTAGCGGTTCTGGAGGCCCTCCTTCAGGGCCAGGTCGACCGCCTTCCGGAGCGCGACTATCACCGAGGTGGGCATCGACGACGGGTACGGGTGACCCCAAGAGCTGTCCTTCTCGATCGCCTCGCGCCACGTATTGAGGTCGAGGAAAAGGCTGTGGATGCGCCGCTCGTTCTGCTTCGCGGCCTCCCACGAGTTCCTCCCTATCGCGACGGGCTGCGCCCCGAATATCCCGCCGAGCGCCTTGCTGGCGTAGCCGATGACGTAGTCGACGCCCCATTCGTCCATCTTGACCTCCATGCCTCCGAAGGTCGATATCGCGTCGAGGACCGTGAGCACCCCCCTCTTTCTGCAGGCCCTGAAAATCTCAGCGGGCGGGCTCGCTGCCCCGGTGGACGTCTCTGTGTGGACGAGGAAGAGCGCCTTGCCTGCGACGTCTCGGCCCGAGCCGTCCAGGATGCTCGCGACTTCGTCCGCGGTAGGTCCGGAGCCGAGCTTCGAGCGTATCACGACCGGCTTCCCGCCTATGGCTTTAATCATCTGTGGGATCATACCCGAGAAGACGCCGTTCACGCAGACGAAACCAGTACCTCCTCGGCCGACGAGGTTGACCACCGACGTCTCTACCGCCACCTGCCCCGGCACCGGCATGAGGACGACGTCGTTCTTCCTTGTCCCGAAGACTTCCTTGAGCTTGGTGGTGGTGTCGTCGTAGATGGTCTTCCAGTGCGTCCCGTAGTGAGGGAGGACTGGCTCCGCGAGCGCGTCAAGGACTTCAGGGTCAGGCTGTGAAGGCCCAGGAATCATTAGCTTGACCAAGACAACACTCCGGCTGTTCTCCGGTCCCGGCCCCTGACGTTATTTAAGGCTCGCAGATCGAATCGTCAGACAGTAGATGCGAATGAGAGGGCATAGATTGGCATTCATCACCCCCTTTTGCACCTGGAGCATCGTCAAGGCCTGAGGAGGGTGATTGCAGACGCCAGGAACGAGGAAGCCGCCAGGAGCAGGCGG
>Ga0307373_10011375_pt1 | contig 12910 bp, 16 predicted proteins | sample OX2MG_FD_202534 | JGI IMG/M metagenome (GOLD analysis project Ga0307373, IMG submission 202534) | Soil microbial communities from Risofladan, Vaasa, Finland - OX-2 | ecosystem: Environmental > Terrestrial > Soil > Coastal area > Acid sulfate soil | place: Finland: Risofladan, Vaasa | collected... | reverse complement strand
CGCTTGGCCCGGCATCAGGGCGAAGCTGGTGGGCTTGCCAAAGCATCCACGGTGACGTGAATTTTGCTGCTTAGTCACGCCCCGGCTGCGCCCGAGGGCTTGGTTGTCGCCACCCTTTTTCTGCGCCACCGCACTGTGTTGATGGGCGCGAACGATCGTGCTGTCGATCAAGGCGTATTCGTTGTCCGCATCCACGGCCAAACATTTGAAAATCTTCTCCCAAACGCCGCTTCGGCCCAGCGGCTGAAGCGCATGTGCACCATCCGAAGTTCCCGAACCGATCCGGCAAATCTCGCCACGGAATGCCCGCCCGTAGCGATACAAAACAGCGTCCACAAACAAACGGTTGTCTTTGGCGGTCACTCCCACCGTTTCTTTCCGCCCGGCACCAAATCCTGAATCCGTTCCCACGGATCATCGCGCAATCCGTACCGTCGGGTGATCGGTTGGCCCCTCCCCTGTGCTTATTTGATGACACACCATAGGCACCAATTCAAGCCCGAGTTCAGCAATTGGGCTCCGCTGTCGTTTTTGCGGTAGTGGCTTGATGCTAGGTAATTTCGGAGCCGCGTTTCGAGCGCAGACGGCATCGGCAAATCCACGATGCTGGCTACGCTCTTCGGCGTACCCAAATTTACCACTATAGGTAGAACATCGGATGTTGATGAGCTTTCGCCTGAAATCCAGGAACGCTAATACCTCGTCAATACGCATTCACGTGACCGAAAGAAGGAAGTAGATCGCACCTAAGGGCTTATCGACGAAAGACACAATCTGGGCCATTTCTTCTTCACATCCCGTTGGGGCAATGACAGGTCCGAAAGCGAGAACTTAGGCACGGAGTATCCCTATTTGCGGACGAACCCGAGAATCGAAGACAGCGTCAAAAGAACATTTTCGACGGTCTTTCGCTTCCGTTTACCCACAGAACGTTTACAAAACCCTGATACTCTTCGTTGTCAACTCGGTCAAAGCACAGTCTCCCAGCAGCGGTACGATATGCCGTCGTAAGTGTGATTCGGCGGATTTCCGACTGCTAGGTTTGAGTCCCTCGGCTACCTGGGCTCTCCACTCCAAGATGAAAATCTTGAGCGTCAGGGATGTTTTGGGAACAGGCGGTGTGGTTTGATTCGCTGCATTGACAGCATCGAGGATAGGGCTGGAATGCGGCGCGGGTTGCACGTTTCGGATAGCCCAACGAACGTTTTGCACTGCTGCTCTCGTCTAATGGTGCGATCAGGTTGCACTGCGTCCACGCGCCACATACCGACCCAATTCCCTTTGCATTTAACGAAAGTGCCTTTCTGAAACCGTCTCTTCGGCACGTCCTTTCGTGCCCGTGGATGACGGCGTTGCGTCGGTGACTGTACTTTGCGGGTTGGCGGAAGGCAAGCGCACCACCTGATTGAAAACTTCTTCGCCCGACTCAAGCAATTCCGTGCCATCGCCACTCGCTACGACAAAACGGCCTGCAATTCCCTGGCCGCCGTTTACCTCGTCGCTTCCAGGATTTGCCTCAATTGAGGACACGCCCTAGTCCTGTATCTAGTATTGTATTCGCACGGCTGCGGGTATTTTGCGCTCTACAACGGGAACCACGGAAGGAACGATGCGGCGAAATGGACGAAGACTGAAAAATTTCTCGCGGCAAGGGTCGCAGCGATACGCAGGAAAATGGAGACAGCGCTTAGCGAAAATCAGCATTCCTATTTCGACTCGTTCGCCAGAAATACGATCCAAATCGAAGTTCCCGCATTTCGGACAGTGTACATATCGCCAGAACGGTATCGCCACTCGCCAGGCATAGAACCTTCGCTCGCACGACTGACAGCGCCACGGTCTCAACCTATTCAGAGTGCATAGGAAATCCCGTACACCTTCGCGATGCGATCGAAAGCAGTTGGCACTACGGCACTGAGGACAAATCATCGAGTCCAATACCCCCGCGGCGCGACAGCATACCCAAAAACATATCCCGTCAGCAAGTCTTTGTACACGTCCACTAGAAGCTGTTGGGTTCTGTTGATATCTTCGCTACGACTCTACGACGATGAGATCTCGAGATGGCCGGCGCATCGCGTTTGTAGTCGTGCGAGCGACGTTCGGGTTGGCCCGGACGCATCGGCGGTAGCGGTGTGGTACGAAATTGGACTCTTTTGGTCTACACAGAGAACCAGCGCGCGGTCGGAAGGGTGGCAGATAAAGCTCGACGATATCGCGCACCTTGTTGATGAAGAGAGGGTCGCAGCTCAACTTGAAGGCCTCGGTGCGATGCGGGCAAGCGCGAAGGCATGCCAGATGCGGCTGACGCCGCTCTGGTTCAGGGCGCAGGTTCTGCCAGCAAACGGGTAGAACAGCACGGCGCCTTTCAACAGCGTCTCCAGCGTGTATGCCAACATCCGCTCCACCACAAAATCGCTGAGAGGCGTGGCGTGCTCGGACGTGGTTCGACCAGGTCGTCGATGTGGCTATCCAGGAAGCGCTGTCGCCACCCCTGGCGGTGGGAAGCGAAACGCTAACTGGCGAGCCACCTCCGTGTTGCTGCTGTCTGCGGCAGCAGCACGATGCGCGCGCGCAAGGTCAGTGCCGCGCCGTTTTTGCCCGCCGAGAAGCGGAGCGGCGTAAGCGAACGACCGTTGCGCATGGTGTCCCTCCTGCTTACATCGCATGCAAGAAGGACCGCAAGTTATTCAAATAACTTTAGACTCAGTGCACTAGTTGCTTTTTCAAAGATCCGGGCCTCGACGAATATTGTGAATAAATCGGCATCTAATTCCTGGTAGCGGACTGATGTATTTAAAATGTCGAGCGCCCTCTCGGCTGAAACGGCCTTCTTATAAGGACGATCAGATGCATACAGAGCGTCAAAAATATCGCATATAGTCATCATCTTTGCTTGCAGAGGGATTTCTTCACCTCGAAGATGATATGGATAGCCTGTCCCATTTGACTTCTCGTGGTGTGCCCGTACGATCCATGGGGTATATTTCAAGTCGCTTGTCCAAGGGATTTGAGCCAGAAAATTGAAGCTATGGACAACGTGCGATTCAATCTCTTGTCGCTCCTCGTCATTTAGACTTCCGTGCGGTATTGAAAGCGAGGCAATCTCGCCAGGTGAAAGAATCGGTTGGTTTCGACCATCGGGATCGCGATATGTTTTGCGAGCAATCGTTGTTAATCGTTGGATTGCTGCTTCGTCCAATGCCAATCCATCATTTACGCTCAAAAGGAACTGAAGAATTTCATCCACTTCAGCTCGTCTCGACCGAAACTCGGCGTCAATAAGGGCGAACGCAGCAGCATCGTCGCTCCCCGTCATAAAGTTGTCCAACTTCTTTTGCACACGCTGTGTTTCTAGTTCTTGATGAACGCAATCGAAACGCTGCCGCAAGATAGCAAGTTGAGCAGGATAAAGCTTCTTAGCTTTGACCAAAACTTCCTCGCGTACGACAATCTTGCCAAAGTCATGTAGCAGTGCTGCGTACCGGAGCTCTTTAATCTGTTCGAAGGTAAAACGCGTTTCCGCGTAGGGGCCGCTTTTCACCTGGTTCAATGCGTCCGCAAAGGCAACGCTCATGGTCGCCACGCGGATTGAATGGCCTGAGGTCGTCGGATCGCGTTGCTCAATAGCCGTTACGGAGGCCTGAACAAACCCCTCAAAGAGAATCTCAACTTCGTGATAAAGCCGACTGTTCTCATATGCCACGGCTGCTTGTGAGGCAAGCGATTCGGCGAGCCGTATGGCACGCGGTGGAAATGGCTGAACCTCATGTTCGACATCGGCCGTGTTCAGTAATTTGGCGGTCCAATTGCGCTTGCAATTGAGAAGCTGCATGACTCCTATGACGATTCCCCGGGCATTTTTCATCGGAACACTAAGAAGCGATCGCGTACGATAACCAGTCTCTTCATCGAAATGCGGATTGAAGCGGTAGGGAAGGTTAGAAGCCATGGAATACACATTATCGAGCGCGACCACTTCTCCATGGACCGCAGTGTAGCCTGCCATCGATTCTTCATTCAGAGGCAAATGGTCGGCGAGGGTGACTTTTCGACTGTCGTTCTGAATGAATTTGAATCGTAGCCATCGCTCGCGGCGGCCGGAGAGCCCATTATCAGAGCCGGATGACTCGATAATATACAGTGAGCCGGCATCGGCTCTCGTGATTTGGCGCATTTTGGATAGAATCATTTTTAGTAATGCATCGAGATCTCTTGTAGATGAGAGGGCAATACCTATCCGATTCAGTTCCTCTCGATCACGGTCCGCCGAAAACGCTGCCTCCCGACGATCTTTCTCGGTAATCTCAATATTTGTGAAGGCGGCTTCAATTGTGTACGCGAAAATGTCTGCTGAGACATCAGCGGATAGCAGCGCGAAAAAATGGCCAGTTTCTCGAGCGTTCAAAGCAGAACACGTCAGTGCGCCGGCTTTGGGAAAAAGAGCAATGACCCGGATACCTGTCTTCGTATTAAGCCCGCGAAGCTTCCTGATATCGGCGTGTGCCAAATCAGCCACAATCACAGTTGGTGCTAGCGAGCCGGTGAAGTCATCCATATATATAGTAGCTTCATCTTTTTGTCGGGAGTTCAGAGTTCGAATTCGGTATCGGCCGCCGAGCTGTGTCACAAGGGTACGGATGGCATCGCTATCGTGACACCAAATTTCTCGATTTTCGCTCATGACATACCCCTTATTCGGAGGGTATCGGTCTTGTTCTTCATTTAAAGGGCGGTTTTGCAGTGACCGACATAGGATACAGGCCAAACCCAACAAAAGGCGTCAGCCACAATCCGAATTAGTACGAAAACGTCATACTGGGGCATGCGGCTCTGTTGACATGCTCGTGAAAGGGCGGGGATGCCACAGGCGATACAGATTGAAACGATCAACGCGCGGCGACGATAGACCCGTCGCGGAAACTGTCGCCGCCTCTGTGCTCGCACGCCGTGGATACGCCAAGTTTTCTTCCCGCGCTTGGCGGGAATCACGCTCTGCGCGCGGAGTCGCTTCCGGATATAGGTGCGATCCCTCTCGCTGTCGAACTCGGCGTCGGTCCGTACCAGGCCGATCCGTGTTTGCTGGGAAGTCGTCTGGACGACGGCAGGCAAATTCGCCCGTCGTTCCAGGGGCAGTGACGCGCGATCTGGGCGAACAAGAACTGCTGATCCAAATCGGCCACGACCACCCACTTCAGCCAATGCCGCTGGAGAAGCGATTTTGCCCATGAGGATGCATGCGCCGCACGAAGAACGTGCTGACCGCGCCCTGCGCAACCGACGCACCGTCTAGCCTACGGCTTTGTCAATGGTCTCATCGCCCAAACGTTCGAGGAAGCGATACAGAGTCGTGAAGTCGGGCACGCTGGCAAGGCCCCAGCGTCTGAGGCAATTCGCGATGCTCGCTCAGTCGGACCTCCGCCTCGCGGAAGGTCCAGTCCTCGTAACGCATCAGGAAGAGAATCGCCAGCAGTTGGGGTTGGTTGAACAGGCGCTTGCTGAAACTGGGGAACCGCGGAAGCACCGCCTTGCAGACTTGCAGGGTGACACAGGCAAACGGCAGGAGTTCGACCTCCGCCATCGCACCTCCTGCTCCGATAGAAAACAACAATTCCGAACGGCCGAATATGCGAATTTTTGCCGTCGTAGCTAGGATGTCAACATAGCTAGGGCGTGTCATCAATTGAGCCGGATGATGGAGGTGACGAGGTAAACGGCAGTGAGGAAGTTACGAGCTGTTTTGTCATAACGGGTAGCGATGGCGCGGAATTGTTTGAGTTTGGCAAAGAAGTTTTCGATCAGGTGGCGTACTTTGTAGAGTTCCCGATCATACGTGCGGGGATTGTTGCGGTTGCTGCGGGGCGGAATAACGAAGGCTTGCCCGCTTGTTCCAGCAGACGAACGACGCATTCGTAGGCTTTGTCGGCAATCACGGTATCGGCCTGGATCGCCGGAAGCAGAAGATCGGCTCCTTCCAAATCGTGCGCTTTTCCGGGTGTCAAGGCGAAGCTGGTGGGATTCCCCAACGCATCTACGGTGGCGTGGATGTTGCTGCTCAGTCCGCCCCGGCTGCGCCCGAGAGCTTGGTTTTCGTCCCCCCCCTTTTCTGCGTCCCCGCACCGTGATGCTGATGCGCGCACACGATCGTGCTGTCGATCAGAGCATATTCGTTGTTGGCGTCCACGGCCAAGTGTTTGAAAAGCTTCTCCCAAACGCCGCTTTTCACCCAGCGGCTGACGTGCGTGTGCACCATCCGAAGCGCTCCGGCAGATTCCGCCACGGGATGCCCGGCCGATAGCGGTACAAAACCGGCGTCCACAAACAAGCGATTGTCTTTGGCAGTCACTCCAACGGTTTCTTTCCGCTCCGGCAGCAAATCCTGAATCCGTTCCCACGGATCGTCGCGCAATCCGTAACGTCGGGCGATCGGTGGCCCCTCCCGTTCGGCCACCTCCCTTCAGCATGCTTTCCTTCCCTTGAAAATCTTCGCTGCCGTTTACCTCGTCACCTCCGTCATCCGGCTCAATTGATGGCACGTCCTAGCAGGCTGCTGAAAAAGCAACGAAGCAGGGCGTGGTGAGTCCGATGGGCATGCGAGGAACCGATCGGCAGCAGAGTCACGTGTTCAGCTACGTTTCCGCAGAGCAGCGAGTGCGCAGGGGCCATCCGCTGCGGCCGATCCGCACATGGTGGACAAGATCCTGAAGAAGCTCTCGGCGCCGTTCGACAAGATGTACGCGAAGGTGGGGCGCCCGTCGATTCCGCCGGAGCAGTTGTTGCGGGCGCAGTTGCTGCAGATGTTGTATTCGGTGCGTAGCGAGCGTCTGCTGCGCAGAATCCGCAAACCCTGCCGCTTTGCCCGGTTCACCCAGCCGTTGATGGTTCCCTGCGCCATCCCAAAGACGCGAGCGGCCTCCCTTTGCGCCATCCGTTCCGAGCGGCCTTCACCACGCGCAGGCGGAAGGCCTCCTGCGCCTTGGAAGGTAAAACGGTCTCAGAGATGTTGGCACGGAGGGGCACAACAGAGACGAATTACGGATGATAAATCCTTGCTTCAGGCGGCATTTGAGCGGCTCGGCTTCTGGCCGAACGAGGTCTCGCGCTCATAACCTTCGGCTGTATAGCAAATGGCCCGGTCAAAAAATTGGCCGATCATTTGGCTAAATTCCTGCTGTTGATATAGCTCCATCGCTGAATCGGGCAGACCCCACGCGCGGAGATAATCGAGCAGCCGGTATTTCGTTAACACCAAAGCCCATAACACTTCTCCGAGCGGTACTTTCTGGTGAAAGCGTTCCTTTCCTAGTTCGTTATACCAGGCCTGAATCGCTTGATCCGACTTTTCCCAAAGCCATCGGGCCAGGTCATGATAAACCTCATAAGCCCGGTTATAGAGATCGCTGTAGGAAAGCTTGTGATAGGAGATTGTTCTCGGGTTACTTTGCAAATTCTCCACGGTGCCTCTGGTCAATTCTTCGGCATTTACTTCGATGATCCTTATTAGGCGATTCGAAGGATTATAAAATTCGTGCGATGTGGATGCCATGATTGATCACCCCTTTTAAATACGATGCAGACATTGGACACGTACGTTGTCTCTGCAAGATACCGGCCTAAGGGGGGTTGCTCACGTCGCGGAGTTTGAATTGCACGGTTTTAGGGGTGGCATCCCGGTCTCTTACTTTATAAATTTCTTTTCACTTTCGACTGCGCGAAGTAGACTCCCGCGCGAACCTCACAATCGCTCCAAAGAATCAGCCAACCATTGGAGGAATCCATCATGGAACGGCGGTTAAATCGCATCATGGCGTATTCACTGTTGATGCTCCTGGCATGCTTTGTTTTTGGCGTCGCGCTGCTTGGCCCAAGCCAGTGGCGGCAGCTCGCTCGCTGCGGCGTGGATCGGATCAAGGTGATGGCTACCGAGCGAGCTGGATTGCCCGGCACGGATCCGCGCATCCGCATTTTTAATGACGAAGAGTTGGCCGCAGTTGTGAACGAGGCGCACAAAGCCGGATTGTGGGTGGTGGCGCATGCGCATGGCGACGAAGGAGCAGCGGCGGCCGTTCGCGCGGGCGTGCACTGCATCGAGCATGGAACTTATCTCGCGACGACACCCTTCGGCTTATGAAAGAGAAGGGAGTGTACCTCGATCCACGCTCACCGCCCCGGTGGATATGAGCGATCCCGAGGGAGAGTATGACGACCCCGTGCTGGAGATGCGCGGTCGAGCCATGCTGTCGGTAGCACGCGAGATGACCGCAAAAGCGTGGAAAATGGCATCAAGATTGTGGCCGGAACGGATACGACTTATTTTGACAAGAACAACCGCACGCTGACCGATGAAATTATCGAATTGGCGGGTACGGGCATGCCACCGATGGCCGCGATCAAGGCGGGCACCTCCGTATCGGCGGAAGAGCGGGGAGTTGACAAGCGAACCGGCTCGATCCATGTGGGATACGAGGCGGACTTTGTGGTAGTGGGACGCAACCCTCTCGATGACATCCGCCACATCCGCGACGTGGTGATGGTGGTCAACAACGGGCGGGTTGCGCTGAGCCGGCTGAACATCGCGCCGCGCCCCTGATGTTCGACGACAAACCTGAACTTCGTTCATTCAGGCAATTCAGCTTTACATTCCGAAATCAGAGAACGTTGCTTGTCCTACCGAGTCCCGCATAATATAGGGTCATTCCGACCACAAGGAAGCCTGTTTCCAGAAGACGGTAATGAGGGTGGGGCGGCGGCGCATGTTGCGAAGTGCGCGGCGGGCTCCGTGTTTCAACTCGGCGAAGTCCTTGGGGCAGGCGTTGGGAAGTTTGTGGTGCTTGGCGTGGCCCCAGATGTATTCGGTGGGATTCAGTTCCGGAGCGTAAGCGGGCAGGTGCTCGATGCGGATGCGACCCTTCTGCGCGGCCACGAACTGCTGCACGACACGGCTGCGATGCGCGGGCAGCCGGTCCCATACCAGCAGCAGCTTTCCGGGAATGTGCCGCAGCAGGTGTTTGAGAAAGGCCACCACGTGCGGCGCGTGGATCGCTCCGGGATACAACCGGAAATAGAAATTCCACAGCCTGATGCCCGCGATAACCGAAAGCGTCTTCCAATTAAAATGATATTGCAGCACCGGCGTGTGGCAAATGTCGCTATATTATGCGATATTCAATAATTGACCTCTGGTGTGATGCACTGCCCCGCACAGCCGGTAAACGAATGGATTGGCGTTCCGCCTATTTAGCGATCAGGCTGCTACCGGGACTGACACTCGTCTTCTCGGCGGGCGTGCCGTGGGGAACCGCGCGCACCTGAATTCCGGCCGGATGGGAAGCTCCGAGCGAATTCGACAATTCATCGCCAGCCGGAGGAATTTCGCGCTGAACTGTTTTGTGTTCGTCGCCCGCAAGTTTGACCGCGCTCAGGTTCGCTTCCTTGTCGAATTCTCTCGTGGCAGCTTCCAGGTCGGTAGATCCCGAGCCATTGATGTTCGGTTGAGCAGCCGTGGGCTTGGAATCGGATTGCCTGGCGGCTGGCCGAACGGAGTCTCGTTCTCCCTTCGCGTGGTCGATCTGCGAGGGCGGCAAGGCTAAGATGCGTGCTGGCATTGCCAGAGTTAACAGGAGCATGACGCTAATAGAAAAGTGCTTCATCGGAACGGGGCCCATGGATCCAGATGCAAAAGACACAAGCACAAACTATCGCGACAAAGCGTCGACGATCAGGCGCTCGGCTCACGGACCAAATGAATACCGCCATTGACGGTGCGCACGCAGATTTCGGGGCCGCCCATACCCAGTTTGGCGCGGAACGCACGCGCGGCGATCGATGCTTCGGTGGAAGTCACAGGTAGTTCTGAAGAAAACTCTCCGTTCACGTTCAGGACTGTCAAGTCCGCCCCCGCGCTGGAGGGCAGCCCGAGCACGACGGAGCCGTTGATCGTTTCCAGATTCATTGGCGCTCCATCGTGGAGATGGGTCAGTTCGAGGCGAAGGTCTCCATTCGTGGTCTTGGCGCTAAATCGGCCGGAGCTATCGAGCACCTCGACGTTGCCGTTTACCGAATGCAGATCCCCACCACCCGCGACGCCTCGCACGAGCACGCTGCCGTTGACCGTTTTAATGTTACTGAGCAAAACCCGCGAGGGAACGTATACGTGATATTCCACAGCCACCTCGACTCCGGCGCCTTGCGGATAGAGCGTGTGAATTAGCACCTGACCCGGCCGGCTTTGCACATCAATCTTTACTCGTCCGAGATCGCGCTGGTCGTTCTTCGCGATTTTGACCGCCCTCACTTCCACCTCGTTGCGGTCCCATCCATCGACCTTCACCGAACCGTTTACATTTTCCAACAGGAAGCTGCCTCCGGCTGGAAGCGGATAGGAGTGCTGAAAAAATTGATCGCTCGCAAAACCAGGGAGACCAAAGCAGAGCACAGCCGCTAAAAGCAGTGCTGTTCGTGAGACGACGTTTCGCCCGCCTATCCGCCCTTGGGATTGGAATGGCAAACTCATGGTGTTTACTGAAGCTCCCTTCCCGGTTGTTGAATCGCTTGGCTCCTACTTCCAACCGGCTTCACGGCTCGAATAGATCTCCACCAGCGTGCTGTAATTGTTCGACCCGGTGCAACTGCGATTGAATCTGCTGCTGAAGTTGTTCCATCTGCTGATTGTAAATGTACATTTGCTTGCTAGCATCGCTCAGAACGACCCGGATATTCCCCGCCACGGCGTGCAGCTGCAAGAGTTCGCCGCCGCCGTTCAAGGAGCCTACGGCGCGCACTGTGCGCGAGCCGTCCGAGGAATCGGCGTAGCTCACCTGCAGTGGGAATGCCGGATCCACGATGAAGCGGTGCTCATCGGCCATCTGGATTTGCGCGTCAATGGTCACGGGCAAATGCCGCGGGAGATAGACGACGATGTCTCCGTCGTTTGACTGAAGATCGCAGTTGCCCGGCTGCTTGACGGGCACCACGAACCATGCGGTGATCCCGCCGGCGGCGGCGGTGGCCTTTACGGCGCTGTCTACATGCGTCAGATAGATGCTACCGCCAACCGTTTGAAGATCCGTCGGACCTGAAACGCGGACCACGTGAATTCCGCCACCGCCTGTTCGCGCGCGGACCAGGCCGGCCGCTTCGCCGACTTCGATTTGGCCGCCGGCTGTTTCGGCGACGAGCGCGCCTCCGGAGTGTTCCAGCGAGACGTTTCCACCGCCGGTCACGAGATGCGCGGTTCCGCCTACCGACGCAACGCGGATATGCCCACCGCTTGTGTGCAACGAAGCGTTGCCGCCAATCGAGCCGGTGGTGATGTGGCCGCCGCCGGTATTGGCCACCAATTCGCCGGATACATTCTTCACGGTAATGTGACCGCCGCCGGTCTCCAGGTGCGCCGATCCATCGATATTTCCTATCATGATGCTGCCTCCGGCGCTTGAGAGGACAACACGGCCGTTAATGTCATCCGTTTCAATGTTGCCACCGCCAGTTGAAACATCCAGACTGTAATTCCTAGGAACATTCACTTCGAGCGTCACCCAGAGCCGACCTGTGGACACGGACGGCGCATGACCCTTCAGATGGACGCCGTCGGGTGTTTCTCGCGCGGAGATGTTGAAATCCTTCAGAAGCTGCCGCGCGTTCTTCTGTGAGGCGTCTGCCTCCAGACGAACGTGGTAATCCACCTTGCCCGAGTCCTGTGTGTGAATGATGACGTTGCCAAGTTCGCTGACCAAATGCAGGCGCTGGCCGTCATGCGTAGGAATCGAGCCCGCCAACTGCGCCGTCAGCCTTGACGGAGACGCAACCGAATTGGAGAGTTTTGCCCTGCTTCGCTCCACGGCGCTCGTGCAGAGCATCACGCCGCTAATCGCCAGCAGCAAAGTCGCTCCGACAAGCAGAAAGCTCCGCAATCGCGGGGACAAGAAGAAAACATAGCGGCCAGCAGGACTGGGCGAGGCGCTTCGCATGTCTAAGGCTCTGTGCGCGGGACGAGATCGCGAATAGCCCCGGCGCTTTGCAGACGAATATACGTGCTGGGGTCGTTCTGCATGCGATCACGCAGCACGGCTAGCATATGAGGGTCGGCGACTACTTGTCCGTGTTCGGCCATCTGGCGCAGCGAGTTGACGGCCTCGATGCGAACACCGGGATTGTGGTCGTCCACCAGGGCATCAACCAGCGTTTCGCGAATAATCTCCTGCGGTTCGGCCCCGTTCAGCGCTTCGAGCGCTTTCAGCCGTACCGCCGCGTTACGATCCGTGTGGACCGCTTGGCACAGGGCCGACCGAACTTCCGGATCGTTGTTTCGCGTGCGCAGCAGGTCCACCGCATTGAGCCGGACATCGGAGTCGAAACGCTCGCTGTGGTGCAGCACGTAGAGCAGCACACGTTTCACATCGTCGTTATCCACAGTGCCCTGTAAGGTGATGGGCTGCTGAGCCCTCATCTGTAATTCCACTTGAGGGAGATTTTCGCCGCTCGACGGGAACACATTGATTCCGGCAACGTCCGCGGTGCGTAGATCCAGCGTGCCTGCGGGCGAATTCACCGGTGTGCTTGTAGTCGAGCCTGAATTTGCGTTATCTGGGGGTTCGGCCGAGCCAGTTACTGCCACGGGAGAAACCACAGGGGTGGGATTCCGGAGTAGGCGTGGCCCCAGCATTCCCATCGAGAAACCAATCATGAGCAATAAAGCGGCGCTCCAAGCGGGCCGGGGCGAAAGCCAATTGGAAGGGAGGAGCGTTCCCACCGTGCGGCGTACCCATCCCCTCTCCTCTTCGCGGTCGAGAGCATCTTCAAGACTGGCCCGGCAGCTTGCCAGTAGCGAGGCATCGGGTTCCTGCCGATGCGCGGCCAGCAGTACAAGCAGTTCTCTTTCTCGGTCCAGCGCCGCAGAACAATCTGCACA
>Ga0307373_10011373_pt1 | contig 12910 bp, 20 predicted proteins | sample OX2MG_FD_202534 | JGI IMG/M metagenome (GOLD analysis project Ga0307373, IMG submission 202534) | Soil microbial communities from Risofladan, Vaasa, Finland - OX-2 | ecosystem: Environmental > Terrestrial > Soil > Coastal area > Acid sulfate soil | place: Finland: Risofladan, Vaasa | collected... | reverse complement strand
TGACGCCGGCGATTTCGCCGCGCAGGGCGTGGCCGCGGAAGCACAAGCGGCAGAGGCCGAACTTGCGCAGGAAGCCGCGGGGGCGACCGCAGAGAGCGCAGCGGTGGCGTTGGCGGATGGCGTACTTGAGATTTTTGGAAGACTTGGCGATTTTGGCAGTGGTGGCCATGAAGACTCCTAGCCTACGAGGCGGCGCGGAAGGGCATGCCGAGGTATTTGAGCAGGGCGCGGGCCTGCTCGTCGTTGCGGGCGGTGGTGACCAGGGTGACGTTCATGCCGCGGGGCTGGTCCACCTTGGCGTAATCGATCTCGGGGAAGATGATCTGGTCCTTGAGGCCGAGGGTATAGTTGCCGCGGCCGTCGAAGGACTTGGGGGAGACGCCGCGGAAGTCGCGGACGCGGGGGAGGACGACGTTGAGGAGGCGGTCGACGAACTCGTACATGCGGTCGCCGCGGAGGGTGACGCAGGCGCCGATGGGCATGTTTTCGCGGAGCTTGAAGGCGGCGATGCTCTTTTTGGCCTTGGTGACGATGGGCTTTTGGCCGCAGATGGCGGTGAGTTCGGAGACGGCGGCCTCCATGAGCTTGGCGTTCTGGGTGGCCTCGCCGACGCCCATGTTGACGACGACCTTATGAAGCTTGGGCACGGCCATGGCATTGGCCAAGCCGAAGTCCTTCATGAGGGCGGGAGCGATCTCCTTTTGATAGCGTTCTTGCAGGCGGGAGGGCATGGGGGCTCCTTCTATTTGTCGAAGACGCGGCCGCATTTTTTGCAGGCGCGCTGGCGGCCGGCGGCGGCGTCGCCGGAGGCGGGGAGGCGGCGGACCTTGACCGGGCCGCAATCGGGGCAGATGAGCATGAGGTTGGCGACCTGGATGGGGGCCTCATGCTCGGCGATGCCGCCCTTGATCTGGCGATTGGGGTTGGGGCGGGTGTGGCGCTTGACCATCATGACGCGCTCGACCAGGACGCGGCCCTCGGCGGGGAAGGCGCGCAGGACCTTGCCCTGCTTGCCCTTGTCGCGGCCGGCGATGACCTTGACGAGGTCATCCTTGCGGATGAGCATGCGTTGGGGGGTGGTGGGGGCGGACTTCACAGAACCTCCGGGGCGAGGGAGATGATCTTGAGGAAGCGCTTGTCGCGGAGTTCGCGGGCGACGGGGCCGAAGACGCGGGTGCCGACGGGCTCGCCGGTGTCGTTGATGAGGACGCCGGCGTTCTGGTCGAAGCGGATATAGGTGCCGTCCTTGCGGCGGGTCTCCTTGCGGGTGCGGACGATGACGACCTTGACGACGGTGCCCTTTTTGGCCTGGCCGTCGGGGGCAGCCTCCTTGACGGCGGCGGTGACGACGTCGCCGAGGCCGGCGCGGAGGCCGGTGTGGCCGCCGAGGGGGAGGATGACCTGGAGCTTGCGGGCGCCGCTATTGTCGGCGACCTGGAGGATGGTGCGCATTTGAACCATTACTCGGCCTCCTTGGTCGGCGCGGGCGCGGATTGGGCGGGGGCGGGGGGCTTGGGCTTGCGGGTATCGCGGGCGAGCTCGCCGGCGCCGACGGCGCGGGCGATGGCCTCGGCGGTGGGGGCGGCGGAGGCGTGGCGGACGACCTCGACCAGGCGCCAGCGCTTGAGCTTGGAGAGGGGGCGGGTTTCCTGGATGCGGACGACGTCGCCGAGCTGGCAGGCGCCGAGCTCGTCATGGGCGTAGAAGCGGCGGTGGGAGGTGATGCCGCGGCGGTAGAGGGGGTGGGCGGAGCGGAGCATGACCTCGACCACGATGGTTTTGGCCATCTTGGTGGAGACCACCTCGCCGACTTTTTCGTTGCGGCGCGAGGAGCGCAAGTTTTCCGGGGCAGACAGTTCCGGCATGGCTATTTCCCTCCGGCAGAGCGCTGGCGCTGCAGGGTTTGGACGCGGGCGATGTCGCGGCGCAGTTGGCGGAGTTTTTTGATGCTCTCGCTCTGGCCCATGGAGAGTTGGAAGCGGAGGCGGAACAACTGGTCGCGGAGGTCGGCCTCGCGCGAGTCGAGTTCCTGGTCGCCCATCTGGCGGAAGCGTTCGATGGAGGAGTTTTTCATGGCTATTCCCCGCGGCTGATGAAGCGGGTTTTGAGGGCGAGCTTGTGGGAGGCGAGGCGCATGGCTTCCTGGGCCTGGGCGACGGGGACGCCCTCCATTTCAAAGAGGATGCGGCCGGGCTTGACCACGGCGACCCAGTGGTCGGGGGCGCCCTTGCCCTTGCCCATACGGGTTTCGGCGGGCTTTTTGGTGACGGGCTTGTCGGGGAAGACGCGGACCCAGACCTTGCCGCCGCGCTTGACGAAGCGGGTCATGGCGACGCGGCTGGCCTCGATTTGGCGGTCGGTGACCCAGCCGGGCTCCATGACCTTGAGGCCGAAGTCGCCAAACGAGAGCTCACCGCCGGTCCAAGCCTTGCCGGTCATGCGGCCGCGGTGCTGTTTGCGGAACTTCACTTTCTTGGGCATCAACATAAGAACACCTGGGCGGCGGCTGGCAGCTGGCAGCTGGCAGCTGGCAGCTTAGGCACGGGCCCCCGGGGGCCTGTGCTGTTCGCCGAATTTTGATGGCTCACCATTTGGACACCTGGGCGGCGGCTGAGGGCTTGCGGCCCGCCGCCAGAAGATCAGGCACTGGCCACCGAGGGCCGGCGTTTTTGGGGGAGGATTTCGCCCTTGTAGGTCCAGGCCTTGACGCCGATGACGCCGTAGGTGGTGCGGGCCTCGGCGAAGCCGTAGTCGATGTCGGCGCGCATGGTGTGGAGGGGGAGGCGGCCCTGGAGGTACCACTCGGAGCGGGCGATCTCGGCGCCGTTGAGGCGGCCGGAGACGCGGACCTTGATGCCCTTGCAGCCGAAGCGGACGGCGCTGTCCACGGCCTTGCGCATGGCGCGGCGGAAGGCGACGCGCTTTTCGAGCTGGAGGGCGATGGACTCGGCGACGAGCTGGGCGTCGAGCTCGGGCTTGTGGACCTCTTGGATATCGATGAAGACCTCGCGCGAGGTTTTCTTTTGGAGCTCGGCCTTGAGCTTTTCGATCTCCGAGCCCTTGCGGCCGATGATGATGCCGGGGCGGGAGGTATGGATGATGATGCGGAGCTTGTTGCCGGGGCGGGTGATCTCGATGGAGGAGACCCCGGCGGCGCGCAAGCGGGTCTTGAGGGCATCGCGCAGTTGGACGTCCTCGAGCAGGAGCTTGGCGTAGTCGCGGGTGGCGAACCACTGGCTTTTCCAGGGCTTGACGAAGCCGAGGCGGAACCCGTAAGGATGAACTTTTTGTCCCATGGCTGATTACTCCCCGCCCTTGTTTTTGCTGCCGCCCTTGGGCTTGGCGGCGCGCGTGGGGGCGGATTTGGCGGACTTGGAGGCGGCGCCGCGGGGCGCGGGGCGCGGACGCGGGGCGGATTTCCTTTTGGTGGCGGCGCCGGCGGGCTTGCGCTTGGCGGGGGGGGCGCCGGGGGCCTGGACGCGGCGGGAGAGGGCGGCGGCGCCGGGGCGCTCGCCGAGGTGGATTTCGATATGGGAGCTGCGGTGCTGGACGCGGTAGGCGCGGCCCATGGGGGCGGGGCGGGGGCCCTTGCGGCGGGGCCCTTCGTTGACGAAGGCGCGGGTGACGACGAGGGCATCCACATCGAGCTCGCCGCGGTCGGTGGCGTTGGCGATGGCGGACTGGAGGAGCTTGGCGACGTCGGTGGCGATGCGCTTGCGGGTGAAGCGGAGAAGGTGGAGGGCGTCCTCGGCCTTGAGGCCGCGGATGAGGTCAATGACCAAGCGCGCCTTTTGGGGAGAGACGTGCACGTAGCGGGCGATGGCCTTGGCGTGGGCAGGGGCTGGGGTTGGGTCGGGCATGGGGAGAATCCTAGCGGGCGGGGCCGGTGGTCTTTTCGGCGACCTTGACGGAGTGGCCCTTGAAGGTGCGGGTGGGGGAGAACTCCCCCAGCTTGTGGCCGACCATGTTTTCGGTCATGTAGACGGGGATGAACTTCTTGCCGTTATGGACGGCGACGGTGTGGCCGACGAACTCGGGGAGCACGGTGGAGCGGCGCGACCACGTTTTGTAGACCTTTTTTTCGTTGCGGCGGTTCAGCTCGGCGATGCGGCGCTCGAGGTGGGCATCAACGAAGGGACCCTTTTTGACAGACCTGGCCATAGCTCAACTCCTACTTTCTCTTCTGGCGGCGCTTGACGATCCAGCGATCGGTGCGCTTGGCGTTGCGGGTTTTGAAGCCGCGGGTAGGCTGGCCCCAGGGGGTGACGGGGTGGCGGCCGCCGCTGGTTTTGCCCTCGCCGCCGCCGTGGGGGTGATCCACGGGGTTCATGCTGACGCCGCGGTTGGTGGGGCGGCGGCCGAGCCAGCGGGTGCGGCCGGCCTTGCCCAGGGTGCGGCCCTCGTGCTCGACGTTGCCGATGCCGCCGATGGTGGCCATGCAGTCGGCGAGGATCTTGCGGGTTTCGCCGCTGGGGAGCTTGATGAGGGCGTAGTCGCCCTCTTTGGAGACGAGCTGGGCGGCGCCGCCGGCGGCGCGGACGATCTGGCCGCCCTTGCCGGGGCGGAGCTCGATGTTGTGGACGGTGGTGCCGGGGGGGATATGGCGCAGCGGCAGGGCGTTGCCGAGCAGGATATCGGCCCCGGGGCCGCTGGTGACCTTCATGCCGACGCGGAGGCCGGCGGGCTGGATGATGTAGCGGCGCTCGCCGTCGAGGTACAGGAGCAGGGCGATGTGGGCGCTGCGGTTGGGGTCGTACTCGACCGACTCGACCACGGCGCCGATGCCGGGCTTGTTGCGCTTGAAGTCAATGACCCGGTACATGCGCTTGTGGCCGCCGCCGCGGTGCCAGATGGTGATGTCGCCGGAGCTGCGGCGGCCGCCGGTGCGCTTGTGGGGCTCGAGCAGGGGCTTGTGCGGGGTGGAGGTGGAGATCTCGTCGCTGACCACCACCGACTGGTAGCGGCGGGTGGGAGTGGTGGGGCGATAGGTTTTGATCGGCATGCGGGCTCCCGGCTGGTGGACGGTGGACAGTGGACAGTGGACGGTGAACAGTGGACAGTGGACGGTGAACAGTGGACAGTGGACAGTGGACGGTGGACCGTGGGCTAGACGTTTTCGGCGTATTCGGGCATTTTCTCGCCGGCGGCGAGGGTGACGTAGGCTTTTTTCCAATCGGGGCGGCGGCCGACGAGGCGGCCGCGGCGGCGCTCCTTGCCATGGAGGATGGAGGTGCGGACGTCGGCGACCTTGACCTTGAAGATGGCCTGGACGGCCTCGCGGATCTCGACCTTGGAGGCGTGGGGGTTGACCTCGAAGACCAAGGTGCGCAGGGTTTCCTTGGCGGCGAGGCCCTTTTCGGTGATGAGGGGGCGTTTGATGACTTCGTAACGGCTTCTCATTGGGCCGCCTTTTTGGAGTGGGGTGTGGCCGCCTTCTGCAGGGTTTCGAGGGCGGCGCGGGAGAGGACGATGCGCTGGTAGCGGAGGAGGTGATAGGGGTGGACGAGGTGGGCGGCGATGAGCTCGACCTGGGCGAGGTTGCGGGCGCTGCGCTGGAGGCCGGTGGCGATTTGGCCATCCACCAGGAGGGCGGAGCGGGTGACATCGAGGCGGTCGAGGCCGGCGCGCAGGGACTTGGTTTTGGCGTCGGGCAGGGTAAAGTCGTCCACCACAATCAATTCGGCGTCGCGGAACTTGGCGGCGAGGGCGGAGCGGAGGGCGCCGAGGAGCTTTTTGCGGGGCATGGTCCAGGCGTAGGAGCGGGGCTGGGGGCCGTGGACGGTGCCGCCGTGGCGCCAGAGGGGGCTGCGGATGCTGCCGATGCGGGCGCGGCCGGTGCCTTTTTGCTTCCAGAGCTTGCGGCCGGCGCCGCTGACCTCGGCGCGTCCCTTGGTCTTATGGGTGCCGCGGCGCTGGGCGGCGCCGTAGTGGCGGACGGCCTCCCAGAGCAGGGCCTGGTTGACGGGGGCGGCGAAGACCTCATCGAGCAGCTCGAGGCTGCCGACCGTCTCATTGGCGAGATTTTTGACTGCGATGGAGGCCATGGGAATATCCTGAGCTACTTGCCGCGGGCCTTCTTGGAGGCCTTGAGCGGGTCCACGGTGGTGGCGCCGGCGAAGCCGCGGCGGACGCGCGGGGGCTGGACGGCGCGGCGGAGCACGAGGTAGCCGCCGTTGGGGCCGGGGATGGCGCCGCGGATGGCGAGGAGGTTTTCCTCGGCGTCGACGGAGACGATCTGGAGGTTGCGGACGGTGACCTTCTCGTGGCCGAGGTGGCCGGCGGCGCGCATGCCCTTGAGCACGCGGGAGGGGAAGGCGGAGGCGCCGATGGAGCCGGGGGCGCGGTGGAACATGGAGCCGTGGGTGGCGGCGCCGCCGCCGAAGTGGTGGCGCTTGACCACGCCGGCGAAGCCCTTGCCCTTGCTGACGCCGGCGACGTCGAGGTAGTCGCGCTCCTTGAACATCTCGGCCAGGACCTGGTCGCCGACCTTGGTGTCGGCGGCGTCGCCGTCGCCGGGGGCGAGGGGGAGCTCGCGCAGGAAGCGGCAGGGGGGGAGGTTGTGCTTTTCGAAGCGCTGGCGCTCGGGCTGGGAGAGGCGGGAGGGCTTGGTGAACTCGATGAGGCCGAGCTGGGCGGCGTCGTAGCCGTCCACCGCCTGGGTTTTGCGCTGCACCACGACGCAGGGCCCGGCCTGGACGAGGGTCACCGGGACGCGCTCGCCGGCGGCGGTGTAGGCCTCGCTCATGCCGATTTTTTTACCGAGAATGCCGTTTACCATTGCGGTGCTCCGTTGTATGCAGGGAGGCTGGCAGCTGGCAGCTTGCGGCTGGCAGCTGGCAGCTTGCGGCTGGCAGCTTGGGCGGCTGCGTTTGCGGGTTGAAGGTGCGTCGCGGAGGTCATTGTCTGCGAGGTCCGTTGCTTTCGGGTGCTCATGGTTGGCTGCAAGCTGCTAGCTGCAAGCTGCCAGCCGATTCTTATTTGTGTTCTTTGCCGAAGGCTTTGATTTCGACGTCCACGCCGGCGGGGAGGTCGAGCTTCATGAGCGCGTCCATGGTCTGCTGGGTGGGCTCGAGCAGGTCGAGGAGGCGCTTGTGGGTGCGCATTTCGAATTGCTCGCGGCTCTTTTTGTCCACGTGGGGGGAGCGGAGCACGGTGTAGCGGTTGATGACGGTGGGCAGGGGGATGGGGCCGGCGATCTCGGCGCCGGTGCGGCGGGCGGTGTCCACGATCTCATGGGTGGAGGTGTCGAGGACGCGGTAATCGTAGGCCTTGAGGCGGATGCGGATGCGTTCGCGGACCATAAAATAGCTCTCTCTTCCCTGCCCTACTGCAGAATCTCGCTGATGGTGCCGGCGCCGACGGTGCGGCCGCCCTCGCGGATGGCGAAGCGCAGGCCCTTCTCCATCGCCACCGGGGTGATGAGCTCGACCGTCAAGGCCACGTTGTCGCCCGGCATCACCATCTCGGTGCCCTCGGGCAGCTCCGCCACCCCGGTCACATCGGTGGTGCGCATGTAGAACTGCGGCCGGTAGCCCTTGAAGAAGGGCGTGTGCCGCCCCCCCTCCTCCTTGGTCAGCACGTAAATCTCGGCCTTGAACTTGGTGTGGGGGGTGATCGAGCCGGGCTTGGCCAGCACCATGCCGCGCTCGACGTCGTCCTTTTCCGTGCCCCGCAGCAGCAGCCCGGCGTTGTCGCCCGCCAGGCCCTCGTCCAACTGCTTCTTGAACATCTCGATCCCGGTCACCACCTTCTTGGTGGTCGGGCGGAAGCCCACGATCTCGATCTCCTCGCCCACCTTCACCTTGCCCCGCTCGATGCGCCCGGTCACCACCGTGCCGCGCCCGGAGATCGAGAAGATGTCCTCGATCGGCATCAGGTAGGGCTTGTCCACGTCGCGCTGCGGGACGGGGATGTACTTGTCCACCGCCGCCATCAGCTCCTCCACCGACTTCTCCCACTTCTCTTCCCCGTTCAGCGCCCCCAGCGCCGAGCCCCGGATCACCGGAATCTCGTCGCCCGGGAAGCCGTAGCTCTTCAGCAGCTCGCGCACCTCGAGCTCGACCAGGTCGAGCAGCTCGGGGTCGTCCACCGCGTCGCACTTGTTGAGGAAGACCACGATGTAGGGCACCCCCACCTGGCGGGCCAGCAGCACGTGCTCCTTGGTCTGCGGCATGGGGCCGTCGGTGGCGGCCACCACCAGGATGGCGCCGTCCATCTGCGCCGCCCCGGTGATCATGTTCTTGATGTAGTCGGCGTGGCCGGGGCAGTCCACGTGGGCGTAGTGGCGGTTGGCGGTGGAGTATTCCACGTGCGCGGTGGCGATGGTGATGCCGCGCTCGCGCTCTTCCGGCGCGTTGTCGATGGAGTCGAACGAGCGGAACGACACCTTGGGGTCGTGCTTGGCCAGCACCTTGGTGATCGCCGCCGTCAGCGTCGTCTTGCCGTGGTCAATGTGCCCGATGGTGCCCACGTTGACGTGGGGCTTGGAACGGTCGAATTTCTCTTTGGCCATGGATGATCCTTTTGCTGCCCTAAACTCGGAAGCCGATTGGTGACCGGTGGCCGGCAGGTGCTGGCCAATCCAGGATCGCCACGGCGAGCACGAACTCGCGTTTCAGGTGGACCGCGACCGCGTTTTTAACTTCGGCCCCCAGCTTGGCGGGCTCAACCCAATAGCCGAACTGGTCTTCGGCAAACAACCAGGCGTCGAACGCCTTGTCGAAGACGCCTTTCGATTTGAAGGCGCCGTCAAACACGCCCTGGTGGGGGGCGGAGAGCCAGAAGCGCACACTTTGGTTGCCCTGCAACATTGTCAGTGCGTGACCTCCGGCCGGTCCGCGCCGATGCCAGAACGCAGCGCCAGGCGGAGCTTGTCTTCGGCGGCGAGGATCTTGTTATCAAAAACTTCGACCGCCGTTTCCAGATCGAGCGGGACCCCATAGTCCCGACCGCCCCGGTGGACGGTGAGAAGCCAGCGATCCCGCTCGCTTTGCAATTCGACCCGCAGCAAGGCGGCGGCGGGGTCAATTTGGCGCAAGAGAGCGGATGCGACCGCGGCAAGGCGGCCGCCGCTTTCCAGCATGCGCTTGCGGCTGAGCTGGCGGGCGAGCTTGACGCGCTGCTCGCGAACAGCAAATTGCGGATCGCCGCCATTGTCCAAGTCGCCAGGTTCGAGGGATGGCAGCTGGGATTCCGGAGCGGCCTGCGATTCGCGGTAATCGTCGAAGGTCATGGGCGCCGAATTCACGACGATCTGGGGCTCTTGCGGCATGCTTAGCGCTTGACCTCGCGGCCCTGGACGCGGGCCATGATCTCTTCGGCGAGGGCCTTGGGGACCTCTTCGTAGTGGGCGAAGTGCATGGAGTAGGAGGCGCGGCCCTGGGTGGCGGAGCGCATTTCGGTGGCGTAGCCGAACATGTCGCTCAAGGGGACGAGGGCGCGGATGATCTGGCTGCCGGCGCGGGGCTCGGTGCTTTCGATGCGGCCGCGGCGCTTGTAGAGGTCGCCGGTGATGGCGCCGATGTAGTTCTGCTCGTCGGGGACGACGACTTCGACCTTCATCATGGGCTCGAGCAGGGCGGGCTTGGCGCGCCGGGCGGCCTCCTTGAAGGCCATGGAGCCGGCGATCTTGAAGGCCATCTCGCTGGAGTCCACCTCGTGGTAGGAGCCGTCGAAGAGGGAGACTTTGATGTCCTTCATGGGGTAGCCGGCGAGGATGCCGCCCTCCATGGCCTCTTCGATGCCCTTCTCGACGGGCTTGATGAACTCCTTGGGGACGGAGCCGCCGACGATGTCGTTTTCAAACAGGTAGCCGCTGCCGGGCTCGCCGGGCTCGATGGCGATCTTGACGTGGCCGTACTGGCCGCGGCCGCCGGTTTGGCGGATGTACTTGCCCTCGGCCTCGGCCTTGGCGCGGATGGTTTCGCGGTAGGCGACCTGGGGCTTGCCGACGTTGGCCTCGACGCCGAACTCGCGCATCATGCGGTCCACCAGGATCTCGAGGTGGAGCTCGCCCATGCCGCTGATGATGGTCTGGCCGGTTTCGATGTCGGTTTGGACGCGGAAGGTGGGGTCTTCCTGGGCGAGCTTGGCGAGGGCCTGGCCCATCTTCTCCTGGTCGCCCTTGGTTTTGGGCTCGACGGCGACGGCGATGACGGGGGTGGGGAACTCGATGGACTCGAGCAGGGCGGGCTGGTCCTCGTCGCAGATGGTGTCGCCGGTGTTGACGGTCTTGAGGCCGACACAGGCGGCGATGTCGCCGGCCCAGACCTCGCTGATCTCCTCGCGCTTGTTGGCGTGCATCTTGAGCAGGCGGCCGATGCGCTCGCGCTTTTGCTTGGTGGCGTTCCAGACGGACATGCCGGAGTCGAGGTGGCCGCTGTAGACGCGGATGAAGGCGAGCTGGCCGACGAAGGGGTCGGTCATGATCTTGAAGACGAGGGCGCTGAAGGGGGCGTCGTCGGAGGCGGGGCGGGCGACCTCGTTGCCCTTGTCGTCGAGGCCGGTGACGGCGGGGACGTCGAGCGGGGAGGGGAGGTAGGCGACGACGGCGTCGAGCAGGGGCTGCACGCCCTTGTTCTTGAAGGAAGAGCCGCACAGCACGGGGAAGAGCTTGAGGGCGATGGTGGAGCGGCGCAGGGAGGCGCGCAGCTCGTCGGCGGAGATGGACTCGCCGTTCATGTACTTGCCCAGCAGGAGGTCGTCGCACTCGACGATCTGCTCGACCATCTGCTCGTGGTAGGAGTGGGCGAGATCGGCCATGTCGGCGGGGATGGAGGCGGTGTCGTAGTCGGCGCCCATGGTCTCGTCGCGGTAGGTGATGGCCTGCATGCCGAGCAGGTCCACGACGCCGCGGAAGCCGTCCTCGTGGCCGATGGGGATCTGGATGGCGACGGCGGGGGCGTGGAGGCGGGCGCGGATGGTGCCGAGGGCGTGGGGGAAGTCGGCGCCGGCGCGGTCCATTTTATTGACGAAGCAGATGCGGGGGACGCCGTATTTGTCGGCCTGGCGCCAGACCGTCTCGGACTGGGGCTCGACGCCGTGGACGCCGTCGAAGAGGGCGACGGCGCCGTCGAGCACGCGCAGGGAGCGCTCGACCTCGGCGGTGAAGTCCACGTGGCCGGGGGTGTCAATGATATTGATGCGGAGGTCTTTCCAGAAGCAGGTGGTGGCGGCGCTGGTGATGGTGATGCCGCGCTCCTGCTCCTGCGCCATCCAGTCCATGGTGGCGGTGCCCTCGTGCACCTCGCCGATGCGGTGGGTGATGCCGGTATAGAAGAGGATGCGCTCCGTGGTGGTGGTCTTGCCGGCATCAATGTGGGCCATGATGCCGATGTTGCGGGTGCGCGCTAGTGGGGTGGGACGGGGCATTTTCTTTAAGACTGAGCTAGTGAATGGTGGACGGTGAACAGTGAACAGTGAACAGTGAACAGTGATTACCAGCGGTAGTGGGCGAAGGCCTTGTTGGCCTCGGCCATGCGATGGACGTCCTCGCGTTTCTTGACGGCGCCGCCGCGGTTGTTGGCGGCGTCGAGGAGTTCGTTGGCGAGGCGCTCGACCATGCCCTTTTCGCCGCGGGCGCGAGCCTGGGCGATGAGCCAGCGCACGGCGAGGGAGACGCGGCGGGTGGGGTTGACCTCGATGGGGACCTGGTAGTTGGCGCCGCCGACGCGGCGGGTCTTGACCTCGACCACGGGTTTGACGTTTTCGACGGCGCGCTTGAAGATCTTGAGCGGGTCGTCCTTCTCGGGGGCGGGCTTGTCGGGCTTGTCGCCGGGGGCGGCCTCGGCGGCGGCGGGGGCGGGCTTGGGGGCGCGCTCGGCGATGCGGTCGAGGGCGCCGTAGAAGATGGCCTGGGCGGTGGACTTCTTGCCGTCCCACATCATGGAGTTGATGAACTTCTCCACCAGGCGGGAGTCGTGGATGGCGTCGGGAGCGACTTCGCGTTTCTCGATGTAGCCTTTGCGTGGCATGGGAAATCCTTAAAAGCGGCTAGGCCTTGGGGCGCTTGGCGCCGTACTTGGAGCGGGCTTGCTTGCGGTTTTGGACGCCGACCGCATCCATGGCGCCGCGCACCACGTGGTAGCGGACGCCGGGGAGGTCCTTGACGCGGCCGCCGCGGATGAGGACGATGGAGTGCTCTTGGAGGTTGTGTCCGATGCCGGGGATGTAGGTGGTGACCTCGACGCCGTTGGTGAGGCGGACGCGGGCGACCTTGCGCAGGGCGGAGTTGGGCTTCTTGGGCGTCTGGGTGTAGACGCGGGTGCAAACGCCGCGCTTCTGCGGGCAATCCTGGAGGGCGGGGGAGGCGGTCTTGTAGCGCGCCTTCTGGCGGCCCTGACGGACGAGTTGGTGAAAAGTCGGCACCGTTGGCTCCTTACAACTTCACAGGGCGGCTGGCAGCTTGCAGCTGGCAGCTGGCAGCCACGCACGCGCAACAAACAACACCCACAGCTTGCAGCTGGCAGCTGGCAGCTGGCAGCCAACAAACATCACGCACCGCCGGCCGCGGGGCCGACAGCTTTCCCGAACGTTCGATTCCGCGATCCCACAAGATCCGCGGCGACGTTGCGCGAGCGCCCGGCCGAGGCCAGGGCCCGCTCCGTTTCGCTACGGCCGTCCGCCACATAGCCCCGCGGGAGCGGGGGTGTCGTGGGGACTGGAGCGAGGGGAGAACCGGGCCCGGACTGCAACCCGATTCGACACAGAATGCCGCGCACACTGGCCGCGGCGGACTCCTCGTGAAAACCTTTGTATCGTAGCAAGGCGGCGGCGGGATTGTCAATGGGACGGGCGGAGCGGTGGCGCCGCCGCCTTGCAGTTGCTCGTTGCTCGTTGCTGGTTGCTAGTTGGGGATGGGTTAGCGGGGAGGGTGGGGACGGCGCTGGGAGCGGGGGGCGGGGCGGCTGCG
>Ga0307373_10011371_pt1 | contig 12911 bp, 5 predicted proteins | sample OX2MG_FD_202534 | JGI IMG/M metagenome (GOLD analysis project Ga0307373, IMG submission 202534) | Soil microbial communities from Risofladan, Vaasa, Finland - OX-2 | ecosystem: Environmental > Terrestrial > Soil > Coastal area > Acid sulfate soil | place: Finland: Risofladan, Vaasa | collected... | reverse complement strand
TCGGGCCGACCAGAGATCTTGCATATTAAGTAGAGGTTGTAGATGGGGACGAAGACTCCCCAGCCTGGTTCGCCAGCTTTAGCGAATACCTTCCAACCCGCGACAATGTAGAAAGCGACAACTGCGATATAGATCAGCAGGAGAACGGCGGCGGGACCAGACGATGCAGCGGCAATCGATTGCATTGGCTACTTTCTCGTTTTTCTTCAGGCTACTTGCGAAGCATCACTTCCAATGGGATAACGAATTCCTCCAAGGAACCTACGTGAACAGTCATGCAACGACTGTCATCTTGACCAAACTGTTCCGCACGAACTTAATTGAAGCGACAGCGCGGGGTAACAGTTGCCGACTCTGACGTTGACGTTCCCCGTGATCTCGTTGAACCCACTATGAGAGCCGTTTCTCCATTCGCCAGCGCGACCTCATCCGCCTTCGGTCTGCTCGATAATCGCGAGGATCTGGTCGCCGTATCGATCAACCTTCGCGGGACCAATCCCGCTGATGGCTAGTAATTCGGCAACCGTGCAGGGACGCACACTGGAGAGTTCCTCGAGCGTCCGATCGGTGAAGACCACGTACGCCGGAACCTTGTCCGCGCTCGCCTGCTCCAGTCGCCAGGCCTTCAGGATGTTGTAGAGACCGGCGTTGGCTTCCGAGATCGGGCCAGGGACACGACGTATCTTCGTTGACAACTGGAGGCTGAGCGATCGGGGCCGCCCGTTGACTTGCACTCTCGATCCGAAGGGCACCGTAATCCGGGCTCCGCCAGCGGACACCAAGGCACCGCTTACATCCACGACGCGGACCACGCAGTCATAGCCACCCCACGTGAAGCGCAGTCCGACTTCGGCCGCGACCGGATCATTCGCGACGGGGCTTTGCCTCGAAACAGATTCAGCTTGCTCGTCCCTGATCGAACGAGGAAGGTCGGCCGGAACAGTCAGCTCGTTCAAGAAGATTGACGGCGACTCGGCGTCAGCGATGATGACAAGCGACGTGGTGCAGCGGGTGATGGCAACGTGAAAGACTCGGCGCTCCTCCTCGATGTCAGTGCTCAGCCGATGCGGGAAGACCGTGGAGCTTGCGTCGTAGACAATGACGTGGGGCCACTCGAGGCCCTTGACCTTGTGAACGGTCGCAATCACCACGCCGTTCTCGTCCGGCGGCGTGTTCAGCAATCTCCGGAGCCAGTCGTCAAAAGTCTTGGGGTCAGCGTGCAGGCGCCCCAGGACGACCAGGCTTCGAAGGCCGTCGGAGTTCGAGGCACTGTTGCGGCCTTGGTGCGAGGCGTCAAGCGTCGCCAGAGCTCGATCGAGGCCAATCTCTGTTCGGATGAACTCGATCAATTCCGGCGTCGTGGCGCGTTCGGCGAACATGGTGATGCGTTCAAGATCGTGGACGAACTCGGTGATCTTTTTTGAGGTGGGTTCGTCCATCCGTCCGGCGAGACGCGTGAGGCCTTCGACGGTGGCCTGTTCACCCATCCACCCGCGCGCCTTAGACGAGATGCCTCGACCCGGCCGGCGTACCGCCAAAATGATGTCGGCGCCATTCATCCGGTCGGGTCGCACCGCGAGACGCAACCACGCGAGCGCCGACTCCACGCCCGAGCTCTTGAGAAAATCACCTCCGTCGCGGAGGTTGACCGGGACGCCCGCCTCCAGGAGCGCATCCTGCACCGGGACCAGGAGCGCGTTCACTCGAGACAGCACCGCGATCTCCGAGGGCGTCGTGCCGGCGTCGAGGAGTATGCCCACGTGGTTGGTCACGTGCTGGACCTGATCATCGACCTTCGCGACAGCGAAGGACTCCGCCGAGCGCACGTTGTTCGAGCCGGGCCGGATCTCCTTGGGCACTCGCACCGCGTTGCGCGACAGCAGGTTGATGGCGGCCGTAATCACCGGCGCCGGGCAGCGGTAGTTAATCTCAAGCGCGTGATGAACGGCTTCGGGAACGTGATCCTCGAAGCGCACGAGCCACTCGGGCGTCGCGCCCGAAAAACCGTAGATGGTCTGGTCATCGTCGCCGACCCCGAAGATCGACAGCGACGGCCCCGCCAAAAGCCGCAGGAGCAGCATGTGGGCGGGCGTGAGGTCCTGGTACTCGTCGACGAGCAATATCTCGGCGCGCTGCTCGGCGGCGAGCCGTACCCGGGGATCGCGCAGCAGTACCTCGATCGCCAAATAGATCTGTTCGTCGAAGTCGACCTGATTGTGCTCCGCGAGATATTGGCGGTAGTGGGGGAAGAACGCCGCGAAGCCCTCGAGATCGCCTCGATACGCGTCTTCCACCGACTGCGGCGAGCGCAGACCGAGCCTGACTTCGGTGAGCGCGTCGATCCACGCCACCGCCGGATCGGTATTGGTCTTTCGCGGGTACTTGACGTATTCGGAGTCGGAGAGGATGGCGCGAACGTCGCGTTCATTGATCGTCTGCAACCTGGTCCCGCGACTAACGAACCCGTTGGTCCCGTTGAGGACCGACAGCGCCAACGCGTTCAGCGTCTGGATCTGCAGGCGCGGATGATCGGACGTGCGCTCACGCATCTCCTGCTGGGCCCGCTTGTTGAAGGCCACCAGGAGCAGCGAGTCGACCGGCACACCCGAGTCCAGCACGTGTCGGGCTCGCTCGGTCAGCACCCTGGTCTTGCCCGACCCGGCTGGCGCGATGATGCGCGCACGCGTGGAAGGATCCGCTACCGCGAGTAACTGGTCGGACGCCAGCGCGGCGGCGGGAGAAGTCGCTACGACCGGCGTGAGCTGGCCCCTGATGAGTGCGGCGCGAGGCACCACCGCCGCTCCCCCGACCCTTTGGTCCCCGACTTCCCACAGTTGGAGGGGACCGCCATCGCACCAAACGAACGTGCTATCGGGGAGAACGACATCGGCCTCACGCCCGGTCGCCGGACTCGCGCCAATCTTCATGGCCATCACAGCGAGCGGCCACGTTGGGTGCGACACGTCGCGGGCGTCCACGGCGTTGGAGCAAGCAAGACGCCAGGTCGCCTCCGCGATCAGATCCGCGTTGGGCTCGACGTCCCAGACTTCGCGTTCATCTGTTCCCCCCAACGGCTCTTGCATCGTGGGATCGATCTCGTAGACGACCGGCGAACGGGTGAGGAAGGCGCGACGCACGATGCGAAGCGTTGATGGGCTGACGATAGAGACGTCGTTCAGCGAGATTCGTTCGCATTTTGCCCAAGGGGTTGGAGCATCAACCCCGGGTGCGAGCAGGACGGACCGACCAAGCGCCGCCGGTCCGGCGAGCCCCGCCCAGGAAATCTCCGGACCACTGGGTTGACCTTCCGATTCGATCTCGTCAGTTGGGCGAGGTTCGGGGCCCATCAGTTCCTGCTTTCCACGTGATCGCACCTGCGCGAGCAGCGACACGTCATCAGATACCAGTGAACGGACATTGCAACATCTTGCATCATCGTTGTGACAAACCGAGATTCTCGAGAAGACGGTGAAGACGTGATGGTTGGATTGGACGAGTCGCTCGGAAGTGACCTCGCGACATAAGTCTTGCGAGACACCGCCGCTTGAGCGTTCGCGTCGGAGCCTTGTGCGGTTTCTTGCACGTACTCTCCGTCCCGACCGTGCCTTCTCAGCGTCCTATGAGTCTGTTCACCCCCACCCTTCCACTCCTGACAGTTCTTCTACTCGTCCCACCTGTACCATCCTTCACCTCTTCGTCCTCGCATCAACTGTTTCCTGTTCGCAGGCCTCTCTCCGCCCCTCCGCTTTCCTCTGAAAGTTGTCTCACACGTCTGGCACTTGAGGTCAGAGCGAGCATTATCGCGACAGTTGCGTTGCATGCAGGTGCCTTCAACTTGATGACGATTCGACGCCTCAGCATCGGAGCGGGCTACAAGTACCTGCTCAAATCAATCGCCGTAGGCGACGGTCCCGAAGGCACCGACAAGTCGGACCTGGTTCGCTACTACAGCGAAACTGGCACTCCCCCGGGAGTCTTTCTCGGAGTCGGACTCGTCGGTCTCAACAACGGTCTTGGTGTTGCAGTCGGGCAGTCCGTTAGTGCGGAGAACCTCCAACGAATGCTGCAGGACTGCGCCGATCCGATGTCCGGCGAGGTGCTCGGCAGGGTTCCGAGCACGAGGGCCGTGGGTGGTTTCGACTTGACGTTCAGCCCCACGAAAAGTGTCTCTACCGCCTGGGCTTTGGCCGACCGGGAGACTCGCGAGGTGATCTACCGATGCCACCAAAGAGCGATCGCGGAAGTCCTCACCTACGCCGAGCGCGAAGTGTTTCACACACGAACGGGTCAGCAGGGGTGCGTCGAAGAGGACATTGTTGGCGTCGTAGCGGCGAGCTTCACCCACTTCGATTCCAGGGACGGCGATCCCCAACTGCACGACCACGTAGTTGTTCTAAACCGCGCCCAGGCCAAGAGTGATGGCGTGTGGCGCACCCTCGATAGTCGAGGACTCTTCGCGTCAACGGTGATGCTCTCTGAGATGCACCAGGGCGTTCTTTCGGACCTTCTGACCGGCGAACTCGGCTGGGACTGGGCGGCCCACACCCGCCGCTCCAGCACCACACCGAAGTGGGAAGTGGCCGGCGTGTCGACGCGTCTTATGGATGAGTTCTCTCAGCGCACAGCGGCAATCTTGAGTGCGAAGGATCGCCTCATCGCCCAGTTCGAAGTGGATCACCACCGCGCTCCCACCGACGTCGAAGTGCTCAAACTTCGCCAGACGGCGACTCTCTCAACCCGGCGGGCCAAGCAGAGCCTGGGCCTCGGCGACCTCACCAAAGAGTGGACCGCTCGAGCGACACCTTACCTCGATAACGAGCCCATGGCGTGGGTGCACGAGTTGGGTGGTAGAGACGTGCGCGCTTTCACCAGCGAAGAGTTCGCGGACGAGATCTTGCTCGACATTGCGAACGCGGCCCTCGATGTAGTGAGCGCGAAGCGGCCCTCGTTCTCTCGAGCCAATGTCCAAGCGGAGGTGTTTCGCCAGATGCAGGGCGTTCGTTTCACCGAGCCCGCGCAGCGGATTCTCAGCGCCACTCGCGCTACCGACCTGGCCGTCGCCCAGGCGCTCCTCATCACGACGCCCAATCTGCACCACACGCCACGTTTCTTGCTTCGCTCAAACGGCACCTCTAAGTTCCAGGGAACCAGTCACTGGCTCTACACTTCCGCAACGCTGCTCGACGCCGAAGCACGTCTACTCGACGCGGGCCAGCGCCTCGACGCGGCCATAGTAAGGCGCGCCACGGTGGCGGGCGTTACCGAGCGACCGCTTCCCGGCAGAACCTTCAAGCTCTCAAACGACCAGGCCCGCTGCGTCGAGGAGATCACGACTTCGGGCCGGGTCCTGGACGTGTTGGTGGGGCCGGCGGGCACGGGTAAGTCAACGGCAATGGCGGGGCTGCGCGCCGCCTGGGAAGTCGAAAACGGTGCCGGTTCGGTCGTCGGCCTCGCACCCTCGGCGGCGGCGGCCGAAGTCCTGGGCGACGACATGGGCATCGACACTGACAATCTCGCCAAGTGGCTCTACGAACACCGCCAGCAGGGCCAGCGCTTTCGCGAACTCGAGCAGTTGCGCGAAAAGGTCCGCCTAGTCGGACTCACCGGGCGAGCACCGAGTCCCGCGCTCGCCGCGAACATTCGCCAACGCGAGGAAACACTTACTCGCTGGAGTCTTCGCACGGGACAACTGGTGGTAGTTGACGAGGCCAGTTTGGCGTCCACTTTCGCGCTCGATGAACTGATGTCGGCCGCTCTGGACGCGCGGGCCAAAGTCGTCCTCGTCGGTGATTGGGCACAACTCTCCAGTGTGGACGCCGGGGGGATGTTTCGTACGCTCGTGCGTGACCGGGGTGACGGTGCCGCGACCCTCGCGGACGTTCGCCGCTTCAGGGCCAACTGGGAGAAGCAAGCCAGCCTCGGGGTCCGCAACGGCTCTAGTTCGGCTTTGGCCATCTACGCGACGCACGGGCGGATCGCGGACGGAACTCGCGACGACATGCTCGACGCGCTTTATGCAGCATGGAAGACCGACACCGATCGTGGCCTGCACTCGTTGATGCTGGCCAGCGACACCGCGACCGTCAACGAACTGAATGCTCGTGCTCGCGCGCGGCGTGTCGCCAGTGGCGAAGTCATCGAGGAAGGGGTCAACGTTGCTGGTGGAATGACTGCTGGCGCCAATGACCTCGTCGTGACGCGTGAGAACAACCGCCGTCTTTCAACGGACACGGGCTGGGTCAAGAACGGTGACGTGTGGACCGTTTCGGCGACGCACACAAATGGTTCTATAACCGTCACTCGACTCAATGGACACGGCACGGTCGTTTTGCCGGCCAGTTACGTCGCCGAGAACGTCGAACTGACGTACGCCTCGACGGCACACCGCGCCCAGGGACGCACCGTGGACACCGCGCACGCGTTCGCCAGTCCCACCACCAGTCGCGAAGTACTGTACGTGGCCTTGACGCGAGGATCTATTTCCAACCATCTCTACGTGGACACGCGTTACGATCCTGATCCGTCAACCGGCCACGACTGGCTGAGCGAGGTCCCGGGCGCTCTAGAAGTGCTCGCCGGCGTACTGCGCCACGAGGGAGCCGACGTGTCCGCTACCGACATGATCCGTCAGTCCCAGACCCAGTCCATCGCCGCACTCATCGCCCAGTACGACACCATCGTCACCATGGCCGAAGGTGACCGCTGGGACGAGGGACTTAGCCAGTCGGGACTCAGCGCCACCGACCTCGCCCAGACCAAGGCCTCCCCCGCGTACGCGGCGCTTCTCGCCCAGTTACGCGACGCGGAGAATCGGGGACTCGATATTTCCACTGAACTGCCAATGCTGGTCACGGGTCGTCCGTTCGACGACGCCGAGGACGTCGCCAGCGTCCTGCACTACCGCATCGACCGCTACCTGGCTGGCGTGGGCTACCCCAGTCCACCGGCGAGCGAACTCGTCGCCGGCATCTTCCCCCGACCGAGCGGGATCACTGACCCCGACATCCTGCTCGCGCTCGACGATCGCGCCGACGCCATCGAGCAGCGGGCGCGAGAACTCGGCACCATCGCCATTGAACGAAGCGACGCCTGGGTGCAAGACTTCGGCGACGTTCCCGAAACGGGTCAACTCTACGAGCAGTGGACAGTAGAAGTTGCCGCCGGTGCGGCTTACTTTGACCGCTGGTTGATTAACGAACCAGGTACCCTTCCCGACGACACCATGGTCAACCTTGAACAGGAGACTCAGCGCATTCGTGTTCTCGATGCCGCCCAACGAGCTCGCGCACTCGTCGTGGTCGAGGACACGTCATTGGCGCCAACGTATGTGCTGTCCAACGCCGACCTCTTGGAGCCGCAAAGCCTGAACTTCGAACTCGACCTATGACATCAGCTCGATACGCTCGCACGTGGTGCTTCGGTAAGATCCGCTCAGTTACCTATGTTCGCGTCATTAGCAACTAAAAGTGTTAAACAGGACGGCAGTAGAACCAGTGCGACCCGCAGCTGACGACTCGGAAGAAGGTGAGCAAGGTGTTAGATACATCGCACTGGCCCGAACTACGACTGAATGTTCTCAAAGAAGTCTTCTTAGACCCCAAGAATGTGCGTTTGGAGGATGCGAGTGCAAAGGTTGAAGCGGACATCATTGAAGACCTTTTTGTCAACGAAGATGCCCTCGGGCTTGTTGAGGGAATCTGCAAAGTCGGATACTTGACACATGAGATACCCGTAGTAATTAAGCGACGCGGCAAGTACGTGATGGTTGAGGGAAATCGCCGACTCGCTGCTCTGAAAGCTATCCAGAATCCTATGTTGGTTCCCGATTTTCAGGCGCGGATTAATACAAATGTCGCATTTTTACCAAATAGATCGTCACTCGAGTCGATTCGCGTGTTGGTTGCACCGAACCAGTCTGAAGCAGATCAATTGGTCGCCGCAATCCACACCGGGAACCTACGTCGAGCCTGGTCCCCAGGTAGACAAGCAGCCTTCTTCCAGGCCCAGATCGATTCCGGACGAAAACTAAAGGAGTTGATTAGCAGGTATCCGACGATTGATGTACGCAGATTCGTGTTCCGGGCAAACATCATCAATCTATTTAAGTCCGTTGCCTATGACGATCAAGTAATTCGCGATTTCCTTGGATCTAAGCTTTTTACCAAAGGGCTATCGACACTAGCGCGAATCTACGAGTCCAAGGATTTCGTGACGATTACAGGTCTGGCAATGGATGCCGATGGGAAGATGTCGAAGACGATTACAGATGACGAATTCAAGGAGGTGGCTTCGGCGATTCTCTTGGGAATGTGCGAAGGGAACATCAACACTCGTAGTCTCAACTCAATCGCGGGTCCTAGATACACACAACTTTTGGCGGAATTGACCCGCATTGTTGGGAAATCAGTGATCGGAATTCATCCAGGTGAAGTTGAAGGCAACATTCCATCGGGCGATTCGCCATCCATCACATCTGTTTCGTCGCAGGATAGAACCCTCGAACTCGCCCAAGACACAAAATCCGGCACTGGTGTAGGTCGCTCAGCTGATTCGGGAGTGAAGTACCCTTCACCAACGAAGCCTCAAACGAATTCGAGGAGCGCTAGAAAAAAGAAGCAGAGATTTCTTGATCTAAGTCAAGTAAGAGCACCGGACAACTACCCGTTGGCAATGAAATTGCTCCTAGGGGAGTTGTCGGAAATTGATGTCCAGAAATTCCCGATTACAACATTTCTTGTCATGAGAGCAACACTTGAAAGATCAATCAAGTCATTCGCCGAGGCCAAGGATTTGGAGATCAGACGATCTGGAAACAATGAGGGAGGAAGGGTACAGCTCAGCCATTCCCTCAATTGGTTGCTTGAATATGTGAAAAGCAATGGACCGACACATTTAGTCCAACTTATCGAGGGAGTTCGAACCGGAAGACTTGCTGAGTACACTTCCACGAAGGACTCACTAGATGCCATTAACCATAATCATCACTTCCAAGTAGATCCGGACCAAGCTATCTCGATGTGGGCATCAATAGATTCGGTAATGAGATTCCTGATGACTCCATGAGTGTGCCGGGCTCGACTCGCACAATCAACAGACGCCCTCTAATATCTCCGCTGCGTTATCCAGGTGGTAAGTCAGCGTTGTATTCGCGACTGAAGGCGTTGATTCGAGATAGTGAGCTCTCCGGCTGCACGTACGTTGAACCTTACGCAGGCGGCGCGGGTGCCGGCCTGGGGCTCCTAGTTACAGGGCAAGTTGGGCATGTTGTAATTAATGATTTAGATCCGGCAATACACGCGTTTTGGCAGACAGTCATTCATGAACCAGAATTCCTAACGGACCAGATTCGGAGAGTGAAACTCGATGTCGCTGAATGGAGGCGCCAGCGCGAAGTTTATATTCAGGCGGACACAGGTGACATGACTTCATTGGGATTCGCTACCTTCTATCTCAATCGTACAAACGTTTCAGGCGTAATGAATGGTGGACCCATTGGTGGTTTGGATCAATCCGGTAATTACAAAATTGATGCTCGTTTCAACCGAGATGGCTTGATTGAGAGAATCAGAATTCTGACTCTCTATTCAGACAACTTGACTGCCTCAACCAAGGACGGAGTGGAGATAATTGAGGAGTATTCACGCCGCTCCAATTGCTTCGTCTACGCCGACCCGCCATATTTCGAAAAAGCTGGCTCGTTGTACATGAACTCCTTTACTTCAGAAGATCACATACGACTCGCGAAGACATTGAATCGGCTTCACAATTTCTCCTGGCTCTTGACATACGACGATGTTCCTCAGGTCAGTGAACTCTACGAATCTAGACGGCGCCACCCTTTTCAACTCAGTTACTCGGCTCACAATGTGAAGAAGGCAACAGAGATTGCAGTGCTCTCTGATACGCTTCCTCAAATTGCGGAGGGCTGGCCTTTGAACCCCAAGGACGGCTCACGAACTTGATTCAATTGAACGATTGGACTCAAGACCTCTAATCGCGACCACTTTGCTGGACGCCTTGCGCGGAGAAAAGATGCTTCTCTACCGAAACCAAGTCAAAGAAGGTGCAATGCTCACCCAAGTTGCCGAGTGGCCGCCAACTACACGGTAGAACCGAATACTCACACGGGGAGCGACACGTTCAGCGTGGCTCTCGCAAAGTCCTTCCTGACGGCCAGCAAGAGTGCTATCCCGTCTTGACAGGGTTGGTGAAACCACGCGTTACGCCGCCACCGTGTAGATCGAACGCCCGTCATCCCAATAGCTGTCGAACACGTGCTGGTAGACGACATCGCACTTCTGTGCGTAGATCGGCCGCGTGAATGCATCTGGAAGACGGTCGAGAATTTCTTCGACGGCTACGCGCACCGACGCCCGGGTGGCCTGCTCCTTACGCCAGTCCAGTACGATCTTGTCGCGCTTCAGTATTTCTAGTAGTTCCGCGGCCACGCGCTTCACCTGTGCGGTCTCGTTGTCGGAGAGATCCGGGGCCGGCCTCGTGAGGATGTCAAAGATGGCCAGTTGCTCCTCACTCAGTCCCTCAGCGAGTGAGCGAGTCTCTTCTTGGGTCAGGGCGTTGCTGAAGTCGAGCAACCGCTGGAAGAAGGTTTCGACGTTCATGCTCCCGGCGTTGTAGTTCTCTACCAGTTTCTCGAATCGTTCCACGAGGTCGACACGAGCAGGATTGAGCCGAACGAGGGCGGCGACTTTGGCCGAGAGCAACGAACGAAGACGCTGCGCCGCAGTTCGGGGGCGACCTTGATTGAAGGCTTCTTCGAGGCCCTTCCAATTCACTGCGCCCAGATCGACGAGGGCCTCGGCTTCGCTATCTGGGATCAGATACTCGTGCGCCGCGACGGACTCGTCGAGGAGCTGTTCGATTCGTCCCATGACCCCCGAGATGTGCGGTGGCTCGATGTTGGCCAAGATGCCGTCGGCCAGGAACTTGGCCACGGCCCGTACACGACTGAACTCGTTGGCGTGGACGTCGGGCAAGATTGCCTTGTAGAGGCGATTGACCAGTGCGGCACGCGAGGTGAACGCGATTCGCTCGTCGTCGTCGTCCATCAGCATCTCGACGGCCTCTTTGCCAGCGGCCACCAACGCGAAGCCGCTCAAGCGGCCCAGAACGTCGAGGTCAACGTCACGCGCCAGGCAAAATGCGCGCAGGTCCTCGATAGCTTCTCGAGCCGCCTCGACCAACTGTCCCTTCTCCTCGACGGGCATCTCACCGGACGCACCGCCCACCGCGTAAATGGCCAGAGCCGCCTGCAGGTTGCGAAAGACGTCGACGTAGACGACAACCAGTCCGTTGTTCTTCTCCGGGAAGACGCGGTTGGCCCGGGTGATGGTCTGCATCAGGGTGTGGTTTCGCAGTGGCTTGTCGAGATACACGGTCGAGAGTGATGGAACGTCGAAGCCCGTCGTCCACATCGAACACACGAAGGCGAGGCGAAAGGGATCCGAGGCGTTCTTGAACTTGTCCTCGAGATTTTCCTCGACCATTCGCCGGCGGTGCGCCACGATGTCCAGGCCACGATCGGCCATCTCCGCGATCTCGTTCTGCGACTGCGAGATGACGACGGCCATGTCCGTCTCGCGCATGAAGGCGATCTCGCGCTCCACGAGGTCCACCTGCTCGTCGGTGAGGCCTCCTCCGTGGAGGGACTCTTCGTTCCTTTGGAGTCGCTCTCGCCAGAACCGTTGGACCTTGTCGAACGTGCGCACCGTGGTGACCTTGTCGATAGAAACAACCATGGCCTTGCCGGGAAAGCCACGGCCCAAGAAGTGCTCCACGATGTCTCGGGCCACGGCCTCGAGCCGGTCGTCCCGGGTGATGAGCTCGTACTGATGGCCGAGCGCCCGACCGAGCTGACGCTGCTGGTCTTCGTCGAGGTCCGCCTCTTCAACAATGGCCATCAGGTCGTCGCCGAAGGTCGGGTTCTCGATTTCGAGTTGCGGGATCCGGTTCTCGTAGTAGAGCGGGACCGTCGCGTGGTCGGCGGCCGAGGCGGCGAAGTTGTAGACCGAGACATAGTCGCCGAAGACCTCACGGGTACGTTCCTCACCAGCGATGAGCGGTGTCCCGGTGAACCCCAGGAAGCCGGCGTTCGGGAGAGCATTGCGCATGTTGAGCGCCAGCGTGTCGTACTGGGTGCGGTGGGCCTCGTCGGTGATAACGATGACGTCGTCGCGCTCCGAGATGACCGGGTGCACCTCGCCCTTCTCGGTGCGAAACTTCTGGATCAGGGTGAAGACGTAGCGGTGATCCTCGGCGAGGAGTTGACGTAAATGTATTGAGTCGCTCGCTCGCATGTGCTTTTCGGTGATGACCCCGGCGTAGGTGAACTCTTTGTAGGCCTGTTCGTCAAGGGCGTCACGGTCGGTGACGATGACGAAGGACCAATTCCCGGGCTTCTTGCGCAGTACCTTCTGAGAGAAGAAGAGCATCGATATCGTCTTGCCCGAACCCTGAGTGTGCCAGAAGACGCCGAGCTTGCCGCGCTCTTCCGGCGGCGCCTGGTGCAACTCATCCAGACGGGCCAGCGCGCTGTTGACGCCCAGGTACTGGTGGTTGCGGGCCAGCAACTTGATGAACCTGCTGGGGAGATCCTGGAACGCCACGAAGTTCTCGAGGATGTCGAGCAGGCGTTCCTTCGTGCACATTCCCCGGATGACCGTTTCCAGCGAGACGACGCCCTGTTCGCCTTCGGAGTTGATCTTCTTCCATTCTGAGAAGAACTCCCAGTCCGAAGTGATGGTCCCGACCTTGCTCTCGGCGCCGTTCGACAGGAGGATAAACCCGTTGGCGTCAAACAGGTGCGGGATGGTGTCACGGTAGTCGCTGAGGTTTTCGTCATAGGCATTCTTCAAGTTTTTGTGCGACGCCTTGAGTTCGATGAACACGAGTGG
>Ga0307373_10011368_pt1 | contig 12914 bp, 11 predicted proteins | sample OX2MG_FD_202534 | JGI IMG/M metagenome (GOLD analysis project Ga0307373, IMG submission 202534) | Soil microbial communities from Risofladan, Vaasa, Finland - OX-2 | ecosystem: Environmental > Terrestrial > Soil > Coastal area > Acid sulfate soil | place: Finland: Risofladan, Vaasa | collected... | reverse complement strand
GCTGCCCGATCAGTGGAAGATCAATCACGCCGCTCGCAGCAACGGCCTGCAGAGCCAAGTCATGCAAACCACGTAGGGCATGGGTTTCGCGTAGCGCTCACGCTCATTCTGCCAGAAATTCTTCAAGTATCTTTGAATGGCGTGAAGCCAAATTGACTCTGGTGAACCGCCGCGGGAATCTCAGCACAGAAGAAATCACCATGATCGTGCCGTAGCGATAAATGCTTCACGCTCAAGACGATCGCGCAGATTGTAAGGAAAGAGCGGAACCGATGCCTCCACATAAGACGTGTGATTTGGCCCGCAGCCTCGTTGCTCGCGAGGCCGATGCAAGCGCGACCTCACTGCATACCGAATCTGCAACTGTGCGCGTGTATGAGAGGCTGCGCCGGCAACTCGGCGCACCCGTGGGAGTCGACGGTTTTCAGGTGCTCGCTTCCCGTGCCTTGGCTATGGCCAAGTCGGAATCTCCCCGGCTCAGCGGCGTGCAGATAACGGCGAATGGAGGCTTGTGCGGTCTCGGCGAGATTGAATCCCACACGGAAGCGGATGAGGACGGCGAGGCCGGGATCATTCTGATTGCGCAGTTGCTCGGGCTGTTTCTTACTTTCCTTGGCGAGGCAACAACGCTGCGTTTGATAGAAGACTTACGCCTTCAGGTTGACGACAGGACTGAGCTGGCCGTGACCGCAGCGAACGAGACAGACTCAGAGACCGATCGGCTGGTCATGGCCGCGGTTTTCGGAGATCTTCTGCTGGAAATTGATCGATTGAGGAGCGTGAGCGAACAGATTGAAATTCTGGCGGACAAACATCCCGGCATGAAAGATGGGCTCGTGAGTGTTGCGGGAAACATTCGCAGTATTGCGACGGTTTTGGACGTTTTCACACTGATCCGAAGCAAGGCTGGCGGTCCGCAAGACGAGGAACCTAACCCAGAAACGAATCGCTACATGAATTGAGTTCTGTCGGCGCGGGATCCAGCGCGGCTCTGGATATCGAAACATCCTACCGCGGAGGTACTTCAAGAGGAGACGGAGTCGTCGCACTGGCTCCAACGAAGCGTGCAACGGATATCGAAATCTGCTGCATGGAACAATGCGCGGTTGAACATGACGACTCACCCGAAAACGCGCGATTTGGCCCACCGCCTTCTTGCTTACGAAGCCGTTGTGGGCAAGACTTCTGAGCCTTCGGAGTCCGCGACCTTTCGCGTCTATGAGAAGCTGCGCCAGGGTCTTGGTGAGTTTGCAGGAGTTGCCGGTTTTCAGTCGCTCGCTTCTCGCGCCCTGGTGTTGGCCAAAACAGAAGCTCCCAGCCTTAGCGCGGTGCGGGTTGCCGCGGACGGATCGTTACACGGCCTGGGCGAGTTTGAACATCAAATGGACATTGACAGGGATCGGGCTGGCGAGTCCCCGGCTGGCCAAGGGGGAGTCATCCTCATCGCCCGCTTACTCGGCCTGCTCCTTATCTTCCTTGGCGAGAGTTTGACGTTAAGCCTGCTGCGGATTAAATGGCCAGAGGCGGCCCTCAACGATTGCAACTCAGAGAACGGGAGAAGCGCATGAGCACTCAAGAGAAAGTGAAGATCAACAAACTGCCCACTGGAGTTCCGGGCCTTGACGAAATTGTGGGCGGTGGTCTCCCGGAGTTCTCATTCAACATCATCGCGGGCGCCCCCGGAAGCGGCAAGACGACTCTGGCTCATCAGTTCGTGTTTGCCAATGCGAGCGCTGAACGTCCTGCACTCTACTTCACCGTTCTCGGCGAATCGGCTATAAAGATGTTGCGCTACCAGCAGCAGTACACATTCTTCGACCCCGCCAAGTTGCCCGACTCCATCCGCTTTATCAACCTGAGCCAGGTCGTTCTGGAGAAGGACTTGGGCGCAGTCCTGGAGGAAATCACCAGGGAAGTCGAAAAAGCCAACCCCGCCGTCGTGGTTGTGGACTCCTTCCGCACCTTGGTGCGCAAGCCCCAAAGTGATATGGACCTGCAATCGTTCATTCAGCGGTTGGCGTTGTTTCTGGCCAGCTGGCAGGCGACAACTTTCCTGATCGGTGAGTATGCGGAGGAAGAGTTACGCGATAATCCAATATTTACCGTCGCCGATGGCCTGTTCTGGTTGCGCCAGACGGCGGAGCGGAATTCCATTGTGCGGAAGTTGCAGATTATAAAACTGCGCGGTCAGGATTCCGTACCGGGGTTGCACACCTTTCGCATTACCGACGCCGGCGTGCAGGCCTTCTCGCGAACGTTTGGGTTGACCGCGCGCAAGAGGAACCCGCCCGGCGATCGGCGCCTTTCCTTCGGCGTTCCAGAGTTGGATGAGATGCTGGATGGTGGCGTGCGCGAAGGCGATAGCGTGCTCGTGGCAGGGTCTTCGGGAACCGGGAAATCCGTCCTCGCAACCCAATTCATTGCGGAAGGCATAAACCAGGGTGAGCCGGGAATTGTGGCGGTTTTTGAAGAACGCCCGGAAGCGTATGCGGAGCGGGCCACCAGTTTAGGTTTGGATCTGGAAACGCCGCAGAAGGACGGGAAACTCACCATCCTCTATCTCCGCCCCCTCGACCTGTCGGTCGATGAAACCATGCAGTCGATTCTCGACGCGGTGGAGAAGATCGGCGCCAAGCGGCTCGTGATCGACTCACTTGCCGGCTTTGAGATGGCACTCTCGCCCGGCTTCCGCGCCGACTTCCGCGAATCGCTCTACCGGATGATCTTCGCTTTGACAGGAATCGGCGTGACGATTCTCAGCACGGTTGAGGTCGATGAGTCCTTCACCGAATTTCCGTTCAGTACCTACTCAATTTCTTTCCTCACCGATGACATCATTCGGCTGCGGTACGTATCCATCGATGGCCAGCTTCGCAAGATCATGGTGGTGATCAAGATGCGGGGTGGAAATCACGCCAAGGATATTCGCGAATATGAAATTACTTCCAAGGGAGTGGTGATCCTGGGCAAACGCCTCACAGAATATCAGGGCCTTATCAGCGGAGTCCCGGTGCACTCGGACCGATCCGACTCGAAGGAAGAGCCGTCACAAGGGCCCGGGACCGGGAAAAAACGCTGAGGAAACGCCCCATGCCACTTCGCTCGACTGTGTCTCCGAGAGTGGCCGGGAATGGTGTCCGGTCAGCTCCGGATGACCCGAAATCTCTTCCTCAGAGTGAACACGGCGGCAACCGGTGTAATGAGGAAGTGGGTTTCAGGCTGCATCGTCCGCCCGCATTTTGGTTCGCTCGAAACTTAGAAGCCAGCAAATTGGACTTGATAGTGTCCCACTATGGACAGATATCCGCATCCGTCTTTCTTAAGATTGTTCTTCTGGTGCCTTGTCCGGCAGGTCTGCGAATCCGCCAACTTGCACCTGAACTGAAATCAATGCAAAGGGGACAGCACAATGAAGTCAAGCACAGAGAACCAGGCTGCAGGCAAGATTCACCAAGTGAAGGGCGCGATCAAGGAGAAGGTAGGCCAGGTAACGAACGATCCCAACCTGGAAGGCGAAGGTGCCGGTGAAAAAGTAGCCGGGAAGATTCAGAATGCAGTTGGCCATGTGCAAAAAGTCATAGAAAAACCTTGAGTCCAGTCTCTTGTGGGCAATGAAGCTCAGTGGAGGCAGTCAATCTGAAGAGATCGGTCATCAGAGGATCCATGACTTCGCTGCTTCTGTTCATTATGATGGCTTCATCATGAACAAATGGAAGCGCCTTGAATTGCCAACCGGGCCGAGGGCGGCAACGCGAGTTCTTGCGGCCGATTACAAGTTCAATCGGTACCTAACTCGCCATTGTTCCCGTTCGGGGCTAGCATGTTCCAGGGTGTTCGTTATTTCTAAATCACACCGGCGATGAAGTTGACTTCGGAGCGATGGATCTTTTCCGCCTTTGCGCCGCACTCTGCAAGTAAGACCGGGGACATGGTAAGCACCGGGCAGTGCGCAAATGCCAGCACTTTGTATACGGTGCCGGCGCGGGTGATGGCGGCAAAGTGGGACGCGCCATGAGCTCCCAGTACGATGAGGCTGGCTTGCTGGGCTCTGCCTTGATAAAGCAGTTCCTCTGTCGGATCCCCGAGGGCCACTCTTGTTCGTACGCTGACTTTGTGTTTCAACTTGACTGGAACCAGAGCGGGCAACTCGGCTTCAATTTCGTGGATGGTGCGGTCGCCGAGGATCTCAGTGCGCTCCTGGGGCGGAATGACCTGCTGCAGGATCAGGCTGGCCTTATGCTTGGCGGCGAGTTCCGCGCCAAAGTTTGCCACCACCCTGCTGGCCTCTGGCTCGCTGACGTCACAGAGGATATTACGGGTGACAGGGTTGTGATATGTACCCTCGACCACGTTGGGACCGACAATGCACACAGGGACGGTGGCTGCGCGGAGCACGGCCTCGGTTACTGAGCCTACCAGCAACTTTCCGACCGGGCCTGGAGAATGAGCGCCCATCACAACACGGTCGATCTTCCGCTCGCGCAAGAAAGTGAGGATCTGCTCGGCGGGCAAACCGGGCCGGACCACGATTGTGCAGTGGATGCGAAGATCTCTGGCGCGCTGGGCTAGCGGTTCAAGACGGAGCTTCTCAGCACGGCCAGCGGCATAGTCGTAGCCGCAGAGCGCCGAAGCCTCCGATGCGGCCACATCTGAACCGCCAAATGCATGAAAAATAATAAGGTCCGCCCCAAGCCCAGCGACCTCTGCTAAAGCAAAGGAAAAGGCTTTCTCCTCAGGAGGCAACTCGGAAGCGAAGAGGATGGTGGAGGGTCTGCTCCAACCTGGCTTAAGGGCGGCGGTCATGAAACCACCTCAACTGGAGGCAATCAGACTAACCCGACCTCTTACCGGTTTCTGAGCAATTCTGCACACCTTTTTTGACATCGTGACCGGAAAATGGCTTAGGATGCCACGCCAAAGACAGCTACCGGGCAGCCCGCGATTACATCACCTGAAGCCAGGATTCTTTCCCACTGAGTTCGTCGGGGCCGCAGAAAACGAACTGGTTTGTGGTCAAAGTGCGTGCTTCTCCACCGCCTGATCGCGAAAAACCGGCAACGACTGCTTCGGTGGCGACAGGATTCTTTCTCTGATTCAGATTTACAAAAAGCATACTTCCATCAGAGTGATCGTTCTGCCCCGTGGGCGACACTGGTACTTGTCCCCAAAGATCTTCCTGGGAGGGCCAAATGATCTAGTAGGCAAACAGCCACCGATGAGAGCGCGCTGACTTTGATTCCGACTTCAAAACGTTTAACTGCTCTTTATAAGGATAGGTGATGGGCTTCACTGCTTCTCCTAACCGCGTGTGTCGCCCGATAAACGCAACGATTCCTGGATTTCTTTTAGACCGTGGCTGGCTGAATCCGGGAAGACATCCCTATTTCACATTTGCATCCCGCAGGAGCTTGGCCCGCCGTTCCTCGTACTCCTCGCTTGTGATCTCTCCGGCGGCATATCTCCTTTTCAGGAGTTGCAGGGGCGATTGTATTTCCCGGTAAGTAGTTTGGCGCACAGGCATCATGAACGAAAAGAACAACATCCAAAGGAGGTATCCAGAGAACCCACCAAAACCAATGCATTCCCCACAAATAGCAATACATCGCTTCACTCCCATAACGTGTAGTTGATCGTTTCTGGCCTGACGCCATTGAGTTAGGAAACGCCTTCACCGGACATCGCGAACCAGCTGCTAACACCTCGAATGACGAAATGCCTCCCATCTGACGGACCGGCAACAGGTTCGCAGCAACGCGACACCGAGTGAGAAGAATCTACGACCGGCAACCGTGATTTGGCTGTACAGAATTGAATATGTTTCGCGAGTGGAGTGCGGTGAATTCGAAAACGCATTGGGGCTTTGCGATCCTCCTCTGAAGTCTCCCCTTATCCGCCTGCAGCATCGTCGCCTTGGAAGCAATGAAACAGCTTGGCAGGGACGTACAAGATTGCTCAGCGCCTTCAATGAACCCATGCAAGACTGCAGATGCAACAGGTAGAACGTCTCTTCGAAGATGGTGAACACAATGTCCAAGAACAACTATGACAATGCAGCGGAACTGCATATCCACGCAGCTCACGCCCACACTGCTGCAGCAGCCGCGCACCACCGTGGCGATCACGAAGCCGCGGAAGAGCTGAGCTCAAGGGCTCAGGACTACTCGATGGCGGCTTCTGAGAAAACACTTGAGCTCGCGAAGCAAATTCACGTTCCTATGAGGGCTTAAATCGTATTCACTCACAACCTTACGATAGCTGGAGACTCGTTGAATGGCCGCTCCGAATACCGCTGTGAATTCGCAATCATACCGTCTCACCTGCTCCGAAGCGCGGCGCCCGGCGTTCGGACCCGATTCAACATCCTGCCTTCAACTGGCGCCTCGCCCGCTACGCCCAGCCAGGATTGCGGTGATTGGGAATCACCTTCCGAGGCGGTGTGGCATTGCAACCTTCACTACAGATCTGTGCGACGCGATTGCTGCCGAATACGGAACCGCCCAACTATCGGTGGTCGCAGTCAACGACGGGCATTCAACCTACTTGTACCCGGAGAGGGTACGTTTCGAGATCAGCGAAGGTGACATTGCGTCCTACAAAGCAGCCGCCATTTATTTGAATGCGAGCAATGTCGATCTGGTGTGCTTACAGCATGAATACGGAATCTTCGGAGGCAAATCCGGGAACCACATCATGGAGTTGCTGAAGCACCTTAGGATGCCCGTAATCACAACTCTGCATACGGTGCTCCGCGAACCGAATCTGGACCAACGGGTTGTAATGCACAAGATTGCCGCACGCTCCGAGCGTCTTATCGTCATGAGCCAATACTCCTCGCGTGTCTTGCAGGAGGTCTTCAAGGTTCCGGCCGCAAAGATCAACCTAATTCCTCATGGCATCCCCGATCTGCCTTTTGAGCGACCGGATGTTTACAAGGAACGTCTCTCTTGTCAGGGCAAGAGTGTACTTCTCACATTTGGGCTGCTGTCTCCGAACAAAGGGTTTGAAAGCGTAATTCAAGCCATGCCGAGCATCCTCACCAGTCACAGCAACGCTGTCTACATGATTGCGGGCGCCACTCACCCGCACGTCCGAGCTCTGGAAGGAGATCGCTACCGGCTCGAGTTACAGGCTCTGGCGAAGGAACTTGGAGTGGAGCGGCAGGTCCTGTTCATCAACCGGTTTGTCAGTCCTCACGAGATGGCTTCGCTGGTCGGCTCGGCCGACATTTACATCACGCCCTACTGTCACGAAGCGCAAGCTGTATCGGGAACCCTGGCATATGCCATGGGCGCTGGGAAGGCCATCATCTCCACTCCATATTGGTTCGCCGCGGAGATGCTGGACCATGGACGCGGAATGCTGGTGCCGTTTGAGAACCCAGCCGCCATCGCAACCGCGACAATCGCACTCCTGGCCAACGATGAGGCACGCGAGGCGATGCGCGAACGTGCCTACCTGTATGCTCGGCCGATGGTCTGGAAGCGGGTGGCTCAATCCTATATGACCGCTTTCCTGCGGGCTCGCGCCAATTGCGCGGAACCGATTCACGCGAGGTTTGTGGTCCAGGCTCACACTAGAGACACCGAACAGCGCGTCGCGAATGCGTAAACGAATGCAAAACGCAAATTCTTGCGCAATCCACAAGTTGTGAGCAATTCGGAACACACAAGTACCTGCAAGTTCAGCATTCTTGCAGCACAAGCACTGCGGGATGCTCAGGCAAAATGCATTCGAATCGCTGGAGACCTTACATGCATGTGCTGTAGCCCTCAGCGAAAGACTCGCTTTCGCCCTCCCAGATTTGGGTGGATCGTGGTGCGACTCGGAGAAATTTAAGGAAGTTCTCCGTCCGTGATCAAGACGGCAAGAACCACTCAAGATAAAAGCAAGAGCGGCCAATCACGCCTGCGAGTGACGTCTCCACCTGAGTCAGATTCGGAGTTAGTTATGCAAGTTGTCGTCGCCCTCGCAGTCGGCCTAGATTCATGGCGACTGACCTCGCAAGACTCGGATTTGATATCCGCGGGATATGTCGTTATATCGGCAAACTCGACCCAAGACGCGATTGAGCAATTCAAAATCGGCGATTTCGATCTGGTGCTGTTGGACAGTTCCATTTCTGCCGAGAATAGAGAGAGGCTCACCAGCCTCATTCGAGCTTCCGGTTCACTCACGCCGGTGGTTTGCATGCCGAACTTCTCCGGTGACTGCAATTCGTTCGTGGATGGAAGCCTCTCGGGCAACGAAAGCGCACTCCTGACGATCATGGAATGGGCTTTGGCTAAACCTCCAAGGTTGCAGGAAACGCCGGCATTCCTGTAAAGCGATGCGGCAGATGGGGAACCGAACAAAGACAAGATACGTACTCGATTCATTTTTCTCGGTGGTCTTCGGAGTCACCCAAGAATTCACCCAAGATTCAGACGGCTTACACGTAAATACAGGTGCTTAGGCGGTATTCCGTGTGCGGTTAAGTTGTTGAAAGTAAAGGTTAGATGCAGATTGACACGGAAGAGGTCTACGGCGACAAGCGGTCTGAATCTCACCGGCCACTACTCTCTTTGGAACCTACCGAAGTCCGCTCCGCGGAGTGGGCCACCGACGTGGTGACTTGGGCTCAGGGTAGAATCAAAGTCGTCGACAGGGCAGTGGGAGCCTCTGCCTCAGATGTCTTTTCCGTTCAACTTCATGGTTAGCACGCTAGAATTGATCAGCGGTCCGGAGGTCGTTGGTTGATCTGCGGGCAATAGCGGGCAATGGTCGCCTGCAACCATGGTATTTCCTGCGTTCATGGCATCTTTGTTTCTGTACCTTAAAGAAAACAAAGATACTTAAAACGTTCGATCCCCACTAGCCGCCCCAATTCGCACTGGCTGCACCCGGTCAGCTCCCCGATCGACCGAATCTCCATGCCCCCCAAAACTCAGGAGAATTCCGAGCTTGATGTAAGCATTACCGGATCGCCGGCATGGCTTACCCCGTTTGAGCCGCACCGCGGCCTGACCAATGGTCATCTGCAAACGATCGTGGGTAATTTCCTGCCTCGCCCGGCATTTCAGCCTCCGGCCGTGGTGGAGACCGTCGAGGTGGATCCGGCGGATGGAAGCTGCATCCTCTGCTATTGCCATTGGCAGGCGGCGCCGGACCGGAGCCGCCGGCTCACGCTGGTGATCGTTCATGGCCTCGAAGGCTCCTCGGACTCCCGCTACATTCAGGGCGTTACCGCGCGTGCCTGGAGTGCCGGCATGAACGTAGTCCGCATGAACATGCGCAACTGCGGCGGCACCGATGCGCTCACGCCCACCCTCTATCACTCCGGCCTCTCGGGCGATGTGGGGGCGGTGGTGCTCCACTTCGCCGGCCGCTTCAATCTGGAGCGCGTGGCGCTGGTGGGGTACTCGATGGGCGGAAACCTGGTGCTGAAACTTGCCGGAGAGTGGGGTCGCAGGGCGCCTCTCGCAGCCGTCGCCACGGTTTGTCCTGCCATTGATCTGGCCGCCGGCGCCAATGCCCTTCACGAGCCGGCCAACCGCCTCTATGAATGGCGTTTTCTACGCGGCTTGGTGCGGCGTTTTCGCCGTAAGGCGGCACTGTTTCCTTCTCGCTATCAGGCGTGGGGTATTGGCCCAATCCGCTCCATCCGCGAATTTGACAACAAGATCGTGGCCCGCTATTGCGGCTTCCGTGACGCCGACGACTACTATCATCGCGCCGCCAGCGCTCGTGTGATCGACCGCATCGCGGTTCCCACGCTGATTCTCTGCGCACAGGATGATCCGTTCATCCGCCTCTTGCCGGAAACCCGTTCTAAACTCCTCGCCAATCCTCATATCGCCTTTGTGGAAACGCGCCACGGAGGCCACTGCGCCTACCTCTCCCGCGATCCCGGCGACGACATTCATTGGGCGGAGGCAACGGTCATCCGGTACATGCAAGCTGTCTCAGAGGATAGGCTTCAGCCTTTGCCGCCCCTGTAGAATGCGTTTCAAAGCTACAATGGAAGAGCAGGGGCGAGTAGCTCAACTGGATAGAGCACCGGCCTTCTAAGCCGGGGGTTGTGGGTTCGATTCCCGCCTCGCCTACCACTTTAAAGAATCAGGCACTTACGCGAACTGCCTCGATACGGGAATAGTACAAGCCGGGGGTTAATCGCGCAAGCCATTTTCACCTGCTACACGGCTACACGTGCTACACGGTTTTCACCTTTCCGCCCCGTACTCTTGTTTTTGTTTTGATGAGTAAGAAGCCTTAAGGTAAAACCCGTGTAGCCGTGTAGCACGCTATGCCGCTGAGACAGTCACGCCTTCCGAGCGGGTTAGCGCATCCACCAGTAGCCGGACGCCTGTGAACACGCGGACATTCTTGCCTTCAAGCCTACGGACTGCGTACCGCTTACCAAACCGCTTACGCAATTCGCCCATGAGTTGCCGCGCATCCGTGTCCAAGCCTTCACGCTGTGCCCACAGTAGTGCCGCCGTGCTCACATCAGCAACAGCCACGGCCTCATCTGGTGCGGGCATAAGGCAGTCAGCTTGAAACCGCGCTGCCACGTCCAGCTCAGCAAACAACTCCGCTGTTGAATCCTTCACCGATGCGGGTTTCCCAAGCCCGTCCTGAATGACAGACGGACACAATGCAATCAGCTCAGCGAGAATCCCCGGCAACTCAGTGCGCAGCGTCGCGTCAATGGTTGTCTCCGGTGCGTCACTGAAGTCAGCACGGAATGGCACCAGTTTCACACGCGCACGGAATGCAGCATCAGCCGGAAAAACGGGCTGCTCATTGGTGGTGAGAAACAGCTTCCACGTTGGCTTAATCTGCCGTGCATCCATACGCATGGCCGCCGCGCTCACGGTGTCGCCACCAGATAAGACTTTCAGCAGTGGGAAGTCCAGGTTGTCTGTTTTGGCTTCTTGGACGCACACCAGCCGCGCACCTTCCAGCGTTGAAAGAGTCCGCTTGTTCGCGTCATCAGCAAACTTGCTCTCTGCCAGCTCACGCGGGCGCAACAGCACGGCCATGCTGCCAAGGATGCCTTCTAGGACGCGGATGAAACTACCTTTGCCATTCCTGCCCGCGCCATAGAGAGCAAAGATGGATTGCTCAGGATAGGCCGTGAGACACAGCGCACACATCCGCCGTAGATACTCAGCAAGGTTGGCATCCCCGCAAGCAATCTCCGAGAGAAACCGTGTCCAACGTGGTGTCGGGTGGTTTGCATCTGGTGCCACGGTCAAACACCGTGAGACGTAATCCTCCCTCCGCGCTGGACGCGCTCCCCCGGTACGTAGGTCAGCCACCATGCCCTCCGGCAAGCCTAAGACGTACTCATCAGTGTCAAACCGCTCCCGGCGCGTCTCTGGCAAATGCAAGCCCACGTAATGCACCACTCCCGAGAGTGTGTTGTAAGCCTTGAGCGTTCCGCGTCTGTCCCGGCCTTCCACTGGAGGCGGATACAGTGCATACAGCCTACTCAAGTGGTCAGCCACGGCCTTGCTCAGCAGCCGCCTATCTGTGCGCAACTCCCACGCCTGCCCCGTCCATGCCGCAAGCAGCGGCGGGTTGACATCGGTGATGAGTGCAAAGTCTTGGTTGTCCTTCAAAAAATCAACAGCCAAGTCCGCTTGCAAAAGTGGTGGCAATGGCCTTGTGCGCCGTGCTGCTCCCAACTCAACCTCCGCGTCCTGTCCAGGTTCGGGCAAATACGGGATGGGGTTGCGCCGTGACATTTCCTGCTTGAACACAGCCGTGTTCCTCCCTTGCTTTTCGCAAGTGTCGTGTGGGCACTTGAAAGATAGGCGGCCATTGATGATTCGGAGCACGGTGCTTGTTTCCCCGCCTTCATCATGTGGCTGTGCGTCCATCTCTGTCAGTGGGCAATAGATGCCGAGTTTCCAGCCGCCCGTGATGCGCCTTGCTTCTGTCCTTGGCACCAGCTCATAATGCTCCACGTAGCCAAGCAGCCATTCCCGCGCGGCCTTGGCTTCATCGCTGGTGACCTCTTGGGGCGCGGCATACTCAACAGTAGTCACATCCCCCGCAACAGCCCGTAGCTGTGCCTCTGTGAGCGTTCCTTCGCCTTCTGAGAGCAACGTGCTGACGCGGTGCGGCCTCTCTGCCGTGTGTTCACCTTTCCTTGCCGCCGTGCACGGCAGCTTGGCAACCCGCGCCGCGTTGTGGTTGGATACGTCCAGCATTCCGTACCGTGCCGCTAGTGAGTGAAGCACTCCCCGCACCAGCCCGTGCGCCGCTGTGTCGTTCGGCAGGCTGATGCGATAACGCAAGTGGTAGCCATTGCCGCTGTCAATCACCATGGGCGCGGGCCAACCCAACACGGTTAGTTCCGCGCGGCATTGTTCCGCTTGCTGCCAAGCCGCTGCTTTCTCCGCGTCTGTGCTGTTTGTTCCCGTTGGGCGCGGAGGATCAAAGTCCAGGAGCAGCCATTCACGGCGGGCAATGTGTGCGTCCGCCGCTGTGTTGTATGACCGCACCAGCTCAGCAGGATTTATCACCGTGTCTGGTGTCAGCGCATCAGGGCGCAGCGGGTTTAATGTGGCCCATGCCGCTTTGTAATTGCCCAACTGTTCCACTGCGGAGACTGCGGATACCTCATTGTCAAAGTAACCCGCGTATGTCTCTTTCGCCCGCAGCAACACGCGCACCTCATGCGTTCCTGTGAATAGATTCATTAGGCCACCTCGAAGAGTTCGGCCTGTGCGGGGCGAATTGATTGCACGCATTTCTTCAGCGGTGCGGGCGCTTCCGTGAGTGGCCGCCCGTCAATCCAGGTCAGCCGCCGCGCGTAGTCGTTGGGCAGTTTCTTTGCAGCAGCCATACCAAATACGCTGTCTGGTGCGGCAGTGCGAACCTCAAGGCAGCCATGCAAATCAGGATGGCAATAGAGGATGCCACGG
>Ga0307373_10011367_pt1 | contig 12914 bp, 8 predicted proteins | sample OX2MG_FD_202534 | JGI IMG/M metagenome (GOLD analysis project Ga0307373, IMG submission 202534) | Soil microbial communities from Risofladan, Vaasa, Finland - OX-2 | ecosystem: Environmental > Terrestrial > Soil > Coastal area > Acid sulfate soil | place: Finland: Risofladan, Vaasa | collected... | reverse complement strand
GGGGGGCGATGGCTGCTCTGTGGCAGGACGTGCGCTATGCGGCTCGCATGTTGCGGCGGCAGCCAGGCTTTGCGGCCGTGGCCGTGCTGTCGCTGGCACTCGGCATCGGCGCGAACACCACGATCTTCAGCCTCCTGAACTCGATCTTCTTCCACCCGCTGCCGGTGGCCGAACCGTCGCGGCTGGTCGACGTCTTCACCACCGACGCGCGTAACCCCGGCTTCCTGCCGGTCTCCTTCGACAACTTCAAGGACTACCGAGACCAGACGGAGGCGTTCTCCGGTGCGCTGGCCTACCAGTTCGTGCCGATCAGCCTGGGCGCGGAGCGGGGGGAGCAGCCGCAGGTCGTGGCCGGCCAGATCGTCACCGGCAATTACTTCTCGCTGCTCGGCGTGACGCCGGCGCTCGGGCGGTTCTTCCTGCCCGAGGAGGATCAGGTGCCGGACCGCAATCCGGTGGTGGTCCTCGGGAATGCGCTGTGGCGGACGCGGTACGGCGCGGACCGCGGGATCGTCGGCCGGACGATCCAGGTGAACGGCATGGCGTTCACGGTGATCGGCGTGGCGCCGCGGGCGTTCATCGGGACGGACACCGGCGTGCGGGTGGCGCTGTGGGTCCCGATGATGATGCATCACCGGGTGCTGCCGCTCGATGCCGAGACGTTCGATTCGCGGCGGGCGCTGATGTTCAGCGTCATCGCGCGGCTCAAGCCGGGCGTGAGCACGGCCCAGGCCGCGAGCCAGGTGCAGGCGGTCGGCGAGCGTCTGGCGCAGGCCTATCCGACCGACAACAAGGGGCGGGGCGGGCGGATCGTGCCGCTGGCCGAGGCGGCGGTCAATCCGAACATCCGCGGCGTATTCAAGCTGGCGGGCCTCATCCTCATGACGGTCGTCGGCCTGGTGCTGCTCATCGCGTGCGCGAACGTGGCGAGCCTGCTGCTGGCCCGGGCGACCGCGCGGCGCCGCGAGATCGCCGTGCGCGTGTCGCTCGGGGCGAGCCGGTGGCGGCTGGCCCGGCAGCTGGTCACGGAGAGCCTCCTGCTCTCGCTCGCCGCCGGCGGGCTCGGGCTCGTGCTCGGCGTCTGGGCGCGCGATCTGCTGCTGGGGCTGGCGCCGGCGCCCAACGGGCCGTTCGTCATCGACCTGGGGGGCGGCTTCGACCTCCGCGTCCTGGGCTTCACGCTCGCGGTGGCGGTCGTGACCGGCGTGCTGTTCGGGCTGGCCCCGGCGATCCAGGCGACGCGGCCGGACCTGGTGGTCGATCTGAAGGAGCGCTCGAGCCAGGTGAGCGACATGCGGAGCCACTTCAGCCTGCGGAAGATCCTGGTCGTGGCGCAGGTCGCGCTGTCGTTCGTCGCCCTGGTCGGCTCCGGCCTGTTCCTGCGCAGCCTCCACAACGCGCAGCAGATCAATCCCGGCTTCCGCACCGGCCACCTCGCCCTCGTGACGTTCAACGTCCAGGCGCAGGGGTACAGCCAGCCGCGCGGCGAGGCGTTCTACCGCCAGGTGCTCGATCGGGTCCAGGGGCTGCCGGGGGTGCGCCGCGCCAGCCTGTCGACGATGCTGCCGCTGTCGGGCGGCGGATTCATGCGGAGCGTGTTCATCGAAGGGCAGGCGGCCCCGCCGGGCGGCAACGGCGTCCTCGTGCTCACCAACACGGTCACCCCGGGCTACTTCGAGACGATGGGGATCCGGCTCAGGACCGGGCGGATGTTCGCCTCGACCGACATCGCCGGCGGCCCCCGGGTCGCGATCATCAACGAGACGATGGCGAAGAAGTTCTGGCCGGCCGGCGACGCGGTCGGCCACCGGTTCCGCTTCTTCGGGCAGGACGACCCGCTGCAGATCGTCGGGGTGGTGGCCGACAGCAAGTTCGGCACGCTCGGCGAACAGCCGCAGTCGTGCGCGTACACGCCGATGGCGCAGGCCTACGCCGGCCAGGTGTCGCTCGAAGCCTGGACGACGGGCGACCCGGCGGCCGCGCTCGGGACGATCCGGTCCGCCGTGCAGGGCCTGGATCCGAACCTGCCGCTGACGGGCGTCACCACGATGAATCAGGTGCTCGACCAGTCGCTCGTCGCGGCGCGGCTGGGCGCGATCACGCTCGGCGCCTTCGGTCTGCTCGCCCTGGTGCTGGCGGCGATCGGGCTCTACGGCGTGATGGCCTATCTGGTGACGCAGCGGACGCAGGAGATCGGCGTGCGGATGGCGCTCGGTGCCCGCGCGGCCGACGTGCGGTGGCTGGTCGTCCGGCAGGGGATGGTGCTCGCGCTCGCCGGCATCGGCGTCGGGGCGGGCGCCGGCCTCCTGCTGGCGCGCGCCGCGTCGGGCCTGCTCTACAACGTCAGCGCGATCGACGCGCCGACGTTCGTCGTCATCCCGCTGCTGCTGGGCACGGTCGCGCTGCTGGCCACGATCCTGCCGGCCCGCCGGGCGACCCGGATCGATCCGATGCTCGCGCTCCGCTGCGAATGACGCCGCTGGGGGCCGTCCGGCCCCTGCGCCGACCGCACGAAACGCCGCCCGATTCACATCCCGCCCTGTCGGCTGCGGCCGGTCATGGATGAGGTGGCCGCGCGCTTCCCGGAAAAATTTCAGAGACGCCCGGCCGGCGCCAGCGAACCGGTGTCTATGGATGTAGCCGGCCGGTTGGCGTCCACGCTCGCACGGTCAGACAGGGGGCGACATGACGGCGCTGTGGCGGGACCTGCGTTACGCGGCGCGCATGCTGTGGCGACAGCCCGGCTTCACCGCCGTCGCGGTGCTGTCGCTGGCGCTCGGCATCGGGGCCAACACCGCGATCTTCAGCATCATCGATTCCCTCTTCTTCCAGACCGTTCCGGTGCGGCAGCCGTCGCGGCTGGTCGAGCTGTTCACCACCGACCGGCACAACCCGGGTCTCCTCGGAATCTCGCGTCTGAACGCCATCGACTACGGCAGGCAGGTGCCGGCCCTCTCCGGCGTGGCGCACGACACGTTCGTGCCGATCACGCTGGGATCCAGCGGGCGCGAACAGCCGGAGATCGTGACCGGCCAGATGGTGTCCACCAACTACTTCAGTCTGCTCGGCCTGAAGCCGGCGCTCGGCCGGTTCTTTCTGCCGGAAGAGAACCAGGTGCCCGACCGCGATCCGGTGGCGGTCCTCGGCGACGCGATCTGGCGCACGCGCTTCGGCGCCGACCCCCGGATCCTCGGGCGATCGATCCGGATGGACGGCACGCCGTTCACGGTCGTCGGGGTAATGCCGCGCGCGTTCACGGGGCTCATCACCGGCGTCCGCATCGACGTGTGGGTGCCGACGATGATGCACCACCTGGTGATGCCGCTCGACACCCTCGTGTTCGACCACCGGCGGGCGCTCATGTTCAGCGCGTTCGGACGGCTCGCGCCGGGCGCGACCATCGCGCAGGCGCAGGTGCAGGCGAATGCCGTCGCCCGCCGGCTGCAGCAGGCCTATCCGATGCCGGATGCGGGACGCGGGGTGCGTCTGGTGCCGCTGAACGAGGCGCTGCTGAACCCGAATGCGCGGGCGCTCTTCACGCGGATCGCCGTCGTGCTGATGGCGATCGTCGGCCTGGTGCTGCTCATCGCCTGTGCGAACGTGGCCAACCTGCTGCTGGCGCGCGCGGCGGCGCGGCGCCGCGAGATCGCGGTGCGCGTGTCGCTCGGGGCCGGGCGCCGGCGGCTCGGCCGGCAGCTGATGACCGAAAGCGTACTGCTCGCGCTGCTCGGCGGCGCCCTGGGGCTGCTGGTCGGCGTCTGGGTGCGCGATCTCATCTGGGCGCTGCGCCCGCCGGGCCCGTTCGCCATGCAGCTCGGCCCGGCCGTGGACGGGCGGGTGCTGGCGTTCACGTTCGGCGTCGCGATTGTCACCGGCCTGCTCTTCGGGCTCGCGCCGGCCATTCAGGGGACGCGCCCCGACCTGGTGGCCGATCTGAAGGACCGGTCGAGTCAGGTGAGCGATATCTCCGGACGGCTCAGCCTGCGGAAGACACTGGTCGTGCTGCAGGTGGCGCTGTCGTTCGCCGCGCTGATCGGCGCCGGCCTCTTCGTGCGCAGCCTGCAGAACGCCGAGCGGATCGCCCCGGGATTCCGCACACACGATGTCGCCGTCCTGAACTTCAACCTGCAGGCGGCCGGATACCGCGACGCGCGCGGGCGCGCGTTCGACCGGCAGGTCCTCGATCGGGTCGCCGGGCTGCCGGGCGTCCGGCGGGCCAGCCTCTCGACGGTCCTGCCGATGGCCGGCGGTGGGCTCGGACGGACGATCATCCTCGAAGGACGGGCGGCGCCGCCCGGCGGGAGCGGCCTCGTCGTGCTGACCAGCTCGGTCACGCCCGGCTACTTCGACGTCATGCGGATCGCCCTCCGCCGCGGCCGCCTCTTCGCGCCGATCGATGTCGCCGGCGCGCCGGGGGTCGCGATCGTCAACGAGGCGATGGTGAGGCGGTTCTTTCCGGCGGGCAACGCGGTCGGGCAGCGCTTCCGGTTCTACGGACAGGATGCGCCGCTCGAAATCGTCGGCATCGTCGCCGACAACGAGTTCGGCTCGGTCGGTGAACCGCCGAGGCCCTGTGTCTACGTCCCGCTGGACCAGGGCGACATGGGGCAGGTGTGGCTCGAGGTCTGGACGTCCGGGCACACCCAGGCGGCGCTCGGCACCGTGCGCAGCGTCGTCCAGGGGCTGGACCGCGACCTGCCGCTGACCGGCCTCTCGACGATGGGGCAGCAGGTCCGGTCGGCGTTGTGGGGCCCGCGGATGGGCGCCGCTCTGCTCGGCGCGTTCGGTCTGCTGGCGCTCGTGCTGGCGGCGATCGGGCTCTACGGCGTGATGGCGTACCTGGTCACGCAGCGGACGCCGGAGATCGGGGTGCGGATGGCGCTCGGCGCGACGGCGCGCGACGTGCGCCGGCTCATCGTCCGGCAGGGGATGGCACTGGCGCTGGCCGGCATCGTCGTCGGGCTGCTGGCCGGGTTGGCGCTCGCGCGGGTCGAGTCCCGGCTCTTGTACGGCGTCGGCACCGTGGACGTGCCGACCTACCTCGTCGTGCCGGTCGTGCTGGCGGGCGTGGCGCTCCTGGCGACCCTCCTGCCGGCCCGCCGGGCGACCCGCATCGACCCCCTGGCGGCACTCCGGCACGAATGACGAAATCGTGTGCGGCGCGGGCTGTCTCCGTGCACGTTCTGTTTGACACCCGGATCGGCGGTCATTACCATCGGGACATTCCCGATGGCCGTTCCGGTGCCGGTCCGTCGTGTCTCCTCCCCCTTCATCGAGGCGGAGTTCCCGCGGGACGTCGGCCGGAGGCGGTCGCCGGCCGGCCGCCTGCGCGGATCCGCCGGCGCGACGGTCGTGCCCTGTGGTCCGGCTCCCGCGGCCGGCGACACCGCCCGGGGGGCGCGGTCGCGGCGCCTGCGTCCGGGATGCGCGACGGCGCCGCGACGATGAGGCCTGCAATGCGCAAGATCGCGATCGTCAACATGAAGGGCGGCGTGGGCAAGACGACGACGGCCATTCATGTGGCGGCCGGCCTTGCCGGCCGCGGCGGGCGGGTGCTGCTGGTCGACGCCGATCCGCAGGGCAACGTGGGGCACGTCCTGCGCGTGCATCCGGCGCGTACGCTCCGGGACCTGCTGCTGGATGAGGCGCCGGCCGACGCCGTGGTGGTGCGGGAGGTCCGGACGAACCTGGACGTCATCGCGTGCACGCCGGCTGCGTTTTCGCTCGAGGCGCAGCTGGCGGGCGTCGTGCAGCGCGAGACGCTGCTCGCGCGGCGGCTGCGGGCGCTCGACGGCTACGAGGCGGTCGTGATCGACTGCTCGCCAGCCATGAGTCTGATGACCTATAATGCGCTTCTTTACGCCGACGAAGCGGTCGTGCCGATCGGCATGGACTGGCTGGCGATCGTCGGCGCCCGCCAGACGCTCGACGGTGTTCGCGAGATCCGCGAATTGTGGCCCGAGCGTCCGCTGAGCCTGCTGGCGATCCTGCCGACCGCCGTGCACCCCGGCACCAACGCGGCCCGCGCGACGCTGGAGGCCATCGAGCGGGACGAGGAGATGGCGGCGTCGGTGTGGCGGCCCGGCATCCGGCAGTGCATCGACCTGCGGTACGCCGCGGCCGCGCATCAGACGATCTGGGAATACGCGCCGTCCAGCCGGGCGGCGGAAGACTACACGGCGTTCGTCGAGTTCGTGGCGGCGCCGTGCCCGCGCCGGGAGACCTCAGCCGATGGCGAAGTCCAGAACACGCAAGCCGTCCTTTGACGACCCCGCTCCGCCGGACGGTCCGGACGGGCAGACCGGCTGGGTGTATCGGTCGACGCCAGCCGGGCGGACGCGCCAGCCTGCGGGGCGACGGCGGACCGGCGGATCGGACGTGCCGCCCCCGCCGGCCGCGCTGCCGCCGGCCGCGGCCGGACCGGCGCCGGTGCCGGCTCTGGTGCCGGCGGCGCCGGCGCGCGGTCTGCTGGAATCGGGCGTCGATCTGCTGTCGATCCCGTTTGCGTTTGCGCTCGTGCTCGTCCTCGTTCCCCTCACCTGGTTCAAAGGGCACGCGCCCGGCTCTACCCATTGAGCGGATCGGTTCGCCGATGCGGCGGTCGCGCGCGGCCCGGCCTCCGACGGCGTGCCGGTGCCGGCGCAGCGCGCAGGGGCCCGAGGATCCAATCCAGGAGGTGTTGTTCCTTGCAGACCACAAGTTCAAGGATGTTGCGTGGTGCCGCAGTGGCGCTGTGTCTGGCCGGTGTGCTGGCGGGCTGCCGCCGGCAGGTCGTCTGGTCCGGCATCGCCATGGAGCCGGCGACCGGGACGATCAAGCTGGCCGCTCAGGAGCCCAACTGCGGTTGTACGACCATCGCGAATACGAGCGGGCAGACGCTCAGGCTGCGGGCGACCATGCGGGACTCCACGATCGGGTCGACGTCGCTGCAGCCCGGCCAGCGGCTGCGGTTCCGCTTCGACTGGGCGGGCCCCGCGAACGACGACGTGTACGTGCTGCACGGCACGACGGAAAACGGGCAGCCCGTCGATCTGACGAAGGCGATCCGCGTCGAGGAGAATCCCCGGTGGGAGGACTGCAGCTCGGCCAGCTGCACGTACGGCGCGCTGATGATGAATCTGGGAGAGACGGGGCGGTGAAGGCGTCCGGCGGTCTTCGCGGGCGTCAGGAGCGTGTCGCGCCCTGCCGGCCGGAGGCTTCGCGGCGATGCTGATCGGCGCGGACGGCGTGCCCCTGCTCAGCCTGTTGCGGCGGGGCTCGGCGAAGTTCACGGTCGAGCTCATGGCGATCGTGGCGGTGTCCGGGCTCGCGAACGCGCTGCTGCTCGTTCTCATCAATGCGGCAGCCGGCAACGCCTCCAATGCGATCGCGAACACGCAGCTGTTCTGGCTGTTCATCGTCGTGATCGTCCTGTTCGTCGTCGCCGAGCGGTACATTCTCTCGACGTCGATCGTGGAGGTCGAGCGGCTGCTGCACGGGATCCGGGTGCGGCTGTCGGCGCGCATCCGGGAGGCGGATCTGCTGGGGCTCGAGGGCCTCGGGCGGTCGGAGATCTACGCCAGCGTCAACCGCGAGACGCAGACGATCTCGCAGGCGGCGACGACGCTCGTCATCGCGCTCCAGTCGACGCTGATGGTGTTCTTCAGCGTCATCTACCTCGCGTGGCTGTCGTGGACGGCGTTCGCCCTGACGGCGGTGCTGACGTGGCTCGGCCTGCAGATTCACTTCCGGCGCTCCCTGGAGTACAACCGGCTGCTGCAGGAGGCGACCGCGCGCGAGAACGATTTCTTCGACGTGCTGACGCACCTGCTCGACGGCTTCAAGGAAGTGAAGATGAGCCGCGGGCGCGCGGCCGATCTGTTCGAGCACCTGACGGACGTGTCGGGCGCGGTCGGCGACCTGAAGGTCCGGTCGGGGGCGGCGTTCACGGAGCACTTCGTCTTCGCGCAGGTGTCCTTCTATTCCCTCATCGGCGGGATCGTCTTCCTGCTGCCGCGCATCAGCCCGACGTATTCGTCGGTCGTGATCAAGGCGACCGCGGCCGTGCTGTTCATCATCGGGCCGCTCTCCGGCATGGTGGCGGCGATTCCGCTGTTCGCGCGCGCGAACGTCGCCGCGCAGAACATCGAGGCGCTGGAAGAGACGCTCGAGCAGGCGGCGTCGCCCGAGCCGCCGGCCGACGAGCCGATCCGGCCCGACGGCCGGTTCGGGACGGTCGAGCTGCGCGAGGTCACGTTCCGCTACGCGGACGAGGGGAGCGGGGCCTTCGGGATCGGGCCGGTCGACCTGGCCATTCCGTCCGGCGAGCTGCTGTTCATCGTCGGCGGCAACGGCAGCGGCAAGTCGACGTTCCTCAAGGTGCTGACCGGGCTGTATCACCCGATGAGCGGGACGATCGCCCTGGATCAGACCGTCCTGACGCCGGCCGAGGCGCCGTGGTATCGGAGCCACTTCAGCGTGATCTTCTCCGACTATCATCTGTTCGATCGGCTGTACGGGCTGCGCGACGTCGATCCGGCGCGCGTCGACGCGCTGCTGCGGCTGATGCAGCTCGACCAGAAGACCCGCTTCGAGGACGGCCGGTTCACGACCCAGGATCTGTCGAACGGCCAGAAGAAGCGGCTGGCCGTCGTCGTCAGCCTGCTGGAGGAACGGCCGATCCTGGTGTTCGACGAGGTCGCGGCGGATCAGGACCCGGAATTCCGGCGGTTCTTCTACGAGGAGCTGCTGGCCGACCTGAAGCGCCAGGGCAGGACCGTGATCGCCGTCACCCACGACGATCGGTACTTCGGCGTGGCCGATCGGGTGCTGAAGATGGATTACGGACGGTTCGTGCCGTACGCCGGCGCGTGAGGCAGGCGGGTGGTCCGGCGCCCGGAAGAGAAGGCGGCTCATGTCTGAAAGCCTGAAGGAACGCACGCAGAAGCTCGAGAAGGTGGCGCTCGCGTCGGAGACGGAGGCCCGCCGATGGGCCGGCGAGCACGATGTCCGGCTGCTGCTGGCGGTACTGGCCGTCGCCTTCTTCGTCGTCTACTACTGGTCGAGCATCGTGATTTCGATCGGCGCGGGCCAGGCGGGCGTGCTGTGGTCGCGGTTCGTCGGGACCGAAGTGAACGCGGTCTACCCGGAGGGCATTCACTTCATCCTGCCGATCGATATCATGACGATCTACAACGTCCGGTACCAGAAGATCGACCGCTCGTTCGACGTGCTGGCCAAGGACGGACTCGACCTCAAGGTCGATCTCTCGATCCGGTTCCGGCCGATCGAAAAGCTGCTGGGGCGGCTGCACCAGGAGGTCGGGCCGGATTACGTCTCGACCGTCGTCGTGCCCGAGGTCGGCACGGCGCTGCGCGCGGTGATCGGGCAGTACCGGCCCGAACAGCTGTACGCCCAGTCGTTCTCGAAGATCGAGAACGACGTCGTCAATCTCGCGCGCAGCGAGGTGCGCGAGCGATTCGTGTCGATCGACGACGTCCTGATCTACAAGATCACGCTGCCGCCGATCGTGGCGACCGCGATCCAGCGCAAGCTCGAGGCGGAGCAGGACGCCCTCGCGATGCAGTACCGGCTGGAGCAGACCCGGCAGGAGGCCGAGCGACGGCGGCTCGAGGCACAGGGGATCAAGATGTACCAGCAGACGCTGGCCTCGAGCCTCACGCCCCAGGTGCTGCAGTACGAGAGCATCCAGGCGGCGCTGGCGCTGGCCAAGTCCAACAATTCGAAGATCATCGTGCTCGGCGGCGGTGGCAGCGGCAGCGGCAGCGGGTTCCCCTTCTTCTTCAACATGGAATCGCCCCCGAAGGGCGGCGCGGCCGCCAAACCGCCCCACTGAGGCGCCGGCGCTCCCTTCCCGTCGCCGATTTTCCTGAAGCGCCCGCCCCGGGCACGACGCGCCGGTACGGTACAATAGCCGGGCTGCGCGGGCGCATCCCGGCGCCCGCGCCCGGATCGAGGTTTTTCAAGTATGGCCACCGAGGAAGATCAGGACCCCACCGTATACCGGGTGGTGGTCAACCACGAAGAGCAGTATTCCATCTGGCCGGATTTCAAGGAGATCCCGGCCGGCTGGACCGAGCGCGGCCCGAAGGGCACGAAGGACGAGTGCCTCGCGTACATCAAGGAGGTCTGGACCGACATGCGGCCGTTGAGCCTCCGCAAGCGGATGGCCGAGCAGGCTGGCCAGACGGGCCAGGGCCCGCAGGGAGCGTGACGGGCGGGACGGTCGCCGGCAGCCCCTGGTGGCTCGTGCCGCAGCCGAAGCCGCAGGCGACGATGCGGCTGATCTGCCTCGCCGGCGCCGGCTCGGGGGCCGCGGGCTACGTGCCGTGGGCGCGGGCGCTTGCCGCGCAACCGGTCGAACTGTGCGCCGTGCGGCTGCCGGGGCGCGAGAGCCGGCTCCAGGAGCCGCCGTTCGTTCGGGTCGACGCGCTGATCGACGCGCTGGCGCCGGCCGTCCGGTCGCAGCTCGATCGGCCGTACTGCTTCTTCGGTCACAGCATGGGCGCGCTGCTCGCGTTCGAGCTGACGCGCGCGATCCGCGATCGGCACTGGCCGGCGCCCGAGCACCTGTTCGTGTCGGCCGCGCGCGCGCCGCACGTGCCGAGCGCGGACGCGCCGCTGCATCGCCTGCCCGATCCCGAGTTCGTCGACGCGGTGTCGACGCGGTACGGCGGGATTCCGGCGGCGGTGCTGGAACACCAGGAACTGATGGACCTCGTGCTGCCGGCGCTGCGCGCCGACCTGGCGATGGTCGAGTGTTACGACTATCGCGCGGCGGAGCCGCTCGCCTGCCCGATCACCGCGTTCGGCGGCCTGCAGGATCCGCGGGTCACCGAAGAGGCGCTGGACGCCTGGGGGGAACAGACCCTGGGCCCGTTTTCGCGACGCATGTTTCCAGGCGACCACTTCTATCTGAATCACGCGCGTGACGGCCTGCTCGGCGTCATGATGCCCCGCCTCGTCCGATCCTGCGGGTGACGGGCGGCACGTCTGCCCGCTCAGCACGGTTGTTCCGCGCACGTTCGAGACTGCTATGACACGACCCGCGTCGGCACCGGGTGCTTCCGGAATCCCCGGAGACGAGGAGCTGCTCGCGCTCCTGCTGCGGGACGCCGGTGGTCCGGCGGCGGTCGGCGCGCCGATCGGACGCCGCCCGGATCCGGACCGGGCGCCGCTCTCGTTCGCGCAGCAGCGGCTGTGGTTCCTCGATCGCCTCGTGCCCGGCACGACCGCGTATCACGTGCCGGTCGCGTTCCGCCTGCACGGCCCGCTCTCGCCCGCCGCGTTCGTCCACAGCCTCGACGCCGTCGTCGCCCGCCACGAAACCCTGCGGACGGTGTTTCCGATGGACGGCGACCAGCCCGTGCAGCGGATTGCGGCGCCGCGGCCGCTGGCCCCCTCCGTCGAGGATCTGAGCGCGCTCGACCGCGACGCGCGCGAGGCGGCGGTCTCGCGGATCCTCGCGGACGAGTCGGCGCGGCCGTTCGACCTGGCGGCCGGTCCGCTGCTGCGCGTCCGGATGGTGCGCCTCGCCCCGGACGAGCACGTCATCGTCTGCATGCTCCACCACATTGTCTGCGACGGCTGGTCGACCGGCGTGCTGATCCGGGAGGTCGGCGCGCACTACCAGGCGTTCGTGCATCGCCGGCCGGCGGCGGTCGACCCGCTGCCGATCCAGTACGGCGACTTCGCGCACTGGCAGCGGCAGTGGCTGCAGGGCGGGACGCTCGAGGCGCAGATCGCGTACTGGCGGCGGCAACTCGACGGCCTGCCGGCGCTCGACCTTCCGTCCGGCGGCGCGCGCCCGGCGGTGCAGACCTTCGCCGGCGCCTCGGAGCCGTTCACGCTCGGCGCGGAAGCGACCCGCCGCCTGCGCGCGCTCGCCGCCGCGTCTGGCGCGACGATGTTCATCGCCGCGCTGACGGCGTTCAAGCTGCTGCTGGCGCGCGAGACGGGGCAGGCGGACATCGCGGTCGGCTCGCCGATCGCGAATCGTCACCGGCGCGAACTGGAGCCGCTGATCGGGTTCTTCGTGAACACCCTGGTGCTGCGCTCCCGCGTGACCGCCACGCGGACCTTCCGTGAACTGGTCGTCGCGGAGCGGCAGATCGCCGCCGACGCGTTCGCCCATCAGGACGTCCCGTTCGAGAAGCTGGTCGAAGTGCTGAAGCCGGACCGCGACATGGGCCGCAATCCGCTCGTGCAGGTCGTCTTCATGCTGCAGCCGGAGCCCGAGGCGCGGCTGGAGCTGCCGGGGCTGACCCTGACGCCGATCGCCCCTGCCGGGATCGTCGCGAAGTTCGACCTCACGCTGTCGCTGACCGACGGGCCGGACGGCCTGCGCGGGACGTTCGACTACAACACCGACATCTTCCCGCCGGCCGCGATCCGGCGGCTCGCGGCGCGGTTCGGCCGCATCGTCGACGCGGTCTCGGCGGAGCCGGACCGGCCGATCGCAGCGCTGGCGCTGGCGCCGGACGACGACACCGCGACGCTGCGACGGCTGGCGGCGGGGCTGGACGCGGCGGCACCGGCCGTCCGCAGCGTGGTGGCGCTCGTCGAGGCGCGGGCCGCGGAGGCGCCACGGGCGCCGGCGCTCGGCATGGCAGGCGACCACCTCACGTACGGCGAGCTCGATGCGGCGGCGAACCGGCTGGCCCACGTGCTGCGCGCCAGCGGCGTGGGGCCGGAAGACGTGGTCGCCGTCGCGCTCGACCGCTCGTTCGAGCAGGCGATCGCGTCGCTGGCGGTGCTGAAGGCCGGCGGCGCGTACCTGCCGCTCGATCCGGCGCAGCCGCCGCGCCGGCTGGAGACGATGATCCGCGACGCCCGCACGGCGCTCGTGCTGGCGGACCGCCGGCTGGAACATCTCGTGCGGACCCCGGGCGCGCCGGTGCTCGTGCTGGACGGCG
>Ga0307373_10011365_pt1 | contig 12914 bp, 7 predicted proteins | sample OX2MG_FD_202534 | JGI IMG/M metagenome (GOLD analysis project Ga0307373, IMG submission 202534) | Soil microbial communities from Risofladan, Vaasa, Finland - OX-2 | ecosystem: Environmental > Terrestrial > Soil > Coastal area > Acid sulfate soil | place: Finland: Risofladan, Vaasa | collected... | reverse complement strand
TTAAGCTGGAAGGGGAAATAAACATCAGCATTGATTACAATAAATTTAAAGACGATGAAAAGTGGGATGGATTAAAAGGTTATCTCACCAACACCCAACTTACCAAAGAAGAAGTGATAGAAAGCTATAAGCAATTATGGATTATCGAAAAAACGTTTAGAATATCAAAATCAGATTTACGTATCAGGCCCATCTTTCATTATCTAAAGCGCAGGATAGAGGCTCACATCTGTATTGCTTTTGCTGCTTGCAAAGTTTATAAAGAACTGGAACGCCAACTCAACAGAAAAAAAGCAAACCTAAGCCCGGAAAAAGCAATTGACATCCTAAAAACAATTTACGCACTGACCATAACCACCCCTTACTCTGATACTAAACATACAAGGCTACTAATCAAAAATCAGGAACAAAGTGATTTACTAAAACTGTTTAATTTGCCTTGGGTGTCCCAGTGAGGAAGTCAGGAGAAAAAAAGATGTAGAGGTCTTGTTGAAATAGCTTAGAAAAAGATGTATGTTATAAAGACTTATTTTTTCGATGAGATTTTAAGTTCTTTTCATTTAGTTATGAAAATTTGTTTCAAAATCCATACAAAAAATGCCCCGACGAATGAGGCATTTTTAAAAATTTGTGACTGCAATTATTTTGGCAGTTTGGGGTTCAAAGTTCATTAAGCTAGTACTTAAATTGTGTTTTTTGGTTTTTGGTTTCTTTTTCTTTTTAGATTTTAATTTTTCCTGGATAATTGTTTTGGTTTTTTTTAAGATTCCTGGATTTTTTGCTTTCTTAGGATTTTGGTTTAAGGTTTTTTTGGATAATGTTTTTAGTTTTCTTAGGATTTTGGTTTCAAGTTTTTTATTGAATATTGTTTTAGTTTTCTTAGGATTTTTGGATGTTTAAGCGTTTCGTCCCGCTTTCTGATACAAAGATGCAATGCATTTGCATATATTGCCCTTCATTTTCGTTGAAAAGCTGATTTTTTTCGATGAATGGGGGGATTTTGTCGTTTGTCTGTTTGGATGTCAAAATCCGTTCTATTTCTTTTACTCTATTTTTCAGGATGCGTGGTGCAACAACACTGATTTGGAGAGGTATTTTTTATTGGGGCTGTAAATAAAAAAACAAGATCCGTCTTTTATAGTTTCAATAATAGGTTTTGCTTCTTTTATGGGAAGTGCAGGGCAACCGAGGCTTCGGCCAATATAGCCCAAATCGCGAATCCATCTTTCACTCACATAATCTGCACAATGAATTACGATGGCTCTCTTTTCTGCATTGTCGTTAATACCTTTTTCCTCCCCCTGTAATCTTAGAGAAAAACCATTATCGCCAAAATAAGTATTTTGAGTTACGTAAAATCCCAGGCTGCTCATATTACTATGTATTGAATTAGAAAATCGTTTTGCAAATTCTTTACCCGAATTGCGACCATGGGCTACATAAGTATTATAAAGAACTTTATAATTAACCATATCTATTACAAACAGGCGCTTTTGGTTGGATGGTAAACTGAAGTCGGCAATTGTCAAAACATCATCATTGGTTAATTTACCGGTAGTACGCAAATAATCATATCCTTTGAGACCTTCAATAAAAGCCTGTTGAGATAAGCCAAGATTATTCAATTGAAGACTATCATACAAAAAGATCCTTCTGAAGTTCAAATTTGTGGTAACTTTTTCTGCCGTCTTTACAAATGATGAAACTGAAACAGAAACAGGTTTAGCTCCGCCAAAAACAAATGGCAGGTCAACCTGGAAAATAAAAAGTAAGGAAAGCAGTAAATAGAATTTCTTAAATGAATTTTTCATCCGGGGGTTTTTTATAGGTTATCAAAAAATAATTTTTCCTGGAAATATTCGCTGTACTGGATATGTTAACGTAATTTCTATTTTCTAAGGAAAATTATAGCTTAAAAAACGGATTGACTTTTTTTAGGCTTGGCAAATATAGGGTTTACAGGGTTTTTAATAGATTTTTATTGATTTTACACTTTTTTTATCTCTGCTTTAACATATTGGGATTATTCTATGAATACAGAGTTTAATAAAAAAACTGATTTTTCTGATTTTTATTGTGTAAAAGGGTATTTTATTTTTGATTAATGCTATAATTCAAATGTCTCTTGCAACGCCGTCTTGTTATATTTGTAAACATCAATTAAAAATAATAAAGTATCAGCCAGATTGTTTCCATATTAAGTAATCCTATTGAGTATCTTAAAGGTGTAGGCCCTTTAAGAGGTGATATTTTAAAAAAAGAAGCTGGAATATTCACTTTTAATGATTTGTTGCAATATTTCCCTTTCAGGCATATAGACCGGACACAAATAATGCCTATCAGCAGGATAAATTCAGAAACGGAATATGTGCAGGTGAAAGGAAAAATTACTTCCATCGAAACTTTTGGAGAAAAATATTCAAAGAGATTGGTAGCTACCATATATGATGGTACAGGTGAGCTTGAGTTAGTTTGGTTCCAGGGAATCAATTGGATACAAAAGACTTTGCATATAGGATCTTCATTCCTTGTTTTTGGCAAAGCGGGATTTTTTTTGAATGCTCCCCAGATCACTCATCCGGAAATGGAATTATTGACAGAAGAAAATAAAAATGCAAAAAGCTATTTGGAACCGGTTTATCCGGCAACTGAAAAATTAAAAGCACGAGGAATGGGAGGAAGGCAATTGGGAAAATTGACTTTTACACTTTTGCAATTACTTTCTGAAAAAGATATTCCTGAAAATATTCCTTCTGAAATCCTGGAAAAATTCAGGCTTGTGAAAAGATTTGATGCTTATAAAAATATTCATTTCCCTTCTTCGCTCATTGATTATGAAAATGCAGTAAAAAGAATAAAATTCGAAGAACTTTTCTTGTCTCAGCTCCGCATGGGTTTGTTACGGTTTAAACGTCATATCTTTTCAAAAGGTTTGGCATTTTCCAAAGTAGGAAAATATTTTAATGATTTTTATAATCTCCACTTGCCATTTGAACTTACCGGTGCTCAAAAAAGAGTTTTAAAGGAAATAAGAAAAGACCTTGGCAGCGGTAAACAAATGAACCGTCTTTTGCAGGGCGATGTAGGAAGTGGGAAAACGATGGTGGCTATAATGACGATGCTTATTGCTGCCGATAATGGCTATCAAAGTTGTTTTATGGCACCAACGGAAATATTGGCACGTCAGCATTTTGAAAGCCTTAAAACCTTACTATATAATATTCCTGTAAAAATTGGAATTCTTACAGGTTCATCAACAGCAAAAGAAAAAAGAGAAATATTAAAAGCAACCAAAGAGGGGGAAATTGCGATATTAACAGGTACTCATGCGTTAATCGAAGATGCAGTTCAATTTAAAAACCTTGGGCTTGCCATTGTAGATGAACAGCATCGTTTTGGTGTGGCACAAAGGGCCAAACTCTGGGATAAAAACGAGATTAATCCACACATTCTTGTGATGACGGCAACGCCTATCCCGCGTACATTAGCGCTCACAGCCTATGGAGATCTTGACTATAGTATTATGGATGAAATGCCGCCTGGAAGAATTCCAATCGTTACGGTTCACCGGATGGAATATGCCAGGCCACAGGTAATGAATTTTATTAAATCGGAAATCAAACGCGGAAGGCAGGCATACATTATTTATCCCTTAATAGAAGAATCGGCAAAACTTGATTTTGAAAATTTAATGAAAGGATATGAAGAAGTAAAAGCTTATTTCCCGGAACCGCAATATTATGTTAGCATGGTTCATGGAAAGCAAAAAGCTGCTAAAAAGCAAACTAATATGAATAGATTCGTAACCGGGGACACGCAAATAATGGTTTCTACCACAGTAATAGAAGTAGGCGTAAACGTTCCCAATGCCAGTGTAATGGTCATTGAAAGTGCAGAAAAATTTGGCCTTCCCCAATTGCATCAGCTCCGCGGCAGGGTAGGGCGCGGTAATGAAAAAAGTTATTGTATTCTTTCTACCAAAGTAAAATTATCTGCAGATGCAAAGCAACGACTGAAAATTATGTGTGAAACGAATGATGGTTTCAAAATTGCAGAAAAAGATTTGGAGATACGCGGCCCCGGTGATATTGAAGGAACGCGGCAGAGCGGGCTCCTCAATTTTAAATTGGCCAATATCATTGAGGATAGGAAAATCCTGGAAGCGGCAAAGCTAACATCCGAAAAAATTATTGAGGAAGATCCTGTTTTAACTAAAGCCGAAAACCTTTGCCTAAGAAATTTTTTGGAAAAGCAAAAAGGCAAAACTGCCTGGAGCAAAATATCATAAAAGGTTTTTCTTTTAATTGTTGTGTTAATTCCTTATTAAATCAAATAAATGAAATTTTATTCCAAACCTGAAATATTTAAGTTTCGTAGATTTACTGTCTGATATTATTTTGTTTAATTTTGTGAAAGAAAATTAAATCCTTATTTCCCTTATATTTTATAATAAAAAAATAACCTTGAAATTTCCGAAACAAATATTTTATGTTTTTTCACTATTAGTGATAACATTTTTGGTAACCCAAAAGTTATTTGCCCAGGTAGAATTTATTGAAAACAAGGGGCAGTGGGATCCTAGTGTAAAATTCAAAAGTAATGCGGGGGATGGTGCATTTTATCTTACTGAAAAAGGATTTTCGATTGCCCAGTATAATCCTAAAGATATAGAAAATATCAAAATAAGAAGGCATCCCCTTACCCTCGATAACGGAAAGCAAATCTCACAACCCGCAAACGATGAAGTACGCATACATAGATATGATGTAGAATTTTTAAATTCACAAACGCCCCAAATAATTCCGGATAAACCATTGCAAACTGTAAATAATTATTTTATCGGAAATGATAAAAGCAAATGGGCTTCTAATTGTAAGATATATCTTGGGGTTACTTACCAAAATGTTTATAAGGGAATAGATGTAAGATATTATGTGGACGGAGGAGGGAATTTGGAATATGATTTTATTGTTCACCCCGGAGCTGATGTGAATAATATTGCCATGAAGTATTCTGGTATCAATAAATTATCTGTGAAAAACAAAGAATTGAGTATAACTACACCAATGGGTAAAAGTAAAGAACTGAATCCTGTTTCCTATCAGATCAATAATAATGTAAGGCAGGAATTGGATTGCAAGTACGAAGTAAAAGGGAATGTGGTAAGATTTAAAGTAAAGAATTATTCGCCTGATAAAACATTGATTATTGATCCAACAGAAGTGTTTTTTAGTTATACAGGAAGTGTGGCTGACAACTGGGGTTTCACGGCTACTTATGGCCCCGATGGCTCATTTTATGGAGGAGGAATTGTTTTTGGAGAGGGGTTTCCAAAATCATCCGGCTATGATCAAACATTTCATGGATCCTGGGATATAGGTATTATGAAACTTACACCCAATGGCAGGAGTATGGTCTATACTACCTATATTGGTGGACAAGGTGCAGATCAACCTCACAGCCTTATTGTAGATCCACGAGGAGATCTTATTTTGGCGGGAAGGTCTAATTCAAATGATTATCCTACTACTACTAAAGTAGGACCAAATGGTGGATGGGATATAGTTGTCACTAAATTAAACGCATCAGGCAGTGCCATTATAGGTTCCATAAAGATAGGAGGCACTGGCCAAGATGGTGTAAATATAGCTGATGAAGAAAGTGGTTCAGGTACTGAATCTCTTAAAAGAAATTATGGCGATGATTCGCGCAGCGAAGTTTTGCTGGATGCTTCCAATAATATCTATGTAGCATCCTGTACTTCTTCAACAAATTTTCCTACCACTCCCGGGGCATTTCAAACGAAGTTAAGTGGGCTTCAGGATGCGGTAGTTCTTAAGATAGATCCTACCTGCAATAATGTAATATTCAGTACACTGCTTGGGGGTACCCAAAATGATGCCGCTTATGTTTTGGCACTTGGGAATAATAATAATATTTATGTGGCAGGAGGTACTGCAAGTGCTGATTTTGATGGAATTTCAAAATCCGGAGTTTTGAATTCTACTTTTTTGGGAGGAGCGTGCGATGGTTTTGTTACCGAAATGAACAATACCGGCACTGCTGTTATAAGAGGAACCTATATTGGAACAGCAGCGGCCGATCAGATATATGGAATTGATTCTGACACATCAGGGAATATTTATGTTATGGGCACATCAGAAGGAAATATGAAAGTAATAAATGCAAAGTATTTTAATCTAGGGGCCAAGCAATTTATTACAAAATTGGCACCCAATCTTGACTCAGTAATTTATCAAACTGTATTTGGGTCCCGAAATTCTCCGTTGCCCAATATTTCACCAACGGCTTTTTTAGTAGATCGTTGTCAAAATGTATATGTCTCCGGGTGGGGAGGAAAATCTAACATACTAACCGGTTTTGGAACCGGTACTACTAAAGGTATGCCTACAACACTTAATGCAATAAAGCCGGTTACTGATGCTTCCGGCAGTGATTTTTATTTTATCGTTTTGAGAAAAAATGTAGATTCATTGCTTTATGGAACTTTTTTTGGCCAGGAAGATCCGCCGGTTTCTGTAAAAAATCCCCAAACTTTTGGTGATCATGTGGATGGTGGCACCAGCAGATTTGACCGCAATGGAGTAATATACCAGGCTATGTGTGCCAATTGTTTCAGAACCGTAACTTTTCTTGGAACTGCGGGTGTTTATGGCCCCAAGAATATGTCTGAGGGAACGAATGGCCAGTGTAATCTCGGCATGCTTAAAATAGCCATGAATTTTGCAGGTGTACAGGCAGGCCTGAAAAGTTCGATTGATAGCAAACCTAATGACACCTCGGGTTGTGTGCCTTTATTAGTAAATTTTTCGGATACCTTGCAAAAAGGGAAGTTGTATTATTGGTATTTTGGCGATGGAACCGGCGACACTACTAAAGCTCCTAATGCGAACCATACCTACTTGAATACTGGCCTCTTCCATGTAATGTTAGTAAGTATTGACAGTACCACTTGCAATATTTCCGATACTTCTTATGGAAATATCAAGGCAGGAAATAATAAAGCAACCCCTGATTTTATTTCCCAAAAAATTCCGCCTTGTACTAATCTCTCTTATACTTTTACTAATACATCTATTCCTACTTCCGGTAGTTTTCCACCCAATATTTTTACGTGGGATTTTGGAGATAATACCCCTACAGTAACTCAAAGCCAGTCGCCACCTGTTGTTCATACTTATGCTTCGGCGGGAACTTACAAAGTTACCCTTACAATCAATGACACCGCCTATTGCAATTCTCCCGATGATACGGTGAAAACAATAAGATTATCTCCGCAGGTTCAGGCGTTGTTTTCTACCCCTGCTGTTGGATGCGTTCCTTATAATGCAATTTTTGTAAATAATTCTTTGGGCGGCCTCAGTTTTTTATGGGATTTTGGAGATGGTACTACTTCTACCGAGGATAATCCTACACATCTTTATACCCAGATAGGCACTTACAAGATAACATTAACAGCCTATGACTCTACTGCTTGTAATAAAATAGACACTACTTCTTTTACCATTTCCGTAAGGCCTAACCCTACTGCTTCTTTTACCTATAATCCCAATCCACCCAAGCAAAATGTAATAACTAATTTTGTAAATCAGTCTATTGGAGCTACTACTTATTTGTGGAATTTCGGTGATGGTGATACTTCTAATTTGATGAGCCCAAGTCATTTATTCAATTCTTCAGGTACTTTTAATGTATGCCTCGAAGCTACTAATGATGCCGGCTGCAGCGTAGATACCTGCGAAAGCGTAGCCGCTTTGATAAGGCCTTTGGTAGATGTTCCAACGGCATTTACTCCTGGTAAATTTGGTATAAATAGCAATATCAAAGTAGTAGGATTTGGAATAGCACAAATGCATTGGTCTATTTATAACCGTTGGGGACAGAAAGTATTTGAAACTAACAATACTAAAAGCTCATGGGATGGAACTTTTGAGGGGAAACCTCAACCGATGGACGTCTATGCTTATACATTGGAAGTTACTTTTTCAGATGGGAAAAAATATACAAAAACAGGAGATATTACTTTATTACGCTAAAGGATAATTGTTATGTCAAAGTTTTTAAAAATAGGATTCTTTCTTTTTTTTACATGTTATGTTGTACATAAGAGTTGTGCTCAGGATTTACATTTTTCTCAATTTTTCAATAATCCTTTGCTTACCAATCCGGCTAATACTGGTTTTATCCCGGATGCAGATTATAGATTAGGCGCTTCTTATCGAAATCAATATTCTAATATTATGGCGCAGCCTTATAAAACAATGAGCATCTATGGAGACGCTCAGGTTTTTAGAAATAGGATTGTAAATGGCTGGATGGGGCTTGGCGGTGTTATTCTCAGAGATCAGGCAGGTTCTGGAAGTCTTACATCTACCCAGATTTACGCATCAGTTGCTTATCATCAAATGCTTGGATTAAGCAGCCTGCTAACTGCAGGTTTCAACCTGGGATGGGCCAATAAAAGAATTGATCAAAGCAAACTCACTTTTCCCGATCAGTTTGATGGCCAGTTTTTTGATAATACCTTACCAACTTCAGTTCAACTGCTCAATAATAGCGTAAGTTATTTTGATATGCAGGCCGGATTAAATTACGCTTATTTTCCTACAAAAGACATTTATATTAATGCAGGGTATTCTATTCAGCATGTCAATCATCCGGAAGAAACTTTTTTTGAGGAGGGTAATGACAGCAGGCTAGCGTTGAGACATATAGGGTTTCTGAATGGTATTTTTAAAATGAGTGATGTGGTCATTATAAACCCTGCTGCTTATTATACCACTATGGCTGGGGCAAGCGAATTTGTTCTGGGAATGAATGCTGCGTATAACCTTTCGGGTGATGGATCACAACAAATTATTGCCGGTTTATTTTATCGTTATGGCGATGCGGTAATTCCCATGGTTGGGCTTGAAATCAGCAATGTTCGTTTTACATTCAGTTATGATGTTACTACTTCCTCACTTAAGAATTTCAATAATTCTCTCGGAGCTGAAGAATTCAATGTTTTAAATAAAGGCTTTTATAATCAATTCAATGGTGATAAGAAGCAGACATTGTGCCCTGTTTTTTAGTAGCCTACTATCATTTCTTATTCATAAAAAATCCAAATAAGAAAAGACAGATTTGTTTTATTTCAGAATTAGCTCAAAGGTATTTATGGAAAATGTGCATTATTAAAATCAATACTTCATCTTTGCAAAAAAATTATTATCCATCCTTGTGGGTATTTTCATTTACAGCGAAAAGAATGAATCAAAGAAATATTTGTAAAATTAAATGAGTCATGAGTAAAAAAATTGCCATTATTGGTGGGGGAAATTTAGGTACTGCCATTGCAGAAGGATTATTAAAAAGTAAATTTTGTAAGCCTACAGATATTACGATTACAAAAAGAAAAATTGAAACACTGCAAAAATTAAAAGACAAAGGAGTTAGAACAACAGATGTAAATGCAGACGCAGTTCGTAATAGTGAATTGGTGATTCTTGCCGTAAAGCCTTACCAGGTAAGCGATGTATTAAATAGCTTTAAAGAGGAACTCTCTGCAAAGCATATTTTGGTATCGGTTGCTACCGGCGTTTTAATTGCCGATATTCAGGAGGTTATTCAAAAAAAGATACCTGTTTTCAGAGCTATGCCCAATACTGCTATTTCCATTCAGCAAAGCATGACCTGTCTCAGTTATACAAATGCCGCAGAGGTTCATATTAATTTTGTAAAAAAGATGTTTTCTACTTTAGGGAAAGTTGCTGTTATTGATGAAAAATTAATGGAAGCAGCAACAGTTCTTGGTGCCTGTGGTACTGCTTATGCCATGCGTTTTATCCGTGCTAATATCCAGGGTGGAATTGAAATAGGTTTTGATGTGGTAACAGCCAATCTCATTGTTGAACAAACTGTAAAAGGAGCAGCAGAATTATTATTGCAAAAAGGTACACACCCCGAACAGGAAATAGATAAAGTAACCACACCAAAAGGATGTACCATAGCCGGTTTGAACGAAATGGAACACCAGGGATTTAGTTCTTCATTAATAAAAGGAATTGCTGTAAGCTATCAAAAAATTGCGAAGAATTGAAACATAATAATAGTCGGCCAAAACTCAAACTGGATATATCTTTTTCAACCGCGATCTAAGTTGTGCTGATTGCTAACTAATCAACTTTAAAAATTCTTCTTTTTTTCTTCTTGATACATCTATTATTTCATCATTTTGCATGATTACCTGTCCTCCATCGCCACGTAAATATTTTTTGATATAGCTGAGGTTGATGAGGTGCGAATTATGAATTCTATAGAAACGATAGGGCATCAAAATTTCTTCAAAATCCTTAAGAATTTTGGTAACTAACAGCACTTTACCATCTTTAAAATGAATCTTACTGTAATTAGAACTTGATTCAATTCTTATGATTTGGCGAATTTCATAAAAATCAACTCCTTCATTAGTTACTATAGTTATCTTATCATTTTGAGATCGTGAGTTAGAGAGATTTTGGCGAAGCACATCTAATTTTTCAGGTATTTGATGACGGTGCGTATTGACAAGGCGATTTACAGAATTTTGCAAATCCTTTACTGCTACTGGTTTCACGAGATAATCAAAAGCACTGATGCGTATGGCATCAATGGCATAATGATTATAGGCTGTAATAAAAATAATATCGAATTTTTTTTCTTTTATTTCTTCCAACATTTTAAAGCCATTCATTCTCGGCATTTCTATGTCCAAAAAAATTACATCAGGTTGGAGTTTTTCTATTAGTTGAATGGCTTCTTCCGGTTTTTGAGCCTTTGCAATTACAGTAATATCAGGACAGAATTCTGTCAATTTTTGTTCCAGGTTTTCCAGGCTTGGATGTTCATCATCAACTAATATCGCTTTTAAGGGTTCCATAATCTTTAACTTTAATTGATTAATAATAGAAACATTTTATGCGGCTTTTATTTTTATTTGCACCCTGGTTCCAATAGGTGTTTTATTTTCATCATAGAGATCTGTAATCACAACTCCTCCTTCTCCCTTTTGTTGTTGATTGAATATTTGGATTCTTTCGCGGGTCAATTCAATGCCAATGCTTTTATGATGAGGTTTGTTTTCTTTTTTATATTTTGCAGATTGCTCACGACCTATTCCGTTATCTTCAACGATATAAGTGATATAATCATTCTTGAGACAAGCTGTTAACTTTAATTCCAATTTTTCGCATTCACTTTGAGATAATCCATGAATTATCGCATTTTCTATGTATGGTTGTATCAACAAATGAGGTACTTTGTAATCACCATTCAATAATAGAGGATCTATGTTTGATATAAAACAAAATTTATGATCAAAACGTAATTGTTCCATTTCCACATACAATCTGATGCCTTCCATATTTTTTGTAAAAGAAGCTAATTCATTTCTGCTACTGTCAAGCATGATCCTTATTAATTCCGAAAACTTATTCAAATATTCGCTGGCTTCTTTTTTATCATTTTTCATTATAAAATTTTCAATGCTGTTGAGGCAATTAAAAATAAAATGTGGATTCATTTGTGCCCGGAGCGATTGCATTTGCATTTCTGTAATTCGTTGCTTCAATTCAGTTTCTGTGCGTATTTTTTTCGATTGTATATTTTTGTTGATTACAATTGAGAAAGCGATAATTAATAATAATAAACCTGTAATTGAAATGAGCCATGCGTTTTTAAAAAGGATCTCTCTTTTTTGAATTACCGAAAGCTCTTTCAAATTTGTATTTTCTATTTCCTTTTGTTTCATCATCCAGTCTTCTTCCTTTATCACTGTATTGCGCCTGTTATTTTCAGAAAATACCGAATCATTGGCAGTACGATAAATTCGGTAATAGAATAGCGAGGAATCTTTGTTTTGCATGGCATCATATTCATTGGATAATAGATTTGCTGATATGGCTATCCCTTCAAGGTATTTTGTTTTACGGGCGATTGCCAGAGCACTATCTAATAATTCAATTCTTTCCCTAACCGATAAATTTTTTAAATATTCTGCTTTTGCCCTATATACCTGGAATTCATTTCGCAAATCATTTTGAATGATTGCCTGTTTCAAAGCTTTGTCAAAAAAATAATTGGCAGAATCAATATTATCGGCAACTGCTTGCAATTTTCCATAGCCCAAAGAGTATTGTGAAAGGATATAGTTTTCATTGGCTTTTAAAGCATAAGGCATCCCTAAATTTAAATTTCGTTTGGCATTGGCAAATAATTTTTCCTTTAGGTCGCATTGCTGTAGCAATTCGTAGTTAATAGCCACACCGCGCCATGCCTTCAATTGTATATTTATTTTGATTGCCTCTTTGGTATATTGACGACATTTATTAAAATCATTTAGGACATTGAAATTTTCTCCCACATTGTTAAACGAAATTGCTTTCAGTCGCAAGGCTCCGCAAGCCTCTGCATATTCAATTGCTTTGAAATAAGCATTGTTGCTCCCTTCCAAATTGCCTGAAGTGCTCAATAAAAGGCCGAGATTGATTTGCGCTAATGATTTCCCATAAATAAAATCAAGGCTATCACTTAGCTTATTCACTTCCTCATAATATTCAAACGATTTTTCTACGTTATTTTCATGGTACCAGTAGCTGAGCCTGTGCAAAGAGAGAATGTATTGTGAATCAATTTTGGGATTATTTTCTATCCAGTTTTTGATACTGTCAATAGCGTTGGTTTGTGCATAAATATTTCTACCATTGCAAATAGCAATTGCAAAAAATATAAGTATCCTATAATATGGTTTACGCAAATTCAAATTTGTTATAAGTAGATTTTTTTTAAACGATTGTTTAATTCTAAACGCTTTCCGGATTTTAATAATTATAATAAAGTGATTAAAAAATAAAGGGTCTTAGCAAATCTATTTA
>Ga0307373_10011364_pt1 | contig 12914 bp, 12 predicted proteins | sample OX2MG_FD_202534 | JGI IMG/M metagenome (GOLD analysis project Ga0307373, IMG submission 202534) | Soil microbial communities from Risofladan, Vaasa, Finland - OX-2 | ecosystem: Environmental > Terrestrial > Soil > Coastal area > Acid sulfate soil | place: Finland: Risofladan, Vaasa | collected... | reverse complement strand
CGCAATTGTTCGTCGTTCATATCGATCACCATGCCTCGCATCATGATCGATCCCGGCCACCCGCTCAGACTCAAACCCCGTTGGAATCACGCCCCCGGCTCAGACTCAAACCCCATTGGACAAGGCTCCAAGCATCACAAGCCTCGGGATTCGTTTATCATATACCCTCATTAAGCATGACTCGAAGCGCAGCATAAGTAACATGCAGCGTGGGCATATTCCACGGACAAAATCATCCGCCACTGGATTCTGTAAAGCATGAACTGGTTCAAAAAAATCGTTCCAACACGTATCAATACCGATGAGTCCCGTCCGGCGCGGCGCGGTATCCCGGAGGGGCTGTGGAGCAAGTGCGAGGAGTGCAATTCGGTACTCTATCGCGCCGAGTTGGAGCGCAATCTGTATGTTTGCCCCAAGTGCGGCCATCACATGCGGCTCACAGCGCGCCAACGCCTGGAGACTTTCCTTGATCCGGGTACCGGTACGGAAATCGGCGCTGGCATCGAGCCGGTGGACATCCTGCGTTTCCGCGACAGCAAGAAATACAAAGATCGTCTGATGCTGGCCCAGAAAGCCACCAATGAGAAGGATGCGCTGGTGGCCATGAAGGGGCGACTCAAAGGCATGCGGATCGTCGTGTGTGCCTTCGAGTTCAGATTCATGGGTGGATCCATGGGTTCAGTAGTAGGGGAACGTTTCGTGCGCGCGGTCGATACAGCCATGGAGGAAAATGCACCACTGGTATGTTTCTCGGCGAGTGGCGGCGCTCGCATGCAGGAAGCGCTGATATCTCTCATGCAAATGGCCAAGACCAGTGCCGCTTTGGCGAAACTCTCGCGCCGGGGTATTCCATTCGTTTCCGTTATGACCGACCCCACGACTGGAGGTGTGTCTGCTTCGCTGGCCATGCTGGGAGATGTGAACGTGGCTGAGCCCAAGGCGCTCATCGGTTTTGCAGGTCCACGGGTGATCGAACAGACGGTACGCGAGACCCTGCCGGAAGGTTTCCAGCGCAGCGAGTTTTTGCTTGAGCACGGGGCTGTGGATATGATCCTGGATCGCCGCGAGATGCGTGACCGCCTTGGATCACTGCTCGCGATGCTGACACGCCAGCCACCGCTTAAAGAGAGTGAGGAAGCACGGAGCGAAAGATAAGGCGCATCGCTAACTTTGAGTTTAGAACAGTTTCTGACCGCCCCTATCTTTCTCGACTCTTACCGTGACCTGCCAACCCGATTTTCCACCATTGGCTTTATACCATGCGTTTCACCACTCTCGGTGATTGGCTCAGCTGGCAGGAGCAACTGCACCCGAATCCCATTGATATGGGACTGGATCGTGTCAGGCAAGTACTGCAGCGCATAGACTTGGCGAATGCACCTTTCCAGGTGCTGACTGTCGGCGGCACCAACGGCAAAGGCTCGTGTGTGGCGTTTCTGGACGCCATGCTACGCGCGCAAGGCTACAGGGTTGGTGCCTACACTTCTCCCCACCTGCTGCGTTACAACGAGCGCATATGTACCCAGGGGGTCGAGGTGACTGACGCTGAATTGTGTGAAGCGTTTGCCAGTGTGGACAAGGCCCGCAGGGATGTGAGTCTCACCTATTTTGAATTTGGCACCCTGGCCGCCTTCGAGATTTTCCGCAGGCACCGAGTTGAAGTGGCGGTCCTGGAAGTAGGTATGGGTGGCCGGCTGGATGCGGTGAATGCTATCGACCCTTTGGGCGCACTGGTGGCATCCATCGGGCTGGATCATCAGGAATGGCTCGGCAAGGACCGGGACAGTATCGGCTTCGAGAAGGCTGGTATATTTCGCATGCAGCGTCCGGCCATCTGCGGTGACCGGGTACCACCGGCGCGTTTCCTGGAAACCGCCAAAGATATTGGGGCTGGCCTGCAGGTGCTGGGCCAGGAATTCGACTGGCAAGCATCCGGCCACAACTGGCAATGGCAGGGGCGGCAGGGGCGCATGCAGAATCTGCCGCGGCCGTCTTTGCCGGGTTTCATCCAGATGGATAACGCCGCCAGTTGTATAGCACTATTGAAGGCGGTGGCAGCCAGGCTGCCAGTTAGTGAAAGCGCTATCCGCAAGGGTCTGGAAGCGGCGCGCATCCATGCGCGGTTTGAGCAATGGCCGGGGTATGTGACCTGGGTATTGGATGTCGCCCATAACCCAGCGGCGGCCGGAGTGCTCGCCAGGAATCTGGCCGCGAATCCGGTAACAGGCAAAACCCTGGCGGTGGTGGGCATGTTCCGCGATAAGGCTGTCGAGGAGGTGGTGCGTACGCTGACAACCCAGGTATACAGCTGGTTCGTTGGCGGATTGGACGGTGCGCGCGGCCAAAGCGCCTTGGAACTGGTCCGGCGAATTCAGTCAGCGATACCGGGCGCCATGACGACCGAACGTCCATCGGTGACCGAGGCCTGCCATGCAGCGCAGTCAGCGGCTCAAAAAGGCGACCGCATCCTGGTATTCGGTTCTTTCCAGACAGTGAGTGCCATATTGCGTCTTAGGCAGGAATCCGGTACCAATTACACCTGAGGGCGCGTCCGCGCCGACTGGAGATCGGAAATGGAGATTGGACTCAAAGAGCGCCTGATCGGCGCGGTGGTGCTGGTGGTCCTGGCAGTCATCATCATTCCCTGGGTATTGAAGGGTGGATCCACCCCTGATACCACAGTGACGAAATCCCTGACACTGCCGCCAGCGACTGTTACCAATGGGCAGCCCGCATATCATATGGACTTGAGCAACCCGGCGGGTGCCGCCAGTGCTTCCGAACCTGCGGTTATCACCCAAGCGCCGCTTGCCGCCGTCAAGCAGGGGTCGCCCACCTCGAAGTCTATGGCTGCACCGATCGCTAAACCTGCTAAGCAGCCGAACCAGGAACCTGCTGCATCTGCAGCGACAAAATCCGGTGGCTGGGCGGTGCAGGCCGGCAGTTATAGCAATGAATCCAACGCACACAGTGTGCAAAACAAACTCACCAAACAGGGTTATCACGCGTATATCAGCCGCTTCCATAAAGGCAGCCGTACTTATTATCGCGTGCGTGTTGGGCCCTACACGGATCGGGCCTCCGCGGAGCGCGTTGTCACCGGGGTAGGAAAGGCTTTTGGCGGACGGGCTGCAGTGGTGCCGAACTCCTGAAGTTGAACAGGTGGGCGGTTTGCACGCTCCACGTCTGTTAAAATGGTTGCCCGTACAAGACGGCATGCCACGGCGGCCAGGGCGCGCATGAATTGGGTTGATTATCTGATCTTCGTCATCATCATCATTTCGACCCTCACCAGCCTGCTGCGGGGCTTTTTGCGCGAGATCGTGTCGCTGGTCACATGGGTGGTCGGTTTCTGGGTGGCTTTGCGCTTCGCCCGGCAGGTGGGCGACGTTTTTAGCGTGATCCACAACCCGTCAGTGCGCGTGGTCATCGGTTTCGCGATCCTGTTCGTGGTGATCCTCATCATCGGCGCGGCCATTAATTTCCTGATCGGCAAAATCATGGAGAAGACCGGCGCCGGTGCGGCTGACCGTGTATTGGGACTGATCTTCGGTCTGGTGCGCGGGGTTGTAATTGTGGCGGTATTGGTGATCGTGGCCGGATTCACCGCTTTGCCGCAGAATAACTGGTGGCATGCATCACGGTTCATACCCTATGCCGAGTCAGTAGCTGGCTGGATGCGAGCGGTGTTGCCAGCACAGGTCGCTGACGAGATGATGCTTGGCGAACGCAAGGTGACGGATCTGGAACATAAATGAACTAGCGAGGCGCGTGCATGTGCGGGATTGTCGGAGTCGTCGGTCACGGGAACATCAACCAGATTCTGTATGACGCCCTGACCGTCCTGCAGCATCGCGGCCAGGATGCCGCCGGCATCATGACCTGCGATCAGGATCACCTGTACATGCGTAAGAGCAATGGCCTGGTGAGGGACGTGTTCCACCAGCGCCACATGCTGCGGCTGCGCGGTGGCATGGGCATCGGCCATGTGCGTTATCCCACCGCCGGGTGCGCGAATTCAGCCGAAGCCCAGCCGTTCTACACCAATTCACCTTACGGCATCGGACTGGGGCACAACGGTAATCTCACCAATGCCCGTGCCCTCAAGGATATGTTGTTCCGCGAAGACCGCCGCCACCTAAACACTGAGTCCGATTCCGAGATCCTGTTGAATATATTCGCCCACGAGTTGCAGCGCACCGGCAGCCTGGAAGTCGACGAGCGCGATATCTTCAAGGCGGTAAGCGCCGTGCACCGGCGTTGTCGCGGCGGTTACGCCAACATCGCCATGATCGCCAGCTACGGCATCGTGGGTTTCCGCGACCCCTTCGGCATACGCCCGCTGGTGTTCGGCCGGCGCATCACTGATACCGGCACCGAATACATGATCGCTTCTGAAAGCGTGGCCCTCGATGTGTGCGGATTTGAACTGGTGCGCGACGTGGCGCCGGGTGAAGCCGTGGTCATCGATCGCCACGGCGGATTGCATACCCAGCAGTGCGCCGAGAAGCCGTTGTATTCGCCCTGCATCTTCGAATATGTCTATTTCGCGCGCCCGGATTCCATCATGGATGACATCTCGGTCTATAAGGCGCGCATGCGCATGGGCGACAAACTGGCGGAGCAGATCCAGCGCGACTGGTCCAGTCATGATATCGATGTGGTCATCCCGATCCCCGACACCAGCCGCACCAGCGCCCTGCAGCTTGCAAACGTGCTGGGGGTGAAATACCGCGAGGGTTTTATCAAGAACCGCTACATTGGCCGCACCTTCATCATGCCGGGGCAGAAGCAGCGCAACCATTCGGTGCACCAGAAGCTCAACGCCATCGATCTGGAATTCAGCGGCAAGAATGTGCTGCTGGTGGATGACTCCATCGTGCGCGGCACCACCTCCCAGCAGATCATCCAGATGGCGCGGGATGCCGGTGCCCATAAGGTGTATTTCGCCTCCGCGGCGCCGCCGGTGCGTTTCCCCAACGTGTACGGCATCGACATGCCCACATCCAGCGAACTCATCGCCTACGACCGCAGTGAGCAGCAAGTGGCTGAATTCATCGGTGCCGACAAACTGATATACCAGAACCTGGATGATCTGATCGATGCCGTGCGCCGTGGCAATCCCAAGATCCAGCGCTTCGACACCTCGGTATTTTCCGGCGAATACATCACCGGCGATGTCACCAATGATTATCTGGCAGTGCTCGCCCAGGAGCGTTCCGACGAAGCCAAGCAGCATCGCCTGCGTGATGACCGCCAGGCCATCGAAATGTACAACGTCTTCTGATCTGTTCGTTGAACCACGAGGTACCTTCTGAACCCCGTCAATACCTGTTGAAGCTGTTTCAGCAGGGATTGGCCGCGGTGAATGGCCGCAGTTGCGTGCAAGCGGCACTGCAGAAGCAGGTCTTTATTGGCGGCGTGTACCTAGTGGCGATCGGCAAGGCAGCTGCCGCCATGACAGCTGGGGCCATCGATGCCATCGGCGGCCGGTTGACTGCCGGCCTGGTCATCACACGCCACGGTTACCAGGACACCTCCGTATATCAGGATCCGCGCATCGCGTCGTTGGAGGCCGGTCATCCCTTGCCGGATGAACACAGCCTGGCAGCCGGCAATGCCCTACGTCTGTTCATCGCGAATGCACCCGCGGACACACATTTTCTTTTCCTGATTTCTGGCGGGGCTTCGAGCCTGGTGGAAGTGCCGGCTGAAGGCGTATCGCTCGCCAATCTGCGTTCACTTACCCGCTGGCTGCTGGCGAGCGGCCTGCCGATAGACGCCGTGAATCGCGCGCGCACGGCCTTCTCCCAGATCAAGGGCGGGCGACTGTTGCACGATCTCGCCGGGCGTGAAGCTGAACTGCTGCTGATCTCTGACGTGCTAGGAGATGTGCCGGCTCACATCGGTTCCGGCCTGCTGCTACCTCCCGTCCCACATCCGTTACCGGAACTGCCGACACAGTTCGCTGACTTGCCGCGATCAGTACTTCCGGAAATCAAGTCGCTCAATATACACACGCGGATAATAGCCACCAACCACCAAGCCATGCAGGCGGTGATGGCTGTTGCTGTAAGCTCCGGCCGACAGGCATACCTGCATGATCCGCTGCCCGCATCCGATGCTGCCACCTGTGGCGAACTTATTTCAAGTTATCTGATGGAAGCACCGCCTGGTGTGCATATCTGGGGAGGCGAGACCACGGTGCAGTTGCCTACCCATCCGGGGCGTGGCGGCCGTAATCAGATGCTGGCTTTGGCAGCGGCGCGCAGGATCGCGGGGCTCGAGGGCATGTATCTGCTGGCGGCGGGTACTGATGGTACGGATGGCAATTCCTGTGATGCCGGAGCCCTGGTGGACGGCGACAGCATCACCCGCGGTATGGATGCGGATTTTAACGCCACTGATTGTCTGGAGCGAGCTGATGCCGGTGCGTTCCTGGAAGCCAGCGGTGATCTGATCTACACCGGGCCCACAGGCACCAATGTCATGGACCTGATCATCGCATTGAAGGAACAATGAATCTTAGGCTCACTTCGAAGTAACCTGATGGAAGCATCATCCGATATTCGCAACCTGCTGGCCTGCGCAACACCGCAAGCGTGGCTGACGGCAGCCCTGGAAAACCTGGATATCCTGCTGCTCGATCATGCCAACTGCGAGAAGAAGGCTGCTTCCACGGCCATGAGTCTCATGTTCCGGTATGGCGAACGTTATCCGCAGATACAGGAAACGCTGTCACGCCTGGCCCGCGAGGAACTGCGGCACTTTGAACAGGTAATCCGACTGATGCAGCGACGCGGCATCCAGCTCAGATCGCTAAGCGCTGCCCGCTACGCTGGCGGCTTGCGCAAGCATGTACGCAAGCACGAACCGGAGCGCTTGGTGGATCTGCTGCTGATCGGCGCACTCATCGAAGCCCGTTCCTGCGAGCGCTTCCATGCACTGGCGCCAAGGCTTGATGCTGAATTGGCGGAGTTCTACCGCGGCTTGGCGGCGGCCGAATCCAGGCACCTGAATGTCTATCTGAAGCTGGCGAAGCACATCGGCGGCGACGCGGCTGCAGAAAGATATAAGGTGTTTGCAAAAATTGAAGCCGGACTCATCACTGACAAAGACAGGGATTTTCGTTTTCACAGCGGACCAGTGCACTGAGCTTATCTGGATTAAAGACCGTATCCAGTGTTCGACTTCGGTAGAGATAAAGTCGTAAGCACAGGTTCTGTGCCGGTAACTCGCAGGATACTGCCCTGGTGATACCAGTCCCCGAGTACGATCCGGGTTTTATGCTCTCCGTCTGACTGGAATTTATGCACCGCAGGTCGGTGTGTGTGGCCATGGATCAGGCGGTTGACGCCATGTTGGTGCATAACCATTTCCACCGCCTGCTGGTTCACATCCATGATGTATTCCGCCTTCTGCGCGGTGCTCAAGCCGCTGGCGGCGCGCGCGTGGGTGACAAATGCCCGGCGTTCCGCCAGCGATGTGGCCAAGAAGGCTTTCTGGCGAGCAGGGTCGCGCACCATCTTCCGGAAAGCCTGGTATTCCAAATCATCGGTGCACAGTGTGTCACCATGCATGAGCAGGGTGAGGATGCCGGAGAGTTCCACGACCGTCGGGTCGTGGAGCAACTGCACACCGGTCCGCTGGGCGAAATCCGCACCGATGAGGAAATCCCGGTTGCCGTGCATGAAATACACCGGCACGCCGCTGTCGGCAAGCTCGTGGACGGCGCCCATGACTTGTGCATGGTGCGGGTCCGGATCGTCATCACCGAGCCACACCTCGAAGAAATCGCCCAGGATATAGAGAGCCTCCGCGCTGCGCGGCTCATGCTTCATAAAATCCAGGAACAGTTGCGTGATGCGTGGACGTGACGCGTCGAGATGCAGATCGGAAATGAAAAGGGTGGTCATGCTGAGATTCAGTCGAGGAATTGTTTGAGTACCATTGCCTTTAATATGACGACGGGCGTGATTGGCGCATCGGTATCGAAAGAGCCGACTTTGCCGGTGGGGACGGCGGCGATCTTGTCCACCACATTCATACCCTGGACCACCTGCCCGAAGACCGCATAACCCCAGCGGTCCGTGCGCGGGTCCAGTTTCCGGTTATCCACCAGGTTGATATAGAACTGCGCAGTAGCCGAATGCGGATCGTCCTCCCGTGCCATGGCGATGGTGGCGCGCAGATTGGACAGGCCGTTGCCGGACTCATTGGGGATGGGTGCACCGGTCTTCTTCTCCACATAAGCGGTGGTGAAACCGCCGCCCTGGATCACGAAACCCGGCACCACGCGGTGGAATACCGTGCCGTTATAAAAACCGCTATCCACGTAGTGCAGGAAGTTGTTGACTGTTAGTGGCGCCCGTTGACGGTCCAGTTGCACCACGAATGAACCAAGGCTGGTTTCGAACACCACTTCCGGGTAAGGATTGGGCGGCATGACTGGTTGGACAGGTTGGATGGGTTGCACGAGCACCTGGCTGCATGCGGCGAGCAGGATGATGATCGACAGACCCGCCAGCAGATTTTTCATGACAGCTCCTGAAACATGGCCACCATCATAAACGCTGAACCGGAAAATTAGCAGCTCACGGGCGCAAGCCGTATTTTGCCTGATAAGATGATGCGCCATGAGTGTGCGCACCCGTTTCGCCCCCAGTCCCAGCGGCCAGCTGCATGTAGGCAATGCCCGTACTGCCCTGTTCAGCGCCTTGCTGGCGGCGCACAGCGGCGGCGAATTCATCCTGCGTATCGAGGATACGGATGCGGAGCGCTCGCACACACAGATGGAGGCGGGGCTCATGGAAGATCTGCGCTGGCTCGGCTTGAACTGGCAGGAAGGGCCGGACGTGGGCGGCCAGCATGGGCCGTACCGCCAGTCCGAACGCGGCCAGATTTACCAGACTTATATAGACAAGCTGACCAAGCAGGGGCTGACGTATCCTTGTTTCTGCACACCCGCGGCTTTGGCCATGTCGCGCAAGACCCAGCTGGCCACCGGCAAGCCACCGCGTTACGCAGGCACCTGCGCGCATCTGACCCAGGCTGAGATCGAAGCGCGCCTCACCACGGGGCTCAAACCGGCCCTGCGCTTTCGAGTGCCGGAGAAGGGCGAGACGGTGTTCGAGGATCTGGTGCGCGGCCGGCAGGTGTTCGCACACAACGATATCGGTGATTTCGTGATCCTGCGCGGCGACGGTAGCCCGGCGTTCTTCTTCAGCAACGCCGTGGATGATGCGCTCATGGGCATCACCCATGTGTTGCGCGGTGAAGACCACCTGGCGAATACGCCACGACAGTTGTTATTGCTTCAGGCCCTGGGTTTACAAATACCCCACTATGCCCATTTATCACTTCTTGTTGGACCGGATGGCAAGCCGTTATCCAAACGAGAAGGTGGCAGTACGCTAGCGGCATTGTGGGGAATGGGGTTTTCCCCGACGGCCGTATTGAATTACCTGGCACGGCTTGGCCATCACTATGAAAGTAATAATGTAATGATATTTGCCGAGCTTGCTGAAGCATTTGATATATCTAGGCTAGGAAAATCTTCAGCTCACTTTGATTTAACCCAACTGCGACATTGGCAAAGTGAATTAATATCCGAAATCGGAGATGAGAATTTTAAGGCTGATCTTCTTAAATCAAAAGAAGGGAATCGCATCAAAAAGCTTGTGCCAGATGATAAATGGCATGATTTCATCGCCTTCCTTAAAAGGGATATCAAGCACAGTTTGTTTCCAGATGAAGCAGCTGCTTATGCGAACATGCTTTATTCTGAAAGACTCAATTATGACGATGTTGCAAAAGAGGTCATTCATAGCGCCACAGAAAAGTATTATTCAGCTGCGTTAGCATCGCTTGTTACGAAAGATCATACATATAAGCAATATACGGTTGCACTGAGCGAGGCTACTGGGTTACAGGGTCGCAAGTTATTTATGCCTCTGCGCGCAGCCCTGACCGGACTTATTCATGGTCCTGAGCTGGATTTAATCTGGGAAATACTTGGACCAGACCGAGTTAAACAGCGTCTGAAAGCGGCCACAGAAATCGCAAAGAGCTGAGTACCCATGCTGAATATTTACAATTCACTGACGCGCAAGAAAGAGAGCTTAAAGCCCATCGATCCGCCGCAAGTCCGGATGTATGTGTGCGGCCTCACGGTATACGACAACATGCATCTCGGGCATGCGCGCATGCTAGTGGTGTTCGACATGGTAACCCGTTGGTTGCGAGGCAGCGGTTACCAGTTGACCTATGTGCGCAACATCACCGATATTGACGACAAGATCATCAAGCGCGCCGCTGAGAACAAGGAATCCATTGATGCGCTGACGAAACGGTTCATCACCGCAACCCATGAGGACGAAGCTGCCTTGGGCGTGCTGCCTCCAGACCTGGAGCCGCGAGCCACCCAATCCATTGAAGCCATTGTGAATATGATTTCGGCGCTTCTGAAGAAGGGCTTCGCCTATCAGGGCTCGAACGGTGATGTGTATTACGCCGTCAGCCGTTTCAAGGCTTATGGACAACTGTCGGGTAAGCGCCTGGTGGACCTGCGGGCCGGCGAGCGGGTGGAGGTGGACGAAGCCAAGCACGACCCGCTGGATTTCGTGCTGTGGAAGACCGCCAAGCCCGGTGAACCCAGTTGGCCGTCACTCTGGGGAGCAGGGCGGCCCGGCTGGCATATCGAATGCTCGGCCATGTCCACGACGGCGCTGGGAAATCATTTCGATATCCATGGAGGCGGCATGGACCTGCAGTTTCCACATCACGAGAACGAGATCGCCCAGTCGGAAGCAGCCACCGGCGAACATTTTGCCAACGTGTGGATGCACAATGGCTTTGTCAATGTGGATGACGAGAAGATGTCCAAATCTCTAGGAAACTTCTTCACGATGCGCGAGATACTGAAGAAATACCGGCCGGAGGTGGTGCGGTATTACATACTCAACAGCCATTACCGAAGCCCCTTGAATTATTCCGACCCGTCCCTGGATGTGGCGGCGCACGGTTTGGCGCGCTTCTATACCGCTTTACGTGGTGTTACGCCTGGTAACGCACCGCAGCACAGCGAGTTCCGCGAGCACTTTGCGGCCGCCATGGACGACGATTTCAACACACCGATCGCCATCAGCGTATTGTTTGATTTGGCCAGAGAAATTAATCGCCAAAAGGAAAATGATTTGAACGCTGCTAGTAATCTAGTGGCTCTGCTTATCCAGTTAGGCAGGATATTAGGGCTGCTCCAGGATGATCCAGAAAAATATTTTAAATCACTGCATTATTATGGAACTCTCAATATAAATGAAGGGAAGGATACCGCGTCAATCCAGGCATTGGTTGGGTATAGCAATGAGAAGATAGGGATATTGATCAATCAACGGAATGCAGCACGAAAAATCATGAATTGGAAAGAGGCGGATCGCATCCGTGATGAACTAGATAAGAATGGGATCGTGATAGAGGATGGAGCTAAAGGGACAACTTGGAGGCGTAAATAGTCGGGTTCATTTACCATGCTGCTCCGCCGCGGTGAGGGTATTGTTGAGCAGCATGGTGACGGTCATAGGGCCCACACCGCCCGGTACTGGTGTAATAAGCGCAGCGCGCTCACGGGCGCTCTCGAATTCCACATCGCCCACCAGTTTACCGTTGGCTAAACGGTTCATCCCTACGTCAACGACGGTAGCGCCAGATTTTATCCAGCTGCCTGGGATGAGATTCGGTTTGCCAACCGCCACTACAAGTATCTCGGCAGCACGTACCAACTTTTCAAGATCGCTCGGAGTCGTGAAGCGATGACAAACGCTGACGGTAGCACCCATCAGCAGCAATTCCATGGCCATGGGTCTGCCGACGATATTGGACGCGCCCACCACCACCGCATGACGGCCTGCGAACTGCTCACCGTATTTTTCCAACAGCTTGATGATGCCGTAGGGCGTGCAGGGGCGCAGTAATGGAATCCGTTGCACCAGACGCCCCACGTTGTAGGGATGAAATCCATCCACATCCTTGTCTGGTCGGACGCGTTCGATGACGGTCTCGGTATTGATGTGCGCTGGCAATGGTAGTTGCACAAGGATACCGTCGATGGCGGGATCGTCGTTGAGTTCGTCAATTATCTTCAGCAGTTTGGCTTCGGAGGTATCCGCAGTAAGGTCAAAGGCGCGCGATACAATCCCCACCTGCTTGCAGGCTTCGCGTTTGTTACGCACGTAGATCTGAGAGGCGGGATCGCTGCCGACCAGAACCACCGCCAGGCCTGGCACGCGCCGCCTATCGCTGATGCGCGCCGCAACGCGGCGAGCGATACCCTCGCGGATTTCACTGGCTAGGGCTTTACCGTCAATGATCTGGGCTGGCATGTTGCTAATTATTTGGCTGTGCGGCAGTGATGCGAATTGTCGCATGCACCCGCCTCAGCGCCAAAAGCGGCCCTTAAATTGACTGGGGTGGAGTGGCACCGTATCATTCCCCGCCTTGTGTGGGCCTCCTCGAGAAAGCCTCGCAGGCCGCGTCCGGGTGGGGCATAGCGCAGTCTGGTAGCGCACCTGCTTTGGGGTGAGCCCAGGCAGGGCGAACGCCGGGTACAGGAGGTACACGGCCGGGTTGCCAGGCGAGGCTGATGCCGAGCCAGCAACAGACTGTGACCAAAGCAGGTGGCGTTGAGCGAATGATTTTGACGTCGGGGCATAGCGCAGTCTGGTAGCGCACCTGCTTTGGGAGCAGGGGGTCGGGGGTTCAAATCCCTCTGCCCCGACCAAATTTGAAATGAATTTGCGCCTGTAGCTCAGCAGGATAGAGCACCGGCCTTCTAAGCCGGCGGTCGCAGGTTCGAGTCCTGCCAGGCGCGCCAATGCGGTGAAGCCGGCAGATGTTCAGGTTTACCCAGCCGGTTA
>Ga0307373_10011363_pt1 | contig 12915 bp, 12 predicted proteins | sample OX2MG_FD_202534 | JGI IMG/M metagenome (GOLD analysis project Ga0307373, IMG submission 202534) | Soil microbial communities from Risofladan, Vaasa, Finland - OX-2 | ecosystem: Environmental > Terrestrial > Soil > Coastal area > Acid sulfate soil | place: Finland: Risofladan, Vaasa | collected... | reverse complement strand
CGACGCCTCTTAATGGTTATCACCCCACGGATCGGCGGCGGGAAGTTCCAGCCCCCGGTTTGGGGTGAGGCGGGCCAGAGCGTCCACCTCATCGCGGCGATACAAACGCTTGCGGCGAATGCCCAGGCGGAAGCTCCGTAGACGGCCCCGGCTGACGTAGGCATATAGGGTGGCCGGCTTCACCATCAACACGGCGCATGCCTCGTCCGCCGTGTAAAACTGCTCACCCTCGATCATTTGCATAGTCACCATCATCGTAAGGTTCCGGCTTGCGGAACGTCAACGACTACCTTAACTGGGAATCCCCCGACTGCGGTCAGGTGGTAGCGCTGGGCCGACTGCGGTCGGAGCAAACGATGCCAGCTGAAAATCATGGAACAGCACACGTTACCGATTCGCTCCCGCCAGTTCGCGCAACGGCGCCTCGTACGCCTCACTAAAGGTTGGGAATGGGTGTACCACATCGATCAGGATATCCAGTGGCGTCTCCGCGCGGATGGCCAGGGTGGCTTCGCCGAGCCATTCGGCGGCGTACGGTCCAATCGCGGCGGCGCCGAGCAGAACGCGACGGGTATGATCCGCCACCAGCACCAGTTTTCCCGGCGTCTCGGCGCGCCCTTCGACGATCGCTCTGGCGGTCTGACTGATATCCGCCTCGGCGGTTACGGCATCGTACCCCTGGTCCCGCGCCTTGGCCAGGGTAAGGCCGACGGAAGCGACGTTCGGATCGGTATAGACGGCTCGCGGGATCGCCCGGTAGTCGGCCCTGGCCTCGCGGCCCAGCAGGTTGCCGGCAATGACGCGCCCCTGGTAGTTGGCGGTGTGCGTGTAGGGGGCGATCCCGGTCACGTCGCCTGCCGCCCACACATGCTGCTGACCACGCACTCGGCAATGCTCGTCCACCGGTAGCCCATGCTCATCCGACTCGATCCCAAGCTGCTCCAGGCCCAGCCCAGTCGTGCGCGGCGTGCGCCCGGTTGCCAGAAGGACCCGCTGCGCCGTCAGGCTATCCCCACCTTTCAAGCGGAGCTTCGCGCCGTTCCCTGAGGGCTCGACGCTGCCGACCTCCTCGTTGAATCGAAGGATGACGCCGCTTGCCCTCAGGACATCAGCCAGCATCTCGGCGATCACGGGCTCCTCCTTTTCCAGTACACGGGGACCGGTTTCGAGTAGGGTGACGGTCGCGCCAAAGCGAGCAAAAACTTGCGCGAGCTCGCAGCCCACGGCCCCACCGCCCAGCACGATCAGCGAGGCGGGTAGTTCCTGGCTGATCAGCGCCTCGTCGCTGGTCCAGGTCGGAACGCGATCCAGCCCGGGGATAGGCGGTCGATCCGCCTCTGAACCGGTGGCGATCACGAGGTCGGTCCAATGCACCCAGCGTTCGCCGATCGCGACGACCCCTGGTTCGATGACCCTGCCCCAGCCCCGAATCAGCGTTGCGCCAGCCTTTCGTAACGCCTCCGCGTGCCCGTGATCATCGCGATTCTCCGCGATGACGTCACGCCGCCGGGTGGCCGTCGCGTAGGCGTCCGCGCCCTGATCCAACCCCGGCCGGCTACTAGCGGCGCCGAGCGCGTGTGCGATAGTCAGTATGTGGCGCGTCTCGGCGGATCGGAGCATTGCCTTGCTGGGCATACAGGCCACGAATGGGCATGCCCCTCCAACTAGGCCCCCTTCGATCAGGGCCACCGATTTTCCGCCCTTGGCCACCGTGGAAACCAACTCCCCGGCGGATCCCGCGCCGAGCACCACAACGTCGAACCGCTCCATTGCTCACTCCTTCCGTCCCAGATGCCTCTCCTGGAGACCCTGGGCCGCATCGGGCCGCGCAAGGTAGCTCAAGAGGGCGCTAAAGCCCATTTTACCAGCAGGAGACAGGGCTTCATCGCTATTGACCGCGCGCACGAACTATATCAGTCCGCTACCGGAGGATGCGTGGTTCAGGGCAGGCCGGAAGTGTGACGGGCTGGGCAAAAACGGGGGCCATCAAGTCGTATCTTGAAAAATCAATATAAATACAGTAAAGTGGTGTCAGATCATGTTTACCTATCTAGCCCACGCCGTCGGAGGTGCTCACCGTGTCTTCTACCGCAACTCCCACCAATCCCGCCCTTCCGGATCTCATCCAGCGTGATGCCTTTCCGTACTCCACGCTGCCTCGCGCCATCTTCCTCGCCGAGGAGATACCGATGGCCCCGGCGTCCGAACGATGGATCACCGACACCACGTTCCGCGACGGCATGCAGGCTCGCCAACCCTATACACCCGAGCAGATTCTCCACCTCTACGACCTTCTTCACCGGCTGGATAATGACACGGGCGTGATTCGCGCCTGCGAGTTTTTCCTCTACAGTGAACAGGAACGCGCGGCGGTCGAGGCGTGTCGAGACCGCGGCTATCGCTACCCTCGGGTGACGGCCTGGATCCGCGCCCGCGCCGAGGATCTGGCCCGCGTGAACTCCCTGGGGCTCGGGGAAACCGGCATTCTCACCTCGGTCTCCGATCACCACATCATCACCAAACTCGGCCTCACCCGTGCCTCCGCCATGGACTCGTACTTACAGGTGGTGGATGCCGCCCTGGAGGCCGGGATCCGCCCCCGCTGCCACTTCGAGGATGTGACGCGGGCCGATGTCGAGGGCTTCGTGATCCCCTTCGCCGCCGCGCTGATGGAGCGGTCCCGTCAATCCGGGATCCCGATCGTGATCCGCCTGTGCGACACCCTGGGGGTCGGTCTTCCCTGGCCGGCCGTAGCCCTCCCCCGAGGCGTCCCGCGCCTGGTTCGTGCCCTGGTCGAACGTGCCGGTGTTCCCTCGGCCCAACTGGAGTGGCACGGCCATAACGACTTCTTCAAGGGGCATGCCTGCGCCGCCACGGCCTGGCTCTACGGCTGCGCCGCGATCAACAGCACCCTATTGGGTACGGGAGAACGCACGGGGAACACACCGCTGGAAGCGGCGGTGGCCGAGCACGTCGGGCTCACGGGCGAGGATCGCCTGCGCCTCCCCATCCTAGTAGAGATCGCCACCTACTTGCGGGATGTCTGCGGCGTCCCAGTGCCCGCCAACCATCCACTCCTGGGGGAAGAGTCATTCACCACCAGGGCTGGGGTCCATATTGATGGGCTGCTCAAGGATCCGGAGACCTATCTTTCCTTCGATCCATACGCGGTGCTGGGCCGGCCGATCGGGGTCGTGGTCAGTGACAAGTCAGGCGTGGCGGGTATTTCCTGGTGGCTCAATCAACGGCTTGATTTGCACGGCCCTGCCCGCTTCGCCAAAAACCACGCGGGCATACGGGCCATGTACGACGGCCTCATGGCCCAGTACGCGGCCGGCAGAGTGACGGACCCTTCCGATGCCGACCTGCTGGTTCTGGCTCGTCAGTACATGCCCGAGCGATTCGCGTAAGCATGGGCTTCCCTCGCTTGATACCACCGACCGCAGTCGGGTGGTAGCGCTTGGCCGACCATGGTCGGGGGATTGCCCTAAGCTCGTGCAATCATTGTCCTATGATATTCTGTTAGTTCCCCGGCACGGTAAGGGGCTGCGCGCCGCCGCCGCGAATCGGGACCGCTTGCGACAGATAGGCCCGCAGCATATCCTTGGCGATCGGCGCCGCCACATACGACCCTTCACCGCCGTTCTCCACCACCACCGCGACGGCGATTCGGGGCGATTGGGCGGGGGCGAACGCCGCGAACCACGCATGGGGATTGGCCTGCGGGGTTTGCGCCGTGCCCGTCTTCCCCGCTACTAGCCAGGGGAATCCCCGATAGACAAACGTCGCGGTGCCCGCGGGCGCGGTGGTGACGCCCTCCATCCCCGCCACGATAGACTGCAATTGGCCCTGGGTTACCGGCAGGTGGCCGAGGACCGGAGCCGATGGGCTGGGCACGCCGTTGACCGACAGTACGAGGCGAGGCGACAACCGGGTCCCTTGATCCGCGACCGACGCCACCATGTTCGCCACCTGAAGTGGAGTGACCAGCAAGTACCCCTGGCCAATGGCCAGGTTCACGCTGTCCCCGGTTCGCCAGGCGTCATGATAAGTCGTCTGTTTCCAGGCATTATCTCCCACCAGACCAGGCGCGTCGGCTACGGCGTCAATCCCGGTCGAACTGCCGAAGCCGAATTGGCGCGCGAATTTGGGCAAAATCGATTGGTCGAGCCCATCGAGTTCCTTGCCCACCTGGTAAAAGCAGGTATCGCACGACTCGGTGAGCGCCTCCTGAAGGGAGATGGTCCCGTGCCCGCCGGCCAACCAATCGTGCAGTGGATGGGTGCTGCTCAAGCCGTACCACAGGCCAGGACCGGCGATCATGGAACCGGCGGTAAAGCCGTTCTGGAGGGCCGCTCCCATGGTCACTATCTTAAACACCGAACCGGTGGGATAGGTGCCCAGGGTAGCCCGAGGGAACATCGAGCGAATGGGTCCAATGCCGCTGGTCGCGGTTGACCCCGCCTCGAAGCGATTGGGGTCAAAGCCAGGCGTGCTGGCCAGGGCCAACACTTGACCGTTGCGGGGATCTAGCGCCACCGCCGCTCCCGGACGCAGGCCCAACGCCTTCTCCGCCGCCTTCTGGGTGGCCAGATCAAGGGTCAGGCGCACATCGTGGCCGTTCAGGGGCGACACTCGGGCAATGGTCGCCGCCGTCATGGTGTGGGCCTGATTCATCACCAGCAATTCCGCTCCGTCGCGCCCAGCCAGCGTGCCATCCAGGCTCAACTCCAGACCGGCCTTGCCCCGATCGGTGGCAGGGTCTACATAGCCGACCAGAATGCCGGCCGTACTGCCCTGAGGATAAATACGGCCAGGAGTCGACTCCCATTGGACAGCGCCCTCGAAATTGCGGAGCGCGGACGGAGCCGCGTCAAGCTGCGGCTGGGTGAGGGTCGTGATCGGCATAAAGAAATCGGGCTGCGCCCAGGGCAGGGTATAGAGATGCTTGATTTGCGTTTGCGGCATATGCAGCCAGCTACTCAGGAACTGAAGCAGCGCCGGCTCATCGACGATTTGGCCCGGCACCACGCCAAGCTGCTCGAACTGCCCATCCTCGGCCAACGGCGTCCCATGCCGATCCAGAATCGAGCCGCGGCGGGCGCGCAAGGCGACCAGATGCACCACATAGGGGTCATCGAGTTCCTTGAAAATGAGAGCTGGATACCAGTCAACTCCCCAGTGACCACGCTCGTAGAGCAGGTGCATCGTGTTCACCTGAGCAATCTCTCCCACGGCGCTGGTCCGAATGGTCTCGGTGAAGGTCACGGTGGCCAGGGGCGCCTGCAAGGTGACTCCGGTGATCAGAGCCCGTACCTGCTGGGCGGTGGCCTCGGCCATCACCGCCTGGTAGCGGGAGATAAATTTGGGGCGCGAGATACGAGCCTGGGCAGCGGCCGTGAGGAGGCCGTACATCTGACCATAGCCCGCCTCCTCCCAGTCGCCCAGGAAGCGGTTCGCCGCCGCCGCCACGTCCTGTTCATTGGCCGGCAGCACGATGGGGGTCGCGTCGTGGCGCGGAACGATGGTGATTGGCGCGGTCACCGCGGCTTGCGGTCCCGCCATCAACGGTCGAACGCCAAATTGATAGATCGCCGCGATCCCGGCCAGAAAAAAAATCAACCCAAAAAGCTTGCCCATTGCCTGTCACCTCGCGTCGTCGGTCACCCGGGGTCATATCCTTGTCGTCCCGAGCCGCCTGGGCGCACGGCTGTGCGCCCCTACCTGCCGTGAGCATCCACCCTCACCTATTCCACGCTGTACCATAGCAGCGCACTGAATACACCGCAACGGAGATGTAAAGAGGAATGGCGGAAGAGGAAGATACAGTCGAGATTCTCAAGGCTGGCGCCAGGGCGCTGGGGTTCGCGCTGGACCCCGACGGCCTGTCCCGCTTCGAACTCTACGCCCGGCTCCTGCGGGAGTGGAGCGGGCGGATGAACCTGCTAGGTCCCGCCGCGTTGCGCGAGCTCTGGCGGCGGCACCTGCTGGACGCCATTACCGTGCTGCCCGCGCTCCCTCCTGATATGACCGTGGACCAGCAGCCGCGCGCCTTGCTCGATGTCGGCAGCGGCGGCGGCATCCCCGGCATTCCGCTGGCTATCCTCTTCCCCCACTGGGACGTGACCTTGTTGGAGGCGACAGGGAAGAAGGCCAGGTTTCTGGAGACGGCGGCTGAAGAACTGGGACTGCCGGGACTGCGCGTGGTGAGCGGGCGCGCCGAGGAGATCGCGCACGACCCTACCTACCGGGAAGCGTACGATGTCTGCGTGGCTCGCGCCGTCACCCATGCCGCCGCCCTGCTGGAACTCACCCTCCCCTTCGTGGCGATCCGCGGCGCCGCCTACCTCTATAAAGGGTTGAATGGGCTGAGCGAGGAGATCGCGGCGGCGGAGCCGGCCCGCGTGATCCTGGGCGCCGCCCCCCCCACCGTCCTCCCGATCACCGCCATCCCCGATACTGCCACCTGCCTTGTGCGTTATGTAAAGATATCGAAGACTCCGCGCGCGCTGCCCCGACGCTCTGGACTCCCCGAGCAGCGGGCGCTGACCGCGGCGGACGGAGCACGGATTCGGGAGGAGCAGGAGACGGCGCGAGCGCGCCGGCGTTAGGGAGGTAGCGATGCAGCGTTCCTCGCTTCCCTGGACATCCCTCGCTGATGCCCACCTATGAGAACTTACCGGCCTTCCATGATGACTGGGAACGCCTTACACGCGAGCAGAAGCGCCGTTTCAGGGCGGCTGTCCGCAAGTTTGTCGCGGATCTCAAGGCAAGAGGCGGCTTCCGCGCGAGCCTTCGGGTAATGCCGATGCATGCCAGCTCGGGCGTGTGGGAGATGACCTGGGAAGGTAATGACGGGCGAGCAACCTTCTCGTACGGACCAGAGATGGGGCCTTTCGTCTGATCTATGGCTGGCCCCTGTTTCCCATCACAATCCTGGAGGCGCCCTGGGAAGCGTGGGACCACCGCCATGGGCGCTCGCTGCCCGACCCCTGCGCCGAGTCCGTGTGAACCCGATGACACATCGAGCCTCATCTCGCACCCTTCTCCCGGGGTAGCCATCCGTGCTCTCCAGTTCCTCCGTGTCTAGCCTGAAAATACCGCGGTTTTCATCCCCGTGGGTGTCCCGCGCATGGGACATGACTACTCCGTGATTCAATTGCCCGCCGAACCAGGCGGGCCTGGAGACCCGCGCCCCCACCCCGCTAGACGCGGGGGCCCGCGCCCCGACCACAAATGTGAGGCGAACTCAGGCGCCCGGAATAGCCCGCGACCCCGATTGACATATCCTGTATACTATGCTCCGTGCTTGTAAACTGTGTTACAGGATCTTGCCTGGCGTCATATGGGATTCATCCCCCATACCGTACCCTACGCCTATCAGGTTACGAGGATCAGCACGACGGAGGCGGACCAAAACGGTGAAGAGGACTCACGCCCTACAGGGTCGACTCGTGATGACTTTGTGCCTGCTGGCCCTAGCCGCGTTCGGCGCTCTGGTTCCATCCGGTCCCGCCGCCCGCGCCGACGGCGCTGGGGACGCGGCCTACCAGCACGGGCAGACCGCCGCGAAGGCCGGCCACTACACAGCGGCGGTAGCCGACTATCAGCAAGCCCTGTTGCATGGGCATAATGATGCCGGCACCTTCTACCAGTTGGGCCTGGCCTATGAGAAGGTCAAGCAGTGGAACTACGCCATGTGGGCCATTGCCATGGCGCTCAGCGACGCACCATTCTCCGGCAGTCACCCCCAGGCCACGACCGATCTCGGCCAGGCCCAGCACGCGGGCGGGGTCAACACCGGGCCGCCTACGGCCCTGGCAAACGTGACAGTCACCCCTACGAAGGTAGCACCCTTGAATCCGGCCGTGGTTGCCGTGCAAGAGTCGCAAGCGGCCTTTACCGCTCTGCAACAAGGAGCCTATTTCGTATCCCCCGGCTTCAATCACCTGGTCACCTTCAGCACCGCCAATACGCTGGTAAGCGCGGCCCAGGACAGCAATAACAACTCCAACACCACGGTCAAGTTCGTCTATCTGGATGCTACGCCGGCGCCGTATACCTCCCTGGCGACCTACGCCCAAGACCTCTTCACCAAATTGGCGCTCTCGCGAGCGGTGCTCGTGGTGGTTACCCCCAAGACAGCGGCGGCCTATAGTGATCGTCTGGACACCGCGTCCACTGGCCAAATCGCCGCCCAACAGTGGCGGACCGTAGGGATCAAGGATCCCACCGACCTAGGCGCCGTCATTGCCCGGAACGTGGTCAAACAGGCGGACGCGAACGACAACACCGCCCAGATCAAGGACGTTCTGATCGCCGTGGTCGCGATCATCGTCTTTCTGGCCCTGATCGGCGGAGCTATGTATTTCATCATGCGCGGCGGGCAGCGGCAACGCGGACGCATGCCCCGCCAGTCCCGCGTGGGAAGCCGAACGCGCGTCTCCTAATCTCAGGTCGGCGGAAAACCCATGATAAGGGTGGGTTATCGTCGGGGTCGAGTCAAATATACTACCCAGTGTCCGGTTTGGGGCAATGGAGAACTCTCTACCGATGAGCGATGCTACCTACATTCCGACCCACGGAGAGGTGGGGTGAAATGATCGCACAGAGTGAACAGGTTCCGATCTCCGGTTCGATGCGCGACCGCGCCGCGTTCGATGGGATCGTGCTGCAATACCAGGCGCGCATCGCCCGCTATATTCTCAGATTAGTCCACGACCCAGAACTGGCTCTCGATCTGACCCAAGACACGTTCATCAGCGCCTTCCGTAATATCCATAGCCTACGGTCCGACCTGGCGTTAAGCGCCTGGCTCTACCGCATTGCCACGAACATCGCGGTGCAGGCGCGCCGGCGGAACGGGAGAATCCACTGGCAATCGCTGTCGACGGTTGAGAACAGCGGCTGGGCGGCTACCGAGGCACCCGATGGGGTTGTCATGGATCGCGAACTGGTGCATTTCGCCTTGGCGAGGATGCCGCGCGATCGGGTCGCCTGCTTGCTGCTTCACGTAAAAGAGGGTTTCAGCTACGACGAGGTAGCCACGATCATCGGCAGCACACCGGAGGCGGTGCGGAAGCGGATCGCGCGCGCCAAGGAGCAATTCCGCGGCATATATGACGAGGCATGCCAGGATCGGCATCAGCGGGTGGCCCGCTGACCGGTGTGTGCATGTATATCAGTAAGGTAGGCTGTTGGGACACGATCAGATATTCAAGGATCTGTTGCCGCCGTTCTTTCTGGACTTCTTGCGGCTCTTCCTGCCAGAGGTCGCTCAAGGCATAAAGCCCGAATCAATCACCGCCATGCCGACTGAAGTGTTTACCGACATTCCCGATGGTGAGCAGCGCACCGGCGATCTGCTGACCCAGGTAGAGCCCCTGGATGGGCCGCCGGAACTGGTGCTCATCCACACCGAGGTGCAAGGTGAGGAAGGCCCCGAGTTTCCCTATCGCGTCTGGGAATATAACGCCCTCTATACCCTGCGGTATAAGAAGCCGGTGATCTCGATCGAGCTGGCGCCCTTTGCCAAGAGCGGCAAGGTCGAGTTGGTGCGGTACAGCCAAACCTTGTTCGGACAGTCCTATGCCCGACTGGACTACTGGCGGATTCCGCTGGGGGCGCTCCCGGCTCTGGAGTACGTCGCGGCAGAGCCGGTATTGGGAGCGGCATTGGCCGTGCTGATGCGCGCGAAGCCCGGGGAAAGGGTGGACCTCAAGGTAGCGGCGCTAGAGCGAATTCTGGCCGGCAGGTTGGATGCGGCACGACAGTATCTGTTGGTAAACTTTATTGAGAGCTATCTTGCGCTGGGCGATGCTGAGCAGGCGGCGTATGAACGGCGGGTAAGCCAGGGAGGACACATGGCGATCAAGGAACTGGAGATGACCTGGGGCGACCGGCTTCGTATGGAGGGCCGCGCGGAGGGTGAGCAGAAGGGCCGCGCGGAAGGGGCGCTGGCCGCCAAGCGGGATGTGCTGCTGGATGTGGTGCGCACGCGCTTTGGCGCCGTGCCGGACGCATTGGCGGCTCAGGCTGCCCAGGAGGACGAGACCTGGCTGACCCAGATGCTCCGCCGCGCCGCCACCGCGTCCAGTTTAGAGGAGTTGACCAGCCAGTAGCGTGTCAAGGGCCATTTCACCAAGGTGTGACTAATTTCACACTTCACCTGTCCGGATCGGGCGGCTGGAACACTCTTAACACGCATGGGGGTAGTGGCATCATCGTGAACTGGTCGCGATCTGGCGGTAAACAATGCGCTGATCTGGCTGAATGGATCTCCGCCTACGCGGATGGCCAGACAGCCGGAGCGGACTCGGAGGCCGTGCAGGCCCATCTGAACGACTGCGCCGTTTGCCAGGCTGTCCTGCGGCGACACCGCCGCACCAGCGGCCTTTTGCGGCTCGCCTCGGGCGATTCGTGGAACCCCCCCGATCTCCGCCTGCTGATCGCGCATGGGATCGCCGGAGACCGGCGGCAACCCCGCCGACCGCTTTGGGGTATTGGCCTGGCGGCCTGCCTGGCGTTCGTGCTGTTGGTCGGCGTCTTCTCTTTCGGAGAGATCTCTGGGTGGAACGCCTCCTCACCAGTGCCTGCGGTACAGCAGCCCACGGTCACGGCCACGGTAGCGATTGCCTCTACACGCGGCTCCTGCTCCCGGATGTCAGGGCCCGCGCTGGCCCGTTGCCTGGGCGTCTCGCTCCTCTTGCTGCCCACCATTCTGGCCGACCAACACTACCAGCGCTACCAGCGTATGGCTGCGGTACGACCAAGCAAACCTGTAATTAGACCGCCGCTCCCTCTGGAGAGGCATTCTCCGACTCCTGCAGTTCTTGGTGAGGTCACGAAAGGAGGTGCGACCCGCGCTCTCGTCAATGAAAGCCAACACGGCTTGAGACCCATGTAAGGCGCGGGATTGCGTATTCGCGACGTCCATCCCAATCTTGAAATCATGACCACAGTGAAGGGTACGACACGTGCATCGAAAATCGCTGGCTATTCCGGCCGCGGCGGTCCTCATTCTTAGCGGCACCGCTGGAATGGGGCGCCTCGGCGGTACGGCCCACGCGCATGGGGCGCGGGACACCTATTCCGGTACTATCTCAATCACCGACTACCAGGCGCCAAATGCCCTCAATGGCGGCGGCTCATACGGCAGTTCCGAGGCCAATGTGGAGTTGGGCAGCGCCATGGGCGATAATGCCCTTGGCCTCGACAACAAGGGTAATTTCTATGCCGACCTGGCCACCCAGGTGCCATCAACCAGTAATGGCGGCATCAAGGTAGTCAACGGCAACGAGGTCATTACCTACCACATCAAGCCGAACCTGAAATGGTCCGACGGATCCTCCATCACCAATGCCGACTGGATTTCGCAGTGGGTGCTGGGCTACACGCCGGACATCGCGGCCTACCCAGGATTGGCCGATCAGGTGGCCTCGGTATCCTTTAGCGGCAACGACCTTGTGATGACCCTCAAAGGCGTCCAGGGCTCAGCCTTACAGCAGGATCTGCCAACTCCCAGTCCCTGGGAGTACTATCAGAAGAAATACGGCGCCACGGTCACTGGGATCGACATGAGTTCGTACAACCGGGCCAAAGAGATCGACCCAAAGACCGACCTGATCCCAGCGGGGATCTACAAGAGCTCCGGCCTGCAAAAGCTGGCCCTGGCCAACCTGAGCGATCACTATACCTCGCCGAGCGATCTGTTCGACGGACCCTATAAACTCAAGTCGTGGAGCGCCGATCAGCGGTATGTGCTGGAAGCTAATCCCTACTACACCGCCCTTCCCGCCGATCCCAAGCATCCCCGGCCCGCGATCATCCAGGACGTTGTCCTGAGCGAGGATGGTCCCACCTACGTACAGGATGTGAAGGCCGCCTCGAACTACAATACCATCGACGAGGCGCAGGATTTCTCGCCCCAGAATATCTCGGACTTGAAGTCGACCAAATATCAGGTGGCCGTCCAGCCCAGCCTCCAATATGAACACCTGGATTTCATGGTCGCTCCTACCTATAAGGGCCAGAAGAATCCGATGGCCGATGTACGGGTGCGCACAGCCCTGAACTACGCGATCAACAAGGATCAAATGCTGACGGCAATCTTCCCCGGCTTCGACCCGAAGACGTTGGAACTATCCTCGCCCTACCCGGGCTCCTCTCCATGGTCGATCGATAAGCAGTTGCCGGGGAATGTCTATAATCCGGCCAAGGCGCGGGCTCTGCTGCAGGCGGCCGGCTATGCCACCACTCTCGGCTCCGGCAGCAACCACATCGTCCTCGACTACGTTACCACCACCCGCACCGATCGGATCAAATTGAGCCAGATCCTCCAGCGATACTGGAACCAGGTAGGGATCGGGATCAAGATCACCTACTCCGCCCACCCCACGGGGCAGAACGGCATCTTCGGCGCCTGGGCTGACGGCGGTCTCCTGGATCACCATGCCTATCAGATTGGGGAGTTTGCCTTCCTGGAGAATCCCGATCCGGATGAGGGCTCGTTGAACTGGCTGCCCGACCAAATTAACAGCCCGACCTGCCCGAACTGCGCCAATTACGGCGCGATCAACGATCCCCATCTGACTTCGCTGCTTCTGCAGGGCCGCACAACCCTGGACAACGCCAAGCGGCACGCCATCTACGCGCAGGTGCAGAAGTATTTCTACCAACAGATGCTCAACATCTCGCTGTATACGGTGCCCGCGATCGTCGCGGTCAAGGGGACGATCGGCAACTTCAAGCAGACCGTTACGCAGGCCGGTAATCAATGGAACGCCTTCCAGTGGTTCTACGATCCCACCAACTCGCAAAAGGCGATCCTGCAGTAACCTTCGGTTCCATGTCTGCGACGGTTAGCAGTACCGCCGTGGAATCCTCCCCTCGCCCCGCTCTTTGCGAGCGGGGCGA
>Ga0307373_10011362_pt1 | contig 12916 bp, 10 predicted proteins | sample OX2MG_FD_202534 | JGI IMG/M metagenome (GOLD analysis project Ga0307373, IMG submission 202534) | Soil microbial communities from Risofladan, Vaasa, Finland - OX-2 | ecosystem: Environmental > Terrestrial > Soil > Coastal area > Acid sulfate soil | place: Finland: Risofladan, Vaasa | collected... | reverse complement strand
CTGCAGGTCGGCCCCGGCGCAGAAGTTCCCACCGGCGCCGGTGAGCACCGCCACCGATGCGTCACCGTCGGTGTCGAAGGCCTGGAACGCCTCGAGCAAGGCGTCCGCCGTCACCCGGTCGACGGCGTTGCGACGTTCGGGGCGGTCGATCGTCACCACGGTCACGGGTCCGTGCCGGTCCACTCGGAGGGTCTCGCGCATGGGGTCAGCATGGCGGACGGGGGCCCGCGGGGGCCAGCACCCGCCGGAACGAATACCTGACGGATCCGGTCGACAATTGGTCCGACCCGGGCTACAGTGGGGATCCGTCGAGCCCGGGTCCACCGTCGCCGGACACCGGACGGACCCGGGTCCGTCCGGCACGGACGGTGCCGCGGTCGACCGGTCGCACGACAGAGGCGACGGCACATCCGCCAGTCAGAGACATCGAGCAAGGAGCATCACATGGCAATCCGTCTGGGCGACGAAGCCCCCGACTTCACCGCCGACACCACCGTCGGCACGATCAATTTCCACGAGTACCTGGGGGACAGCTGGGGGGTCCTCTTCTCCCACCCGAAGGACTTCACCCCGGTCTGCACGACCGAGCTGGGCGCCTTCTCGGCGGCGAAGGCCGAGTTCGACAAGCGGAACACGAAGCTCATCGGCCTGTCCGTCGACGACGTCACCTCCCACGGCAAGTGGGCCGGCGACATCGAGGAGACCCAGGGCACTGCGCTCAACTTCCCGCTGATCGGCGACGAGGACCGCAAGGTCGCCGACCTGTACGACATGATCCATCCGAACGCCGACGACACCTTGACCGTGCGCTCGGTGTTCATCATCGGCCCGGACAAGAAGGTCAAGCTCACCCTGACCTACCCGGCCTCCACGGGTCGCAACGTCGACGAGATCCTCCGTGTCCTCGACTCGCTGCAGCTCACCGCCGACTACAAGGTCGCCACCCCGGTCAACTGGGAGGACGGCGAGGACGTCATCGTGGTGACGGCACTGTCGGACGAGGAGGCGAAGGAGCGGTTCCCCAAGGGGTTCCGCACGCTCAAGCCCTACCTGCGCATCACCCCCCAGCCCAACAGGTAGCCGCCGCCCGCCCCGGGGGCGGCAGCAGGAGGTGTGCATCGGGCCCGGCCGACACGGCCGGGCCCGTCCCCGGCCCGGCGGAGGGCGACCAGGTGCGGCGCCTCCTGGCCGGCCGTGCCCGGCCCGGGGGCGACGACCGGTACCCCGGGGGCGACGGCCGGTGCCCGTGGGGCCGGCGGCCCGGGCGGGAGGTCCGCCCCCGGGACACGCTTCCTGCTAGCATTGTCCGGTCGACGTGTTCCGTCCGTCGGCCATCACCACGATTCCAGAGGTCTACTTCCCACATGCCAGACAAGCAGGCAACCATCGCCGAGAACCGCCTCCACGAGACGGACACCGGCTCCCCCGAGGTGCAGATCGCCATCCTGAGCGAGCGCATCGTCCACCTGACCGAGCACCTGAAGGTGCACAAGGGAGACCACCACACCCGGCGTGGCCTCCTCAAGCTCATCGGCCGACGCCGCCGCCTGCTCGACTACGTCCGCAACAACGACGTCGAGCGGTACCGCGAGATCATCAACAAGCTCGGCCTCCGCCGCTAGGCGGACCAGACGCTCCGCCCGGCTCCGGCCGGGCGGTCGCAATTCGTCCACCGGTCCCGTGCCGGGGGATCACAGGGCGGCTCCCCGCCTCCCTGCAGCAGGAGCGGCCCCCGCACCGCGGGCGGCCGTCGTCACACCACACCGATCGGGCCCCAACGAGGTCAGTCACCAGTTGCCGGTCACCGGGCCCCGAGTGGGCGGGGTGGCCGACAACTGGGAACTGGCTCGGGGAGCCCCCGAACCACGAAGGAGCGTCATGTCCGACGCCATTTCCGTAGCATCGCCCATCAGCGGCACCGACAGGACCCTCAGCTTCGAGGCCGGCAAGCTGGCCCAGCTGGCCGACGGCGCCGTCGTCGGCCGCATCGGCGACACCGTCCTCCTGGCCACCGCCACCGCGGCGCGCTCGGTGCGCGAGGGGGCGGACTTCTTCCCGCTCACCGTCGACATCGAGGAGCGGACCTACGCGGCCGGCAAGATCCCCGGGTCGTTCTTCCGTCGGGAGGGCAAGTCCTCCGACCAGGCCATCCTCACCTGCCGCCTGATCGACCGCCCACTGCGCCCGTCCTTCCCGAAGGGCTTCCGCAACGAGGTCCACATCGTCGGCACCATCTTCGGGGCCGATCAGGAGAACCCCCACGACGTGCTGGCCATCAACTCGGCCTCCGCCGCGCTGATGCTGTCGGGCATCCCCTTCGAGGGCCCGATCGGTGCCGTCCGGGTCGCCTACTCGACCGACGGGGAGTGGATCCCGCACCCGACCTTCGAGGAGGGCGAGGTGTCGACCTTCGAGCTGGTCGTGGCCGGGCGGGCCCTGGACGACACCGCCGACACCGAGATCGCCATCATGATGGTCGAAGCCGGCGGTTCCGAGCGCTCGTTCCAGTTCTACGAGGAGGGCGCCCCCCAGGTGACCGAGGAGGTCCTGGCCAGCGGCCTGGAGGCCGCCAAGACCTGGATCCGCGAGTCCATCGTGCTCCAGCGGGAGCTGGTCGCCGCCTACGTGGCCTCCCGGGGCCCGATCGAGACGATCGGGTACTCGACGCAGGCCGACTACGGCGACGACGTGTGGGCCCGGGTGGAGTCCGTCGGCACCGCTGGCCTGGCCGCCGCCAACGTGCTCACCCCGAAGGCCGAGCGGAACGCCGGCATCGCCGAGGTCACCGAGTCGATCCTGTCCGAGCTGTCCGGTGAGTTCCCGGACCGGGCCGGCGAGATCAAGGCGGCCGTGCGCAGCCTGACCAAGAAGCTGGTCCGTCAGCGGATCGTCGAGGAGGGCCTCCGCATCGACGGGCGCACCACCACCGAGATCCGCCCGCTGTCGGCCGAGGTCGACCTCTTCCCGACCGCACACGGCTCGGCGCTCTTCCAGCGCGGCGAGACCCAGGTGCTCAACGTGACCACCCTCGGCATGCCCCGCATGAACCAGCTGCTCGACACCATCACCCCCGTCGAGTCGAAGCGGTACATGCACCACTACAACTTCCCGCCCTTCTCGACCGGGGAGACCGGTTTCATGCGGGGACCGAAGCGCCGCGAGATCGGACACGGCCTGCTGGCCGAGCGGGCCCTGCTGCCCGTCGTCCCCTACGAGGAGGACTTCCCCTACACGCTGCGCCTGGTGTCCGACGTCCTGTCGTCCAACGGCTCGACCTCGATGGCCTCGGTCTGCGGCTCGACCCTGTCGATGATGGCCGCCGGCGTGCCCCTCAAGGCCCCGGTGGCCGGGATCGCCATGGGCCTCGTCTACGACGGCGGGACCTACGTGACCCTCACCGACATCCTCGGGGCGGAGGACGCCTTCGGCGACATGGACTTCAAGGTGGCCGGCACCCGTGACGCGGTGACCGCCCTGCAGCTCGACACCAAGATCGACGGGCTGCCGCTCGACGTCCTGACCAAGGCCCTCATGCAGGCGAAGGACGCCCGCCTCGCCATCCTCGACGTCATGGCCGGCGCGATCGCCGAGCCGCGTTCCGAGGTCGCCGAGTCCGCGCCGAAGATCATCTCCTTCGAGATCCCGATGGACAAGATCGGCGAGGTCATCGGCCCGAAGGGCAAGGTCATCAACGCGCTGCAGCAGGAGACCGGTGCCGACATCGCCGTCGACGACGACGGCATGGTCGGGACCGTGACCATCGGCGCCAAGGACGGCACGGCCGTGGAGGAGGCCCGTCGGCGCATCTCGACGATCCTCGATCCGCCGCTGGCCGAAGTCGGCGCCACCTACCAGGGCAAGGTCGTGAACATCACCAAGTTCGGTGCCTTCGTGAACATCCTCCCCGGCCGCGACGGCCTGCTGCACATCTCCAAGATGGGCCAGGGCAAGCGCATCGACCGGGTGGAGGACGTCTTCGAGCTCGGCCAGGCGGTCGAGGTCCGGGTCGACGACATCGACCCGCAGGGCAAGGTGTCCCTGTCGCTGGCCGGCGAGGCGGCGTCGTCGGGCTCGAACGGCGGTGGTCGTGGATCGTCCGGATCTTCCGGATCTTCCGGATCGTCGGGATCGTCCGGTGCGAACAGCGGGGGCCGCGGCCCGTCCCGTGGCGACCATGCCGATCCCGATGCCGGCGACGACCGGGGACCGCGTCGTCAGACGAGCACCCCCGCCGGCGCCGCCTCCTTCGAGGACGCCTTCGAAGAGGAGCTGGTGCAGGAGTTCGGGGACCTCGGCCCCGCGACCTCCGAGTCGTCCGACCGGCCGAGCGGCGGAGGCGGCCGGGGCGGTCGCCGGCGCCGTTGAGCACGCACGCCGGACGTGGGTCGGCCTTCGGGGCCGGCCCACGGCGGCGGCACGCCACTGCGCGGCAGCGGTTGGTCCGGGCACGGGGGGCTGAGGCCGCGACGCGAACGGTTGCAGGAGCGGGTCGGACCGGGGCGGGAGCGGGTTCGGGTGCGGGTTCGGGTGCGACCCGTGCCGGAGCGGCCTCCGTCGGGCGCGGATGATCTGCACCGACCGCGGGCCGTCGGGTCTCACACTGGTCACCGAGGTGATGACGGAGGCCCGCTCGGTCTGCATCGGGTTCTGGGTGGGAACCGGCTCGCGGGACGAGTCGGACGGCCTCGCCGGTGCCAGTCACTTCCTCGAGCACCTGCTGTTCAAGGGGACCGCCGACCGCTCGGCGTCGGCGATCGCCGAGGCGGTCGACGAGGTGGGGGGCGACTTCAACGCCTTCACCACCAAGGAGTACACGTCCTTCTACATCCGGCTGCTGGCCGAGCACGTCGACCTCGGGCTCGACATCCTGTCGGACATCATGTGGCGCCCCGCCCTGCGCCCCGACGACCTCGATGCCGAACGCCAGGTCATCCTCGACGAGATCCTGATGCACGCCGACGAACCGGCGGACGAGGCAGCGGAGCAGAGCTCGGCCATCCTCTTTCCCGACCACGCGCTCGGTCGGGAGGTCCTGGGCACCGAGTCGTCGGTCTCCTCCATGACCCCCGATCGGATCCGTTCCTTCTTCGAGACCCACTACCTCCCCGGCAACATGGTGGTGGCCGTGGCCGGCGACCTCGAGCACGACGCCGTGGCCGCGGGCCTGTCGGAACGGGCGGGTGACGCGATGGGTGGGGCGACGCCGACGCGGACGGCGCCCGAATGCCGGGTCGAGCCGATCCGGGTGACGCGGCGCACCTCGGAGCAGGCCCACGTCGTCGTCGCAGCGCGCTCGGTCGACAGGAACCACCCGAGCCGTTACGCACTCGCCGTACTCAACCATGTCCTCGGCGGGGGGCTGTCCAGTCGGCTGTTCCAGGAGATCCGCGAGCGACGGGGCCTCGCCTACTCGGTGTGGTCGGAACGGGTCGCCTACCAGGATTCCGGGTTCCTCAGTGTGGGCCTCGGCACCGCGCCGGAACACGTGCCCGAGGTGCTCCGCATCGTCACCGGCGAGCTCGGTGCCCTGGGTGCCGACGGGGTGACCGAGCGCGAGCTCGCCATCGCCAAGGGGAACCTCCGCGCCGAGACGCTGTTGGCCTGCGAGGACTCCGGTGCCCGGATGAGCCGCATCGGGGCCGGCATGCTCCTGCACGGTGAGGTGCTCTCGGTCGACGAGGTGCTGGGCCGGGTGGACGCCGTGTCCCTGGAGGACGTGCATGCCGCGGCGCGGGAGCTGGCGGCCGCCCCGAGGACGCTCTCGGTCGTCGGGCCGTTCGACGGGTCCGAGTTCGACGTCGCCGCGCTGTCCCTCGGATGATGCGCGTCGGCGGGGACGGCCCGCGCGCCGGGGCGATGCGCGGACACCGCGGTGTCCGACGCCGCCTTGGCTAGGGTGGCCGCCATGCGAGTCGGGGTGGTGGGTGCCGGGGGACGCATGGGCCGGGAGGTGTGCCGCGCCGTGCTGTCCCGAGCGGGACTGGAGCTGGTCGCCGCCGTCGATCCCGTGTACGCCGGAACCCGTGTGGAGGAGCTGATCGGCCTGGTCGCCGGACCGGTCGCCGGACCGGGCCCCGACGCAGGTCCCGACCCGTCGCGTGGGATCGCCGTGGCCGCGTCGACGGGAGCACTGGTGGACGCAGGGGCGGACGTGGCCGTCGACTTCACACAGCTCGAGGAGTCCAAGTCCACGATTGCGTTCTGCGCCGGCGCCGGGATCCACACCGTCGTGGGTACCACCGGGTTCACGGACGCCGACCTCGCCGAGCTGGGACGGATGTTCGACCCGGCGGTCGGATCCCGACCAAGGGCCAACTGCGTGATCGCCGCCAACTTCGCCATCGGGGCCGTGCTCATGATGCGGTTCGCGGCCCTGGCCGCGCCGTGGTTCGACGGTGCCGAGATCATCGAGCTCCATCACGAGGGCAAGCGGGACGCGCCGTCGGGGACGTCGCTGCGGACGGCAGAAGGGATGGCGGCGTCCCGGGCCGCGGCGTCCCGCGGCCGATTCCCGGCCGACGCCACCAGCGTCGTGGTCGTCGAGGGTGCCCGCGGCGGGTCCGGCCCGGGTGGCGTGCGCCTCCATTCCGTCCGGTTGCCCGGACTGGTGGCCCATCAGGAGGTGCTGTTCGGCGCGCCGGGCCAGGGACTCTCGATCCGGCACGACTCCTACGACCGGGCCTCGTTCATGGACGGCGTCATGCTGGCCGTGGAGTCGGTGGCGTCGCTCCCGGGCCTGACCGTCGGCATCGAGTCACTGCTCGGGATCTGACGGACCGGGTATGGACGACACCCGACAGCGCATCGTCGAGGCGGCCTACGCGTGTGTGGCCCGGCGCGGGGTGGCCAAGACGACGGTCGAGGACGTGGCCCGCGAAGCGGGCATGTCCCGGGCCACCGTCTACCGGGCGTTCCCCGGCGGCCGGGACGAGATGGTCAACGCCACCGTCGCGTGGGCCACCCTCGAGTTCTTCCGCCGTCTGTACGAGCACATCCAGGGGGCCGGCAGCCTGGAGGAGATGATGGAGCGGGGCATCCTGTTCGCCTACCGGTCCATCGTCGAACACGAGGTGCTCCAGCGGGTCATGGAGACCGAGCCGGACAAGCTCCTCCCCATCCTCACCGTGGAGAGCAACCGGATCCGGGAAGGCATCGCCGCCGTGCTCGCCCCCTATCTCGAGGTTCGGGGTCTGGCTCCGGGGGTCGACCTCGAGGACGCCGCCGACTTCCTCGCCCGGATGATCCTGTCGTACATCTCCGCCCCGGGCCGCTGGGACCTCGACGACCCGGACCAGGTCGCACGGCTCGTACGTTCGGAGCTCCTGGCCGGTGTGGTGGTGCCCTCCCGAACCGCCTGACCACCGCCCGGGCGGGCGCCGGGACCGGCCCCGATGGTGGTTGACGCTGAGACAATTCGTGACCTACTGTTCCAGCCGTGGAGCGGTCGAGGGGAGCCCTGCGGGTGGTGGAGGTGGACGCCGCCGTGCGGGCCGCCACCACGACGACGGCCGAGGCTTCTGCTGCGGCTGCTGCGGCTGCTGCTGCTGGTGCTGGTGCCGCGGCCACGGCGTCGGTCTTGGCCACGGCTTCGGTCTTGGCCACGGCTTCGGCTTCGGCTTCGGTCTTGGCCACGGCTTCGGCTTCGGCTTCGGCTTCGGCCATTGCTTCGGCTTCGGATTCGCCGCACCGGGTGCGCATCATCGACGGTGCACTGGTATGTCTGGCACGGCACGGCACGGTCAAGACCACCGTCGACGACGTCGCCCGTGAGTCCGGCGTATCGCGTGCCACCGTCTACCGCGCCTTCCCCGGTGGGCGAGACGAGATCCTGGGGGCCGTCGTCGACACCGAGATGGCCCGGTTGTTCTCGGCGCTCGGGGTCCGGCTCGGGACCGCCGAGGACCTGACCGAGGCCCTCGTGGGCGGGATCGTCGAGGCGTCCGTCCGCCTGCGCGACCACGCCGCCCTCCACTTCCTCGCCGAACACGAGCCCGGGTTGATCCTCGGCCATCTCGCCTTCGCCGATTCGGACCGACTCCTGGCCACGGCGTCCCGGTTCACGGCACCGTTCCTGGCCCGCTGGATGCCGCCGCCCGAGGCCGAGCGGGTCGCCGAGTGGGCCGCCCGGATCGTCCTCTCCTACGCCATCGCGCCGTCCGACCGCACCGACCCGTGCGACCCCGTGCAGGCCGCCCGCCTGGTGTCCACCTTCATGCTCCCGGGCATCGACGCGCTGCTGTCCGCTGCCTCGGGCCCGATCGACATCACCCCGTTCGGCGGCAGCCGACCGGGTCCGGGAGGGCCCGACCCATCCCCGTGAACCCCACCGCCCTGCAGGGCCGGCGACCGCCGCCGACCGGACCCGCCATGATCGAGTCGCCCGTCACCTGCATCATCGTCCCATCCGTACACCGTCAACAGACCGCCACCAGGGGGAAGCACCCATGACCACCGAGATGAGCAGCACCGAGGACATCATCGGCCGCAAGGAGGTGGACGACCTGGAGGCCATCCTCTCCGTGGTCGGCACCGAGGAGACCGACGGGCGCCACGTCGTCCACTCCGAGTACGACTCGATCTTCACCTGGGACTACGAGAAGGGCGCACGGCCGAAGCTCAACAAGCTGTACGAGAAGGCCAAGAACGCCCAGTGGAACGGCGAGACCGACCTCCCGTGGGACACCGACGTCGACCAGGAGCGCCTCGTCATCGAGGCGGCCGAGGCCCAGGGCGGACACGCCGTCGGCTTCGACATCACCGGCACCCCGCTCGAGAAGTGGAGCGAGAAGGAGTGGGTGACATTCGGCGTGGAGAGCCAGAACTGGACCCTGTCGCAGTTCCTCCACGGCGAGCAGGGCGCGCTGATCTGCACGGCCAAGATCGTGGAGTCGGTCCCGTGGATCGACGCCAAGTACTACGCCTCGACCCAGGTGATGGACGAGGCCCGCCACGTCGAGGTCTTCGCCAAGTACCTCGACGAGAAGCTGTCGGGCCACTACGCCGTCAACGCCCACCTGCGCATGCTGCTCGACGACATCATCGCCGACTCGCGCTGGGACATGACGTACCTGGGCATGCAGATCATGATCGAGGGACTGGCACTGGCCGCCTTCGGCTTCATGCACTCGATGACGCCCGACCCGCTCCTCAAGCAGCTGCTCCGTTACGTCATGGCCGACGAGGCCCGTCACGTGGCCTTCGGCGTGCTCAGCCTCCAGGAGTACTACGCCGACCTGACCACAGCCGAGCTCCGCGAACGGCAGGAGTTCGCCTTCGAGGCAGCGGTGCGCATGCGAGACCGGTTCCTCCAGCAGGAGGTGTGGGACCGGATGGGTATCGATCCGAAGACCATCCTCCCGGTCGTGCTGTCGGCCCCCGACCGCACCCAATTCCAGGCGCTGCTCTTCTCCAAGATCGTGCCGAACTGCCGGAAGCTCGGCCTGCTCGACGCCGCGGACGGCTGGCTCCGCACCAAGTTCACCGAACTCGGCGTCATCGAGTTCGAGTCGGCCGTGGACACGAGTGAGGAGTACGACGCGATGGCCGCCGTCCCCCCGACGCAGCGCGAGCTCGTCTGAGCCTGGACGCGGGTCCCCGGTCCGAGGGGTTCGGACCGGCGGCAGGCACCCCGTCACCGGGACGCCACACCACGGGGCGCTGCGTCGCGCGGCGCCCCGTTGCCGGGGGCCGCACCGGTGGCCACGTCGGTGGCCCCGTCGGTGGCCACCGGTGCTGCTGGTAGCGTGCTGTGCTGTGAGCGCCGATCCGACAGCCCTGACTGCGAGCGTCCGGTGAGCTCCGCACCGCGCTTCGGATCGGTCGTGACCGCCATGGTCACCCCGTTCGGTCCCGACGGCGAGCTGGACCTCGACGCTGCCGCCACCCTCGCCCGCCACCTGGTGGGCAACGGGAGCGACGGTCTGGTCGTCGCCGGCACCACCGGCGAGGGTCCGGTCCTGACCGACGACGAGCGCATCGCGCTCTTCCGGACCGTCGTCGAGGCGGTCACGGTCCCGGTGATCGCCACGTCGGGCACGAACGACACGGCACACTCGATCCTCATGACGAAGGAGGCGGAGGCTGCAGGCGCCGCCGGCGTCCTGGTCGTCACCCCCTACTACAACCGGCCGTCCGCAGCCGGGCTGTCGGCCCACTTCCGGGCGGTGGCCGAGTCGAGCGCGCTGCCGGTGGTCCTGTACGACATCCCGGTGCGGTCGGGACGCCGCATCGGGCCCGACCTCACCGTCCAGCTCGCCCGGGAGGTCCCGAACATCGTCGCCGTGAAGGACGCCACCGGTGACGTCGCCGCGGGTGCCCAGGTGGTCGCGGAGGCCCCGGCTGGATTCGAGCTCTACTCGGGCGACGACTCGCTGACCCTCCCGTTCGCCGCCGTCGGCGGCGTCGGCATCATCAGCGTCGCATCTCACTGGGCCGGTTCCGTCTTCGGCGCCATGCTCGCCGCCTACCGCTCCGGCGACGTCGACACCGCGGCCGACCTGAACCGCAGCCTGCTCGAGTCCTACCGGTTCGAGTCCTCGGAGGAGTACCCGAACCCGGTTCCCGCCAAGGCGGCATGCAGGGCACTCGGGTTGGCGGTCGGCCAGTGCCGGCTCCCGAACGCCTCGGCACCCGAGTCCCTCGACGACCAGGCCCGTTCGGTCGTCGCCGGGGTCGCCTCGCACTCGCAGACGCGGCAGTCGGTTGCCTGAGCGCAAGGGTTCCGGACGGAGCCGCGCCGAGGACGGGGCAGCGACCGAGTCCGGTTCCTCCGGTTCGTCCGGTTCGTCCAGGCGGCGGCGAACTGCTGCGGCGTCCGCCTCCACCAAGGATTCCGTCGCTCCGTCGACGCCGAAGGGGAAGGGTGCGAGCGGCAACGTGTCCTCCGGTGGATCGTCTCGAGGTTCCGGTCGCCCGGCCAAGGCGGCGGCCGACTCGCCGGGCAGGTCGAGCGCCAAGACATCGGCCAGGTCGGGCGGCAAGGCGTCCGGCACGGGGTCCGGTGCGGGATCTCCCGTCCGGGTCGTGTTCCTCGGCGGGCTCGGCGAGATCGGGCGCAACTGTGCCTGCATCGAGGTCGACGGCCGGATCCTCGTCCTCGACGTCGGAATCATGTTCCCCGACCCCGACATGCCGGGTGTGGACCTGGTGCTGCCCGATTTCACCTATCTGCGCGAGAACGCCGACCGGGTGGACGGGGTGATCCTGACCCACGGCCACGAGGACCACACCGGTGGACTCGCCTACCTCCTGCGGGACTTCCCGGTCGACGTGTACGGCTCCGAACTCACCCTGTCGCTCGCCCGGAGCAGGGTGGACGAGGCCGGCATGGCCAGCAGGGCCAAGTTCATCCCCGTCCGGGACCACGAACGGCGACGGATCGGTCCGTGCGACGTCGAATTCGTTCCCGTCACGCACTCGGTGCCCCACGCCTTCGCCACCGTGTTCCACACTCCCCAGGGGATCATCCTCCACTCCGGAGACTTCAAGATCGACCTCCACCCGGTCGACGGGCGCCGGACCGATCTGGCCCGGATGGGCGCGCTCGCCTCCGACCCGGGCATCCGGCTGCTGCTGATCGATTCGACCAACGCCGAGGAGCCGGGATTCACCGCTTCGGAGTCGACGGTCGGCGCGACGCTGGAGCGGGTCTTCCTCGCACGCCCGGACCGTCGGTTCATCGTCACCTCGTTCGCGAGCCACATCCACCGGATCCAGCAGGTCGCGGACGCCGCCGTCGCCGGGGGGCGCGTGATCGCCACCCTCGGCCGGTCCATGCAGAAGAACGTGGCACTGGCCCGCAAACTCGACCTGCTGCAGATCCCCGACGCAGCCCTCGTCGACATCGAGAAGATCGACGACTACCCGCCGGGCCGGGTCTGCGTGATCTCGACCGGGTCGCAGGGCGAGCCGATGTCGGCACTGTCCCGCCTGGCGGTCGGGGAGAACCGGTTCTTCACCCTGCACGAGGACGACGTGGTGGTCATCAGTGCCCACCCGATCCCGGGCAACGAATGGTCGGTGGGGCGCGTCATCGACAGCCTCCACCGCCTGGGCGTCGAGGTCATCCACTCGGGGGTCGAGAACGTCCACGTGAGCGGTCACGCCAAGCAGGGCGAGTTGGCCATGCTCATGTCGGTCACGCGGCCCGAGTTCCTCATCCCCGTCCACGGTGAGTACCGCCACATGGCGAACCAGGTGCGCCTGGCCGCCAGCATGGGCATCGACGGCGACCGGGTGCTGCTGTGCGAGGACGGCGACGCGGTCCTCCTCGACGACGCCGGCCTGCATCGGGACGGAACCGTGCCCGGTGGCTATCTGTTCGTCGACGGCAGCTCGGTCGGTGACATCGGCCACGGCGTGCTGCGCGACCGGATGGTCCTTGCGGAGGAGGGCGTGGTGATGGCCGTCGCCACCGTCGACATGAAGCGGGGTGAAGTCATCGGCGTCCCCCAGATCGTCACCCGCGGCTGGGCCTACGACCAGGACACCGACGCCCTGTTGGACGAAGCCCGATCCCAGGTCAGCCGGGCGCTCGAGTCGGCCCTCTCCGGGGGTCACACCGACCACGAGACCCTCAACCGGGTGGCCCGCAAGGCACTGGGCAAGCTGGTGGGCGAGCGCACCCGTCAACGGCCCATGATCGTTCCCGTCATCGTCACGGTCTGAGGCGCGGCCGCCGGATCCGGCCGGTGCCCCGGCCACCCCGTCGGGTTGCGCCGGCGGCCGATCGAGGTCGCTCCGGTGCCCCGGGGGGAGAGCACCGGCGATCGGGCAGGTCGGACACGTCGCCCAGCCGGTCCCGCGTGGGTGAGCGGGGTGAGCGGGGGGGGGGGTGTCCCACAGGCCGGAACCTCCCGGCAGTAGCGTGGTCCCCACTGTGACGACCGCCACGAAGCGCCCGGCTGGTCGATCCGGG
>Ga0307373_10011361_pt1 | contig 12918 bp, 14 predicted proteins | sample OX2MG_FD_202534 | JGI IMG/M metagenome (GOLD analysis project Ga0307373, IMG submission 202534) | Soil microbial communities from Risofladan, Vaasa, Finland - OX-2 | ecosystem: Environmental > Terrestrial > Soil > Coastal area > Acid sulfate soil | place: Finland: Risofladan, Vaasa | collected... | reverse complement strand
ATCTTCTCGAGATGAGCAATGACCTACCCCAAACGACATCTTCTTGAGGGCGAAACGATCGTTGATGAGCGCGGGACGCATCTGATCAAATTGGCTCCCAATATCTTCGTGATTCTGGTGGTCTTCGCTGGGCTCGGCGCGGGATTTGTCCTCTGGACGAGCGCGCCCACCTGGTTTGGGATAACTCTCGGTGTGCTTTTTCTCGCTTCACTTATCTATCTGTTTGTAAAGCTGCTGATGTTCCGCTCGACCCAGGTTGTCCTAACCTCGAATCGACTCATCTTTCGCTCTGGAATTTTCAGGCGAGTGTCTCGTGATATTCCGCTTGGCTCGATAATCGATCTTGGTTCACATCAGACATTGCTCAAGCGTGTCGTCGGACTCGGTGATGTCGAAGTGAGAACCAACGCTCAAAATGAACCGCTGGTGTTGCACGACCTGTCTCGGCCCAAACAGCTTGTGGCGTTGATCCATGGGGCGACTGAGGCGCTCGAGCGTTCGCGTGTCTCGGCCTTGATAGCCGAGAGCCAACCCGTTGATCTTGATAAAGAGCACCGGAGACTGATCTCTTTGCACCGCAAGGGAGTGATCACCCAGCAAGAACTCGCCGATCATGTACGGTCGCTCGGGATCGACGATGTCGCTCGAGATGGCGAGTTGAACGAGTCCTGAGGGCCACTTTGCCGTTTGCGATGCCAGTTCCGGGTGGATAGGGAGAGCCAAAGTTGCTTGGTACGCTGTCAACATGCCTGAGTACTACTGGATAGAGACGCTCGGGTGCCCGAAAAATCAGGTTGATTCTGACAAGATTGCCGGAACGCTCGTTGCTGACGGGCTGATCCCTGCCAAGAGCGCGGATGATGCCGATGTCATCGTCGTCAATACCTGCGCGTTCATCGATGCTGCGAGGCAGGAGTCGATCGACACGATCGAAGACTTTGTCGCCGGTCGCAAAGATGGCACGCGCATCGTTGTCACGGGGTGTCTTGCGGCCCGTTCTGGAGAGGAGCTTGCTGCAGCGATCCCCGAGATCGATTATGTCGCCGATGTCGGAGTTCCGATCGCGCTCTCGGATGGACCCCGCTGGCGTTCCGACGCCCTTCGCACCGAGAGCCATCGGCTCATGGATCTTCCACGCTCTAAGCCAGATCTTCCCTGGGCGTACGTAAAGATCGCCGAGGGCTGCGATCGCGCCTGTGGGTTCTGCGCAATCCCTACCTTTCGTGGGCCGCAGGCCTCGCGGACGATCGAATCGATCAGACGCGAGGTGGAGTTACTCGACGTGAAAGAGGTCGTTCTCGTCGCGCAGGATCTGGCCTCTTTCGGCAACGATAGGGACGAGCGCGGGTCAATCACCGAGCTCGTCCGAAGAGTTGCACCGCTCGTTGAGCGTGTCCGCCTGCTGTATCTCTATCCCTCATCGCTGACGGATGCTTTGATCGAGACAATCATTGAGACTGGCGTGTCGTATTTCGATCTCTCGTTACAACATGTTTCTCCACAGCTCGTTCGTCGGATGCGACGATTTGGCAACGCCGAACGGTTTTTGCAGCGCATCGATTTCATCAGATCACTCGATGAGTCGGCCGCGTTCCGGTCATCTTTCATCCTCGGTTATCCCGGCGAGACCGAAGATGACCACGATCGGCTCCTTGAGTTTCTTGAGGCTGCCGATCTTGACTGGGTTGGATTCTTCCCTTACTCAAAAGAGGAGGGAACCTTCGCTGCCGGTCTTGATGGACAGGTACCTCGCGAGCTTGCGCTTGAGCGGCTTCGTGAATGTGCCGAGCTCCAGGACGTGATTACGGCGCGCAAACGTCGAGAGCTCGTTTCGACGACACAGATGTGTCTGATTGATGCTCCCGGAGTCGCCCGTTCGTTCCGAGAGGCTCCCGAGATCGATGGGATTATTCGGGTCGACGATCGGATCCCTGTTGGGACGATGTCAAAGATCGAGATTGTCGCTGCAGAGGGTCCTGATCTCATTGGTTCGCCAATTGGTGGCCAACCGTTTGCGCGCGTGTCGCGATGACGCGTACCGAACGAAGTACCAGACCAACCTTTGGCCCATCGGCGATCGCGACACCAGCCAATGCCCTGACGTTCCTTCGGTTGGTCGCCGCGCCTGTCTTCGCCTTTGGCATTGTTGCATTGGGGCCAAGATCATGGTGGCTCTGGGTGATCTGGATCGCGCTTGCAAGTTCTGATGGTCTTGACGGACATCTTGCCCGGCGGCTTGGTACGACGAGCTCGGGTGCCTTTCTTGACCCCCTTGCTGACAAATTTCTCGTTCTTGGTGCATTGATTGTCCTTGTCGGACAGCACGTATTCTCCTTGGTGCCAGTAGTGCTCATCGCGATTCGCGAGGTTGCAATGAGTGTGTTCCGCACGAGAGTGAGTCGACTCGAGATCTCGATTCCCGCTCGCAACCTTGCCAAATGGAAGACGATTGTTCAGGACTTCGCGATCGGGTGCGCCTTCTTTCCGCCCTTTCATGCACGTGCGATCGTCATTCCTCAGACCCTGTTATGGATCGCGACCGCGTTGACGCTCTACACAGGTCTTGAATATCTCATCGACGGCCGACGCATGATGGCAAAGATGAACACCTCAAAGTAAGCGGTCTCGATATCGGTGACTCGCTTGAAGTTGCAAGGACATGACAGCTGATGGAGGAAAGATGCGAGCAGAGATCGTTGCGATTGGTACAGAGCTTCTGCTCGGTCAGATTGTCGATACGAACTCCACCTGGATCGCTGAACAGCTAGCAGTTACCGGTATCGACTGTCTCTACCAGAGCCGTGTCGGTGACAATATCGACCGGATCGTCGATGTGTTGACTCATGCGCTTTCACGGTCTGACGCGGTCATTACCTGCGGAGGACTCGGGCCCACGCAGGATGACATCACTCGCGAGGCAATCGCCAAGATGATGGGCGTTGAACTTTTACACAACGACGAGGCCGAGCGAAGAGTCCGCGAGATGTTCTCGTCGCGCGGCCGCGAAATGACCGAGAACAATCTTCGGCAGGCAGAGGTCCCCGAGGGTGCAAGCATCATCTCCCAGGTGATCGGTTCAGCTCCGGGTCTGATCTGTCCCATCGGGGACAAGGTGATCTACGCGCTTCCCGGCGTACCTCACGAGATGCGAGAGATGGTTACCCGAGCGGTACTTGAAGACCTATCTCGACGTTCCGGAGAGACGGCAACGATCAGAAGCCGAATACTTCGAACCTTTGGAGTTGCTGAGTCAAAGATCGCCGAAATTGTCAGCCCAAGATTTGAAGCACTTGAACAGGGTGGAGCAGATGGGCCCAGAATCGCCTTTCTTGCGAGTGGAATCGAGGGGGTAAAGGTCCGCATCACGGTCAAAGCTGCGACTGAAGAGGTCGCGCGCGTCCGTCTTGACGAAGAAGAGCTCGCGCTTCGAGGTTTGCTCGGCGAATCCGTCTTTGGCGTAGACGACGAGACGATGGAATATGCCCTTGGAGAGGTATTGAGACAGAGGGGATTAACTCTCGGGCTCGCTGAGTCATTTACCGGTGGGCTTATCTCCTCGCGAATTGTTGCGGTCGTCGGCGCGAGCAGATGGTTTCGGGGTTCTCTCGTCGCATATAACGAACAGGTCAAATTCCAGACACTCGGCGTGCCGCTCGGACCGGTCATCTCAGGAGCTGCGGCGATTGCAATGGCAGAGGGAGCGTGTTCGTTGCTCGGAAGTGACGTCGCGATATCAACCACTGGAGTTGCTGGTCCCGATGAGCAGGAGGGTCAGTCAGTCGGTACCTGTTTCGTCGGACTTGTCGTCAATGGGCGGCCGAGCGAATCTCTTGCGCTTCGCCTGAGCGGCGATCGTCAGAGAATCCGTGAACTTGCGACGATTGCTGCACTTGGGAATATGCGTCGTATTTTGCTCGACTCATAGCTCGCTGAACAGGGATTCTAGAATCCACCACGAACAGGTGTTCGTGAACTACAGTGATGAAAGTTCGCGAAACGGGCGTCATGTCGTCGTTAAGTCGCCGTGCCTCGTGGACTGATACAGCCAGACTTTAACTTGCCAAACCACGGAGTGCCCGACAGTGGCGCAACGGCGATTGACAGCGAAAGAGAGAGCAGATGGAAAAGGACAAAGCACTCGATGCGGCATTGAGCCAGATCGAGAAGCAATTCGGCAAAGGCTCGGTCATGAAGATGGGGGAGAACCTTCACCTTCAGATTGAATCAATCTCCACCGGCGCAATGTCACTCGATCTTGCGCTCGGAATCGGTGGACTTCCCCGGGGACGCATTGTTGAGCTCTATGGACCAGAGTCTTCTGGCAAGTCCACTCTTGCGCTCCATGTTGTTGCCGAGGCCCAGCGCAATGGCGGAACGTGTGCCTATATCGACGCTGAGCACGCGCTCGATCCGGTCTACGCGAAGGCTATTGGTGTTGACATCGATGAGCTTCTGATCTCTCAGCCCGACACTGGTGAGCAGGCGCTCGAGATCGCCGATATGTTGATCCGCTCGGGAGCGATCGACGTCATTGTCATCGACTCCGTCGCTGCTCTTACTCCCCGCGCAGAGATTGAGGGGGAGATGGGTGCCACGCATGTTGGTCTCCAGGCACGACTTATGTCCCAGGCGCTGCGCAAACTTACGGGAACCCTCAGCCGTTCTTCGACTATTGCGCTTTTCATCAATCAGTTGCGCGAGAAGATCGGGGTTATCTACGGATCGCCAGAGGTCACCCCTGGTGGACGGGCGTTGAAGTTCTACGCTTCGATACGCCTTGATATCCGACGGGTCGAGCAGATCAAAGATGGTACTGAGATTGTTGGGAACCGTACCCGGGTCAAGGTCGTCAAAAACAAGTGTGCGCCACCTTTCAAGAGTGCTGAGTTCGACATTATGTACGGAACTGGAATTAGCAGAGAGGGTTCGATTCTCGACGTCGCGGTCGACCTCTCGATCGTAAAGAAGTCCGGGGCCTGGTATACCTATGAGGGCGAGCAACTTGGCCAGGGACGTGAAAACGCCAAGCTGTTCCTTCGTGATAACCCTGAACTTGTCATCGAGATTGATGAACGCGTTCGTCAGGCGACGATGGCTCCCGCAATCGATATTCCGATTGGAGCCGGCATCGGCGATGACGATCCGATTGAACTCGATGAGGATCTTCCAATCACCAAGTAGCGACAATGGATCAGAGATCAAAACAAGGGTGGAGCTCAAGGCTCCACCCTTGTTTTGATCTCTTGATGAAGACTTAGCCAGAGCTAGCGGGGAACCGAAGTGTGCTTGAACTCATTGATCCCAGGACTACCGATGAGGAGTTCGAGCACCTTGTCTATCGTTTTCTTCGCAAGCTCTCCGTCCCCATTTGGGCGAGTCATCAAGCGGACAAAGGCTGCCTGGTCACCTGCGATGAACGTCGGCACTCCAAAGGCCGAGTGCTCTTTGACCGAAGCCTCGTGTTCGGCGCGAATTGTTTCGATTGGCCACCCGCTCTCAATCTCGCTAAAGATGAGATCAGCGTCGACGCCTACGCGAGCGAGCGCATCGCGAACAACTGCTTCGTCACGTAGATCATCTCCGTCGTCGTGGCGGATTGCGAAGAGCGAAAGGTGCGCGTCAAGGAAATGATCGGGAAAGCGGTCGCGTACGACAATTCCTGCGGCGAGTGCGATGAGGTCTTCTCGGTGTCCAGGATCATCAAAAGCAGACAACTCACCCTCTGCGATATGCGCCTCGGTGAGCGAGAATCCCTTGAAGGCAGCGTCATAGTCTGCACCTGCCCGTAACGCAGCAACAACATGCTCGTGAGCATTTCGGGCAAATGGACAGCGGTAGTCAAAGTTCACGGAAAAGGCTATGGTCATGGCTCCAACTTACCGGCCGAGCGCAGTCTTTCAAACAAATCAACGCCGCCCATGCCAGCGCAGTTCTCGGAGAACCGAGCACTTCAGAGTTTGGCGCGAGTAGCCATTAACATCGCGTTGTGTCTGAAATTGTTCGCGCACGCCCAAAAGATGTCAGCGCGGTAAAAGATCCGCTCGCTCTCGCATTTCTTGACGATCCGATAGCTGCTTGGCTCTTCTCTCGGCCTACGAGACGGTTTCGGGATCTTTCAAGCTTCTTCTCAATCCAGTTGCGACATGGCTATCTTCCCCGCGGCGTGGTCATGAGCACAGCAGATTTTCAGGCGACGGCGATGTGGATCAGCTCGTGGACGCGTCCGCTATCGATCTATGACCGCATCGCGCACCTTCGGATTCCGCTGCTATTGGGCGATCGCCTCGGTCCTGCCAGACAACTGACGCGCATGCTCGCGGGTTTTCATCCAAAAGAACCCCATCTCTATCTTGGAACCATCGGAGCATCACCAAACGTGCAATCGCGCGGGTACGGATCGTTGTTGATTGAGGCATTTCTTGAGGATGCGAGAAAGATGAATGTCGGCAGCTATCTCGAATGTTCCAGCGAGCACAATGTCGGTTTCTATCAGCGCTACGGATTCCATGTCGAACGCGAGGTGCAGGCTCCGGAGGCGGGACCCACGTTGTGGTTGATGTGGCGCCAAGCAGAAACCACGCGGATATGACAGCGCACCGAGGCATCGCATTTTGATCGCCCGAGAACTCGGCAATCTCAGAGGTGCGGTTTCTGGATGCGGTCGACCGATTCGGGAGTAATTAGCGCGCGGACGCCATTTGGTGTGCGATCGCTCTGCAGCACAATCTCATAAAGAATGTCAAGCACGGCGCGGACTGGAGCACCGGGAAAGCCACGTCGCCTCTGGGCGACGCCGACGAGACGTGGCGCGAGTCCCTCCACGGGGATCTGTGCCCACTCACCTTCGCGTCGCGCAGAGAGCGCGCCCGAGGGCAAGATGGCAAATCCTGCACCTTCAAAGGTGAGTGACGCGATGAGGCGGATGCTGTCAGTCTCGGCGTGAGGTTCAAGGGTGAAGCCAAGCGATTTGGTGACAGCATCGAGCTCATCGCGATACGAGGTTCCCCTTGTTGGTAAAAGGAGGGGGAGTCCTCGCAGATCGGTGAGGTGGACCAATTCTTGTTTTGCAATTGGATGGGACTGGGGTACGACAAGCACCAGATCCTCTTCAAAGAGGGGGAAGGTACGTACCTCAGATCCCGAAGCGGGAAGGCCGAGAACGCCAAGGTCAACCTGGCCAGATGCAAGTTGTGAGTCAAGTCCGACAGTCGAAGCCTCGACAAAGACGAGATGCAACATCGGGTGGCGCATCGGTGCGAGTTCGATAAGTTGAGGAACAAGCCAGCGTGCAGCTGTGCCGATGACTCCGAGACGGACGGTGCCAACGACCTGCTGGGTAAGTGCCGTGACATCTGAACTCATTGCGTCGAGTTCGCTGATGATTCGTCTGGCGCGTTCGACGACAAGTTGACCGGCCTCGGTGAGGCCACTTGTCGACCGATCGACGAGTGACATGCCGAGCTCTCGCTCGAGTTTCTTGATGTGTGTCGAAACGTTCGACTGCACGGTTGCGAGCGCATCTGCTGCAGCTGAGAACGATCCGTGCTCGGCAATCGCGACGATTGCGTGGAGTTGGCGGAGGTCCATCAATCTAAATGATAGCAAGTATCTATACCATGTGTTTGACGCATACACCGTGATCGCAGATACTAGATATGTACTCCAGAGCTCAGTGGACCCCCCTCCACGCTCTGGAGAGTCATTAAGAAAGGGTCGGATCCCCCCTCCGGCCCTTTCTTCATGTTATGGCACAGGTTTGGCACTTCACCGGGTTTGCGTCATCGAGCCGATGTTCGAGAGAACGGATCCCGCGTCACTCAGTTGCGGACGAATCGCCAGTTTCTGGTGCCCTTTTGGCACCGAGAGCGACCAGAGCATCTTGGATACGGATGGTGAATCGGCGGGCGTCTTCGGGTTTTCCGCCATCTGCACCCGGATATGGACGCAGCGCGGCGCAAAAAAAGACGTCAATTGATGCTCGACGCACGCGCGAAGAACCCTTCGGAAGGATCTTTCGTACGCCTTGGAGGTAGACCGGCACCACCGGAATATTGCACCGCTTTGCGAGGTATGCCGCGCCACCGTGGAACTCCATCATCTCGTCGGTGAAGCTTCTTCCCCCTTCGGGAAAGATCAACAAGTTGTAGCCCCGATCGAGTAATCCCGCCGCGATGTCAGCGCTCTTTCGGTTCGTGCGAGTTCGTTCTACGGGAATCGTCGATAGGAAAAGCGAATAGAAGACACATTTCCATCTTGTATTGAAAAAGTTGTCGACGGCAGCGGCAACGACAATATTCTTGCGATATGTCGCTGGTATCGCGCAGAGAAACGCGAGGGTGTCGAAGTGGCTCACATGATTTGGCGCAAAGATCAAAGGCTGTCGTTCACCGGCGATGGCTTCGAATCCATGTACCGATGGCGAGCAGATAAAGCGCGAGATTGGCCCGATGAAAAGTGTAGAAACGACATTGCGCAAAATGGTCGCTGGGCGAGTACGCGTCCATTCAGTGTCATAGTGCACACCAACATTAGGTTTCTTCGGAGAAGAACTTGATGTCCATTCTCGCGTTTTCGCGGCTGGTGAGTTAGCACTCTTGTCGTCGGTCATTATTTAGGAAGAGCGACGATTGCCGCTCTTGGGCGGGGTGTATCGCTTTGAGGGCCGTGGTATCGCACCCTTTCCGCTTGGACCGTAGTCCACAGTCCCCCGATCGATCCCTGCCGCGCGATCTACCTTGCCCTTTTGCATAACGCGATATATCAGCCACCCACCAAACGCGAGGTAGATCAGCGCACCCGGGAGGAACTGGAAGGTGGCCTGTTCAAGTCCAAAGAGGAATGCCGCGAAACCGAGCAACGCCCGGCGTCGCAGGAACAGCCCGAGCGCCATCAGACACGCGCCGATAAGCATCGTGATGAAGAAATCGACTGCGCCTGCGTGGATGCTCTTCGTCGTTGATGATCGTTCGTTGAGATACCCGAGTACAGCAAGTACAAGTGAAAGTGTTGTCAGGAACGATCCGATAAGTAGTTCCCGGCGATCGAGTCCGTTGACGATCTCCTTTGTGGTGATCGGCACATTTGAGGGTTTGAGTTGCCGAGGGCCAGGCTTTTGGTGCCATAGTTCCTTGACGATTTCAGGAAAGGTGCGCCGACTCGGTCCATTACTTGAGGGCGGTGTCTCTGTCTCGGGGGTTTCCACGAATACAGGCTATCGGTTTCAATTCGCCGCTGGAGATTCCGTATGACACGACTCCTGCATGGCATTGTCCGGTCCGAGAGTGAGATTAATCCCGGAGAGTGTTGCTGCCCATACTGTGAGTGGGCGAACAGTTCATGATCGCAACCAACAGGGCCGAACACAGGTGTACCAGGACTCGCTGACGCTCCCTGGGTCCGCGAATCAGCGCCCAAAAACTTTGACATCGTGCGCGAGAATTGCCGACGGATCTACGCGTAGTTCTCAGCGTGAGGAGCCACTCGAGTACACGGGATAGAGTTGGATGCGTCGATCGGTCGTGTCCCGGGCGGTCGAAGGCGTTGTTGAACCGTATTTACGGGCGTTTGGCTCAGGTGGTTAGAGCGCAGCCTTCACACGGCTGAGGTCGGGGGTTCGAGTCCCTCAACGCCCACAAATTCTTCGCAGGTAGGGGGCTACTTTCGCCGTTGCTGCTCTCTCGTCGATGCACGTCGTGCGCGTTTCGTGCGCGATGGGTACGCGAGTGCGCGCGGATCTGGGTATCTGTGACGGCTGTATCGCTGTCTTGTGGCGGCCTAATTAGTGCTGCGTCGTACGCCAATCGGTCAAGCGCGTCATTGACACGTTCGCCGCTGCCTGGCAGCAGGTGCCCATAGCGATCAAGAACGACCGAGACCGACGAGTGCCCGGCACGTGCCGCGATCTCCGTTGGTGACGCTCCTACCTCGAGCCACAGCGAGACCGCAGTGTGTCGGAGATCATGGATGCGTAGTGGATCAACTCCTGCTGCCTTGGTTGCGGGAATGAAGAAGCGCCGTCGCCATGAAGCCAATCGGACCGTACCGCCCTCGGGCGCCATAAAGACAAACTCACCGGTGCCGAATTCGTCAATGTGCCTCTTGAGCTCTTCGACGACAAATGCGGGCAACGGAACCCTGCGCCGACCGGCCTTGGTCTTCGGGGGACCGACGTGGAGATGTCCTGAAACTTCGGTGAGGGTCTCTAACACGTCCACCGAGCACGTCGCGGCACTGAAGCGTTCTGGCCGCAGTCCAAAGAGTTCACCCGCCCTTAGGCCTCCATACGCCGCCAAGAAGATCGCAGCGCGGTATCGACGGTCGATGGTGGCCGCAAGGATATTGACCTCAGCGGGCGAAAGAAAGCGCATAGAGCGATGCTCGATTCGCGGAAGTCTCACATCTATGCACGGATTGACGCGAAGCATTCCCGCCTAAACTGCTGAGCGCATGATCTTGTTGAGTATCTGACCCGCCTTGACGACGGTCGCAGGAGCGAGCCCGAAGTCAGTACCGAGTCCAGCCACCCACGTCCTCACCGCAGTTACAGAGATCTGGCCAAGCTCTCGCGAGCCGAAGCTAGGAACAAGGTAGCGATCCACGTATCCGAAGTCTCGAGCCAGTGTCGATGGGCGCAGGTCCACCACTGTTGTCTTCCATAGCTCGGCCCACTGGGCAAAAAGGACTCGTGCGTTCAGCGGGTCGACCCAATCGCCGCGACCGATCTCTGTCTCGACGTTGACCAACCACCGCCTTGCGTCAGTCCTTGTCGAAAACGTCATTGGAGCGACGTTGCGAGTGCCGTTCATCCAATAGCTTGCCTGCCATCTCCCCGATGGAAGCTTGCGAAGAGATCCAAATTCACGACGAGCCATAACCGAAACCTACCTGGTCGAGTGCGAGTGAGGGATAGAAACGGCTCGAGGATTCGGAAGAACGCGTAACCCCTGCAGCCACGTTGCAACATCGTCTGGGTCAAATCGCACGAGACGGCCGACCTTGATGTAAGGAATACGCCGTTCAGAGACCAGCCTTCTGACATGTCGCACAGTGATCCCAAGGCATTTGGCCAACTGTGGAACGTCAAGCAACGAGGAAAGCCGATGTTCTTTCACTTTCAAGGTCGGGTCACTCATCGGGAGGCTCTCCGGCAAAGAACATCACCTCGACTGAGGGACCGGTCCAGCCTTCTTGATTCGACGATGACCACTGAAACACGGGTGAACAGCCGAACACGTTCGTCGCGTATTCAACACCGTCTGGCATGTCATAGCGGCGCACACGGTGCGATGTGATAGCGAAACCTTGTGCCCGTTCGTACCGATGATTGCCAAATTCTGCTACTTCGAAAGCCTTTCCAATGTATTTGCAGAGATAACGCGCGGATCTCTGCGCGGCAGCAAAGGCACACCCGCCCCTGGGTTTCTTATCAGTGCAAAAGACGTGCCCGCGTCCCCAAATCTTCGTAAGCCTCTTCTGGTCAAAATAAAATGGCACCGCCACATGGATATGAATACGTTCGCCATCAGCATGAAACTCTGGCACCCATAGGTAGGGGAACCGCTCGCCGCGCACCTTCGCGACCTCTTTGACCAACCGCTCGATATGGCGCCGCACTCTTTTGATATCGAATTCGAAGGGCGGTCGGTAGGTGAGCGTCCACATGAACCGAAGGCGATGTTCTGTTGCATATCTCCTCGCCGTGGTACGTGCTCGCCGTACTGCTTCTGCTTTAGTGCGTTCGGGATCCTTGGCGCCACCCGGCTTTCGAGTCCTGTCCACTTTTCGATGAGAACAAACCGCAACCACCACGGCCTCGCCAGCCCTGGGATAGATGTGGACGAACGAACGGCCATCTCGGGGTTGAGGGAGTTTCGTTGCATATTCAAGTGAAACGGTGTCCTTCGGACCCCGCGCGCATGCAACGAAATTGTAGGGCCCTTGTGTTCGGTCGATCTGAGCCGGTCTCATTAACTGAGACTTTATCAGTCTCATAAAGTGAGACGCTCGTATTTCTCACCTAACGGCGTGAAATTGTATGAAGGCCGACGGAAGTCTCCGAGGCAGGGGCCGTCCGCACGATCGGGGCACCCTCGCACTCGGCCCCGCTCCTCTTCGAGTCCTCAGAGTGGCGGGGGCCGGTGTGCTGGGGGAGCCTGAACTAGGTGACAGCCTCGGCACTCCCGACGAGAAACATCGTCGATTGGGCCTCAATCATGAGCTTTGCCTTGTCGGCACGTTTGCGCTTGCCTATTTCGACGAGTCGCTTCCATTGCTCGTCGTAGCGGTCCTGAGCGCCTGAGGTCTTATTCATGCGGTAAGGAGTGGCCTCGGCAGGAAAGGCCTTGCGAAAGGCTTGCTGATCGCGGAAGGCGGTGGCTCGGCTTTCCTCCATCGTCTCGGCGTACTCATCAACGGACCCGGGTTCTCGACCCATTTCCGCGGTAGCAAGACCCCATGCCATCGCGAACCTTAGACCTCGAAGCGTGGTGCGAAAGTTCGAATTTGTGATACCGACCTGTGCCCAAGTCGGATTACGTTGTGCTTTTGTGGCCACGCTAACAGTGTACCCGCGGTCTCGGTATATGAGACTTACCTTTGCGATGAAAGGACTCGATTAGAGGACGATTTTTGCCGTCAGGCTGTGGATTCCTCGGGATTCGTTATTCGCTTCAATTCAGCCGGAATCTCAAACAGATTTCGTAGTACCTGCGTCGTAAATTGGAGGGCACTCTCGGCGCCTTCGGCCTCGACTCGCTCGTCGCTAGCGTGTGCACCAGAATTACCCAGCACTCTTATGTGATCCAAAACTTCACCGAAATTAGTAGTGATGAGCCCCTTTTCAATGAGGGTTTTTATAGCTTTCACAAGCGGATACGGTTGTACGTCAAACTCCGCGGCCGCAGACTCGAGGGTCTTCCT
>Ga0307373_10011360_pt1 | contig 12921 bp, 10 predicted proteins | sample OX2MG_FD_202534 | JGI IMG/M metagenome (GOLD analysis project Ga0307373, IMG submission 202534) | Soil microbial communities from Risofladan, Vaasa, Finland - OX-2 | ecosystem: Environmental > Terrestrial > Soil > Coastal area > Acid sulfate soil | place: Finland: Risofladan, Vaasa | collected... | reverse complement strand
CTGACGCCCGAGTCCGTCGAGGACGCGCCGTGGCTGGAGGGCCTCGACCACCTGAGCGACCCGTCGGCCCTGACCCGTTTCCTGGTCTCACGCACGATGTACCGTCGGTTCGGCCGCTACGCCTGGTGGTTGCTGGTCCCCTTCGGCGTGGCCCTCCTGCTGCGCATCGCGGTCACCCCGTGGGTCCTCCAACACCTCGGCTCGGGCCTGCCGGCCCGCGCCCTGCGCCACGCCCACTTCGCCGACTTCCAGGACCAGCTGGCCGTCGCTGTCGGGGCGTCCGTCGTGGTGCTCGCCGTCCTGGCCGTGGTGCTCGGTCTGCTCAGCCGTCGCATGTGGTCGATCCTGGGGGGCGGCGCCCTCGACGAGGTCCGCACGGACACCGGGGCCAACGACGCGGCGCGGGACGACGCCCGGCGGCTCGTCGCCCGGGGCTACGCCGGCCTCATCACCGCCGCCACCTTCAAGGCCGAGCTCACCAACCTCGGCACCGGGTTCTACGCCAACGTGGGGGCCACGACCGAGGTGGTCGCCGAGCACCGGGGGCGCCTCGGACTCCCCCCGGTCTTCCTGCACAGCCAGTGGGTGAGCTGGGTCGAGGTGGAGTCCGGGGCCGAGCTGCACGTCCGCATGCTGCTGGCCCACAACGAGCTGGCGTCCCCGAGCCGCCTCGAGCGCATCGTCACGCGGGGCCGGGTCGGCGGATCGCTCCACCCCACCCTCGTCGCCTCCTATCCCGTGGGCTCCTCGTGGCCGCCCGCCCCCGACCTGCGCCAGGCCCACCGCCGCACCCGACGGGTCCGCCGGTGGGGGGCCGCCGCCATCCTCGTCACCGGGATCATCGACGTGCTCGACTCCATCACCCCGCCGCTGCGCGGACGCCTCCACGTGCTCGAGCAGTACCTGCCGCTGCGGGCCAGCGTGGCCGCCGGCGCCCTGGTGGCCATGGCCGGCCTCGCCCTCATCGCGCTGGGTCGCGGGATCCTGCGCGGCCAGCGGCGCGCCTGGCGGGTGTCCGTGGTGCTGCTGGCCGGGACCGTCCTGCTGCACATCGTCGCCGGGGCCGACGTCGAGGAGTCGCTGATCACCGGGGGGGTGCTCGTCTTCCTCGTGGTCAACCGCAGGCAGTTCCAGGCCGCCTCGGACGCCACGTCCCTGCGGTCCGCGTTCGTCACCCTGGCCGCCGTCGCACTCGGGGTGGCCGTGGTGACGACGGCATCGATCGAACTCTTCACCCACATGGGGCACCACCAGCACGTGCTCGCGTGGTGGACCGTGTTCTGGGCGGTGGCCGAGCGGTTCGCCGGGATCACCACCATCGACCTTCCCGAGCGTCCCGACCGGTTCCTGACCCCCGCGCTGTTGACCATCGGGCTCTGCCTGGTGGCCGTCACCCTGTACCTGCTCACCCGCCCGGTGGTCGACCGCCGGCTGGGCTCGGGGCGGGCCGCCGAGTTCCGGGCCCGCGACATCGTGCGCCGCCACGGAGCGACCACGCTCGACTACTTCGCCCTCCGTTCGGACAAGCGGTGGTTCTTCCACCGCGACAGCCTGGTGGCGTACGCCGTCTACGGGGGTGTCTGCCTGATCTCGCCGGACCCCATCGGGCCCCGCAACGAGCGCGAGCAGGTGTGGGGGGCCTTCCGCTCCTTCGCCGACGGCCACGGGTGGACCACGGCGATCATGGGGGCGGGCGAGGAGTGGCTCTCCACCTACCGCGACTCGGGCATGCACCACATCTACCTGGGCGACGAGGCCGTCGTGAAGCTCCAGGAGTTCTCCCTCGCCGGCAAGCACATGAAGGGCCTGCGCCAGGCCCACAACCGCATCCACAAGTACGGCTACACCGTCTCCTTCCACGACCCGTCGCGGCTCGACCCCGGGCTCATCGCGGAGCTCAGCACGCTCATGCGGCTCTCGCGCCAGGGCGAGCACGAGCGGGGCTTCTCGATGATGCTGGGCCGGGTCTTCGACCCGCGGGACACCGGGCTGCTCCTGACCGTGGTGCGCACCCCGGACGGCTCGGCCGCGGCCATGTGCCAGTTCGTGCCGGCGACCGGGATCCACGGGTTCTCCCTCGACCTCATGCGCCGCGACCCGGGCGACCACCCGAACGGCCTCCTCGACTTCGCCCTCTGCTCCACCATCGAGCACCTGGCATCGCGCGGCTTCGAGGGCCTCAGCCTCAACTTCGCGGCCATGCGCTCCACGCTGGCCGGCGAGAAGGGCGACGGCACCGTCCAGCGAGCCGAGCGCTGGTTCCTGAAGCGCCTGTCCAACTTCGCCCAGATCGAGTCGCTGTGGAAGTTCAACGCCAAGTACGAGCCCGAATGGCTCCCCCGCTACGTGGTCTTCGACACCGCGGAGCACCTCGTGCCGGTGGTCATGGCGATCCTGCGGGCGGAGTCGCTGTGGGAGATCCCCGTGCTCGGACGGCTGCTCGCCGCCGGCGCCGAGAAGCGGATGGTGGCCGCCCAGCGCGAGACCGACGAGTTCCTCGCCTCCATCGTGCCGTGGGACGAGGACGGCGTGCGCGTCCGCGGGGTCGCCGGTCCGCCGGCCACCGACCCGGAACCGGTGTCGGCCGGGGTGTCCGATCCCCATGGCGCCGATGGGCCCGACGGGCCCGGTGCGCCGGCGACTCAGCCGCCCGAGGGCTCCGGCAGACCCATCGGGTTGGGATAGGCGATCACGCCGGAGGCGTGGATCGCCCGCCCGATCGGTTCCAGGGCGTCGAACACCTCCCGGCGCTCCCGGTCGCCGAGCGCCCGGAACGGGAGCGCCGCCTGGAGATCGGTGGCGACCTCCACCGATCGGCGCAGTCGGATGCCCTCGGGCGCGATCCCGTCCGGGCCGAGCAGCCCGCGGGACCGCAGACGTCCGTCGGCGTCCGCCCACTCGTCCTCCGACCAGCCCCGGGCGGACAGGAACATCCCCTCGGACAGACCCTCGCCCGCCGCGAACAGGACGAGCGCCTCGATACCGTCCAGTCCGGAGGCGGTGAGCGCCGCGACATGGCCGTCGCCCCGGTGCTCCCGCAGGCAGGTGCAGGCCCACCACAACGCCTCCACCGGGTCGTCGGGGCACCCGGTGGCCCGGGTGGCCGCGAACAGCGTCCTGCCGGCACCGGACGCGGCGGCGACCGCCCGGGTGAGCGCCGGCACGGTCCGCTCCGCCGTGACGGAGACGCCGGGAGCGACCCGTTGCAGCATGGCCGCGGCCCCGGCCCGACGCGCCTCCCAGACCCGGCTCGGGTCGGCGATCGCCCAGGCGTCGGGGATCGCCCGCGCCACCATCTCCGGCGCGAAATTGCAGAAGAGGGCGGACACCGGTTCGGGGCCCACCGGACCGAGGGGCGCGGCCCGACCGGCGAAGTAGCCCATCCAGAAGCCCCGGAGCCCGAGGTCGGCCATCGACCGGCGGCACCCCTCGTCGAAGTAGACGACGGCGTGGACCGGCTCGAGCGCCGACCACCAGTCTCGGGCGTCCGGCACCGTCACGACCGGGGTCCCGTCCCGCTCACCCGCCGTGCGGGCCGGTGGCGAGCGCTCCGTCGGGACCCGATCCGGCGTCGTCGGCGGTCGGCGCCTGTCCCGGCGGATGCCGACCGCCGTACAGGCCGACCAGCATCACCACGAAGAGGGTGACCAGGACGATGATGACCGCCACCTTGACCGTCGGTCGGCTCCACAGGACGAGGACCACCAGGCCGAGCACGAGGACGCCCCACTGGAACGCCTTCCGGTGGCCGGCGACGGTGTCGTGTACCGGCCCACCCGACATCCACGACGGCATCGAGCGGTCGTGCAGCCACCGTCGGACGGGACCCAGTCCGACGACGAACGCAACGATGGCGACGATCGCGGCGACGATCAGCACGGTGCGCACCGAGTCGAGCAGTGCGGCGTCGACCGCATCGATGACCGCCGCGGAGGCGGGCTTCGACCGGCCGGGGCCCAGGGATGCCAGGTACTGGTTGCGGCCGACGTTGGCGGCGACCAGCAGCAGCGCCATCGACACGGCCAGGCCCGAGGCGGCGTGCACCAGGCCCCGCCTCCGGTCCCGGGCGGCCACGACGGCGCCGACCAGCAGGAGGATCGTCACGATCGGCAGCACCACGACCAGGTGGTTGAGGAACCGGACCCATCGCTGCACCTTGGCCAGCTGTTCGGACTGGAAGAGCACGAACGGGGCGCCGGTGTAGCTCGGCACCTTGTCGAACACGGAGAGACCCTTGGCGGCGAGCTGCGCCTTGGCCGCCTTCTCCACCTGGGACAGGTCCACGGTCACCTGGCCGTTGGTGGACTGGAACGCGCCCACCTTGTTGCCGAGCAGCAGGTTGTCGAGCTGGGCGTGCGACTGCCGCACCGCCTCCTCCCACAGGCGCTGGAACTGCGGGCTCTGCACCAGCTTGAGGGTGATCTGGTAGGTCGCGGTCTGCACCGCCCCGCTGATCGGGTTGGCGAGGAAGCCGGCCTGTGACGGCAGGGCGTCCTTCACCCGTTGCTCGACGTCGGTCCGGGCCACCAGGTTGTCGCTCACCCGGGTGGCGACCGCCTTCTGGACCGCCGGGTCCTTCGCCAGGGGCGCCACCGTGGCCACGAAGGTGTCGGTGTTGAGCAGCTCGTTGCGGGCGTAGACAACCACGACCGACAGGACGGCCAGGAGGCAGGCCAGCACGATCAGCACCCACGAGGCGACCGTCCGTCCCCGCCGTCGCTTCGGTGCCCTCGCGGCCGCGACCCCGTGCCTTGCCGCTTCGTCCTCGTGCGCCCCGACCTCGTCGTGCAGCGCGTCCGCGTCCTGCCCGTGCGCCGGTGGTTCGGTGGTCACGCGCCCACTGTACCGGCGGCCCCTGCCGCCACCGGGGAGGCTCCGCACCGCCGACGCGACGTTGGCCGCCCCCCGTGCACCCGGCACAGGAGGCGGCCACCCGCCGGGACGACCGGAGGGTCAGGCGAGCAGCTTGGACTTCTGCGCCTCGAATTCTGCGTCGGTGATGACGCCCTTCTCCTTGAGGTCGGCGAGCTTCGCGAGCTCGTCGACACTGCTGCCCGAGCCGGCGGCCTGCTTGACGTAGGCGTCGAACGCCTTCTGCTGCTGGGCGGCCTGCTCGGCGGCGCGCTCGTGCATCTTGCCGCCGCGGGCGATCAGGTAGACGAGGACGCCGAGGAACGGGAGGATGATGACGAAGAGCACCCAGACGGCCTTGACCCCGCCGCTCAGGTCGGAGCTCCGGAAGATGTCCATGAAGACGCTGATCAGGAGCCAGATCCAGAGGACGAACACGAAGAACATGAACATCATCCAGATGAGGCTCAGGATCGGGTAGTTGTAGGCAAGCATCGGTGTCGCTCCTTGCGCTGTGATCGAAGCTGCCGGTCGGACCAACAGCGTGATCCACCCTAACCGGCGACCTGTGCGGCTCCGTGGACCGCGCCGACGGACAGGTGGGTCCGGGCCGTACCCTCGCCGTCGCCGCCCTCGTCACCTAGTCTCGGGCGACACCCGGACCGGAGGCGGACGACCATGTTCTACATACTGATCTTCGGCGTGATGGCCGTCGTGCTGGTGGTGGCGTTCGTCCGCAAGTGGCGCTCGCGCAACGACTGGCCCGACGATGAGTGATGCCCCCGGGGCGGCGTCCGCCCCGGCGCCCGCATCGACGCCCGCCCCGCCTCCTGCCGCCACGCCGGATCCCGCGGAACTGCTCCGCTCCCGGAGCTACGTGCAGCTCCTCGTGCTGGCGGCGCTGATCGGGATCCCGATCTCCGCCGTCGCCTACTTCTACCTTGCCTTCGTCTCCAAGCTGCAGCACTGGGTGTTCCAGTCGCTGCCGAGCGGCCTCGGATTCCACGGGACGCCGGTGTGGTGGCCATTTCCCCTCCTGGTGCTGGCCGGCGTCCTCGTGAGCCTCACGATCACCTACCTGCCGGGGACGTCCGGTCACGAGCCGGCCCTCGGGTTCCAGACCGGGAGCGCACCCACGGCCGCCGAACTCCCCGGGGTCGTGCTGGCGTCGCTGGCCACCTTGGCCCTGGGCGTCGTCCTCGGGCCCGAGGCGCCGCTGATCGCCATCGGCGGAGGACTCGGCGCCCTGGCCGTCCGCCTGGCGGCGCAGGACGCGCCGCCCATGGCCGGGACCGTGATGGCCGGGGCCGGGAGCTTCGCCGCGGTGAGCACCCTGCTCGGCTCGCCCATCGTCGGCGCCTTCCTGCTCATGGAGGCGTCCGGGCTCGGCGGGCCGGTGCTCGGCCTCGTCCTGGTGCCCGGGCTGCTGGCCGCCGGCATCGGCACCCTCATCTTCGTCGGCCTCGACCACCTCACCGGACTCGGCACGTTCTCCCTGGCCATCCCCGGGCTCCCGACGTTCAGCCACCCGACCGTGGCGCTCTTCGGGTGGGCGCTGGCCATCGGCGCGGTGGCCACCCTCGTCGGGACGGCGATCCACCTGGGCGGCCTGGCCGCACAGTCCCTGGTGCTGAAGCGCCGGCTGGCCTGGACGCCGGTGGCCGGCCTGGTCGTGGCCGGCGTCGCCGTGGGCTTCGCCGAGCTCACCCACAAGAGCGCGGAAGACGTGCTCTTCTCCGGCCAGGACACCCTGCCGGGGCTCGTGCTCGGTGCGTCGGAATGGACGGTGGGCGCCCTCGTCCTCCTCGCCGTGGCCAAGTCGATCGCCTATGCCGCCTCGCTGTCGGGCTTCCGCGGCGGCCCGATCTTCCCGGCCATGTTCATCGGGGCGGCCATCGGCGTGGCCGGGTCCCACCTACCCGGCCTGGACCTGGTGCCGGCGGTGGCCATGGGCATCGGCGCCATGACGACCGTCATGTTGCGCCTGCCGCTCACCTCGACCCTGCTCGCCATCCTGCTGTTCGCCAGTGACGGGCTGGGTGTCACCCCCCTCGTCATCGTGGCCGTGGTCGTCGCCTACGTGCTGACCGCCCGGATGCCCCAGACCCCGGCCGACCTCCGCCCCGACCGCCGGCGGACCGCCGGCCCGCCGCCCGTGGCGCACGCCGCGGCGGGGGTGGCCTGACCGGTGCTGGCCGGCGTGTCCGCGTCCGCGCACTCGGCCGCCGCCCAGGCCGCCTCGATCCTCCTCGGGGTGGTCCTGGTCGGGTCCGTGCTCGTCTCCGCGCTGGAGACGGTGGTCCTGCCCCGCAATTCCTTCACCCGGATCTCGCGCGCCACCTTCGCCGTGGTCAACCGGATCCTCGTCCACGACGGGCGCAACCGCGAGCGGTCCACGCACCTGCGCGGCCTGTACGCCCCGGTGGCCCTGGTGAGCCTGCCCCTGGTGTGGATGCTCACCGTCATCACCGGGTTCACGTTCATCTTCTGGGGCGCCGGCGCAGGCACGTGGCAGAAGTCGTTCGAGGTCAGCGGCTCCTCGGTCACCACGCTCGGGTTCTCGGCGCCCTCGGGGAGCCTCCGCACATGGATCAGCTTCGTCGAGGCCATCATCGGGCTGGGGCTCGTCGCCCTGCTCATCAGCTACCTGCCCACCATCTATGCCGCCCACCACGACCGCGAAAAGGGGATCCGCACGCTCAAGCCGTTCGCCGGATCACCGACGTCCGCGGTGGGGCTGCTGCTCAACCTCGACCGGTTCCACGCGCTGGACAACGCCGACCTGTGGCGGACGGCCTCGGCGTGGCTCCTCGAACTCGACCAGACCCACTCCTCGTTCCCCGCGCTCTGCTACTTCCCCGAGAGCGACGACACGCAGTCCTGGGTCGCCACCGTCGGCAGCCTGCTCGACGCCGGCGCCCTGCTGCTGTCCGCCAGTCCCATCCGGTTGTCCGGCACGACCGCGATCGCCCACCAGGGCCCCATGATCGTCCTGGCCAACGGCGTGCCCACGGTAATCGACATCGGTCGGGCGGCCGGCCTGCCGATCGACCCGCCGGTTCCCCTCGTCGAGCTCCTCCCCGACGGCTCCGGCACACCGCCGGCGATCTCGGTGAGCCGCGAAGAGTACTTGGAGGCCCTCGACCGTCTGGCCGGCGTCGTCGCCGTCCCGGCGGACCAGCGCGAAGAGGCATGGCTCCGGTTCGCCGCCGTGCGCGCCTCCTACGACCGTGCACTGCGGGGGTTGGCCGGACTGACCCTGTCGATCCCGGCGCCGTGGACCACCGACCGGCCCGCCGTCGTCGGACGCCCGCGGCTGGTGACCAGAAGGCCCATCTCCGTCGACTGGTCCCTGCCGCCGGCGGCGCCCGCCCCCTGAGGCGGCCCGCCACCGGGTCCGGACCGCGGTCAACCGCCGCCCGGCGGTGCTGCATTAAGTTCTCACCAGGTACACGATCCCCAAGGAGAACCCGACATGACCGCCTACACCTATCCGCTCGCCGACCTGTTCGGCACGATGCTCGGCATCTTCGTCTTCCTCATCTGGTTCTGGCTCCTCGTCATCATCTTCGGCGACATCTTCCGCAGCCGCGACATGGGTGGCGGTGCCAAGGCCCTGTGGGTCCTCTTCGTGATCATCCTCCCGTTCCTCGGGATCCTCGTCTACCTGATCGCCCGCGGCGGCAAGATGCACGAGCGCGCCGAGCAGGCCGCCCAGCAGCAACAGCAGGCGTTCGACCAGTACGTGAAGGAGACCGCGGGGGCCGGGAACAACGTCGACCAGCTGGCCAAGCTGGCCGACCTCAAGAACCAGGGCGCCATCACGGACGCCGAGTTCGAGGCGCAGAAGGCCAAGCTCCTCGCCTGACGACCGGAGCGGAGGGCGGGGCGGCGTGTGCCGCGCCGTCCCGCCCTCCGTCGCGTCGGCCGCGGTGCGCGCCGCTCAGCAGGCGTTCAGGACGACCGACCATCCGGCCCCCGGTGTGTAGCCCGCGGTGAAGTACACCGCCGCGCTGCCCCTGTCGATCTGCCCGTCGAACGTCCGGTCGTAGAGGGGCGGCGTGGTCGGGGCCGCGTAGATCATGACCGGGACGAGTTCCCGGATCACAATGCCGCCACAACTGGCGCAACCGTTGTTGACCTCGTCGATCCAGGCGAACCGGACGGCCAGTTCCTCGGCGGCCTTCGAGTCGGGCGCCACCGGGGCGGGCGCAGGTGTCGCGGCCGCCAGCACCCGTGCCGCAGCCACGTCGGAGGCGAACGCCGCCGAGGGTGTGGCGCCGTTGCGGAGGCAGTTCTGCGCCATCGTCGGGTCGTCGTACAGCGCACCGTTCAGCGCGGCACGTCGCGAGACCAGGTCGTTGTAGACCACCAGGACGGCCCGCTCGAGATCCGGCGGGAGTCCCGACGGGACAGCCGCCCTGGCCGGGCCCGGACCTGCGGCGTCCATGGCGTCACGCGTCGCCTGGTCGAGTGCGAAACCGTCCGCTGTGGCATGGGCGTTGACCGCCGCCGCCGCGTATCGCAGCCGCGTGTCCACACCGGACGCGGCGTCCAAGAACGCCTGCAGTCCCTCGAGTGCGCTCGGGCGGGTGGCGGCGGTCGTCGGCACTGAGGTCGCGGCCGGCCGCGCGGCGCCCCCGGGAGCGCGCGTCGTGGACGCGGACCGCTCGGCGGTCCCGCAGCCGGAGCCCACCAGGACAAGGGCCAGGGCCGCCGCAACCACCGGCGTCGATCTCCGACGGACTCCCCGGCTTCGCAGTCCCACCTCCACGTTCCCATCCTGGGACGGTGCCGGAGGGGTCGATAGGGGACGAAGTCACCAGATGGCGCGGACTACGGCGGACCGGGACACCCCCTACAGGTGGCTGAAGCCACCCGACTCCTCCGGTGTCATCGCCACCGACACCGGGTGCCGGTCGAAGTGGGCGATCGACTCCTTGATGTCGTCCATCAGCAGGAAGGCCAGGTCGCGGCTCACCCCCTGGCGGACGAGGATCCGCTGGATGGAGATGTCGGACACCGATCCGGTGAGCGGATAGGCCGGCACCTGCCACCCCTTCACCCGCAGGCGGTCGGCGATGTCGTAGAGGGTGTAGCCGGGGTCCTCGCCCTCGCGGATGCGCCACGCCACCGCCGGGATCCCGGTGAGCGGGTTCCCGTCGCACAGCAGGTCGAAGGGCCCGAGCTTGACGATCTCGGTGGCCAGGAACCGGCACGTGGCGTAGCAGGAGTCGTGGACGTCCTTGTAGCCGGCACGGCCGAGCCGCACGAAGTCGTAGTACTGGGCCACGATCTGGCCGGCCGGACGCGAGAAGTTGATCTGGAACACCGGCATGTCGCCGCCCAGGTAGGTGACGTGGAAGATCAGGTCCTCCGGCAGGTCGTCGGCGTGGCGCCACAGGACCCAGCCGACCCCCAGCGGGGCGAGCCCGAATTTGTGGCCCGACGTCGAGATCGACTTCACCCGGGGGATCCGGAAGTCCCACACCACGTCGGGGGCGCAGAACGGCGCCAGGAAGGCCCCCGACGCACCGTCCACGTGGATGTCGACGTCGGGGCCGCCGTCGGCGGCCAGACCGTCGAGCGCCTTGGACAGCTCGAGGACCGGCTCATAGGTGCCCGTGTAGGTCACGCCGAAGGTGGGCACCACCATGATGGTGTTCTCGTCGACCCGGGCCAGCATCTGCTCCACGTCCATGCAGTAGTTGCCGGGCGACATCGGGACCTCGCGGATCTCCACGTCCCAGTACTTGGCGAACTTGTGCCAGACGACCTGGACCGGCCCGCACACGAAGTTGGGGCGGTCGGCGGGCTTGCCCGCCGCGGCACGCTCCGCCCGCCACCGCCACAGTGCGGCCATGCCCCCGAGCATGCACGCCTCCGACGACCCGATGGCCGAGCACCCGACGGCGCCGCCCTCGTCGGGGGCGTTCCAGAGGTCGGCCAGCATCTGCACGCACCGACGCTCGATCTCTGCGGTCTGCGGGTACTCGTCCTTGTCGATCATGTTCTTGTTGATGGACAGGTCCATCAATTGGTGGACCTCGTCCTCCTCCCACGTCTGGCAGAAGGTGGCCAGGTTCTGGCGGGCGTTGCCGTCGAGCAGGAGCTCGTCCGAGATGGCCTGGAAGGCGTCCTCCCGGCGCATCTCCTCCTTCGGGAACAGGTGGGACGGCAGGGTGGTGAGCAGGTCCCGACCCGCGTAGACGGAGTCGAGCAGCTCGTCGCGGATGGATTCGTGCTTGTGGAGGGGCAAGGCGTGCTCCTGGTCTCGGGGACCCGCGGACGGCGGGTCGGCGTCGGGTGTTCGATCGTCGGAGGTGGCGTCCCGGTCGCGTCGTTCAGAGGTCGCTGATGGCGTGGACCAGGTTCATGGCGATGGCGTGCTTCAGCGCCTGGTGGTCCTTCTCGTTCTGATCGGCGTAGGCCGACGCGAACGTGCACATTGCCTCGTCGAACCGGGTTCCGGCTCCGAGGTAGGAGCCGATGGCGACGGCGTCGCCCGAACGGGCGTGTCCGAGGGCGAGGGCGAAGCCGCACATCTGGACGTAGATGGCCATCGCCTCGGGGACCATGGTGTCGATGTCGGCCGAGAGCTTCCAGTCCCACATCTGCCGGAAGTAGAAGTCCCGGCTGACCCCGTCGGGACCCGTGGCCGTGTCCCAGCCGAGGAAGATGTCGCTGGCGCTCTGCACGAGGCGCTGGCCCTCGACGACCCGCTGGCCCATGTTGGCGTACCGGCTGGGCTGGAGGAACGGCTCGGCCACGGAGTGTTCCGCCTGTTTGACCTGGAGGACCAGCGGATCGCCGCGGTCCCGCCCGATGAACAGGGCCACCCAGCACCGCGTGCCCACCGAGCCCACGCCGACCACCTTGCGTGCCAGGTCGACGAATTCGTAGCGGGACAGGAGGTGCTGGCGGTCCCCCGACAGGGTGACCCGGTACTCGGTCAGGGCCCGGATCAGGCTGTCCACCGTCTCGGAGACGTGTCCGGGTTCGAAGATCTGGTCGGCCGGCGTCAGCAGCGGCGGGTCGGCCCGGAAGCGGATCCGGCCGTCCACTTCCTCGGTCAGCTTGGCCACCGCCTTCAGGTGGTCCTTGCTCTTGGCCTTCTGCACCCGGTTCATGAAGTTCTCGAGCACCTTCTGACCTGTCTCGTCCCCCCACCGGGACACCAGCATGTCGGCATCGAGTCGCACGTACCAGAGGTCGAGGTTGCGCATGCCGGCGAAGGTGCGGATCGCCTCGCGATAGCCCCTCGACGACAGCGCCACGAGCTTGGTGCGCAGCGCGTCGTCGAAGCCACGGGACCGGGCGGCCACCTCCACACTCGCCGCCAGGCGCTTCAGGTCCCATTCGAACGGCCCCGGCAGGGTTTCGTCGAAGTCATTGACGTCGAAGATCATGTCGCGCTCGGGGGAGGCGAACCCGCCGAAGTTGACCAGGTGCGCATCCCCGCACAGCTGGACGTCGAGGTGGGAGTGCTCGTCGTGGGCCAGGTCGGCGGCCATGACCGCAGCGGCACCGCGGTAGAAGGCGAACGGCGACGCGACCATGCGCCCGTAGCGGATGGGGACCAGGTCCGGCACCCGGGTCGTGGCCTGCAGGGCCAGGATCTCGAGCGGGTCGGTGCGGTCGGCCGGCGGTGCCCACTCGCCGTGGCGGGACCGGGGCACCAGCTCCCGCGCCTTACGTCCTCGAGCGGCCCGTTCCTCGGGCGTGGGCAGTGTCATGGGCCCATCCTGTCACCACGGTGTACGCGCGACCACCGTGCACCGGGACCGGGCCGCCCGCGGGGGACGGCCGGCCCGCGGGGCAGCTACTTCCGCGCCTTGCGCCTGCGCCCCAGCATGATGACCAGCCGGTCGATGAGCACGCCGAGCAGCGCCGAGATCAGGATGACCCAGATCAGGCTCGCCTTGTGGGAGAAGAAGACGAAGTTGACGTCGACCGAGGACGAGTTCCCCACGATGAAGGCGATGAGGAGGATCAGGCCGAGGCCGAACACCGACAGCCGGACGATCTCCCTCGTGTCCCGCTTGCCGGCCGACGGGGCCCTGGGTGCTT
>Ga0307373_10011358_pt1 | contig 12922 bp, 10 predicted proteins | sample OX2MG_FD_202534 | JGI IMG/M metagenome (GOLD analysis project Ga0307373, IMG submission 202534) | Soil microbial communities from Risofladan, Vaasa, Finland - OX-2 | ecosystem: Environmental > Terrestrial > Soil > Coastal area > Acid sulfate soil | place: Finland: Risofladan, Vaasa | collected... | reverse complement strand
CAACTGGGGCAGCGGCGTTCCCAAAGCCGTGGTGATGCTGCTGGTGCTCGCCGCGGTGCCGTTCGCGCTCGCCGCCGCGCGCAAGCCCGTGGCGCCGCTTGCGCCTGCGCTCGCCCGCACCGTCGCGATCGCGTTCTGGCTATGCCTCGCGCTCAACCTCGCCTATTTCGGCGCACGCATCGTCGCGCCGCATGTCATCGACATCGCGACCACGACCCTCGCCGCCGGCCAGGCGCTGCTGCACGGCGCGAATCCGTATGCGCTGCCGATCGATACCGGGCCCGAAGCGGCCGGCTTCACCGGCTACAAATATCTGCCGGCGATGATCGCCGCCTATCTGCCGCTCGGGGCAAGCTTGGGCGAGCGCGGCGTGCTGCTGACCAATCTGGTACTGCTGCTCGGCTGCCTGGCGTTGATGCGACAGCTCGCCGGCGCGCGGCTCGCGCCGCTGCTGCTGCTGATGCTGCCGCTGGTCGCCGAGCAAATCTTCGCCAAAGGCGCGACCGATCTGGCTGCGGTCCTGCCGCTGCTGGCCGGCTTGGCGCTGGTCGGGCGCAGCAGCTTTTGGTGCGGCGTCTGCGTTGGATTGTCGATCTCGACCAAGCTGCTGCCGGGCGCGGCGATGCTGCCGGCGCTCATCCCTGCCGAGCGGCGCGGCCATTATGCCGCAGGCGTGGCGGTCGGCTTGCTGCCGATCCTGCCCTTCCTGATCGCCGGGCCGCGCAGCTTCATCGACAACATCGTGCTGTTCAACCTCGCCCGCTTTCCCGACGATACGAGCTGGCTGCATGCCCTCCCGCCCGCGATCGCGACCGTAGCGCATGTCGTCTTGGCTGCCGGCATGGTGGCAGCGGCGCTTTACGTCTGGCGCAGCAACCCGCCGATTGCCGCGCGCAGCGGCATCGCCGCCATGCTCGGCATCGCATCGATCCTGGCGGGGCCCGGCGCGCATCACAATTACCAGCTCTGGTGGCTGCCGTTTTACGCGATCCTGCTGTCGCATGCCCTTGCTCCGCCCCGCGGCGAGGCTTGCCAAGCGCGCCGCTTTGGCTATACCAGCGGCGCCGAAGCCGATGCGAAAGGTGTCTAGGAATGGCCGTCGATCTTGAATTTGACCGTCACCGCGCGACCTGGCTGGGCTTTGCCCGGCTGATGCGCTGGACCTTGGGCTTGGTCATCCTGATTTTGGTCGGACTGGCGGTCTTCGTCGCCTGAACCGAGCGCAGCAAAGCCGGCGCCCGAATCTTTAGGGCGACGGCGTCTTGCGAAGCCTCTTAAGAAGTGGCTCCGCACGACGGTCGACCCGGCCGACCGCTCTTCGCGATCGGCCCCTTCGGGTTCACGCGCGAGGAGCGCGTGAACGGAGTCGACCGCCTAAAGATTCGGCCCTCGCCTGTGCTACGCTCTCTAAGCGCTCAGGCGCGCCCGATTGCCCGACCCCGAGGCGGAGAGATTGCGCTCCGCGGGAATGACCACCGTGGCTACCGTGCCGCGGCCCAGCTCGCTCATCAACAGCACGCGGCCGCCATGCAGCCGCATAAGCCGGTCGCAGATCGCGAGGCCGAGGCCGGTGCCCTCGTGATTGCGCGCGTGGCTGGCATCGGCTTGATGGAAGGGCTCGAAAGCGCGCGCCACATCGGCCGAGGACATGCCGATGCCGCTGTCGCGAATCTCGATCCGCGCCTCGCCGCCGGCGCTCGTCAGCGCGCGTACATCGACGCGGCCGTCGCGCGGCGTGAATTTGATCGCGTTGCCGATCAGATTGACCAGCACCTGCCGCAGCCGCGTTTCGTCGCCGAGGATGCCCGTCGGAACATGGGCAAGATCGGCGCTCAGGCGGACGCCGCCCGCTTCGGCGCGCGGCGCCATGTAGCGCACGGCGTCCTCGATCAGCACCGGCAGGTCGAGCGGCTCGTCGCGCAGCGCCAGCCGGCCGGATTCGGCCCGCGCAAAGTCGAGAATGTCGTTGATGAGCATCAGCAGATGCCGGCCGCTGGCGAGAACATCGCCGGCATAGGTCTTGTAGGACGGCACGCCGACCGGCCCGAGCAGCTCGCCCGAGATCACTTCGGAAAACCCGATGATCGCATTGAGCGGCGTGCGCAGCTCATGGCTCATGGTGCCGAGGAATTCCGATTTCGCGCGGTTGGCGGCCTCGGCCGCTTCCTTGGCGGCGCGCAGCTCTTCCTCGACGCGCTTGCGCTCGGTGACCTCCTCGACCATGCCTTCGTAATAGAGGAACCGCCCGTCGGCCGCGCGCACCTCGCGGCAGCTTTCCGAGATCCAGATCACGCTGCCGTCGCGGCGGCGGATTTGCGATTCGAATCCCGACACCACGCCGCGCGCGCGCATCTGCGCAACGAACGCATCGCGGCGCGTCGGATCGACATAGAGCTGGCCGCCGATATTGGTGAGCGCCGAGAGCAAGGCGTTCGGCGTCTCATAGCCGTAGATATGGGCGAGCGCCGGATTGGCCATCAGGTAATGACCGTCGGCCGTGGTCTGAAAAATGCCCCAGATCGAATTGTCGAAAATGCCGCGATAGAACTGGGCCTGCTGATGGGCGGCACGCTCCATCTCGACCAGCCGCGTCATGTCCTGGACGATGCCGACCAGCAGCTCGAGCCGGCCGCGCCGGCTCAGCGCGACGCCGCTGCGGCCATAGATCAGCGTGCCGCGGCGCTCGTCGCCAGCGAGGCGGAAGAAGCATTCCTCGGTCTTGGGCTTGCCGCCTTCCGGCGGCGATAGCCACAAGGCCAGCGCGGCGCGATCGTCGGGATGAACCGAGGCCAGGATCAAGGCGACGGTCGGAACCACGGCGCTGCCCCAGCCGAAGATGCGGCGCGCCTCATCCGAGAGCGACAAACGTCCGGTGCCGAAATCCAGTTCCCAACTGCCGAGCGCGGCGATCGCCTGCACGCGCGACAATTGCGGCCCGGGATGCGGCGGGTGGCGCGACCGCAGCGGGGCCGCGCGCGATATGTCCGCGCCGACATGCCGGCCTGCTCCCTGTTTACGCGCACGCAACTTCATGCGCCTGTCTTAGGGCCAGACGGCTAAAATCCGATAAATATCAATTGCTTATTTTCTAGGCACCCGGCCGCGGGCGTCGGTTTTTACGGGCAAATCTCGGTCCCGGCAAAGAGGAACGCGATCTCGGTGGCGGCATTTTCCGCCGAATCCGAGCCGTGGACCGAATTCGCTTCGATCGATTCCGCGAAATCGCGCCGGATGGTGCCGGGCGCGGCCTTCTTGGGATCGGTCGCACCCATGATGACGCGATTGGCCGCGACCGCGTTCTCGCCCTCGAGCACCTGGGCCACGACCGGCCCCGAGATCATGAACGAGACCAGCTCGCCGAAGAACGGCCGCGCCCGATGCACGGCGTAAAAGCCTTCGGCCTGGGCGCGCGTGAGCTGCAACCGCTTTTGTGCGACGATCCGCAGGCCTTTGCCCTCGAACCGGGCATTGATCTGGCCGGTGAGATTTCGCCGGGTCGCGTCCGGCTTGATGATCGACAGGGTACGCTCAATCGCCATGAACTCGTTTTCTCCTTGTGCGGGCGGGTATAGCGAGCGCCGCGCGGCGCTTCAACCGGCCCCGCTGGAATCCGGCCCGCTGGAATCCGAGTCCGCGGCGCGCTTCACCCAGCCGGCGCCGGTCTGCTCCCAATAGGTCAGGGTGTGGCCGGCAAGCTTGGCTTCGCGCCAGCGCCGCCGGGCATCCTCGACCGCGGTCTCGTCATTGCCGTCGAACATGTCGCAGACGCGCCGGTACTCCTCCAGCGCCGTGACGCGCGCGCCATCCACCAGGACCAGCATGGTCGCGGCATTGGGATTGCCCTCGTCCGCGGTCAGAAAGATTGGCTGACGCTCGGCATTGCCGTCGCGGGCGCTGCCATGCGGCAGGAAGCTCGCCTCCTCATAGGTCCAGAGGAGCTGGTTCAGATGCTCGACCCGCTCGCTCGAGCCGGCGACGATCTGGATGCGATAGCCGTCCTTCAGCGCCCGCTCCAAGAGCCGCGGCAACGCACGCTCGAGCGGCGTCACCTTCAAATGGTAGAAGCCGATCTCGGCCAGCCTCAGGTCCCTCCTATTTGCCTTCGCAATGATCGGCGACGAAGCGGTCGAGCAGCCGCACGCCGAAGGCGGTGGCGCCTTTCGGCACGGTCGGCGCGTCTTTCTTCGACCAGGTCGTGCCGGCGATGTCGAGATGCGCCCAGGGCAGGCCATTGACGAAGCGCTGCAGAAATTGCGCCGCGGTGATCGAGCCGGCGTCGCGGCCGCCGATGTTTTTCATGTCGGCCGCGTCGCTGTCGATCATCCGGTCATAGCCGTCGCCGAGCGGCATGCGCCACAGCTTCTCGTCGACCGATTTGCCGGCCGCGATCAGGCGATCGGCAAGCTGGTCGTTGTTCGAGAAGATGCCGGCCTGCTCGTGGCCGAGGGCGACGATGATCGCGCCGGTCAGGGTCGCGAGATTGATCATGAATTGCGGCTTGAAGCGGTCTTGGCAGTACCACAGCGCATCGCCCAGCACGAGCCGGCCTTCGGCGTCGGTGTTGATCACCTCGACCGTCTGGCCCGACATCGATTTGACGATGTCGCCCGGCCGCTGCGCCGTGCCCGAGGGCATGTTCTCGACGCAGCCGCAGATGCCGACCGCGTTGACGCGCGCCTTGCGTCCGGCCAGCGCCTTCATCAGGCCGATCACGACGCCGGCGCCGCCCATGTCCCACTTCATGTCTTCCATGCCGGCGGCGCCCTTGATCGAGATGCCGCCGGTATCGAAGGTCACGCCCTTGCCGAGGAACGCGACCGGCGCCTTGTTGCGCGCGCGCGGATTCCCCTTCCATTGCATCACGACCAGCCGCGCCGGCCGCGCGCTGCCCTGGGCGACGCCCAGAAGCATGTTCATGCCGAGCGTCTTCATCTGCTTCTCGTCGAGCACCTCGACCTCGACGCCGAGGCTGGCGAGCTTCTTCGCCTCTTGCGCCAGGGTTTCCGGATAGATGACGTTGGCCGGCTCGGAGACCAGATCGCGGGTGAAGAACACCGCCTCGGCGATCTTCTCCAGCGGCTCGAATTCGCGCTCCGCCGCTTTGGGGCCGTCGACCAGGAAGGTCAGCTCCTTCAGCGACGGCTTGTGCTCGGGCTTTTCCTTGGTGCGGTATTTGTCGAAGCGATAGGAGCGCAGACGCGCGCCATAAGCGAGATCGGCCGCGGCCAACGCGGTATCTTTGCCTTTGAACGCGTTGACGAAGAACGCGGCGTTCTGCTCGCCCGCGGCGTTGAGCGCCGCCAGCACGATGCCGCCGCGATTTTGGCGCACGCTGCGCTCGCCGGCGCGCGGCGTGCCGACGCCGACCAGCAGCACGCGCGAAACATCGAGATTGGCCGGCGCCAGAACCATCAAGGTCTCGTCGCTCTTGCCGGTGAAGCGGCTGGCTTCCATCGCGCGGCGCAGCGCGCCGCCGCTGTCTTTGTCGATCTGCAAGCCGGCGGGCGAAAGCTTGCGTCCTTCCATCGCCGCGCAGACCACCGTGCCCGAGCGCGGCATGCGCGGCGCAGCGAAGCTGATCTTCATGGAACCGCCCCGAATGCTTGTTTCCTTGCGAGCCGCGATAGACCCTCGCCGCGCGCGAGTCAACCGGCGGGGGCGCGCGCTTTGGTATCGGTCGGCGTCAAGCACAACGGCGCCAGCGCGAGCACATGCGACCAGCGTGCCTGCGCGGGAGGCGGATCGTAGGGCCAGATCGCTTCGGCCTGCCAAGCCTCGCCGACCCGCTGCAGCAGCGCCGCGTCGCCGGCAGGAACCGTATCGAAGCCTGGCGGCACGCATGACAGCAGTGCGCGCGCATAGCCCGGCATCGCAAGCCCGGCCGCAACGTCGGTCGCGACCCCGAACTCGATCGCGGGATGACGCGGCGGCAAATATCGCAACACGCCCTCGAGCGTCGGCGGCACGGTGCCGTTGTCGCCCGGCAGGATGAGCAGGAGGTGCGTCGCCCCGCCGATACGCAGCGCCGCCTCGTGCGCGAGCTGGAACGCGCGCAAATTCGGGGGCTCGAGATCGAAGCGCAGCATGCGCAGGAACGGCAACGGGACGAGCAAGATCAGCAGCACGAGAACCGCCGGAACCGCACGCCGCCAGCGCCCGCCGAAATCCGACCAGCGCCAGTCGCGCGCCAGCAGCACGAGCGCCGCCATCAGCAGCAGCCCGAGATGCGTGCTGTAACGAAAATAGGAATGCGCCTCGATGCCCATGCCGCCCTCGAAATGGGCGACATAGGCTGCGATCAGCGCGGCGTTGTAGACGATCGCGGTGCCCAGCAGCATGGCGGCGAGCCGCGTCGCCAGATCGAGCTCGCGCCGCAGCAGCCGCCATGACGCCGCCGCAAGCGCCGCCAGCAGGATCGCGAAGAACAATATCTTGCCGCCGGCCGCGCGCAACATGTTGAGAATGATCTGCGGCAGCTCGAGGATATGCCATTGCGCGAAGGGCAGGTCCTTGAGCTCGCCGAGCGCGAAATGCTCGAGCACGTACCAGCGCCAGCCGAGATAAAGCACCACCGCCGGCAGCGTCGCGAGCGCGATGCCGAGCGCGGCCTCGCGTCGCCGCGCCCGCGCCAAGAGCGCGAGCACGCAGGCCGATACGACGACGCCAAGCGCGAGTGCGACGCTTTCCTGCTTGATGTTGACGAGCGCCGCGAGCGTCAGGGCCAGCAGCCGGAAATCGAGCTGGGCATCGCGGCCGCCGCCGGCGCGATCGAGCGCGCGCGCCGCGTGCCATCCAGCGAACGCCAGAGCGACCGTTACCGACGCCTCGCTATAGGCGGAGAGGTGATAGCGCGGATCGAAGCCCGGGTTGAGCGCGGTCGCAAGCAGGATGCCGAGCGCGGCGATCGCCCAGCCCGGCGCGGCCGCGTCATCGCCGGTCGCGAGCCGCGCCAGCAGCAGGCCCGCGGCGAGCTGGAGCACGAGGTTGAAATCGATCATCGCGCTGGCCGGGAAATTGGGCAGCACCAGCCCGGCCATCAAGCTTGCGAGCTGCATATTGTAGGGCGCGCCGGCGATGAAGGAATAGGCCGGCGGCCGCGCATCGGCCGGGAAGAATCCGTGATCGTAGAGATAGGCCGCGTTGGGCAGGAGGTTGAGCCAGGTATCGGGCAGGCTTGGCCGCGCGCTCGCCATGATCGCGAGTAGCGGCAAGGCAAGCGCCGCGACCCGGCCGAGCGCGCGCCAATCGCGACCGCCGAGACGCAGCCGCGGCCAAAGCTGCGCGACGAGGCCGAGCGCCATCAGGGCGAGCCCCGGCACGCGCAAGCTGGCCGCGGTGGCGATCCCCCACGCCGTCAGCACCAGCACGCAGCCGCCCCAGCCGGCGATGAGCGCGGCTTCGGGCGTCGCGCGCCCACCGGTCGCCAGACGACCGACACCGATCATGGCAAGGCTCGCCAAGATCACGCCCGCCCAGCCGGCGAGATCGAGCCACGACGGCACAAGCAGCGCGAGCGCGGGCATCAGGATGGCGGCGACGCGGCGGCAACGCGATAGATCTTAAAGCGCGGCGTCACGAACAGCGGCACCAACCCTGCGGTATTCTTCAACGCGAAGGGGTGCGGATCGACGAAAGCGACATGACCGCATTCCGCCAGCGCCGACGACGCGGCCGGCGAGAGCGGCGTGCTGTTTTCGACGAAGGCGTACCACAGCCCGTCCTGCGTCAGCAGCGTCGCCAGGCGGGCGGCTTCGGGTTGCAGCGCGATCGGCTGCTGCTCGGGATAGGCGAACAGCGTCGTCACGAAATCGTCGCGGCGCAGCAGCGCCAGCACCGGGAAATGGGTCAGCGGCGCCTTCGCGACCTGGATGCTGTCCTTGCCAAAGCCGACGGCAAGGCATCCGCCGCGCGGCAGCGTGTCGAAGCCCGGCAGCAGCTCGGCATAAAGCTTTCCCGCATTGTGCCAGACCGCCACGATGACCCCGAGACGCGCCGCGAACATCGCGGCCGCCCCGGCCATAAAGAACGCCTCGCGGCGCGCGAACGCCGCTTGCCAGCGGCTCCCGCCGATCAGCACGAGAAAGATCATCAGCGGAATGCGGCGCTCGACCCCGGCGGCGGTAAAAAGCTGCGACGGCATGGCGAGATAGACCGCGAGCAAACCGAGCAGCGGCAGCACCAGTTCCGGCGCGAGCCGCACCCACCGCCGCCAGAACACGAAGCCGACCGCCAGCACCGCGATCGCGAAGCACGCGACATCGAACGGCCGGCTATAATCGTCGAACACGCTGAACAGCAGATCGAATTTGCGCAGCGGATTGCCGTAAACGATGCGGCCGGCCGAGGAATTCATGCTCATCAGCACCAAGGCCGGCAGGAACGGCACGCCGCCGATCGCCAGATCGCGCACCGCGGCGACAATCGGCTTGCGCAAGCGCCATACCTGCCCGAACTCGTAACCGGCGACCATCACCGCATAAAGGCCGAACGCGAGGAGATGCGCGAGGTAGACGGCAAGCGCGAACAGGCAACCGACCGCGGCACGGACGGCCCAATGCCGGTCTTGCAAGGCGATCCAAACGGCAAACGCGACCATCGCCAGGCCGCAGCCGAACAAATAGCCCATGAAGCCCCACAGCAGCAGCCGGGTGTAGAGCAGCAGGAAGGCGAGCAGCGACCAAGTCGACCAGCGGCCATACAGCACCCGATGCAACGCCGCCGTCCCGCCTGCGAGCAGAACGAATGTCAGGGCGATAAACAGCTTGCCCGCCCATTCGAGCGGCATGACGAGGGCGAGAAACGGCACGACGCCGTCCATGCCGAGATTAGGCAGCGGCGCCCAGCGCGCCGCGACATAGCGCTGCAGGTCGGCGGCCGGATGGCCCAGCAGCAGCGACATGCGCGCCAGATGGTTGGGATAGTCGAGCAGCGGCGGCAGCGCGGTCAGCAGCAGCGGCACGCAACTCAATGCCATGAGGATCGCGAAGCAGATCGCGAACCCGCCATAACGCGGGCGCGCCGGCGCGTATTCTTCCCCCATGCCGAACCTGCTCCGACCTCAACCGCCCAGTCCAACGATCGCCGCAGAGTTCCACGGCAGACCGCTCGCCGCAAGCCGCTCGCGCGCGACAAAATGCGCCACGCGTGGCGAGGACGCGAATTCGGGGCTAGGCTCGGCGCGCGGGCCGCTTCTATAATCCACGCCCATGACGGGCCTCACGCGTTATATGCTGCGCCAGACCGTGCTGGTCATGGTCTCGGTCTGTCTGGTGTTCAGTTCCGCGGTATGGCTGGTGCAGGCGCTGCGGCTGATCGATCTCATCGTCAATCGCGGGTTGGCGATCGGGGTGTTCTTGCACCTCGCGATCCTGATCATGCCGCGCTTCATCGATGTGGTCCTGCCGATCGCGGTCTTCGTCGCGGTGCAATTCGTCTACAACAAGCTGATCGCCGAGAGCGAAATGGTCGTGATGCGGGCAGCCGGCGTCAGCCCGATGTCGCTGGCCGGCCCCGCGCTCATCACCGGGCTGATCGGCACCGTGCTGCTCTATTCCCTGTCGCTCTACCTGCTGCCGGCGGCCAATCGCGCTTTCAAGGACCTGCAATTCGAGATTCGCAACCGCTTCGCCTCGGTCTTGATCCAGGACGGCGTCTTCAACATGCTGTCCGACAAGCTGATGGTCTATGTCCAGAGTCGCGACGATAACGGCGACCTCGTCAGCATCCTCATCTACGACGAGCGCCAGCCCGACAAGCCGGTGACCGTGTTCGCCGAGCGGGGCGCCGTCGCCAACACGCCCGAAGGCCCGCGCTTGCTGCTGGTCGACGGCACGCGCCAGCAGCGCGACGATACCAACGGCCATCTCTCGGTCCTGACCTTCAAGAAATACACGTTGGAGCTCGACAATCTGGCCGGCGCGCCGGGCACGCGCGACCGCCAGGTCGACGAGCGCTACACCGGCGAGCTGATCAACGGCATGGGGCCGAACCAGGATCCGGATTGGCGCCGCGCGGTCATGGTCGAGCTCAACATGCGGCTTGCCGGCCCGCTATTGGCGCTCACCATGGCCGCGCTACCGGTCGCTTGCCTGCTGACCGGCGAATTCAACCGCCGCGGGCAGGCGCGCCGCATCCTGCTCGGCGTCGGCCTTGCCTTCGCGGTCGAGGTCGCCGATATCGCGCTGAAGAATCTGTCGGCGCGATCGGGACTCGCGATCCCGCTGATCTACGTCAATCTCTTGCTGCCGCTGCTCGTGTCGCTGTGGCTCCTGTGGCGCGAAAGCGGAACGCCCTTGCTTCGGCGCTTCGCCGCACAGCCGGCGGAGTAGCCGATGTCGCCGTGGAAGACGCTGTTCCGCTACATCGCGCGCCAGTTCTTCGGCTGGTGCACGACCGTCTTCCTCGCGATGATGAGCATCGTCTTCCTGCTCGACTATATCGAGCTGATCCGCCGCGCCGGCACGCGGCCCGAGGCGACCCTCTTGATCCTGCTGGAGATGGCCGCCCTGAAACAGCCCGATATGGCTCAACAGGTCATGCCGTTCGCGATCCTGTTCGGCACGATGATGGCCTTCTGGCGGCTCACCCGCAGCCACGAGCTCGTGGTCGCGCGGGCCGCCGGCATTTCCGCCTGGCAATTCCTTGCGCCGCCGCTGTCGGGTGCCTTTCTGGTCGGCGTGCTGGTGGTCACGGTCTTCAATCCGATCGCGTCGGTGATGCAGGCGAGCTACGAGCAGCTCGATAACCGGATTCTCCGCGGCGGCGGCGACCAGCTCAGCCTGTCGCGGACCGGCTTCTGGCTGCGGCAAAGCGACGCCGCCGGCAACCACTCGATCGTCCACGCCAGCGGATTCGTCGTCAACCGGCGCGCGCTCGACAATGTGATGATCCTGTTCCTGGCCGGCGACACCAAGCTGGTCCGGCGCATCGACGCCAAGCAAGCGCTGCTCAAGAACGGCGTCTGGGAGGTGCATGACGGCACCCAATGGGAGCCGGGCAAGCCGCTCCAGTCGTTCGATACCATCGACGTCGGCACCAACCTCACCGCGAACAAGATTCAAGAAAGCTTCGCCTCGCCCGAGACAATGTCGTTCTGGGAGCTGCCGGGCTTCATCCGCCTGCTCGACAATTCGGGATTTTCCTCGCAGCGCCATCGCCTCTATTTCAATGCCTTGCTGTCGCGGCCTTTCCTCTACGCGGCGATGGTCCTGATCGCGGCCAGCTTCAGCCTCCGGATGCAGCGCCGCGGCGGGGCGACGCTGATGATCGGCGCCGGCGTCGCCAGCGGGTTCGCGCTCTACTTTCTGTCCGATGTGGTTTTCGCGCTCGGGCTTTCCGCCAGCATCCCGATCTCGCTCGCCGCCTGGACGCCGACCGGCATTACCTGGCTGCTCGGCGCGACGCTGCTGCTTCATCTCGAGGACGGCTGAGTCTGCATGAGACGCATCCGGATTCTGGCGCTGGTCGGAAGCTTGCTCGCTTCCTGGGCGTTTCCGTTTGTCGCGCATGCCCAACAGGCGGCGCCGACGCAACCCGGGAAACCGGGCAACGAGAAGCCCGTGCTGGTCACCGCCGACGAGCTGCAATACGACCAGGATCTCGGCCTCGTCGTCGCCAAGGGGCATGTCGAGCTCAGCCAGCAGGATCAGATCCTGCTGGCCGACACGGTCACCTACAATCAGCGCACCGATACCGTCACGGCCTCCGGGCATGTCAGCCTGACGCAGCCGGCCGGCGACGTCGCGTTCGCCGATTACATGGAGCTGCGCAACAATTTTCGCGACGGCTTCATCAAGGACGTCCGGCTGCTGCTGTTCGATGGCTCGCGCCTCGCGGGAAATACCGCGCGCCGCTCAGCCGGCACGCGTACCGAGGTCAAGCGCGCCGTCTATTCGCCGTGCGAGCTGTGCGCCGCGGATCCGACGCACCCGCCGGTCTGGCAGATCAAGGCCGCAGACGCCGTCGACGACAAGGAATTGCAGATCGTCGAATATCACGACGCGATCATGGAGATCGACGGCTTTCCGGTCTTCTATTCGCCGTATTTCTCGCATCCTGATCCGTCGGTGAAGCGCGCGAGCGGCTTCTTGCCGCCGGTGATCGGCAACGACGCGTCGAACGGCTTTCGCATCGGCTTGCCCTATTATTTCGTGCTCGGGCCCGACAAGGACGCGATATTTCGCCCGATCTTCACGACCCAGGGCGGGACGATTCTCGACGGGCAGTATCGCCAGCGCTTCGGCAGTGGCATGCTGCTCGACGACACCAGCCTGACCTTCGGCAGCAAAAGTGTCGACCCGCAACTGTCGGACGTCAACGCGAGCAGCAACGCGGTGCGCGGCCATATCGCGGCGACCGGGGTCTGGGATTTGACGCCGAGCTGGCGTGCCGGATTCGATGGAACCGCGACCACCGACCAGACCTACCTCCAGCGCTATCACTTCCCCTATGCGACGAACTTCCTTACCGACCACGTCTATGCCGAGAATTTCGGCGCGACGAGCTACGGCAACATCAGCGCCTACGCCTATCAGAACCTCAATCCGCTCTACAGCATCGCCAGCGAGCCTTTCGTTCTGCCGGAGGCAACCTACACTTTCACCACGCCGCCCGACGCGCTCGGCGGCCGCTGGCAGATGACCGGCAACCTGCTCGATCTCGCCAAGCGCGACAGCGTCAACGAGCGGCGCCTGTCGCTGGGCGCGAACTGGCGCTTGCCTTTCAACGGGCCGCTGGGCGATCGCTATCAATTCAGCGCGACGCTGCGCGGCGACGGCTACGACAGCAATTTCAGCCGGGCCTACGGGATCTCCGCCCAGCCCGAGACCAAGGCCACGGGCCGCGTGTTTCCGCAGGCGGCGTTGAGCTGGCATTACCCGTGGGTAAACACCGACAGCAACGTCACCGCCCTGATCGAGCCGAT
>Ga0307373_10011356_pt1 | contig 12925 bp, 7 predicted proteins | sample OX2MG_FD_202534 | JGI IMG/M metagenome (GOLD analysis project Ga0307373, IMG submission 202534) | Soil microbial communities from Risofladan, Vaasa, Finland - OX-2 | ecosystem: Environmental > Terrestrial > Soil > Coastal area > Acid sulfate soil | place: Finland: Risofladan, Vaasa | collected... | reverse complement strand
GCCGGCGAGAGCCTCACTCCCTGATGAGGATCGCGGTCACGGGCTCAAGCGGGCGCCTGGGGCGCTCACTCATGGAGGCGCTCGGCGACGCGCCCTTCGCGGGACCCTTCGGACCGATTGCGTGGACCCGCGCGGAGTTTGACCTGGACGCGCCCGCCGCGATCGGGCAGCGGATCGAGCGCGACCGAATCGAATGCGTGGTCCACGCCTCGGCCTGGACGGACGTCGACGGCTGCGCCCGTGACCCGGAACTTGCCCTGCGGCGGAACGGCGTCGCGACGGCAGTCCTTGCCGCGGCCTGCGCGTCGCGCGGCGTCGACCTCGTTGCCGTCTCGACAAACGAGGTGTTCGACGGGCACCGAACGGACGGTCGCGGGTACGTCGCCGGCGACGAGCCGAACCCGATCAATCCGTACGGCGCGAGCAAGCTCGCCGGCGAGCGGGGCGCGCGTGAGGCATTCGAGCGTCTGGCCGGAGTCCGGATCGGGCCCCGCGAGGGCGAGGCCTCGTCCATTCCCGGATCCGCGCAGCTCGCGATCGTCCGCACTGCCTGGCTGTTCGGGCCGCCCGGCAACGACTTTCCGGCGAAGGTCCTCGCGGCGGCCGAACGCGCCCGAGCCTCGGGCATGCCGCTGAAGGTCGTGGGCGACGAGATCGGCAGCCCCACGTTCACGGCCGATCTCGCGGCAGCGATCGTCGAGCTGCTGGGGAGCGGTGCATTCTCGGGGCTCCACCACATCGTCAACGCGGGTGCCGTCTCCCGGGCCGGCTGGGCGCGCGAGCTGTTCCGCCAGGCCCGGGTCGCGGTGGAGATCGAGGAAGTGCCAGCATCGACGTGGCCGCGCGCCTCCGCGCCACCGGCATGGGCGGTCCTGGAGCCGACGCCGCTCCCCGGCGGCGAGCCCCTGGAACCGTGGCAGGCGGCGCTTGCCCGTTACCTGCCCAGCCTGCTGCGCGCGGCGTCGCGGCCGTGAGGCCCTCCGTCACCGCCTCGGCCCGCCAGCGGTGAACGATCTGACGCGGCCGCCGTCGCGCCTGGTGGACGTGCAGTACGGGGCGATCGCGCGCTTCGCGGACCAGCGCGGCGCCTTTCGCGAACTGTGGCGCGCCAGCCGCCAACCGGACCTGCGGCCGGACGTCACCGGGCTGCCGGAGGCCCGGTTCGTCCAGGCGAATCTCTCGACCTCGGCCACAGGCGTGCTGCGCGGACTCCACTGCCACCGCCGCCAGCTCGACTACTGGGTCGTCGGGGAGGGTCGCGCATTCGTCGCGCTCGTCGACGTGCGGCCGGTCGTCCGCGACGAGGGCCCGTCGATCGTCGAGACACGCGAGCTTGCGGCCAACGACTGGGTCGTGATCCCGACCGGGGTCGCCCACGGCTTCCTGGCGCTCGAGCCGCTCCAGCTCATCTACCTCGTGACGAACGAATATGACGGCAGCGACGAGCTCGGCTTCGCCTGGGACGACCCGGCCGTCGGGGTCCAGTGGCCGGTCCTGTCGGTGACGCCGGACGGCCGCCCGATCCTCTCGGAGCGCGACCAGACGAACCCGACGCTCCGCGAGCTGGTGGACCAGCTTCGACGGGGCTGAGCCGCCCTCATGCGCCCGTTTTCGGGCTGGTCGTTCGCCGGTTTCGGGCGGTCGTTCGGGCCGGCCTTGAATCGGTCGTTCGGGCCGCCGGACATTGTTCCGTTCACACCGAACCGTCCCCGAGGGCACCGAACTTGACGCGGACGGGACCATGGAGCCATCCCGGACGGGACCATGGCGCGATTGAGCAGGAGAGGGTCGTGGCCGAGGCTGGAGCGGCACTCATCCCCGCGGCTCGCGCCGCCGGCCATCTTCATCTCGGTCGGTGGAGCGTTCGGCATCTCCCGGAGAGCTCCATCGTGCGTGTCATCGCCCTGGCCGCAATTGCCGGCCTGCTCGCCATCGGCGGCGCCATGGCCCCCGCATCGGCGCCGCGAGCAGTGGCCGCAGCCCCCGCCTCCGCGCCGAAAGTCGTCATCATCGTCGGGCCCGTGGCCGGCAACTCGCTCGGCTACGAGCAGGACGCCGACGCGGCGGCGGCCGAGGCCCTGAAGTACACCCCGAACGTCGTCAAGATCTACACGCCGAACGCGACGTGGGACGTCGTGAAGCCGGCCCTCCAGGGCGCCTCGATCGTCATCTACATGGGCCACGGCAACGGCTTCCCGAGCCCCTATTCGACGACCCTCATGCCGGATCGGCAGGACGGCCTGGGGCTCAACCCCGTCGCCGGCAACGGCGACGCTGCCGTCCAGTACTGGGGCGAGCAGTACCTCGCCGACGACGTCCGCCTGGCCCCGAATGCTGTCGTGCTGCTCGGCCATCTCTGCTACGCGTCGGGCAGCTCAGAGCCCGGCAATCCGGCGCCGAGTCGGAGCGTCGCCCAGGAGCGCGTCGACAACTTCGCGGCCGGCTTCATCGCGGCCGGCGCCGGAGCCGTGATCGCCGATGCGCACAACCTCGCCGCGGCCGCCTACATCGACGCCATCTTCACGTCCCACCAGTCGATCGGCGATGTGTGGCTGACGGCCCCGTCGAACCAGGGCAACGAGTTCTCGTTCGCGAGCACTCGCTCACCCGGCATGACCGTCCAGATGGATCCCGACAAATCGTCGGGCGCCTATTACCGGGCGATCGTGGGCAACCTCGCGCTCCAGACGGACAGCGTTGTCGCGGGCAGCGGCGCCGCCTCGCCCCCGCCAACCCCGAGCCCCACGCCAACCCCGAGCCCCACGCCAACCCCGAGCCCCACGCCCACGCCGAGCCCCAGCCCCACGCCTACGCCGTCACCGACCCCGACCCCGGTTCCTGCGCCCGCGACCAGCTTCACGGTGCCGGGAGCGGCCGCCGTGGCAGTCGATGGCGCGGACCTGTACGCGGATCCGTCGCTGGCGGCGAACCCGACAATCGCCGGCACGGCCGTGCCCGTCCCGATGGGAACCGGTGTCCGGCTGCTTGCGAACGCCGGCACTGGCCCGGACGGCTCGACGATCTTCGCCGTCCGCACGCTGGACGGCATCGGTTCGGGCTACATGTCCTCCGCCCAGCTCGCGCCGCAGAACAGCCTCGGTCCGGCCGCGACCTCGTTCACCGCCCCGTCCGCGTTCTCACCCAACGGCGACGGGCGGCAGGATTCCTTCACGCTCGCAACGTCGCTGACTGAACCGGCGAACTGGATGCTGACGATCACCGCCCCGGACGGGCAGGTCGACCTCTCGACCTCCGGGGCCGGCTCGACGATCAGCGTGGCATGGGACGGCACGAACGGCGGTCAGCGCCTGCCCGACGGCACCTACACCTGGCATCTCACGGCCTCCGACCCGTGGGGCAATCCGCCGCTCGTGCGGACCGGCCGGCTCCAGCTCGACACGAAGGCACCGGCGTTCGCGTCGCTCTCCGCGCTGTCGGCCTCCCCGAGCGTCTTCTCGCCGAACGGCGATGGCCAGGCTGACTCGTGGACGGCGCCGTTCACGCTGAGCGAACCCGGGGCGATCGAAGCCACGGTCACATCGTCGCTCGGCTTGATCGTGCGACACCTCTCGGTCCCGTCGGCCGGGGGCCCGACCACGGTCTCCTGGGACGGGCGCACCGATCGCGGCAGCGGTGTCGCCGACGGCGTTTACACCGTGTCGCTCGACGGCCGCGATGCGGCGGGCAACGTCAGCCCGACGCTGACCGTCCCCGTGGTCGTCTACCGCGCGCTGGCTTCGGTCGAGGCGGCGCCCGCGATCTTCTACCCGCAGGACAACGATGCCCTGGCGCGGTCGACGCGACTCAGCTTCACACTGCTCGCGCCGGCGACCGTGACGTGGCAGATCGTGAATTCGGTCGGCGCCGTCGTCTACACCAGGTACAGGGCTGTCGCGATGCCCGCGCGGGCGCTCTCGATGTTCTGGGCTGGGCTCGATCAGAACAATGCGCTCGTGCCAACCGGCACCTACACCGCAGTCCTGACCGTGACCAACGGCACCCTGACGAACGTCTCGCGAACGCCGCTCACCCTCGCCGCATTCGGGATCACGCTGAGGACGGTGACCGCGAAGCGCGACGGATTGATCAGCGTGACCGCAATCTCGGCCGAATCCCTGTCCGGCAGTCCGCAGCTCACGATCAGGCAGCCCGGACTGGCGAGCCGAACGGTGACGATGGTTCGATCGAGCGATGGCACCTGGCGCGTCACCACCCGGCTCTCGCCCTCGGGTCATACGGGCACGCTGCGCCTCTCGGTCAGCGGCACCGACACCCGCGGCGGTGTCAACGTGACGACGACATCGATGCCGCTCCGGTAAGCTGGACCACGGAGACCAGTTCGCAGCACAGAAGACCGGCCGCCGCGCGCCTGCCGGGCCGCGGTCGGGCTCCCGGGCCCGATGGCCCTCCGTGATGGCAGTGCCCGCCGTCACACGTTGAATGGGTTCGCGATGCGACGCGGCCCGCGACCGATACGGGCAGGAACCATCGTGACCGACGACCGCCGCTCGAGACGCCGCTCCACGTCCTGCGGCAGGGCGTTGGTTGTCGTGGCGTTCGCGCTGGCGCTGCTTGCGGGGACGATGGCGCCGGCGGTGGCCTTCGCTGCGCCCGCGATCCCGACTCCGACCGCTTTCGCTCCGTCCGCGCCCGGTGCCGCCACGTCGCCAGGCGGCGCCACATCGCCGAAGGCCGCTCCCGCATCGTCACTGCCCCAGGAGCCCACGATCCAGTACGAAGATGCCATGGCCCACGCCAACGATCCGAATCGATTCGTGCCCAGCGGCCGCGTCACCGTCCCGTTCCAGCCAAGGGCCACGGACCGCGTCCTGGTCGATGGCGCGCTGCCGCGCTCGCTCCCGGCCGGTCGGGAGAGCGGCGCCAGCCGGACCATCAGCAACGCATCCGAACAGATCGGGCGTGCCGGCACAAGCGCGTCTCCGATCACCACCGGTCCCACGACCCTCGCAGCGAGCGCCGTGCCGGCCGCGTCCACCGGGCTTCGGCGTCAGGTGTTCGGGTTCCTGCCGTACTGGCAGCTCGGCGACCCGACCACGACCCTCAACGACAGCCTGCTCTCGACGATCGCCTACTTCAGCGTCGCGGTCGATCGGTCAGGCAACCTCGTGGAGAAGAACAGCGACGGATCGACGTCGACCGGTTGGGGAGGCTGGACAAGTGCACAGCTGACGACGGTCATCAACCAGGCCCATCAGCAGGGGACGCGCGTCGTCCTGTGCCTGACCCTCTTCGCGTGGACCACGAGCGACGCCGCGACCCAGGGCGCATTCCTCGGCAACCCGACGGCGCGCGACAACCTCGCCCGCCAGGCGGCCGCGGCCGTGCGCGATCGGGGCGCGGACGGGATCAACCTCGATTTCGAGCCGATCGCGTCCGGTCATTCGGCTGACTTCACCGCGCTCGTCCGATCGATTCGAACGCAGCTCGACGCCATCGCCCCGGGCTACCAGCTCACGTTCGATACGACCGCCGAGACCGCCAACTACCCGCTGGAGGACGCCACGGCTCCGGGCGGCGCCGACTCCGTGTTCGTCATGGGCTACGACTACCGAACCGATGGCGCGACCTACGCGGGATCGATCGACCCACTCAACGGGCCCACGTATGACCTGACCGAGACGGTCCAGGCCTACCTTGCCCGCCTGCCCGCATCGAAGATCATCCTCGGCGTCCCGTATTACGGCCGCGTCTGGTCGACCGTGTCGAACGCTCCGAACTCGAAGAACCAGAGCGGCACGGAGTACGGAACGTCGACCTCGGTCGAGTACGTCAACGCCGTGGACGTGGCGACCGCGAACGGTCGCCAGTACGACCAGATCGAGCGCAGCCCCTTCACCGTCTATCAGCGGCAGAACTGCACCTCGACGTACGGCTGCGTGACGTCCTGGCGGGAGCTGTACTACGACGACGCCCAGTCGCTGGGCGAGAAGTACGACATGGTCAACAGGTTCGGGCTCGCGGGCGTCGGCATGTGGGCCCTCGGCTACGACGGCACCCGACCGGAGCTGTACCAGGCGCTCGCCGACAAGTTCCTCAACGACACCACGCCGCCCGTGGCGGGGATCCTGGCGCTGGCGCCCAGCCAGTCGCAGGAGTCGTTCCCCGTCTCCTGGACCGCGATCGACGACTGGAGCGGCGTCGCCTCGTACGACGTCCAGGTGTCGGCCGACGGCGGAGCATGGACGAGCTGGCTGACCGGCACGAGCCTCACGAGCTCGGTGTACGCGGGCCATGACGGTCACGGCTACGCCTTCCGCGTTCGCGCAACGGACGGCAAGGGCAACGTCGGATCGTGGGATGTCTCGACCGTGTACATGCCGAACCCGACATTGGCACCCGGCGGCTTCGCCACCACGCTCGTTGACGGCCTCAACGAACGGGCTGCCGCCGACCCGAATGCCCAGCGGGTGACCTCGCTCCCGATCGGATCGCTCGTCGCCATCACCGGCGGCCCCGTCTCGGCGGGCGGCTACACCTGGTACCAGGTCACGGCGCCGATCGCCGAGTGGAACCCGGTTTCGCCGGTGCTCGTCGGCGTCTGGGTCGCGGCCGGCTCGGGCGGCATGCCGTATCTCGCGCCCGCACCTGCCCCGAACACGACGGTCGTCGCGGCGGCGATCGGTGGGCTCTCGTACGGGGACCCGCCGGTCCCTGCCGGCGCGTCAGGGGCCGCCGCCGCGTTTTCTCCAAACGGCGATGGCGTCCAGGACACGATCGCGATCAGCTGGACGAACGACACCCCGTTCTCGTCGGTCAGCCTGCGCATCTCGCGCGCCGACGGCACACAGGTGGGCATCGTCCCGGTGGGTGGGGAGGGCACGGGTCCGCAGAGTTTCGTGTGGGACGGTACGGTCAACGGAGCCGTCCAACCGGACGGCGTCTATCTCGTCCAGCTCGTCGCATCGAACGGAGCAACGACGATCACCGCGCCGTCCGTGCTCTCGACGGGCACCCAGGCGGCGGCGTGGGGCATCACGATCGACACGACGCCGCCGGTGCTCGCTGGCGCCGCCGTGAACCGGACGCTCTTCTCACCGAACGGCGATGGCCGCCTCGACGATCTGACGCTCACAGCGACAGCGACCGGGGCCGTGCGCTGGCAGGTGGCGGTCGCGCCGCTTGCCGCGGGAGTCCCGGGCACCACGGTCCGAACGATCACGGGCACCGGGGCCGCGGTCTCCGCCACATGGGACGGCCGCGGTGACGGCGGGGCTGTGCTCCCCGACGGGGCCTACCGGCTGACGCTGACGGCCACGGACGCGGCCGGCAACGCCGCGAGCCTGACATTCGACGTCACGCTGGACACGGCGCCGCCGGTCGTGACTGCCTCGCTCACCAACACCTCGTTCTCGCCGAACGGCGACGGCTGGGCAGACACCACCGCGCTCACCTGGAAGGCCGGGGAACTGGCGACCGGGACACTCGAACTGCTGCATGGCAGCTCGGTCGTCCGGTCCTGGCCGGTGGCGTCCGCGGCGGCCGGCACGATCTCGTGGGATGGCCGGGACGCACACGGCCGGGGGGTTTCGGACGGTCGTTACATCTTCCGCCTGACCGTCCAGGACGCCGCCGGCAACCAGGCGGTCAGGACGGTGGTCGTGACCGCCGATCGGACGGCCAGGCTCCTGCGCTGGCATCCCACCCGCTTCTCGCCGCGCAGCTCCGGGTCCGCCGCGCAGAGCACCGTGACGTACGCTCTGACGCGAACCGCGACGACCACCCTGATGATCGTCGGCCCGACCGGTCGAACGGTTCGCACGGCGTGGAGTGCGCGATCGCAGTCAAAGGGTGTCCAGGGCTGGACCTGGGACGGTCGAGACGCCGGCCGTCATGCGGTACCGGCGGGCAGGTACATCGCCGTGTTGATGGTTCACACGGCGCTCGGGACCACGACGGTGATGCGCACCGTGATCGTCCGATGACGGGGGAAGCGATTGCCCGCGGCGAATCGGACGCCGGCGCGGTGGACGGTTCGGCCGCCGTACCGGCCGCCGAACCGGCCGAAGGAGCGGACGCAGGAACCGCGTGGATCGTTCTGCCGACGTACGACGAGGCGGAGAACCTGCCGGGCATCTCGCGGGCGATCCTGGACGCGCTGCCGGGATCGGTCCTGCTGGTCGTCGACGACAACTCGCCCGACGGAACGGGTCGGATCGCCGATGAGCTGGCGGTCGCCGAGCCGCGGATCCACGTCCGCCACCGGGCCGCGAAGCAGGGGCTCGGGCGCGCATATCTCGACGGCTTCCACGTCGCGCTCTCCGCGGGCGCGGCTGTCGTCGTTCAGATGGACGCCGATTGGTCGCACGACCCGGCCGCGCTGCCCGCGCTCGTGGAGCCGATCCGGGCCGGGACGGCGGACCTGGTCATCGGGTCGCGGTACGTCCGTGGCGGCGGCGTGGTTGACTGGGGAATCGGGCGGCGCGTGATCTCGCGCGGCGGCAGCCTGTTCGCGCGCTTCATGCTCGGTCTCTCCCCGCACGACCTGACGGGCGGGTTCAAGGCGTGGCGTGCGTCGACGCTCGGATCGATCCCGTTCGCCGGCGTGCACGCCGGCGGCTACGTCTTCCAGATTGAGATGACCTACCGCGCGAGCCGGCTGGGCGGGCGCATCGCCGAGGTGCCGATCACCTTCCGCGACCGGCGGGTCGGGCATTCCAAGATGTCGCGCCGGATCGTCGGCGAGGCGCTGGCGGTGGTGGTCCAGCTGCGCTGGGAGGAGTTCCGCCACCGCGACCCGCGCGCCGTCGACCCCGACCGCAAGGGCTCGTGACGGAGCGTCGGCCGCCCGGACGAACGGCAGGCGAGGGTCGACTGGGGGCTTCAGCCGAGGTGTCGCCTCCAGCGGGCGTTCGGGTCGTGCTTGACGTCCGGCCCCTCCAGGAGCCCGATCGCGCCCCTTTGACGGCCATCTATCTCGCGTGCCTCCTCGCCGCATTCGCGGACGAGCCGCTGGCGGGCGAATCCTTCACGGTCCTGTTCCAGGCCGGCCTGCCCGATCCGACCGAATCCTTGGTCGGGCTGGCGGTTGCCGGTCGCCGGCCCCTGCCGCCCACCCGATTGCTCGGCTCGGGGGCGCTGACGCTGGACCCGTTCCTGCTGCGAACGGCCGCGGTCGGGGCCGCGTGGCGGGCCGGTCGGTCCGGGGCGACGGGCGCCGTCTACCACGCGGCGAGCGGCGCCGCGCCGCTGCTCTCCGGTCTGCCGCTGGTCGTGACCCTGCTGGACCTCGCGCCGTGGGAGATGCCGCAGGCCTACCAGCGCAGTCCGGCGGCACGCTTCGGGCAGCGGCTGCGCGGCCAGATCCTGCGCGATGCGCGGGCCGTCGTCGTCCCCACCGAGGCATCGGCCAGATCGGCGCGGCGGCTGCTCCACCTGCGCCCCGAGCGGCTGCACGTGGTGCCGCTGGCGCCACGGCCGGCCTTTCGACCGGGAGGGCAGGCACCGACGTTCGTGGCCGCCCGGGAACGTCTCGGTCTGCCGGAACGCTACTTCGTCTACGCCGGACGGTACGACGCGCGCCAGGATCTGGCCACCCTGCTGCGGGCGCTCGCTCGAGTGCAGGCCGGCCACGAGGCACGCCGTACGCGCGACGTGACCGCGCCGATCCAGTTGCCCCGCGTCCTGCTCGTGGGCGCCACCCCGGACGACCGCGCCGCGCTGGCGCGCGCTGCAGCCCGCGAAGGGGTCGGCGAGCTGCTGGCGTATGCGCCGCGCCTCGATGATCGGGTTCTTGCAGCGCTCGTGGTCGGCGCTCGCGCCGTCATCCTGCCCGCCGTCAGCGAGTCGGCCGGTCTCGCCGCAATCGAGGCGATCGCGTGCGGCACGCCGGTCATCGCGAGCGCCGTGGGCGGATTGCCCGAGATCGTCGGAGCGGCCGGAATCCTGGTCGAGCCACGCGACCCTGCGCGTCTCAGCGCCGCGCTCGAGGCTGCCTGGGCCGACGACGCGGTGCACGGCCGGCTCGCGGACGCAGCCGCGCAGCGGGCCCGCTCGGACCGGCGAACCTGGTCGGACGTGGCACGCGACACGCGACGGGTCTACGCGGAAGCCACGATGCCGAGCCGGGAAGGAGGCTGGACGACGCCACCCGCGGAGCCGCAGGGGACCGAGCCGCCGCCTCTCGGCTGAGCCGCCGCCTCTCGGCTGAGCCGCCGCCTCTCAGCTGAGGACGCCCACCCGGCTTGAGCGTCGCGCAGGTCCGCCGACAAGGGGTCGCCGCCACCCCGAATTCAGCCGTTCGTCAGCGCGCGATCATTCGCGGCCCGGTCCGCAGGTTTGGACGCGGGGCCGGCGGCAGCTTGCCGTCCGCGATCGTGATCGAGCTGCCGTACGGCAGGACCTGGATGAACGTCTGGCCGATGGTGAACGTCACGGGCCGGCCGTCCGAATTCCGAAAGATCGTCGGGCTCGTCAGCGACTTCTTGACCCACGTGCCCTTGATCGTTCGGCCGTTCGTCGCGATCCAGGCTGGTCCCGAACCAACGACCGTCGCCTCGAGGCGCCCCTTGGCCGGCTGCCCGTCGTTCAAGGGCCCGAAGTACATGAGCATGATCACGACGTTCTTCGGTGCCACCCGTTTGCCGGTCGCGGCGTCGGTCTCCGGTTGCCCCCAACTCACCGACCGCAGGTAGGTGTTGGTCGCGCGGTCGTACGCGTAATCGATGCGGTTCGCCGGGTAGAGCACCTGGATGTGGCCACCAGTGGGTCGTTGCGCCAGCGGCACGTCCGGCGCGAACTGCCAGACCTGAGTGGGCGGCGTGGTCGTGGCGCCGGCGGCTCTTGCGAGCAGACGCAGCTCCGTGCCGCTCGTGTACAGGTTGTGGGGTGCGAACCGGCTCGTGATCCGGATGAACTGGGGCGGCCCGTAGTCGAGTCCCTCGAGGTTGTAGACGAGCTGGCCGTGACCCTGCGCGGCGAGCGTGGAGAGCGCCTGCGGTGAGCCACCGGCGTGGGCGTACGCGGCGCGCCATTCGGCGGCCCACGCGATGAAGTAGTAGCGCGAGCTGCGCACTGGTCCCACGGCGCCCGGGTCGGTGTCCTGGAAGATCATCATGTAGCGTGGGATGCCGCCTTCGGCTGGCGCCTGCCAGACGATCGATGCGGCGCTGAAGCCCGACTGCGGTCGGGCGGGCGCGAGATCGTCGATCATCACCGCGATCGGGTGGCGCGCGGCGATCGCGGGCGCGACGAGCCGGCCCGTCAGGGGCGCGGGCACGAGCAGGGGCCTGGGGCTGGGCGTCGGCGCGGCCGACGCTGGCGCGGCCGAAGGCGACGCGGCTGGGCTCGACGCGGCTGGGCTCGACGAGGGGCCTCCCGCGCCGGTCCCGCCCGCGCCGGTCCCGCCACTCCCCGCTGCCGTCGGACCGGCCGAACCACCGGGGGCTCCGGAGCCGCCGTGCCCGGTGCCGCCGGGAAGCTGGCCGCTCGCGCCCGGGCTCGTCGATGCGCCCGCGTTCGGGCCCGTCCCTCCGCTCAGCGCTGATGCAACCAGGACGCCCCCGCCGACGGCGGCGGCCGCAACGATGACGAGGGCAAGCAGCGGGGCGCGTTTCATGCGCGCCGAGGATACGCGCTCGCCGCCCGAATCCGCCGACCGCCGGGCTCCCCGCCGGCTCGCTCAAACGACGGCGAGACACCCGGCGGTCGGCTCGGGCCGGTCGGAGTCGCCCGGGCCTACCGTGCGGGTGACTCGATGTTCGAGCGTCGCCGCGGTCGCCGCAGTAGGCTGCCCGAACGACACTCGACGACGTTCCCTGACGCGGCGCGATGACGAACGGGGTGGAGCGATGCCAGATCGATCAGCACCGAACGGGGACTCGAACGGCGGGCATGCCGAGGAAGGCCGCTCGGCGCGTCCGCACCGGGCCCGCCCGCCGGCAACCGAAGGCATTTCGAATCCCGACGGCCGGACTGCCGGCCACCGCGCTCCGGCGAACAGCCCGGCCGCGGGTTCAGCGGCGGCTTCGGTCCATCCCGCGGCGGTGAAGCCCTCCGGGGCCGGGAGCGGCGCCGGGCGCGAATCGTCCGCGGCCGCGGTCCCGGCCCCGCTCCCGCTCCCGCGGACGGGGCTCAAGGGGATGGGATCGATCACCGCGGACCGGCTCGATCTCGCGGGCTCGAGCATCGGCGATGCAGTGGCGCAGTCCATCTCGGTTCGCCAGGGCGCGGTCGGGCGGATCAGCCGCGCGGTGAGCGTCGATATCACCCAGTCGGCCGTCGGCGGCATTCGGGCGGACCGGGTCTCGATCGAGCGCGGCGCGCTCGGTGGCGCCATTGCTCGTGAGGTCTCGATCCACCAGGCCTACGCCCAGGGAGTCGTCGCGCTGAACGCGAGCCTTCGTCAGGCCATTGCCCGGACGATCGTTGCCAACCACGTCGAGATGGCCCCCGGCAGCGGCGCTCTGATCGTGATCGCGCGGCGCGTCGACGGCGGACGATCGCTGCTCGACTGGCGCGGTGCCCTCGTGCTCGGCGCCGTGTTCGCCGCCGTGTCCGTCGCGTTCGCGCGGCGTCGCCAGGCCGGCGGCACTGCCCGGCGTCGCTAGCCAGGACCCTGCGTCAGTAAATCGTCTCGAAGCGGAGCGGACTGTCGCGCTCCCGGCTCGCCCTGTCCAGGACCGGCCGCCCGGGCCGGAGGGAGGCCTCGTCGGGCTATACTCGACCATCGTCGCGGGAGCCCCGAGGAGGCTCCCCCCACCGGCTGATCGGCCGCCAGAGGAGCCCGCACAGCGTGATCGACCCCTCCGCCCGCGTGCACGCGTCGGCCGACCTTGAAGCCGACGTGACCGTCGGACCCGGGACCAGCATCTGGCACCGGGCCCAGGTGCGGATCGGGGCTTCGATCGGCGCCGAATGCGTCATCGGGCGTGACGCGTTCATCGACGAGGGCGTCCGGCTCGGCCAG
>Ga0307373_10011353_pt1 | contig 12929 bp, 9 predicted proteins | sample OX2MG_FD_202534 | JGI IMG/M metagenome (GOLD analysis project Ga0307373, IMG submission 202534) | Soil microbial communities from Risofladan, Vaasa, Finland - OX-2 | ecosystem: Environmental > Terrestrial > Soil > Coastal area > Acid sulfate soil | place: Finland: Risofladan, Vaasa | collected... | reverse complement strand
GGTGAGTACTCAGAACGCGCAGATCGCGCGGTTCATCCTGGTCGGCGCGCTCGGGCTCGATCCCGCGAACATCCGCGTCGTCGCCCCGGACGTGGGCGGCGGATTCGGCGCCAAGATCGGCGTCGACCGCGACGGGCTGCTGGTCGCCTGGGCGGCCAAGCACATCGGCCGGGCGCTGCGCTGGGCCGAGACGCGCAGCGAGAACATGCTGGCCATGACCCACGGGCGAGCTCAGCGGCAGGTCGTGAAGATCGGCGGTACCAGGGAAGGCCGCATCCTGGCCTACCGCCTCGACCTTGTGCAGGACACCGGTGCCTACTCGCGGATGGGCGGCTTCCTGCCGTTCCTCACCTGCCTGATGGCAGCGGGCCCGTACGACATCGGCCATGTGGAGACCGCGTACCAGGTGGTGGTGACCAACGCGACGCCGATCTCCGCCTACCGCGGCGCCGGGCGGCCCGAGGCGACCGCTGCGATCGAGCGGGCGGTGGACCTCTTCGCCGCCGAGATCGGCGTGGATGCCGCGGAGGTCCGGCGGATCAACCTGGTCCCGGCGGACAAGTTCCCGTACACGTCGGGATCCGGCGCGACCTACGACACCGGCGAGTACGTGGCGGGCCTCGACAAGGTCCTGGCCGGTGCGGGCTACGCGGAGCTGCGGGCCGAGCAGGCACGCCGTCGCGAGCGCGGCGACGTGCTCCAGCTGGGTATCGGCGTGGCGAGCTACGTGGAGATCACCGCCGCTGACGCCGACGGCGGGGAGACCGCACGGCTCATCGTGCACGATGACGGTACGGCCACGGTCTACACCGGCAGCTCGGCGCACGGCCAGGGTCACCACACCGCCTGGGCGATGCTCGTCCAGGCGGAGCTCGGCATCGACATGTCGAAGGTCACCGTGATCCACGGCGACACCGACCTGATTCCGATGGGAGTCGGCACCTACGCGTCCCGGTCGCTCCAGCTCGGCGGCGTCGCGGTCCACAAGGCCGCGGTGGAGGTCAAGGAGCAGGGCCGCAAGGTCGCGGCGGAGATGCTCGAGGCGAGCGAGGCCGACCTCGAGCTCGACGTCGACCGCGGCGTCTGGCAGGTCCGCGGCGACCCGGCGACTAGCACCAGCTGGGCTCAGGTGGCGGCGCACGCGGGAGACGCGGGCCTGGCTGCCGACGTGAACTACACGGAGGGGAAGCCGACCTTCCCGTTCGGTACTCACCTCGCGGTCACCGAGGTGGATACCGAGACCGGCAAGGCGCGGCTCATCCGGCACGTGACCGTGGACGACGCGGGCACGGTGCTCAGCCCGGTGCTGGCGGAGGGGCAGCGGCACGGCGGCATCGCCCAGGGCGTCGCGCAGGCGCTGCTGGAGGAGATGGTGTACGACGCCGAGGGCAACCCGGTCACGGGCACGCTCGTCGACTACGCGATCATCACCGCCACGGAGCTGCCGAGCTTCGAGCTGCTGGCGAGCGAGACGCCCGCGACGATCAACCCGCTCGGTGCCAAGGGCATCGGCGAGGCCGGGACGATCGGCGCCACGCCCGCGACGCAGAACTCCGTCATCGACGCGGTCAGCCACCTCGGCATCCGCCATATCGACATGCCACTCACGCCGGCCAGGGTCTGGGCCGCGATCAGCGAAGCGAGGGAGAGCCGGTGAAAGTGACGGTGACGGTGAACGGCGGCGAGGTCGCCGCCGAGGTGGCGGATCGGACGCTGCTCGTCCATTTGCTGCGGGACGTGGCCGGCCTGACCGCGACCAACGTGGGGTGCGACACGAGTTCCTGCGGCGCCTGCACGGTCTTGCTCGACGGCCGTTCGGTGAAGTCGTGCACCTTGCTTGCCGCCCAGGCCGACGGGCGGCAGGTCACGACCGTCGAAGGGCTGAGCGACGGCTCGGGCGACCTGCACCCGGTGCAGCAGGCGTTCCGCGCCGAGCACGGCCTGCAGTGCGGGTTCTGCACGCCGGGCATGGTGATGGCCAGCGTGTCGCTGCTGGCCGAGAATCCCTCCCCGACGGAGGACGACGTCCGGTCGGCCCTCGAGGGGAACCTGTGCCGGTGTACCGGCTACCACAACATCGTCAGGGCGGTTCTAGCCGCTGCCAGCGAGAGGCGGCCCAGTTGATTCCCGCGCCCTTCACCTACCAGCGGGCCTCGTCGGTGGACGAGGCCCTGGATCTGGCGTCGCAGGCCGGCGAGGACGCGAAGTTCCTGGCCGGCGGCCATTCGCTGATGCCGCTCATGAAGCTCCGCCTTGCCGTGCCCGACACCCTGATCGACATCGGCAGAATCGGCGAGCTGAGCTACATCCGCGCCGACGACGGCCACATCGCCGTGGGCGCCCTGACCAGTCACGATGACATCGCCCGGTCCGACCTGCTGGCCAGCGAGCTGCCGCTGCTCGCCCAGGCGGCGGGCCAGATCGGCGACCCGCAGGTGCGGCACTGCGGCACGATCGGCGGCTCGCTCGCCCACTCCGACCCTGCTGCCGACCTGCCTGCGGTGGCGCTGGCGCTCGGCGCGACGTTCGTCGCCCGCGGGCCGTCAGGAACCCGCGAGATCGCCGCCGGCGATTTCTTCCTCAGCCTGTTCGAGACCGTGCTGGAGCCCGGCGAGCTGCTGACGGAAATCCGGATCCCGAGGCCGCAGGCGGCAGGCTGGTCGTTCCAGAAGTTCGCCAAGCGCGGCATCGACTGGGCGATCGTCGGTGTCGCCGTGCAGGGATCGAGCGTGGCCCTGGTCAACATGGGGTCCACGCCGATCAGGGCGACCGCGGTCGAGCAGGCGCTCGCCGCAGGCTCGGGCCCGCGCGAGGCCGCGGCGCACGCAGCCGAGGGGACGAGCGCACCCGATGACCTGAACGGTCCCCGCGCCTACCGCGAGCACCTCGCCCGTGTTCTCGTGGCGCGAGCGCTCGAGGAGGCTGGGTCGCGCGCATAACCGTGGCAGCAGCGCCTGAGCAGCGCCAGACGGAAGCCGGATGCTGGCGGAACGAAGGCCTCGGCGGTAAGGCCGCCGGGAAGAAGGCGAATTCCGCGCCGACCCTGGCCGAGCGCGTTGTAGTAGGCCGACAGCCTGACGCTGTCGCCGGCGTTCATCACCGGCGGCGAATGGGGCCATCGGCTGTCACCACTTCGGCGTAGGCTCCCGGTCAGCTGATCGCATCTCGCGTCGTGTGGGGGTTTGGTGACTGGTGAGCCGGACGGACGGGGCGTGCCGGATGGGCTGGGCCTGGTGGTCGGCACGGTACCGGCGACGCCGCTCCAGTTCTCGGTCGGGCTGGCGCCCGGCCAGTACGCGCAGCTGGACGATGTGGTCGTCACGGAGCGTCCGCTGCCTGGCCGGCCTGGGGTGCGGATCTCGGGGGTGGTGACGAACGTGGAGGCCGTCCACGAAGGCGCGCGGTTCGCCTCGGACGTCTTCCTGATCGACCAGGGCGCGCTGCCAGCCGAGGTGTGCGAGGTCGCCGAGGTGACCGTCACCCGGGTGGAGCCCGAGCTGTACGTACCGCCGCTGCCCGGCGCCGTGGTCAGCCGTGCTGTCGGAGCGCAGCGGGAGTCCGCGCTGTACTTCGACGAGATGGGCAGCTCCCGGGTCCCGGTGGGATTCGGCCGGGACGGCCAGCCCGTCTACGTGAACTTCGAGTTCCTCGACGGCACCCGAGGTGCCCATGTCTCGATCTCCGGAGTATCGGGCATTGCGACGAAGACCTCGTTCGCCATGTTCCTGCTGCACTCGATCACCAACTGCGGTGTGCTCGCGGGCGAGGCGCACAACACCAAGGCGCTGGTCTTCAGCGTCAAGGGCGAGGACCTGCTGTTCCTCGACTACGCCAACACCAGGCTGACCGGCAGCCAGCAAACGCGGTACGCCGACCTGGGCCTGCCGGCCCGGCCGTTCGGCAACGTCAGGGTCTTCGCTCCGCCGCGGAAGAACGATCCGTCCGGGACCCCCGACGTGCATGCGCGCGATCGTGCCGTCAGCCCGTTCTACTGGACCATCGCGGAGTTCTGCGAGCAGGAACTGCTGCCGTTCGTGTTCGCCGACACCGAGGACGAGCGCGCTCAGTACACGATGCTGATCGCTCAGGTCGCGGCACGGCTGCGCCGGGACGCTGTTCCGGCCGGTAGCGACGGCGCGGTTCGGATCCAGGGCGCGGGCAGCGACGCGATCATCCGCACCTTCGGTGACCTCGTCGAGCTGCTGGAGACCGAGCTGGGCGACGACAGCACGCGCGGCTCCTGGGTGGCCGGGAGCACGGTCATGGGCAGCGTGAACGCGCTGCTGAGAAGGCTGCGATCGGCCGTGACGCCGCTCAGCGCGATCGTCCGCGGTGACCTGGCGCACCGCGGCGAGCGCTCGATCAGCACGTCGCGCGCCCAGGTAACCGTGATCGACCTGCACAACCTGCCGGACCGGGCGCAGCGGTTCGTGGTCGGTGTGACACTGCGCGCCGAGTTCGCCCGCAAGGAACGCCAGGGCACCGCGCGCCCGCTGATGTTCGTCATGCTCGACGAGCTGAACAAGTACGCACCGCGCGAGGGCGACAGCCCGATCAAGCAGATCCTGCTCGACCTCGCCGAGCGCGGACGCTCGCTCGGCGTGATCCTGATCGGCGCGCAGCAGACCGCCAGCGAGGTCGAGCGGCGGATCCTGGCCAACTGCGCGATCCGGGTGGCCGGCCGGCTGGACGCCGCCGAGGCGCTCCGCCCGGAATACGGGTACCTGCCGCCCGCCCAGCGGCAGCGCGCCACGCTGGCCAAGCCCGGCACGATGTTCATCGCCCAGCCGGATATCCCGGTGCCGCTCGCGGTGGACTTCCCGTTCCCGGCGTGGGCGACCCGGCCGAGTGAGAAGGGGGAGTGGGCGGGCCACGATCCGGGTCCGGCGCGCCCGGAGGACCCCTTCGCCGCCATTCCCGGCGCCGATGACGACGTGCCTCCGTTCTAGCCTTGCCCGGCCCCCCAGGAGAGCTGCATGAAGATCCTGCACACCAGCGACTGGCACGTCGGGAAGGTGCTCAAAGGACGGGACCGGTACGACGAGCACGTGGCCGTTCTCGGCAGCATCGTCCGTTCGGCCAGGAACGAGAACGTCGATCTCGTGCTGGTCGCCGGTGACCTGTTCGAGACCGCGGCGCCGACCGCGAAGTCGCAGGGGCTGGTCATGCGAACCCTGCTCGCGCTGCGCGAGCACGGCCGGGAGGTCGTCGTGATCGCCGGCAACCATGACAACCAGTCCCTGATCGAGGCGGTGTACCGGCCAGTGCTCGGCGAGATCGGGATGCACGTCCTCGGCCTGCCCAAGCGCCCGGGCGCGGGCGGCACGATGTCCCTGCGCACCAGGGACGGCGCGGATGTGAAGGTCGCCGCGCTTCCTTTCCTGTCCCACCGGTACGCGGTGCGCGCGGCCGAGGTGATGTTCCACGAGTTCGCCGAGCACGCGCTCGACTATGCCCAGCGGGTCGGCGAGATCGTGCGCCTGCTGACCGAGGGGTTCACCGCCGACAGCGTCAACGTGATCATGGCGCACGGCACGCTGCTCGGCGGCCGCCGCGGCGGTGGCGAGCGGGAGGTGCAGACCACCCTGGACTACGAACTGCCTGCCAGCATGTTCCCGGCCAGCGCGCATTATGTCGCGCTCGGGCACCTGCACCGTCAGCAGGAGATCCCTGGCCCGTGCCCGATCTTCTACTCGGGCTCCCCGCTGCCGATCGACTTCGGCGAGGAGGCCAACGAGCCGGCCGCGCTGGTGGTGACGGCCGAGCCCGGCATCCGCGCGGACGCCAGGGCGGTTCCGATCTCCGGTGCCCGCCGCCTGAAGACGCTGCGCGGGACGCTGGACCAGGTGATCGAGGAAGGGGAGCAGGCCGGTGACGCCTACCTGCGGGTGGTGCTCGCCGAGTCGGCCCGCGCCGGACTCGGCGACCTGGTCAGGGAGAAACTGCCCGGCACCCTCGAGGTGCTGCTCGACGATGCGCACCGGCCCCGCCCCGGCGCCAGTGCCGGCGGTCGGCCAAGCCGGGCGGGCCGCAGCCCGGCCGAGCTCTTCAGCGATTACCTGGCCGAGCAGAATGTGTCCGATGCGCGGATCGGCGCCATGTTCGCCGAGCTGCTCGACGAGGTCACAGGCTCCGACGGTGACGGTTCCAGTCTGCTTGCGACAGGGGATGCCTGATGCGGCCACTGCGCCTGCTTCTTGACGGCTTCGGCTCCTACCGCGAGCCAGCCGAGGCGGACTTCGCCGACGTGGACTTCTTCGCCCTGGTCGGCCCGACCGGCTCGGGGAAGAGCACCGTCATCGACGGCCTGTGTTTCGCCCTGTACGGGACGGTGCCCCGGTGGGGCAGGGAGAACGTGATCGCCCAGGCGCTCGCACCCGCCGCCAACGCGTGCCGGGTCTGCCTCGTCTTCGAGGCGGCGGGCAGGCGGTACGGCGTGGTCAGGGCGCTGACCAGGGACAAGAAAGGCCTGGTGCATACCAAGGAGGCGAGGCTCGAGCTGCTCGACCCGCAGGTGCCGGCCAGCGCTCCGCTCGCCGACCTGCTCGCGGCCAGCATCGAGGCGCTGGCCGAGGGACCTGACCAGGTCAAGTCGCGGGTGCAGGACATCCTGGGCCTGACCTACGAGCACTTCACCCAGTCCGTGCTGCTTCCGCAGGGCCGGTTCTCCGAGTTCCTGCACGCCAAGGCGGCCGACCGGCAGGACCTGCTGGTCGAGCTGCTCGCGTTCGGCGTCTACAACCTGATCGGCCAGCAAGCCCGCAGGCGTGCTGAGCTCGCCAGGGAACGGCTGCGGACGGCGCAGGCGGCCCGGCAGGGGCTCGCCGACGCGAGCGAGGAGGCGGAGAACCGCGCCGCCGCCCGGCTGCAGGCGCTGGCGGAGCTCGCCAGCGGGGTCGAGGAGAAGCTGACGGTGCTGCGCGGCCTCACCGAGCAGGCCGGCCGGGCAGCCGAGCAGGCCCAGGCGGCAGCCGCCGACGCCGCGCTGCTGGCTGCCGTGCGGGCTCCCGCCGAGGTGCCGGGCCTGGCCAGGCGGATCAGAGCCGCCGCCGGGCTGGTCGCGGAGCGAGCGGCGCAGCGGGACAGCGCGGAGCAAGCCGAGCTGGCGGCGCAGCAGGCTCGCGACGAACTGCCCGACAAGACGCGCGCCGAGCGGCTGCGCGAGGCGTATGCGGAGCACGCTGGCCTTCGGTCCCGCCTGGAGCAGCAGCAACAGTCGCTGGCCGTCCAGCACGCCGGCCAGGACGCGCGCTCGGCGGCGCTGAAGGCTGCCGAGGTCAAGCTCATGGAGGCGAGGCAGGACCTGGCGGCCGCCGAGCGGTCCCACGCCGCTGTCGCGCTGGCCCAGGATCTGGCGATCGGCGCCGACTGCCCGGTCTGCCTGCGGCCCGTCACGTCGCTGCCGCACCACCCGGTCCCGGCCGACCTGATGGGAGCACGGGCCGCGGCCGACTGGGCGGCGAGCGAGGTGACGCAGGCGCAGGCGGCGCATGATCAGGCCGCGAAGGCCGCTGCCGTGGCGGGCCGGGATGTCGAGGAGACGAGCAAGCACCTCGACCGGGTGTCCGCCGCACTGGACGGCGCGCCGAGCGAGGCCGAGGTCAGTGCGTCGCTCGAAGCGATCATCAAGGCGGACGAGCTGCTCGGCCGCGCGCAACAGGCGGCCAGAGCGGCGCGGCAGGAGCTGGCCGGTGCCGAGAAGGAACGCGCGACGCTGAGCCAGGACGAGCGGCGGGCCTGGGCCGATCTCGGCACCGCGCGCGACTCTGTCGTCCGGCTAGGTGCCCCGGCCACGGCCGACACGGACCTGGCCGCGGCGTGGGCCGCGCTCACCGGGTGGGCCCGCGCGCAGCAGGACGAACGCAAGGCGCACCAGGCGGACCTCGACGCGGCAGCCGGAGCCCTGCACCGCCAGGTCACCGACGCGCAGGCCGCGCTGGCCGGGCAGCTAGCCGAACACGGCATCACCGGGGTCACGGATCCGGCCAGGTGCGAGGCCGCGGTCGCGACGCACCGGGAGCGCGCAGCGAACCAGCTTGCCGCCCTTCGCGCCAGCCGGGCCCAGGCCGCCGAACTTGATGACCAGATCCTGGCGCACCGGGAGGACGAGCAGGTCGCGACCATGCTGGGCCGGCTGCTGCGGGCATCCTCGTTCGAGCGCTGGCTCTGCGGCGAGGCGCTCGACTCGCTGGTGGCGGAGGCGTCGGAGACACTGCTTGAGCTGTCTGGCGGGCAGTACCAGCTGGACCGCGACGAGCGCAACGACCTGTTCGTCATCGACTACCAGGACGCCGGGGCCAGGCGTCCGGTGCACACCCTGTCGGGCGGCGAGACGTTCCAGGCCTCGCTGGCCCTGGCGCTTGCCCTGTCCCGGCAGGTCATCGGACTCTCGGCGGGGATGCGCGACCTGAACTCGATGTTCCTCGACGAGGGCTTCGGCACGCTGGACGAGGACACGCTGGAAACCGTAGGCGCCACCCTGGAACGGCTCTCCGCCGACGCCGACCGCATGATCGGGATCATCACCCACGTGCCCGCGCTGGCCGAGCGGGTCCCGGTCCGCTTCGTGGTCAGCCGCGCAGGAACGACCTCGACGCTGCGCAGGGAAGGTGTGGCATGACCGCGCTGTACATGCGAGGCGTCGCATGACCGCTCCTGCCGCCGCCGTCTCGTTCACGATCGACCCGTGGGATCCCGGCTACGGGATCGCGTTCGGCGACGAGCTGGACGGCGGAGCCATCGCCGTGTCGAGTGCCGAGCTGCACCTGGACCTCGAGGTGCCCGCCGCGCGCTGGCAGCCGGTCGATCCTGATCCGGCGCCCGCGCTTCCCGGCCTGGTGCTCTTCCTCGACGGAGTGCGCCGGATCGACGCGCGTGTCTGGGTCCACGGCGGCAACCCGCAGCCAGGTCCGGGCATCGCCGCGTCCTACGCGGCCGGCATCGTGGCCTGCGACGGGGCCGCGCGCATCGCCGACGTCGCCGTCGAACGCGGCCTGTTCACCGCCGCGCCGGACGCGACCGACATCGTGACCAAGTCTGCGCGATACCCGGCGCGGCTCGCCGAGGGGCCAGGACCTGACCAGCTGTCCCTGGCGCTCCAGCGGCGGCTCTCCGACGCCGAGGTTCAGCTCGCGCTCGCCTTCCGGGCCCGGCATCCGGCCGACGACGACCTGCTCGTCGTCGACGGCCCGCTGCGCGGACGCACGCACCTCGACAGGACCGTCGGCTACGTCAAGACGCATCACGCGTCCTACCTGCCGGCCGAGCAGGCCGCCGTGGTGGCCGCCCTGCGGCCCGGGCAGCGAACGCCCGCGTTCACGATGGGGACCTCCTGGCGGCGCAACTCCTGGTACCTCCAGCTCCCCGGCACCGCGGGGGCACCCTGGTCAGGAGTCGTCCGGCTGGAGTGCTCGGCGGACCTGCCCCCGGCCGCGGTCACCGGGCTTGCCGGCCTGACTGCCCGGGTGCTGCCCCCGCTGGCCAGCGTGCCGCACAAGGACCCGCGCGCGCCGCAGAACCTGGTTCCCATCGGCGGCCTCGAGCGCGAGCTGCGCCGCAGGCTCGGGGACCAGCAGTTGCTGTACCGGGGCCTGCGGGCCGCGGCCATGGCAGGCCAGTGACCGGGTAGACGTCGCGGGCCGAACCGGCCAGGATGGGGGCAGGTGGGGAAAGGAGCGGGCTGTGAGTGGTCCGGCTGTGACTGATGCGCCATTTGCATGGGAAGACCTGGGTAAGTACAAGGCCGAAGGGCGGTTCCTTGACGGCTATCCCGATGATCAGCGCACGTTCTTCGCGCCGCGCGATGACGTCCACGGCCTGCTGGTGGCGCTGCTGGGCACGGCCCAGCACTCCATCGTGGTCAACATGTTCGGCTATGACGACGACGAGCTGAACAAGATCATCCAGACCAAGCTCGCCGACGAGAAGGTTTACGTGCAGATGAGCCTGGACCGGAGCCAGGCCAGCGGCGTGCACGAGAAGCAGATCCTGGCCCAGTGGCAGAATGACGCCTTCGGCAACAGCATCGCGATCGGCACCAGTTCCGTCCATAACGCGATCTCGCATCTGAAGATCGTGATCATCGACGGCGTCTACACCGTGAAGGGCTCGACCAACTGGTCCCTGTCGGGCGAGGAGGAGCAGGACAACGAGCTGACGCTCAGCCGCAACGCCGTGATCGCGGCTGAGACCCGCGCGATACTCGACCTCAACCACGATTTCATGCTCAAGCAGATGGTCGGCACGAAGCTGGACGTGACCAAACTGCTGGCCAGCAAGGCGCCGGGGGCGATGCCGCCCGCGCCCGCGTCGGCCCCGCCGGGCTGACGCCGACCCCGCGACGCCAACGGCTACTAGACGATCGGCCGCTGCACCGCGCTGACCGGCCTGGCCACCTACCGGTGGCTGGCCCTGAAGGCCGGCAACACGGCGCAGGCCAGGCGGGCTGCCGCGCAGTACGGCAGCATGCTGGCGCCGGCGTTCGTTGCTGAGCTCGCGTCAGGCTGGCCGGCCCAGGTCTCAGCCGACCTGCCGTCCGGCTAGCCTGGCGCGCGAGGATGGCTCACGCAGCAGCGGTCCGGCCGTCCGGGCCAGGAACTCGCGGTAGGTGTCCGGCGCCCTGTTCGGGTGAGGGACGTGGCGGTCGGGTGCCAGGGACAGGACAGTTGTCCGGCGCTGCCAGTAGTCAAGCTCACGCAGGAAGTTCGCCAGCCCGCTGCCTGCCCGCCAGAGCGCTCGTACCGCCCGCCGTACCCTGTCCATGACCGAACCTTCTCCCCGGTGCTCTCGCCCGCGCGTTCCTTATCCTGCTGTCGATACTCGCGGTGAGGGCGAGGCTGCGGCATCGGGTAAATGCCCTAACTTCCCCGGAGGACGAGGCCTTAGCCGGGACGGTCCGCCCGGAGCGCTCACTGATACGAGATCATGATCGGCTTCGGGGCGTTGGACATCGTCTGCAGCGGACTGAGCGTCGGGTGATCCTTGGCGAAGAAGTTCTTCCACCCGAAGAACACGCCAGCGGGCGCGTTCTTGACGACGGTCTGCCAGGTCTGAAGCTTGTCCTCCGGGGTGCCCTGTCCGTCCATGTGGATGACGATCGCGAGGTCGTCGTGGCGGGTGTCGAGCCGCTGCTCGTCGCTGATCATCGACAGCCTGAACTGGTGCAGCACGAGCAGCTTCTGCGGCAGGTGGTACCTGGCCGTCAGGCCTGCCAGCCATCTGACGACGCCGTTGACCTCGCTGATGGCGACGCTGCCGATCTGGCGCAGCGGCAGCTGGCCAGGCTGGAGTTTCCATTCCGGGTCGAGTGCCAGGCCGACGCTGGGCAGCTTCAGCAGCGACCGGTACCGCCGGGCCTGGGCAAGCAGGCTGGCCCGGCCTGGCTGCAGGTCGAGGACGACGTACATGCCCGCCTGTGTCGCCCGCCGTACCCAGGGCCGCAAGGAGGCAACCGTGGACTCGTAGGAGTAGGTGCCGTCCGGCCCGGGGCTTGCCTGCGCGACGGTGGCGATGATCTCGAAGGCCGGCACGACCGGCACGCCGCTCAGCGACCGGTAGGACGCGGCAATCCGGTGGATCCGCGCGATGCTCGCGCTCAGGCTCTGCTCGCCCAGCGCCCCGAGCACTGGTGCGCCCGGATAGCCATAGAGGGCCAGCAGCCGGTGCATCGGGAAGAGTACGTCTCCGCCACCCGGCAGCTGCACGCCGGTGGCGGCCACCGCCACCCGGGCGGCCAGCAGCCGGGCCGGCCGGAAGCCGGCGCCCACCGCGATGACGTGCTGGGGCCTGGCCGCCGACAGTGCCGAGATGGCCGAAGGGTCAGTCCGCGGGTCGAAGCCAGCGACGGTGATGATCTGCACGCCGGCCGCCCGGGCCGTGGCTTCCGCGGCGGTCGCTCCCGCATTGGTGTCACCGCGGTGCACCAGCATGACCACGTTGCTCAGCGCGGCCGGCGCGCCTCTGGCAGGCAGCCTGGCCGTACCGGTGATCACCTGGAGCGAGGGCAGCTCGGCCGAGAGCAGAGCTCGGCCGACACCGACGTCGAGCACGGCGCGAGCCGCCAGCGCGCGGGTCTCGGTTCGCAGGGCGACGCCGGCGGACACGGTGGTCGCGGCGCGCTGCCGCTTCGGCGAGAGCAGCAGGAGCGGCGCGTGCGTGCGCTCGGCCCGGCCGGCTGCCCTGGCGAGGTCAGCCTCCCGGTCCGCGTTCGCGACCACGATGAGGGGAGAAGAGGCGAACAGCCGCCAGGCCGCGTTCGCCGCCACGGTATCCGGCGTGCCGGCCAGCACTGACGTTGCCACCTCGGGCGGACGGGTAACGGCCGCCAGGCTGACACCCGGCGGCAGCGAATGCGCCGGCCCGCATGCCGTCGCGGCGACAGCAAGGGCTGAGGCGGCCACTGCCCATCCGAAGGATCGCGATATCAGCTGGCGGACAGCTCGTGCTTCCGGCTGATATGCCACGCAGTCGCTTCCGATCGTCTGAATGCGCCATGTCCAGAGCATCGGATTTCTCCCCCGTGAGATCCCATCGCTCGTACGGCGTACTTCCGTGGCACCGCCAAAACCGGCCACGCCGTTGAATAGTAGCCGTGCCGAAAAGGGCGGCGGAGGCTTTCGGCGCTAAGTCAAGCAGGAAACTGCGCGGTCATTTGGGCCGAATAGAGAGCTGCGACCCAGATCATCGCCGCAGCTGCTCGGCATGCTTTCGGTGCATGGCCGGCCGGATGGGGCCGGCCACGCACCTGTCTGGTCCGCCCGGGCTAGCCGGTGACGCCGAGCTGGAAGTGGAAGTAACCGACGTGGAAGGCGAGGTTGAACCCGCCGAGGTGATGGATGACCAGAGCGGCGAGGATGATGAGCAAGATCGCCACTAGGAACCAAAACAGCCACCAGAGGAGGCCCGGCACACTGCTTCTGATACTCATGGCC
>Ga0307373_10011351_pt1 | contig 12929 bp, 13 predicted proteins | sample OX2MG_FD_202534 | JGI IMG/M metagenome (GOLD analysis project Ga0307373, IMG submission 202534) | Soil microbial communities from Risofladan, Vaasa, Finland - OX-2 | ecosystem: Environmental > Terrestrial > Soil > Coastal area > Acid sulfate soil | place: Finland: Risofladan, Vaasa | collected... | reverse complement strand
CTCGATCGAGGAGATCTCGCACCGCATCATCCGTGCGATCGAGCGGCGGCGCGCCGAAGTGCAGGTCACGTGAAGCCCAAACCGCCCGTCCCGTTCTGGCGCTGGGCCGTCTGGTATTCGGCGCTCGTCCTCGCCCTGATCCTCTTCTACGGCCTGTTCACGCCGTTCTGGTTCGGCCTGCGCTCGCTCGCCTGGCTGGCGGAGTTTCGTGCGAGGCGCCGGACCGCCCGCCGGCCCGGCGCCTCGCACGCCTAGGCGTGCCGGCGGCACGGCGGACGGTCTGGTCGGCGCACCCACAGCGAGCATGGAAAGATGCGTGCGGATGGCCAAAACGCGCTATGTGTACGGCTTCGACGAGCCGGCGACCGGCGGCCGGGAGCTGCTCGGCGGCAAGGGCGTCGGTCTCGCGGAGATGACGCAGCTGGGTGTGCCGGTGCCGGCGGGGTTCACGATCACGACGGATGCCTGCCGGGCCTACATGGTGGCGCGCGACCTGCCGGACGGGCTCGAGGACGAGGTCGATGCGCACGTGCGGCGCCTCGAGGAGCTGACCGGGAAGCGCTTCGGTTCGGACGACGATCCGTTGCTCGTGTCGGTGCGGTCCGGCGCTGCGGTGTCGATGCCGGGGATGATGGACACGATCTTGAATCTCGGGTTGAACGACGCTGCGGCGGAGGGCCTCGCTGCGCGTACGGGTAACGCGCGGTTCGCGTTCGACTCCTACCGGCGGTTGATCCAGATGTTCGGCGAGGTCGTGGAGGGGATCGACGGGCATCGCTTCGAGAGCGCCCTTGGCGCGTTGAAGCAGCAGCGTGACGTGCAGCAGGACACCGACCTCTCGGCCGACGATCTGCGTGAGCTGGTCGAGACGTTCAAGGCCATCTATCGCGAGGAGGCGGGTGCAGACTTCGCGGCGGACGCGCGCGCTCAGTTGCTGAGGGCGGTGCGTGCGGTGTTCGAGTCGTGGGACACGCCGCGTGCGCAGGTCTATCGCCGGGCGCACGACATCCCCGAGGATCTCGGGACCGCCGTGAACGTCGTGCAGATGGTGTTCGGCAACAAGGGCGAGCGGTCGGGCACGGGTGTTGCGTTCACCCGCGACCCTTCGACGGGCGAGGCGGGCCTGTACGGCGAGTTCCTCTCAGATGCCCAGGGCGAGGACGTCGTGGCCGGGATCAGGACACCGCAGCCGATGGAGGCGATGCGCACGTCGCTGCCCAAGGCGTTCGAGCAGTTGATCTCGACGATGCGGCGGCTCGAGGAGCACTACCGCGACATGCAGGACATCGAGTTCACCGTCGAGGACGAGCAGCTCTACCTGCTCCAGACGCGGGCGGCCAAGCGGACCGCGGCCGCAGCGCTGAAGGCGGCCGTCTCGATGGTCGACGAGGGTTTGATCACGCGCGAGGAGGCGGTCAACCGGATCGATCCGGCGCAGCTCGATCAGTTGCTGCATCCGATGATCGACCCGAACGCCGGGCTTACCGTGGCCGCGAAGGGCCTGAACGCATCGCCCGGCGCGGCAAGTGGTGGAATCGTGTTCGACGCCGACAGCGCCGTCGAGCGTGCGAAGGCGGGACCGGTGGTGCTCGTCCGCTGGGAGACCACCCCGGACGACATCCACGGGATGATCGCCGCGCAGGGGATCCTGACCGTGCACGGCGGCATGACCTCGCACGCCGCCGTGGTTGCACGAGGCATGGGCAAGCCCTGCGTCGCCGGGTGTGACGACCTCACGATCGGTGCAGACACCGCGACGATCGGAGGCACGACGCTTCGTGAGGGCGACGTGATCACGATCGACGGCGGCACCGGGCGGGTGTTCATCGGCGAGGTACCGCTCGTGGCGCCGCAGATCAACGAGGACTTCGAGACGATTCTCGGCTGGGCCGACGCGCAGCGGCGGCTCAAGGTGCGCGCGAACGCCGACAACCCCGAGGATGCCGTCCGGGCCCGCGAGTTCGGCGCGCAGGGAATCGGCCTCTGCCGCACCGAGCACATGTTCTTCGGCGAGGAACGGCTCCCCGTCATGCAGGAGATGATCCTCGCCGACACCGAGGCGGGCCGCCGTTCCGCGCTCGACCGACTGCTGCCGTTCCAGCAGTCCGACTTCGAGGGGATCTTCGAGGCGATGGCCGGGCTGCCCGTGACCATTCGCCTGCTCGACCCGCCGCTGCACGAGTTCCTGCCGGCCGAGGCCGACGCCGTCGACGAGAAGATGGCCCGCCGGATCCGGGCGCTGCACGAATCCAACCCGATGCTCGGGACGCGCGGTTGCCGGCTCGGTCTGCTCTACCCCGAGATCTACGAGATGCAGATCCGGGCGATCGCCCGCGCCGCCCGTGCCGTACAGGAGCGCACCGGCGACGCGCCGCTCGTCGAGGTGATGCACCCGCTCGTCGGTTTCCGCGAGGAGCTCGCACGCCTCAGGGACCTGACGGAGACTGTGTGGGCGCAGGAGGCGCCGGAGATCGAGCACCTCGTCGGCACGATGATCGAGGTTCCGCGCGCGGCGTTGCGCGCCGACGAGATCGCCGAAGTTGCCGACTTCTTCTCCTTCGGTACGAACGACCTGACGCAGACGACGCTCGCGTTCTCACGCGACGACGCGGAGGGCAAGTTCCTGACCGCCTACCTGCAGGAGGGTGTGCTCGAACGCAACCCGTTCGAGGTAATCGACATCGACGGCGTCGGCGACCTGATGCGCATCGCCGTCGAGCGCGGCCGCGGCGCGAAGCCCGAGCTCAAGCTCGGCATCTGCGGCGAGCACGGCGGCGAGCCACGCTCCGTCGCCTTCTGCCACGAGCTCGGCCTCGACTACGTCAGCTGCTCACCGTTCCGAGTGCCGCTCGCCCGCCTCGCAGCCGCCCAGGCCGCGCTGAAGGAAGCAGGCTCGGGCGCGTACGTCGCCGCCGGCGGCTAGTACACCCGTCCGTGAGTTCGGTGCGTGATCCGGCGAGCCGCCGGATCACGGCGTCCTGCGTAGAAGCAACGTGACGTCGGCGCCGAAGAACCGGCGCAGGCGTGGGGGCAGCGGGGCAATCAGACCGGCCAGGATGAACCTCGCGGCGACGGCCGCGATCCGATTCGATGTGACATCACGGTTCGCCGGGTTGCCGACGATCCGATAGAGGCCGTAGGCCTCGACGGCGAAGCCTGACTGCGCGAGGAGCGACTCCCACTCCGCGGTGGGCTTCGTGCTGATGTGACCGTAGAGCGTGACGCCGTCGACGGTTTCCGCGCTCTCGTCCCGGCTGACCCGCCACGCCCTGCCGTGGAGCCAGCTCGCGATCTTCCCGGGAAGGGAGGGTTCGTTCGGCGTCGTCAGGATCAGTGCTCCCTCCGGACGGATGACCCGGCTGAACTCGTGGAAGAGCGACGCGGGATGCTCGAGATGCTCCACGACCTCCGTGCAGATGACTGCGTCGACCGATGCGGTCTCCAGGGGGAGCCCTGTGGCCAGGTCGCAGTCGACGTGTCGGTAACGGTCGAAGCCGATCAGCGCGAGGACGTGGCGGAGTCTTTCGGGCCACTCCGATGGGACGTCGAGCGTCACGATCTCTGACTCGCGGAGCGAAGGCGCCAGTTCCTCGTGCTCCGCCAGGAGCCTTCTGAGGGCGTAGTAGAGATTGAAGCCCGTCCCGGAGCCGACGTCGCAGATCGTCAAGGGGCGGGTGGGAAAGCGCGCGATCGCCCGCTCGAGCAACCGATGAACCTCGCGGCGGCGATACATCCACTCCGCGGCGACGAGGGGATCGTTCTCTTCGTCGGACGCGACGTGGTGGTAGAGGTCACGGGCTGTGGTTGCGAACGGCTCGACCGGGGTCTTCACGGGCTCGGGCACACCCTCATCTTGAACGAAGTTGATGAGGATCGTCAGTAGTTGCGTAGCTTCATGTAGGTGACGACGATCGCGATCGCGACCACCGCAGCGGTGGCAGCGACGCTGTAGAGGGTCGAGCGCCGGTACTGCAGGTACATCAGCATCAGGAACACGCCGGCGATCAGGCCGCCGATGTGGCCGCCGATCGAGATGCCCGGGACGGCGAACGTGAAGACGAGGTTCAACACGATCAGTACCGCAACCTGTCCGCCGGTCGAGATGTGCCGCTTCCGTTCGAGGACGAACAACGCACCGAAGATCCCGAAAATCGCGCCCGATGCGCCCGCGGTCGTCACGTTCGGAGTGATGAACAGGGCTATGGCAGAGCCGGCGACGCCCGAGGCGAGATAGAGCAGCGCGAACCGCCAGCGTCCGATCACGTGCTCGAGGAGCGTACCGCCGAGGTAGAGGCCGTACATGTTCATGCCGAGGTGCAGCGGCCCGTAGTGCAGGAACGCGGAGGTGATCATCCGCCACCACTCGCCGTGCGCGACGCCGATCAGGTGATAACCGGGCACGTAGGCATGGGCCGGCAGCGTCCCGACGGTGCCCTGCGTGTAGGCGCCCGACGCAAACAGCGCGCCGTGGTTGTAGATCCAGTTGTTGACACCGTCCACGGTGCCTCCGGTGGCGAGCTCCGCGGCGTAGACGCCGACGTTGATCGCGATCAGCGCGAGCGTGACGGCGTTCACACGCCGCCCGCCGACGCCCGTCACGGCGCGCTCGGCGGCGCGTGTCACCTTTTGGATGCCCTGTGGCTTACCGGAGTGCTCGGGACAGCGCAGCCCGACCGGGGCCGGCGTCATGCACTCGTAACAGATCGGGCGTTCGCATTCCGAGCACGAGAGACCGGTCTCGCGGTCGGGGTGGCGGTAGCAGTAGCGGGGGGCGTCCACGCGGCTAGCGTATCGGGGTGCGCGTCCACGTTGCGTTCACTCCGGAGGAAGAGGCCGCCGCGCGCGTCGGGATCGTCGTCGACGTGATCCGCGCCACGTCGTCGATTGCGCAGGCGCTCGCGTCGGGGTACGAGCGGGTGCTCTGCTGCGCCGAGATCGACGAGGCCCGTGCACTCCGGGCGGAGCTCGGCGAGGAAGCCGTGGTCGGCGGCGAGCGCAACGGGATCGTGATCGACGGGTTCGACGTCGGCGCTTCGCCGCGCGAGTTCGCCCAGCCGCCCCGGGCACGAACGCTGATCCTCTCCACCACCAACGGCACACGGGCGATCCTCACGGCGGCTGCGCGTTGTGAGGTCGTGCTGCTCGGGTCGCTGCTGAACCTGTCGTCGCTCGTGCGCGCGGTACGAGAGGAGGCGGGAGACGTGGCGATCCTCTGCGCGGGGTTCAAGGGCGCGTTTGCACTCGACGACGCCTACTGCGCCGGGCGGATCGTCGAGGCGCTCGGCGGCGAGCGGAGCGACGCCGCGGTCGGCGCCGCGGTGATCGCCGGCTCGTGGAGTGACCCGCACGAGGGCTTGAACGCGCGGACGTACGGGCCCGCGGGCCTGGAGGCCGACATCGAGTTCTGCGCTCAGGTCGACCTGCTCGACACCGTGCCGCGCTTTTCGCGCATGATCGGGAGCGCGGCGGAGATCACCGACTGGAGGAGCGAGCGATGAGTGAAGCAGAGACCCTGTTCGGCGAGGAGCACGTCAGGCGCTACCGGGAGACCGGCGGCGAGGTCGGCCACATGTGGAAGGAGGGCTCGACGGTGCTCCTGCTGACAACGACCGGCCGCCGAAGCGGTGAGCCGCGCACGACGCCGCTGATCTACGCTCGTGACGGCGATCGCTACGTGATCGTCGCCTCGAAGGGCGGTGCGCCGGAGCATCCCGGCTGGTACGAGAACCTCTCGAAGACGCCGGAGGTCGAGCTGCAGGTGCGCGACGAGGTGTTCCGGGCGCGCGCGCGCGACGCCGAAGGTGAGGAGCGCGAGCGGTTGTGGGGCAAGGCGAACGAGGTGTGGCCACACTACGTGGAGTACCAGCAGCAGACCGAGCGCGAGATCCCGGTCGTCGTGCTCGAGCGCATCTAGCCCGGCCACATGAGTGTCGCCATCCGCCTGCGGCTCGCGATCGTCGCGGGCGGTGCGCTGGGCGCTCTGGCGCGGGCGGCGCTCGTCCGGTGGTTTCCGCCGGGGGGTCACGCCTGGCCGTGGCCGACGTTCGCCGTGAACGTCTCCGGCACGTTCCTGCTCGGATACTTCGCGACGCGTCTCGGAGAGCGGCTGCCGCCGTCGACGTTCCGGCGGCCGCTCCTCGGCACGGGCTTCTGCGGCGCGTTGACGACGTTCTCGACGCTCCAGATCGAGCTCGTCCGGTTCGTCAGACAGGGGGAAGCCGGTCTTGCGGCTTCGTACCTCGGGGCGAGTCTCGTCGCGGGCGCGCTCGCCGTGTACGTCGCAACCGCCCTGACGCGGCGGGTGCCGCTGCGATGAGCCTGCTCCTCTGGTGCGGCGTCGCCGCGATCGGCTCCGTCGGGGCGCTGGCGCGGTTCGAGCTCGACGGGCTCGTGCAGGTGTGGATGGCCGGCGCGTTCCCCTTCGGGACGTTGGTCGTCAACGTCTCGGGCTCGTTCGTGCTCGGTCTCTTGACGGGCCTCGCGGTCACCGGCGACACAGCTCTCGTCGCAGGCACGGGCTTCGTCGGTTCGTTCACGACGTTCTCGACCTGGATGCTCGAGACCGAACGGCTTGCCGAGGACGGGGAGGGCAGGCGCGCGCTCGCGAACCTCGTCGTGTCTCTCGTCGCCGGGGCGCTCGCTGCGGCCCTCGGCTGGGCGATCGGAGCGGTCCTGTGAGCGAGAGCCTGAAGCTGACGGTCTACTTCGGCGAGTCGGATCGCGTGGGCCACCGGCTCGTCTCCGACGAGCTGCTCGACCTGTTCGAGCGAGCCGAGCTGAAGGCGGCCGTTCTTCTGCGCGCGGTCGAAGGGTTCGGGATCAAGCACAGGCTGCACACGCAGCGGTTCCTCACGCTCTCCGAGGACCTGCCGCTCGTCGCGGTCGCGGTCGACCGGCGCGAGGCGATCGAGCGCGTCCTGCCCGAGGCGAAGGAACTGCTCGGCGGCGGGCTGATCACGCTCGAGCGGGCCCGCCTGCTCGAGGACGGTGCGGCGTCCCCCGGGCCCGAGACGCCCGGCGACGAGGCGAAGCTGACGCTCTACCTGGGGCGCGACGAGCGCATCGGCGGCAGGCCCGCCTACCTCGAGGTGGTCGAGCGCCTGCGCCGGCACGGTGTCGCCGGCGCGACGGTGCTCCTCGGCGTCGACGGGATCACGCACGGCCACCGGCAGCGTGCGCGCTTCTTCGCCCGCAACGCCTCGGTGCCGCTGATGGTGATCACGGTCGGGCCCGCCGCCAGGATCGCCGAGGCGGCGGAATCGATCGGCAGCCTCCTGCGCGATCCGCTGCTGACGCTCGAGTGGATCCGCGTCTGCAAGCGCGACGGCGTTCTGCTCGCCGAGCCTCGACACCTGCCCGAGCGCGACGACGCCGGCCTCGGCATCTGGCAGAAGCTGATGGTCTATGCCGGCGAGCAGGCGCGGCACGACGGGCATCCCCTCTACATCCAGCTGATTCGCCGCCTCCGCGAGGAGAACGCGAGCGGCGCCACCGCCGTGCGCGGCATCTGGGGCTTCTCCGGCGACCATGCTCCGCACGGCGACCGACTGCTTTCCGTGCGACGCCGGGTGCCCGTCGTTGCGACGCTCATCGACACACCGGAGCAAATCCGCCGCTGGTTCGCCGTGGTCGACGAGCTGACCGACGAAGCGGGGCTCGTGACGAGCGAGATGGTGCCCGCGTTCCATGCGATCGCGCCCCAGGGGAAGGTTGGCGGGCTGCGGCTCGCGCGTCTATAGTCGAGTCGTTCGCGCGATGAGGCTCGCGCCCAACCGCGGTGCATGCCGCTGATGGCCTCTACCAACCCAGGTCCCACCTGACGGAGGTAGATCCATGAGCGACATCGCGATAGCAGCACTCCTTGCAGCAACAATTCTCGTCGCCTCGACGATCAGCGTCGAGATCGGGCTCTCGGTCGCTTTGATCGAGCTGCTCGCGGGCGTGATCGTCGGCAACGCGTTCCATCTGAACGTGCCGGGGTGGCTGACCTTCATCGGCTCATTCGCCGGCATCGTGCTGACGTTCCAGGCGGGCGCCGAGGTCGACGTGCCGCAGTTCCGCCGCGAGTGGCGCGCCTCGCTCTCGATCGGGCTCGCCAGCTTCTTCGCGCCGTTCATCGTCGTCGGTCTGCTCGCGTACTACGCGCTCGGCTGGACCTACCGGCAGGCGGAGATCGGAGGGCTTGCGCTCTCGACCACGAGTCTCGCCGTGGTGTACGCGGTCCTCGTCGAGACGGGGCTCAATCGCGAGCTCGTCGGAAAGCGCCTGATGTCCGCGACGTTTGTCACGGACGTCACGACCGTCGCCGGCCTGACCGTGCTGTTCCTGAAGCCGACGATCTGGATCGTGCCGTTCGCGGTGGCGTCGATCGCGGCGATCGTCGCGCTGCCGCGGATCGCACCATGGTTCTTCGGCCGTTACGGCAATCGCGTGATCGAGCCGGAGATCAAGCTCGTGTTCGCCATCCTCTTCGTGCTGATGTGGCTCGGCGGGCGTGCGAACTCACAGGCCGCGCTACCGGCGTTCATCCTCGGGCTCGTGATGAGCGAGCACTACACGTCGCACCGCACGGAGCAGGAGCGGATGCGAGTCGTCGCGTTCGCGTTCCTGACGCCCTTCTTCTTCCTCAAGGGCGGCATGAACGTCTCCGCCGGGGCACTGTGGGCGAACCTCGGGATCCTGGCGCTGCTCTTCGTCGCGAAGATGGGCCCGAAGGTCGCGGGCATCTATCCGCTTGCCCGTCGCTACACGGCCCCTCACGCGACCTTCACGACGCTCCTGATGTCGACCGGGCTCACCTTCGGGACGATCACCTCGCTCTACGGTTTGAGTTCAGGGATCATCGACCGCACGCAGTTCTCGCTCCTCATCGCAGTCGTCGTCCTGTCGGCAATCGTGCCGACGGCGATCGCCCAGCACTTCTTCCATCCGCACGCGGAGCCGACGGAACACACCGTCGCTGCGTTGCCCGAGCCGGAGGGGGCGGTGGGCTGATGCTCTTCGAGCGGATCCTCGTTGCGATCGACGGGAGCGACTGCTCGAACCGGGCCTTCGCAGCGGCGCTCGAGCTCGCGCGCATGATGGGTGCGCGGCTGACGGCGCTGGCCGTCGAGGGACCGCTGCCGGTCTACGCGGCGACGATCGGCGAGGTCGAGGAGGTGAAGCGCGAGAAGGACGTCTTCTTCCGCGCGCTGGCCGAGCGGGCCAAGCAGGAAGCGGAGCGAGCCGGGCTCGAGATCGACGTCGATGTCCGCGCCGGCCATGCGGCCGAGCTGATCTCCCGCGTCGCGGCGGAGGGAGGTTACGACCTCGTCGTGCTCGGCCACCGCGGGCACTTCGTTCGCGATCACCTGCTCGGCTCGACCGCCGACCGGGTCGCCGAGCAGGCACCGTGCCCGGTGATGATCGTCCGCTGACGGACGGCCGGCCGGCCACGAGTGAGGCGGTCTGGCGAGAGTCGTCATTCCGGCTTGACAGCGAACAGGTGTTCGTATAGAACATCTGTTCGCGTGATCGCTGCAATCGTCATCCCGGCGTTTGATCTACGGGCCGCGCTGCGCCGTCGTCCCCGGCTGCAGGCTCAGCCGGCAGCGCTCGCGCCGCTCCACGGGGCGGAGCCGCTGATCGGTTCGGTCACCGGACCTGCTGAAGCGAAAGGGGTCCGGCCGGGGATGCGCCTCGGCGAGGCGCTCGCGACCTGCCCGGAGCTCGAGCTCGTCGAGCAAGACCCGGCGAGCGCCGAGCAGGCATGGGAGGAGATCCTGCGCCGGCTCGAGGACGCCGGTTTCGCGGTCGAGCCGGTGGCGCCGGGCACGGTCTTCTTCGACTCGAAGGGCGTCGAGCGGCTCTACGGCGGGCTCGAACCGGCGCTCAAGCGGGCGCTCAGTGCTGTCGGCGCCGGCTGGGATCCCCGCGCCGGAGCTGCGGAGCGGCGGTTCGCGGCGCTCGCTGCGGCGAACGTGGCCCGGGCGGGGCAGGCGCTGATCGTCTCCGACGACCGTGCGCGCTCGTTCCTCGCGCCACTGCCACTGCAACTCCTGCCGCTCGAACGGCGGCGCTACGAGGAGCTCGAAGAACTGGGAGTTCGCACGATCGGACAGCTTGCCGGGCTGCCGGGCGACGCCGTCTCCGAACGGTTGGGGCCGGACGGACGGCGCGCCTGGAGCCTGGCAGGGGGGCACGACGCCCCCGGGCAGGACGGGAGGGTCTCGCCACGACGGCCGGCGAGCGCCCTGCACGAGACGCTCGAGTTCCCGGAAGCGGTCGGTAACGAGCTGACGCTCCGGCGAGGGCTCGCGGTGCTGCTCGATCGCCTGCTCGCACGGCCGGAACGCGCGGGGCGGCCGCCGAGGAAAGTCGCGGTGTGGGCGCGGCTTGTCGGCGGCGCCTCGTGGCGCCGGACCGTGACGCTGCGCGAGCCGACGGCCGACCCGGCCCGGCTGCGGGCCGCGCTCTCGTCGAAGCTCACCGAGCTGCCGGCGCCGGCGCTCAAGCTCCGGCTCGAGGTGGTGGAGCTCGCCGAGCACACCGGCGAGCAGCTCGAGCTCGTGGCCGCCGAGGGAGAAGTCATGCAGGGCCGGCTCCGTGAAGGCCTGCGTCAGGTGCGCGCGGCCGTCGGGGCGGGTGGAATCTCGACGGTGGTGGAGGTCGCTCCATGGTCACGCATACCGGAAGCGCGCGCGCTCTTGGTTCCGCGCGACGACTGAACCCCCGCCGTCTCAACAACCCAAGGCCGGCGCTCGTCGAGAGCCACGCCGACGGCACGCCGCGCCGCCTGAACCGCCGGGAGGTTGCCGTCGTGCGCGAGGAGTGGCGCGTCGTCGACCGCTGGTGGACCGAGGAGCCGGTGCACCGCCGCTACTTCGACCTCGTGCTCGAGACCGGGGAGAACGCCGTCGTCTACCACGACGACGACGCAGGAACGTGGTTCACCCAGCGGGCGTGAGCCGTAGGCTCGACGGAGGCTCACAGGTAGCGAAGGCGCCGGCTTCGCCGGCGCCGGAGCGGAGATTCATAGGGCAGCCGAAGGTTGCCCTATGAGCCCGACGAGCTTCGAGCTGTCGTGACCTATGTCGAGCTGCACGCACATTCGGCCTACTCGTTCCTCGACGGTGCATCGCTGCCCGAGGAGCTGGCCGCGCGCGCCGCCGAGCTCGGTCACGACACGCTCGCGCTGACCGACCACGACGGCGTCTACGGCGCGCTCGAGTTTGCGCACGCCGCGAAGAGCTTCGGCGTGCGCCCGATCACCGGCGCCGAGGTGACGGTTGCCGTCGCGGGAGCCGGGCCCGCTCACGTCACGCTGCTCTGCGAGACGCGGCAGGGCTACGCGAACCTCTGCCGCATCCTCACCGATGCGCACGCGGGCACCCGCCTCGAGGGCAGGGAACGCGACCTGCTGCCTGCCGGAACGACGATCGAGACGGTCGCCGCGCATGCAGAAGGGCTCGTCGCGCTTTCGGGCTGCGCGCGCAAAGGGCTCGGCGTCGTCGACGTGCAGGCGGCTGCACGGCTCGCGCGCGCCTTCCCCGGCTCGTTCTACGTCGAGCTGCAACGTCCCTACGAGCGTGGCGACGTGCGCCGTAACGCGCAGCTCGTGCAGCTCGCAACGACGCTTCGCGTGCCCACCGTGGCCACCGGCGACGTGCACGCGCACAGTGCGGCTCGGGCACGGCTCCAGGACGCACTCGTCGCAATCAAGCACCGCACCTCGCTCGACGGCTGCGAACGCGAGCGCCGGGGCAACCACGAGGCGGTACTGCGCACACCGCAGGAGATGCTCGAACGGCTCCCGCCGGAGGCCGCCAACCGCACGCGCGAGATCGCCGAACGCTGCGCCTTCGACCTGACGCAGGAGCTGGGATACCGCTACCCGGACTTCTCCGACCAGGAAGCTCCCGCAGATCGGCAGCTCGAAATGATTTGCCAGTCGACTTTTGCCGAGCGCTACCGATCCGCTAGCGCAATCGTTCGCGCGCACGCGCGCGAACGATTGCGCGAGGAGCTGGCGCTGATCGCGCGGCTTGGCCTGTCCGGGTTCTTCCTGCTCCACTGGGAGGTGCTCGAGCTCGCGCGCGTGTGCGCGTTCGAGGTGCGCGGGCCGGGCAGCCCGCGTCAGGCGCTGCCGCCGGGACGCGGGCGCGGCTCCAGCGTCGGCTCGATCGTCTGCTACCTGACCGGCCTCTCGCACGTCGATCCCGTCGCAGCCGGCCTGTCGCTCGGCCGGTTCATCAACGACGAGATGGTCGCCGTGCCTGATATCGACCTCGACTTCCCGCGCGAGATCCGCGAGAAGCTGATCGTGCGTGTCACAGAGCGCTACGGCCACGAGCATGCGGCGCTCGTCGCGACGTTCGCGAGCTACCGCAGCCGCGGCGCGATCCGTGACGTCGGCAAGGCGCTCGGCCTGCCGTTCGCCGAGCTCGAGCGGCTCGCGCGCGTCACCGACGGCTGGGACGCAACTCGCGTCGCCGACGAGCTCTCGGGCCTGCCGGGGTCGCACACGGGGCCGCGTTGGAACGCCTTCCGCGAGCTGACCAAGGAGATCGCGGGCCTGCCCCGGCATCTGGGACAGCACCCGGGCGGCATGATCATCTCGACGCGGCCGCTCATCGACCTCGTCCCGGTGCAGCCGGCCGCGATGGCCGGCCGCCAGATCTGCCAGTGGGACAAGGACAGCTGCGCCGACGCCGGCTTCCTGAAGATCGACCTGCTCGGGCTCGGCATGCTCTCGGCCGTCGAGGAGACGATCGACCGCGTCGCGCGCCTCAAGGGCGAGACGATCGACCTCTCGCGGATCCCACTCGACGACCCGGGCGTCTACGAGGAGATCCAGCAGGCGGACACGGTCGGCGTCTTCCAGATCGAGAGTCGCGCGCAGATGCAGAGCCTGCTCCAGACGCGCCCCGAGAACCTCGACGACCTGACCG
>Ga0307373_10011345_pt1 | contig 12930 bp, 9 predicted proteins | sample OX2MG_FD_202534 | JGI IMG/M metagenome (GOLD analysis project Ga0307373, IMG submission 202534) | Soil microbial communities from Risofladan, Vaasa, Finland - OX-2 | ecosystem: Environmental > Terrestrial > Soil > Coastal area > Acid sulfate soil | place: Finland: Risofladan, Vaasa | collected... | reverse complement strand
CCCATACTACCCCATACCGCGCCCGGAAAATCAGGAGATATACAAGCAGTATAAAACGCTCGCGGACGCCATGCCGAACATGCACTTCGTTGGACGCCTGGCAACCTACCGCTATTACAACATGGACCAGGTCACCGCGCAGGCGCTTACCATGTTCAAGAAGCTCACGGGCGAAAAAGAAATCCAACACGCCGGGCGCGCGCCCGACGCAGCCACGCTCAAGCTCATTCACAATTTCGAAATGGCCCATAAGATGCGGACGAATGGGCATACGGTCATAGTGCCACGAGCTTCGTAAAGTCATGTTCAAGAGTTTTTTTCTTGCCGGTTTCGAGTGCGCGACGGGCTATAACCGCCATCACGAGTGGATCGACCAGATCGAAGCCACGCAGCACGATAAGTATCTGGGCGAAGACTACGAGCGCCTGCGCCGGGCGGGAATCCACGCCGTGCGCGAGGGTATTCGCTGGCCGCTTATCGACCGGGATGGGACCTATAATTTCGCGCCGGTGAAGGAAGTCCTGCGCCATGCGCGCGCGAAGGAAGTCGATCTCATTTTCGATCTTTTTCACTATGGTTACCCGAACGGTGTCGATCCTTTTAGTGATACTCTGCCGGCGCGGTTCGCGGAGTATTGCCACGCCGTTGCGCGCTATGTCGTCTCGAATTTCGATGGGCCGTTTTATTTTACTCCGGTCAATGAGCCATCGTTTTTTGCGTGGGCCGGCGGCGAGGTCGGGCTTTTCGCGCCACACCAAACGGGCCGCGGACCGGAACTGAAATATGCGCTCGTTCGCGCTGCTATCGCCGGAGCGAATGCAATTTTGAGCGTAATTCCCGAATCGGAAATGGTTACGGTCGATCCGGTGTGCCACGTTGTTCCCGCTACGCCGGAAGAGCAGGATGCCGCCGATCACTTTAACGACCATGCCGTCTTCGAAAGCTTCGATATGATTTCGGGCCGTATGAATCCAGAACTTGGCGGAAGCGAGCGGCATCTGGGAACCATCGGAATAAATTATTATTGGAATAACCAATGGGTCCTGGGCGGCGAAACGCTGGCCGAGGATGACGAGCGCCGCGTGCCCTTGCGCGACATTCTCCGCCGCGTATGTAATCGTTACGATGCCAACATCTTCATCGGCGAGACCGCCCACGGTGGCGACCGCCGCGCCGATTGGATCACGAATACCGCCGGTGAAGTCATCGCGTTGCTCGAAGAGGATATTCCGATTCACGGCATCTGCCTCTATCCCATCATTGGAATGCCTGAGTGGCACGTCCGCGAGGAGTGGACGAGCATGGGCCTCTGGGATTTGCTCCCCGCCGCCGATGGCACGCTCGAACGCCATCTTCACATTCCCTCCTTCGATGCGCTGGTCGAAGCGCAATCCAAAGTCGGCAAGCTGCTGATGACGCGGCGCCGCGTCGAGGCGATGGTGCAATAAAACCGCAGCTTACGGCTGAACAGGCCGGTACTTGACACGCATTCGCTCCCACCAGTCCATAAATCTTCGGAAATACCGGCGTTGCGGCTGGAGGAGCAAATTATAATCGGCGGCGCAGGCGTCGAAGGAAAGGCTGACGGGCTTAATCGTGAGGAGCGGTACGATCCTCACGATGTAGTGCTCGTCGCCCGCGCATTGCTGAGTCAGGTCCGAGGAATCGAGGGCATAGAGTTTTCCAATCCGAATCAGCGACCGAAGCGAATCCATATCAGGCAGATCGAGCTGCGCCAGGGCATTCAAATTTTGAAAATTCTGTCCAGCCGTCCGGCGGGAGGTTCGAACATTCACAGATCCTGACGTGTCCAGCGTCCAGGAATCGGAGGGAATCGTTCCGGTATCGGTAACCTCTTCATCGCCATTGGCACTGATGAACAGACTGAATTTGAAATTCTTCGGCAAAGAGTTTTCGGGGGTTGCCGTTGCGGCAACCGCATGGGGCACCGTTGATTTCTCGACCTGCCGGGCCGCGCACGAAGCGAAGGCAACAGCGAATAATAGAATGGTATATTTGAATTTCATAATTTATGATCGAAGCGTTTGCGCCGCCGCCCGAATGGATGCGCGCGACTCGCTGAAGGTCTTCAAAACAAAACCGGGCGGCGTTTGGAATTCGATATCGAGATACGGACTGCCAAAGAGGATAAGTCCACGCAGCGCAATTCCGCGCCCCGCAAGCGAGGCGGCGATTTCGCGAACGAGGGCGGGTATCGTGAGCGCGGCACGATTAGTTCCGAGATACCCGCGCGTATGATGGAATGTCGCAAGAATGGTATTTGGGTCGAGTTCCACAGAACGTTCCGGCCAGTCATTTGGAGTGAGAATGTCAATCGTGGCAATGGCATCGCGCATCGATTCCGCAAAGGCGTTGGCTTTTTCCAGCGCGGCGGACCGGTCATCGGCAAGGATGAGAATGTTCGCTTGCGTTAAAGCGATACTGCCAGTGACCTCGATTGCCTTTCGCGCGATTTCATCCGCGAGCATCGAATGCTTGCTGGCGCATTCGGCCAACTGGCCGGCGTCAATGGAGGAAGACTCGATTATGGTTTTCGCTTTCAGCCGAAGGATTCGTGCAACCCGTTCTCGAATCATTTCGAGATCGAGCTTTCCGGAATCTACGGCAGATTCGATTGCCGTTCCGGTCCGAAGTGCATCGAGCGGCATAAGCAATACATCCGCGCCAGCCTGGAGCGCCCGAACGGCAGCTTCCTCCGATCCGAAGTGATGGGTGATGGCGTGCATTTCGAGCGCGTCGGTCACGACGATGCCTTCGAAGCCGAGCCGCTCGCGAAGGAGCGTGGTGGTGAGTGCATGCGAAAGTGTGGCGGGAATATTTCGTTCCGAGTCACCCGCGCTGAGATATTGCGCGAGGTTTGGCGCGGCAAGATGGCCACTCATGATCGAATATACTCCGGCCTCGATGAGCGCTTTGAACGGCGGAAGTTCGAGTGCGTTAAACTCATCCCAATCTTTGTCGATGAACGGAAGCTCGATATGCGAATCGACCGAGGTATCGCCATGCCCCGGAAAATGTTTCCCGGTCGCGGCGACGCCTTCGGATTGCAGCCCGCGCATGAATTCCACCGCGAACACGGCGGCGGTTTCCGGATCGTCACCGAAGGCGCGGGTATTGATGATCGGGTTCGCGGGGTTGGAATTGACATCGGCGACGGGCGCGAAATTCCAGCCCAACCCGATGGCCCGCATTTCCCGCGCTATTGCTTTTCCGGCCGCGAGCGCAAGTTTCGGCTCGCCTGTCTTCGCGATAGCCATGGCGTCCGGGAACTCCGTTCCGCCTTCCGTGAGGCGCATCGGAAGCCCGAATTCGCAATCGCAGGAAAACAGGAGCGGCGTTACATCCGACGCAATCGCGATGGCCTGCAATTTTCTCGTGGCGCGCGCAACTAATTCCGTGGTTCCGCCAAAGATGCAAAAGCCGCCGGCCCGCGTTTCGCGAACGAGTTGTTCGGTGCGCCGGGCATATTCGCTGTCATCGGAAAACGCTTGCACATCGAGCCGCGGCATGATGAGTTGGCCGATGAGGGCTGCCGACGAAAGCCCGGTGATGGTTTGGAATGGCATTGTTTCGCGCTATGAACAGCCATGTTCTTCTTCAAAGTCCCCAAGTTTGATTTCTTTCCCGGAGTTTTGGTGGAGTAGAATCGGTTGTTGCTATCGGTGGAATTTACTCATTCGCAGAAAAAAGCGCTTTCGACCGAGCGGCATCTCGCCATTACGGCCAATGCCGGTTCGGGGAAGACGCGTGTGCTTGTCGAGCGCTATATCAATCTCTTTGAGCGTTACGCAGATCTCGCCACGCGAAATGTCGCCGCCATTACCTTCACGGAAAACGCGGCGAGCGAGTTGCGAGAGCGTGTGCTAAGGGAAATCTCGGAACGATTGAAAGATTCCGCTATCCTTTCGGATCGCAATCGGCGGGAGCGGCTTCGAAAGCTTCGCGATTCGCTCCCAAGCGCTTTCATCGGCACGATCCATGGCTTTGCTACTCGGATTCTACGGGCGTATCCGGTCGAAGCGAATGTCGATGCCGGCTTTGCAATCACTACCGGAGCGGACCAGCGGATTCTTGCCGAGGATGCGATTAGCCGCGTCTTTTATTCGGCGCTCGAGGAAGCGTATGAAAATATAAACGATTCTAATACTCTAAGGCTCTTTCGGAAGCTCGGGCGGCATGAAGTAACAGAGCTGGTGCGAGCACTGCTTCGGAATCGCGCGCGCGCGGAGCGAATTCGTAAGCATCTGCTTGCGAAAAATACGGATGAAGTACTGGCGTTTTGGCGCGGTCATATCGAGCAAGCGTTAAGCATTTGTGGCGATCCTTCCGTAAAGGAGCTGGTGTGGGAAGTAAAGCGCTGTCTAAAGAAAGGGAAAACGGTTCAGGATTTTCTGCTGCTGATTCAAGGCTATGAGGTTGCTACCGAGTTCTTCGAAACAGCGAAAACATTTACTGCAGTAGTAAATAAGCTGCTCACAAAAAATGGAACGCTTCGGGCGAATCTGATTGACTTCAGCACTGCGCCAATTGGCATGCAATCCGAAGTTGATGAATTAATTTCGAAAATCCTTCCGCTTCGAGATTTGCTCAATGCCTGTCCGGAAAGCGAGGAAGTCTACAAAACAGACCATCTCGAATATCTTGCATTACTGCGAACCGTTTTTGACTTGTACGATCATGTTCTTCTTGAATATACTTCGACGAAAACGGAATATGGCCTGCTCGATTTTGACGATCTGATAGAGAAACTTCACCGCCTCTTCGAGGACCGGCGCGTGCTGGATGAACTTTCGCGCGAGTTCCGATTCCTTATGATCGACGAATACCAGGACACCGACGAGAGTCAGTTCGAACTCGTCCAGCTGCTCACGGAAAATTTTGGGGCGCGCAGCAATCTTGCGATCGTCGGCGATCCAAAGCAGGCGATTTATACCTTCCGCAATGCAGACGCCGGAATCTTTCATCAAACGAAGGAGTCGATTCGCGCGCAATCGCTTTCCGCGACATCGTTCGAAGAATCGCTTGCCCTTTCGCTGCTTCCGGAAGAGGAGCTTGGCTGGATCGCCCTTGGCGAAACCTTTCGAATGACGCGCCTGCCGCTTGCAGCTATCAATCGGCTGTTCCGCTCAGTAATGGGCCAGCGCGACGCTACCAATACCACGGGATACTCCGATCTCATTCATGGCCGAATAGAAAGCTTGCCTGGAAATGTGGAATGGATATGTCCTCTTGCGACCAACCATACAAAGCATTCCGAGAATGGCGTGGATGATGAGACAAATAGTGAAACGAATAGTGAAGAAAATGGCGAAGATATAGAGAGCGCGAGCGAAGCGTCCCTCATCGCTCGAAAAATTCGCGGCATTCGTGCCAGTCCGGAGTATCAGGTTGAGATGAAGGACGGTCTTCGGCGCGTGGCTTATGAGGACATTGCCATTCTGCTGCGATCTCGCACGAATCTTGCCATGCTCGAACGCGCTTTGCGTGCAGAGAATATTCCCTACTCCGTCGCGAAAGGCGCCGGCTTTTTCGTACAGCCAGAAATTTTGGACATCACGGGCTATCTCGCATTCCTTACCGCGCCCTCGAATGATGTTGCGCTTGCTGCGATACTTCGCGCTCCATTTTTCGCAATCTCGGATGCCCAATTGTTTCAAATCGCGTATCATGAGTCCGCGAACCGGCGGAGATTGATTGACCCGTGGAATTTTTGGGATCAGTTCCAAAGTTTCGCCGAAACTCATAAAGCGCCATATCTTATGCGTGCTGTATCTCAGATTCGCGAAAATCTCGCGCTTGCTGGTCGAACGGCCACGGCCATGCTCGTCGAAAAGATTTATGCGGAGACGGGTATCTTCGCCACGCTGCAAGTGGGTCCGCAGGCGGCGCAAAAAATCGCGAATCTCGAAAAATTTCTCGCGCTGGCGCGGGCTTCCGACGCAAGCGGATTTTCCGGACTTCTCGATTTCGTCGAGCGCATTAAATACTTGACCGATTCCGAAGAACAGGAATCGCAGGCCGATGTGCCCGATGGCCGCGGTGCCGTTCGCATCATGACCGTCCATGCCGCGAAAGGGCTTGAATTTCCGATTGTCATCCTTCCATTTTTGCAGAAGCCATTCCAATTCGATTATTCGCACTTGCTCGATAAAGAGCTTGGACTTCAAATTAAATCTCCCGACCGCGAGCAAACCCCGATCATTGCCGAACTTATTCGTGATCGTGCCCGTGTCGCGACGATAGCCGAAGAGCAGCGAATTTTCTACGTGGCCGCGACCCGCGCCCGCGACCATCTCATTTTTTCCTGCACGATGCCGGAAAAGCCGAAACACAATTCCTGGCTTGCCTGGGCGTCCGATGCCTTCGGGCTGTTACCCGATTCCGAAGCCTTGCATTTCGTGGAAACTATCGAGCGTTATAACGGCGAACTGGGAATATCGAAATCGGAATCCATCGTGCTCGATATTCCTCTCATTCGCCATGCTGCCGATATTACGATCACCGAGGATCTCGTTCCATTGGAAACAGCGATGGAACGCGGACCCATTTATCTCGATGAGCTACGGATCCCGCGACCCACCGCACGGTTCAGTGCGACTCAGCTTTTGCGCCACAAAGAGTGCCCAACGAAATACTATCTGGCTTGCGTACTCGGAATGCCCGAAGAGCCGAAGCTTGCCTACGATTTGGAACCCGATGAATACTCGGAGCGCATTCACGGGCAACTGCTCGGGCAGATCATCCATCAACTGTTGGAAAAAATTGACCAGTTTGCGCCGGGCGGCGCGTTCGATCGTTCACGCGCCGAGCGCGAGTTGAATAAAATTTTCGATACGATCGGAGTTCCCGAATACTCCGATCGCTTCAACTATTCCGCAACGATTTTCGAGCATGTCACCGCCTTTCTAAAATCTCGATTCAGCACGGCCGTCTTTGCTGGCACGGAGATTCAGACTGAATTTTCGCTTCAAACTTCGCTCGAATCGGGCGATACCCTCTTTGGCATCATCGACCGGCTCTTCCGCGATGAGCATGGAACCTGGACCGTCCTCGATTATAAAACCGGAACTACTTCGGACGTGGATCGTCACCTAAAAAACATAGAGCGATACCAATTTCAACTTCAGTTCTATGCATACCTTGTTCATCTGTTCGACCCATCGGCTGAAACAATTCGCGGCGTCCTGTTTTTTACTTCAACTGGCGAAGTAAAAGAATTTACATTCGGTTCATCCGACTTCGAATCCTTTGCCAACGAGTGTTCCGCCATCATCCAACAGATACGGCGCGATGAGGAAGTTCCCGAACTTCGGCTGTTACATCGTAATCTTCAACATTGCCATGAATGCAGCTTTTACAATTGGGATCAATCCCAATGCGTGGTCTTGACCGCCGGTCAAAATCCAATGGCAATTCCCGCCAGGTAGCCCAGTTCGCTAATGGCCCTAAGTTGCGGGCCGTTGTAGGCTTCGCCGCCTGCCCCGACCGGCCCGATCGCCGGGAACGACCAATAGCGCCCCATCAGCATAATTCCCAAATCATACGACGGCGTCACGAGAATCGAATACCGAATTCTCGCAAACGCCGTGAGAAGAAATGCGTCCCACAACGTTGCGGAACTATATTGAGTCGCCGTTCCCGCCGAATCCCGAACATTTGCGCTTGCCCCGCCCAAGCCATAGCCAATGCCGAGGCCCATACCGAATCGAAAACCCGACACGCTGATAAAATTGCGAACCGTTTCAAGGCCCAGCGTCGTCATGTTAAGGTTTTCCTCGACCGAGGCCGGGAAATTCCGTTCCCCGCTGAAGAAAAAATTCGTCCAGGTTCCCTGCCAGGATCGAGTTTCGTCCACATGTTCCGCGAATACGGAAAGCGCCTGAACGCCATTCGTCGCCACGGTATAATAGAGGTGCTCGATCGTCGGATTCGTAAAGAATCCACGATTGATCTCGTCCCGCGCGAGGAGTGGCTTCTGCCCGTTCGTAGCGAACCAAAACCCGGCCTCGTGCGGCATGTTCTGCGCCCGTGCGGCAGTGGATAGTGGAAAGTGGATAGTGGATAGTGCCAAGATCATTAGCACTATCCGCATAAAAACTTTCCGTCTCCATTTTCCACTCTCCACTATGCGTTATCAATTTTCAATAAACTCTCTTCTTCGGCTGATACTTCGTGATCGCAACGTCGCGGTACGCGATGCGAGGCTCCGCGCCGCCGTTTTTGAATGCGAAAGTATGCTTCATCCAATTTTTGTCGTCGCGCTCCGGGAAGTCTTCGCGCGCATGGCCGCCGCGCGTTTCCTGCCGATTGAGCGCGCAGTTGACTACGATGCTCGCCGTGTCAAGCAGGTTCCCAAGTTCGATCGCTTCGAGGAGATCGGTATTGAATTGCATTCCTTTGTCGTCGATCACGACCGTTTTATATTTCTCGCGAAGCTCGCCGATTTTGGTGAGCGCCGATTCCAGGCCCTTCGCATCGCGGAAAATTCCGCAATCGTCCATCATGAGTTGCTGCAATTCGGTGCGGAGCGGAGCGGGTTTGTTGCCGCTCGTGCGCGATTTGATCTCCGCGATTTTCGATTTTGTCCACTCCCCGGCATTTGCCGCGAGTTTCGGAAATGCCGCTCCGGATTTCAAATATTTCGCAATCGACTTTCCGCCGCGACGCCCGAAGACAATAATGTCGAGCAGTGAATTTGTCCCCAATCGGTTCGCGCCGTGAACGCTTACGCAGGCGCACTCGCCGGCCGCATAAAATCCCTTGACGATACCGTCTTTATTATCCTTGCGGACTTGCCCATCGGAATCGGTTGGAATTCCGCCCATCACATAATGCGCGGTTGGCTGGACTGGGATGCCTTCCGTCGTCGGTTCGACGCCGAGATAGGTCCGCGCGAAGCCGGTGATCTCTGGTAACTTTTCGTTGATGACGGAAGCAGGCAAATGCGTCAGATCGAGAAGCACATAGTGCGTGCCATCGGAACCTTTTATGCCTCGGCCTTCCCGAATTTCCGTAATGATTGCGCGCGAGACCATGTCGCGTGGCGCCAAATCCTTCACGGTCGGCGCATAGCGTTCCATAAAACGCTCGCCATCTTTATTGCGAAGAATTCCGCCCTCGCCGCGCGCCGCTTCCGAAACGAGAATGCCGAGCTTCCACAATCCCGTCGGATGGAACTGCATGAATTCCATATCTTCGAGCGGCAGGCCGGCATTATAGGTCAGCATGAAGCCATCGGCCGTGCCGACGTGCGCGTTCGACGTGATGCGCCAAATTCTTCCATCGCCGCCCGTCGCAAACATCACGGCCTTCGCATGGAAGATGTGAATTTCGCCCGTTAAAATTTCAATGGCAACGACGCCGCTCACTTCGCCATCTTCATGCAGCAATTCGGTCACGAAAAATTCGCTGAAGAAGCGGACGTTATTCTTCAGGCAATTTTCGTAGAGCGTGTGCAGCATCACATGGCCCGTGCGGTCGGCGGCATAGCAGGCGCGCTGCACCGCGACGCGCTTCGAATCGGGATCGGCCGGGTTTTCGGGACGTGTATGGCCGCCAAACCGGCGCTGCGCGATCTTGCCTTCCGCAGTCCGCGAAAACGGCATACCCATGTGTTCGAGTTCGACCACCGCGCGCGGCGCGTCGTTGCACATCGTTTCGATCGCGTCCTGATCGCCCAGATAATCGGAACCTTTGACGGTATCGAACGCGTGCCACTCGGGATTATCTTCCTCTTCGTTCCCAAGCGCCGCGCAAACGCCGCCCTGTGCCGCGCCCGTATGCGAGCGGAGTGGATGAACCTTCGTCAGCACCGCGCAGGTATAGCCGTTCGGCCCCGATGGAATTTCCACCGCCGCCCGCAAACCCGCGCCGCCCGCGCCTACTATGATTACGTCGAATTGATGTGTTGTCATATCTTAATATCAGGTCGAGAGAAATGTTATGTCGTTTTTTTTCGAGTGCTTGCCGTCCGCGTCCGAAGCCCGCTACGGCGGGTCGCCTTGGCCCGCGCTTGTTTGGCGTTGCGCGCTTTCAAGAATTTGCTGAAAGCTTTTGCATCCTCTGGGGTGCCGGGCACAACCTGGAGGTCGTCCCAGGCCCGGCGCAATTTGCGCATCTCCGCATCCTCATGTGCGCGGTCTTTCAAAAATTTGCTGAAGGCCCTATCCACCGCGGAATTCGCGGGTCCGCTCACGACCTCGATGTCGGCCATTTCAAGTTCTTTAAAGTCGATCATGGAAAAAATCTGGAAAATACTGGTGAATCAACGCGTACGCTTCTTTGGTATTGATAAACATTTTGTTCGGTGCAAATCGTTGTGCTCCGAGCATTTTTTCGTAGTGTTCGATTAGCTTCGTTTTGGGTTCGAAGGCAACCACTCCGCGATAACCATTTTCTAACGATTTCTTGCACAGGAAGGCGACTAAATTCGCCGCGACTCCGGAATATAGCTTCGCTCTTCCTTTATTGCTCGGAGCATTCTCCAAAAGGTCCATAAAAATATGATCCCCCTTATCGGTACAGCTCACAAGCCCATGATATTCCGAATACGCGCCTTTTTTAAAGAGGGCATAAACTTCACGATTCGGGTGGTCCCATTCCGTTACCCAATCGAAGGCCCAACCAAACGTTCCCTTACGCAGGGCATGCTCATCGAGCACACGCATGATCTCCGTCTCGAAAACTTCCCCCGTGCGAACGTTTTCGATGGAACTCGTAAGCGTATCGACTTTGAAATCGAGATAGCGTTTTTTCATCCGTTATAAAACTTTCGATGTGGTGTAACGTTCATTCCCCATTCCTAATTCGTAATTCAAATAAACCATTTTTTTTCTTGCTCCCGCGCAATGTAGGTTCCCGTTTCGAGCGCATACTCGGTCGGTTCTTCGCCACGAGTGAAGAGGAAGTCCGGATGTTCGAGATAATACCGCTGAACGATTGGCGATCGCGCGATAAACGCGAGTTCACGGCCTGTCTTCTGGATTTTTCCGAGCCAGGGATCGGCATGATAATCGGGAAATTCATCTGCTTCCCGTGCGAGCCGCATTCGCTCGGCGTCGGTCTTCGGTATGGATCGCGAACGCATTTGTGCTTCATGAATAACGTCGTTTCCGGAATATTTCGAGGCATTTCCCTGACCGGCTTCCGATTTTCGGGAACGAATAAGATGCTCGAACGGGTCGTTCAGCCGCACGACCGCACCCGCTTTTGCCGCCAGCGCGCCGAGCGGACCCCGGCCCGGAATTCCCGCGCCAAGATCGCGCTTCATCTCATGCGAAAAAACGACGAACGTAAGGCCAAGCTGGTCGCGCAGTTCGATGAGCTGCATGACCATCCGATCCTTTTGTCCGCGGTTCATGGAAGCGAACTCGAACGAGTTTAGCACAACGACCGCCCCAACTCCCCCTCCGCTGCCAAGAGGAGGGGGCTGGGGGGTGGTCTCGGTCACCGGAGCAGAATTTTTCGTTCCTCTTCCGCGCCGCTCGATGTCTCTCCGTAGCATCGCCGTGTTCCACGTTCCAAGCGGAACATCGTGGATAAAAAAGTTCGGGTGCATACTCGGGTGGGCCGGATGCATCGCCGGCGATGCCTCCTCTGATTCCTCTTCCTCCGAATCTTCCTCTTTGTCTTCATCGTCGTATTTCCTTTTCCATTCCAGGGATCGCGCCCACGCTTTTTCTTCTTCCGTGACATTATTGCCGATGAGTTCGGCGCGGTCTCCGATGAACCAGTTTTTTCCCGTCGCCTTCAGGAGCGCGATAACTTCATCCAAGCTGAGTGTGGGTTTCGGTGGCTTCATGGGCGTGGCTGGCTCCGGCAATGGCTCGGCCGATGACCGGTCATCCATCGGCAGCCGCGGTTCCGGAAGCGGCATCCCCGATTTCTCCAGTTCCTTCGCGAACGCTTCCTTCATCAGCGCAACGCCCGCGTACGTATTGACGTACCACACATCCAGGTCCGGATTTTCCCGCGCGATCGCAAACGACATTTGCGCCGCGATGCGCGCGTTCTTCCGAACGTCCCGCGAAAGGACGAGCGTGAACGTATCGTTCAGCACTTCGATGGTGTCATCGCCATCTTTGAAGGTATAAAATGGTTTCGATTCCGGTTCGCTCGGCATTTCGAACAAACTTTCGATCGTCAACTGGCGCTTGGTTCGGGTTCGGTAAATCATAATCGTGTTATTGGTTTTTAGTGATAGGTGCTCATTCGAACACTCCTAATATAACCCGATTAGTATAAAAATGTTACATAAAAAGAATATAAAAATAGATTTCTTGAGGGAATTGGTGCCTATGGCGAAAATGACCCAAAATTGTCATGTCATTCCCGCAACAGCGGGAATCCAGACCCGGCAGTCGTAGTAATCCGAACCTGGATTCCCGCCCCCGATCAGGTCGAGGGCAGGCTTTTCGCGGGAATGACAATTTAAAAATCCCGAATGGAGGAAAGAGAATGGCCGGAAGCCAATACCTCGGCAAAAGCTCAATGGCCATCAAACTTTTCGACGCCAAAAAATACTACCAACCCTGCAAACGATGCAAGCCGGGGGAATAAAATTTTCGCAAGTACGGATCGGTTGCGAAATGAACTATATACTTAGAATGTTGTGGAATTATTGATGAAGAGAAAATTCTACCCCGCATCACGAGATGATCGTGCCTTTTTTTGGGTAATGGTCTTTGGTGCAATCTTTGCCCCCTGGGCATTTGTAAAAGGAGATATAAGCTATGGTTATGTTATGTGTGGTGTTTTTTTCGGGGGATTTCTAAGCTGTTATGTATTTCAGGATACTTCTGAAAGAGGTAAGCCCAATCCGTATCAAAGTGCGGTTGCTTTAGTTTTAGCTATGAGCAAACAATTGTCGTGGCTCAGTGCTTTTTTGGAAAAAGAGCAACATAAAATTGC